>Ga0208587_1000285_pt1 | contig 27953 bp, 27 predicted proteins | sample NGESurdeep092012_7_FD_184472 | JGI IMG/M metagenome (GOLD analysis project Ga0208587, IMG submission 184472) | Arctic peat soil microbial communities from Barrow, Alaska - NGEE Surface sample 210 deep-092012 (SPAdes) | ecosystem: Environmental > Terrestrial > Soil > Wetlands > Peat ...
CGAGGTGGGAGACCGAAGGTCGGGACCACCCGAAGAGGTGGGGACTTTCCCCTCAAGGGGGATCGAGACCTTCGGGGCGCATCCCCTCATGCTCCCCTAGATCAGAGGCCATTTCGGTAATTCTGAAATGGCCTCTAAGCAAGTCCGCTCTTGCCCAGCAGCTCGGCCGCAAGCTGGCGCACCGCCTCCGCCGCGGCCTGCGGGCGCTCGAACGGGAAAAGGTGCCCGCCCTCGATGCGCTTGACGCGAAAACTCCGGCGCGTATGCGCCAGGCCCACCCGGCGCAGTTCGTTCGAGTGGCGCCCGCCGATGAAGCCGGCCGGCAGCTTGAGGCGATTGCAATAGTAGACCAGGTCGTGCGGGAAGCTGCGGTAGATGCGGTACTCGATTTCCGGGTCGAACAGCAGCCGCACCCGGCCGCCCTCGACGACGGTGCCTAGCGTGGCGTAATCGCGCAGGCAGTCGGCATCGAAATGGCGGAAGATCTTCCTGCGCCGGAAATGCGCGACCATGTCCTCCACCGACGGCCAGTCGCGCCGCCGCTCGCGCGTGGCGTGGGCAGGGGTGATGCGATCGGCCAGGCCCAGGCGCTTGAGCATCCCGAACGCCGTGCCCTTGAAATAGCCGAGGATGGGCGCATCGAGCAGGATGATGCACTTGAACAGTTCCGGGCGCTGCACCGCCGCCATGAAAGTGAGATAGCCGCCGAGCGAATGTCCCACGCCCACCACCGGCCCGCGGCATTGCGTGGAGAGATGGTCGATCAGCTGCGCCACCAGGTGGGGCCAGCCGTCGGTCACCGGATAGGCCGGGTCGTGGCCGATGCAGTTGATGCTGCTGATGCGAAAATCGGGCTCCAGATAGCTGAAGAATTTGCGGTAACAGGCGGCGGGAAAGCCGTTGGCATGGGAAAAATGCAGGACGTCGCGGCTCATCTAATGTCCTGTCCCGGAAATATCCAGCTCAGGAGCCCGACCGCGCCAGCTTGCTTTGCTCGGCTAGCGCCTTGAATATTTCGGCATATTCGTAGAAGCGCGTCACCGCATGAACGCGCTGCGCCGGCGTGAGGCCGCGATCCAGTTCCAGCAGCATCTGGATATACAGGTCCCGATGCAGTTCCGACAGGCGCCGGTACTCGGGTGATGCGCCCTCCTCCCACTCGGTCAGCCACTGTTTCAGCCTGGGTTCGAGTTCCGCCGGGCTGCGGTATGCTTTCAGCAGGGCAACGAATTCGCCCTGCCGCCGCTCCCGATTCTGCAGGCGCAACTCGTACAGCAGTGGCAGCTTGGCGCTTGAGATCTTGAGCTGCGCCTCCTGCTCGTCGGATAGATCGCCGAACCATTCGCGCATCAGTTCGAGGTTGCGTTTGTCGCGCCGCTTGCGCTGCTCCGCCTCGCCGCCCTTGAGGTATTTCTTGGCGTACTCGGCGTCGGACTCGGCGAACTTCTTGTCCAGCCGATCGAACTGGGCCGGGGTCAGCGTGGCCAGCACCGCCGCCAGTTCCGGCGCGGCATGCGCGGCCATGCGGCGATAACGCCCCTTGACGCTCTCCCAGGCCCACAGAAGTTCCGGCGCCGTGAGCCCGTCGGCGAGCTTGTCGCCCGCGCTCGTCATCAGCACGCTATAGCGCGGCAGTTCCTCGCTGCGGTGCCAGGCGTGGAAACCCGCCAGGCGCGCCTTGAAATCCTCTTCCTGCGGGCCCTCGAGCGCGAAATAATCGTCTGCCATCCAGCGCACGACGATATCGGCGTTGTTGTAGGCGAGGCGCGCGCCGCTGCAGCCGGCGAGCGAGGCAACGGCAAGCAGCAGGAGCGCAACTTTCAGGAGGCGTTGCATCGGTCGAGCTTAGCAGTAATTTTCCACGCTGATCTGCCCTGGTCGCGCCGGCGGGGCGACGACGGTTCCTTCGGCCCATTTGCTCATTGGATCAGGTACGGTTCGGTGTAGAACGACTCGACCTCGCCGCCGAGCATGACGACGCTGCCGTTGCGGCGGTTGTTGCCGGTGTCGCTGAATTCGAAGCTATAGGTGCGGCGCAGCGCCATGCGCCCGTCGGCGTCGCGCGCGAAGCGAAGCGACACGCATTCCACCGTCTCGTCGAGAAACATCAGGCCGTCGCGCGCGCACGCGCGTTTGCCCAATGCCAGCGCGCGCTCGCGCGCGCGCATGCTGTCGAACCACAGCCAGACGAGCGCAGCCAGAAGGAGCAGGGTAATCGATTCCGTCATGAACTTATTCTACATGGAGGCGGCGGCGGCGAAGTTCAAACCTCGCCTTGCGCCCGGACGAATTCAGGTGGCCGGACTCAGTCCACTTTCGCGCCGGACGCGCGCACCGCGACGCCCCACTTGGCGTGCTCGGCGCGCAGGAACTCCGCGAACTGCTGGGGCGAGCCGCCCAGCGGCTGGCTGCCTTCGGCGGTGAGCTTCTCGAGAAAATCGGGGCGCGCCAGGGTTTTCGCGATCTCGGCGTTGAGTTTCGCGATGATTTCGGCAGGCGTGCCCGCCGGCGCAACCAGTCCGCTCCAGGTGACTGCCTCGAAATCCTTGTAGCCCGATTCGGAAATGGTAGGCACGGCCGGGAGCGGCTTGATGCGCTGCGCCGAAGACACTGCCAGCGCGCGCAGCTTGCCCGCCGCCACCAGCGTCATCACCGATTGGGTGTTGGCGAACATGATATCCACCTGGTGGCCGAGGAGATCGGTGACCGCGGGAGAGGCGCCCTTGTAGGGGATGTGCAGGAATTTCACCCCTGCCTTGCGCGCGAACAACTCGCCCGCCAGGTGGCCGACAGTTCCGCTTCCGGCGGAGGCCATGGTCAAGGCGTCGGGCTTGGCCTTGGCGGCCGCGACGACATCGGCGAGGCTGTGATAGGACGAATCGGCGGCGACGACCAGCACCATCGGCTGCGCGGAAACCAGTCCCACCGGCGCGAAATCCTTCAACGCATCGAACGGCATCTTTGCATACAGACTCGGGTTGATCGCGAGGTTGGCGGTCTGGCCCATGCCTATGGTGTAGCCGTCCGGAGCGGACTTGGCCAGCGCGTCGAGGCCGATATTGCCGCCCGCGCCGGGTTTGTTGTCGATCACCAGGGTCCACTTCGTTGCGGCTGAGATTTTTTCCGCGAGCTGGCGCGTCAACACATCGGTGCCGCCGGCGGGCGGAAAGGGCACGATCACCCGAATCGGCTTGGCCGGCCAGGATTGGGCGGGCGCAGTGGCGGGGAGGCACAGCAGAAAACCGAGGAACGCTGCGCTTGCGATTATCCTTCTGCGCGAATTCATGATCTGGGGTCCTTTATGAATGATTGAATGGGCGAAGCGTCGATTACGCCGTCTTGTATAAGCCGGTCTACCGCCGCCGCGGTGTAGCCCAGCCCGGCCAGCAAATCACGCGTGTGGCTGCCCGGCATGGGCACGTCGAGTTCGGTGCCGAAGCGGCGGCCGTCCATCTCGAACGGCAGCTTGGGTGTTTTCACCGTGCGGCCATCGGCGAGCGTGACCTCGGCAAAGCCGCCCGAGGCGTTCAGGTGCGGATCGTCGAACAGTTCCTGCGGCTTGACGATCGGGGCGTAGGGCAGGCCGGCGCGCTCGCAGGCGTCCATCAGTTCCGCCTTGCTCATCCGCGCGAATCGCGCGCGCACCAGCGGCAGCATGCGCTCACGCGCGTGCACGCGCTGATTATTGGTGGCAAGCGAGGCGTCGGCGGCAAGTTCGATCATGCCGAAGTGCTCGCAGAATACCTTCCATTGCGTGTCGCTGACCACGCCGACGAACAGTTGCCCGGCGTCGGCGGTGTCGAACACGTCGTAGATGGCCCAGGCAGAGAGCCGGCTGGGCATGGGCGCAGCCGGTTTGCCGGTAACGGCGTACTGCGTCATATGCTGCGCCACGAGGAACACGTTGTTCTCGAACAGCGCGCTTTGCACGAACTGGCCGCGGCCGGTGCTCTTTCTTTCATGCAGCGCTGCGAGAATGGCAATGGCGCCGAACATGCCGCCCATGATGTCGTTCACCGATGCGCCCGCGCGCAACGGGCAGCCCTCGGGGCCGGTCATGTAGGCGAGGCCGCCCATCATCTGCACCACTTCGTCCAACGCCGTACGGTGCTCGTACGGACCGGGCAGGAAACCCTTGAGCGAGCAGTAGATGATCTCGGGCCGGAGTTTCTTCACTTCCTCGTAGGAGAGGCCGAGCCTGTCCATGGTGCCGGGGCGGAAGTTTTCGGTGACCGCATCCGCGGTCGCGAGCAGCTTTTTCACGATCTCGATGCCCTCGGGCGATTTCAAGTCCAGCGCCAGGCTTTTCTTGTTGCGATTGTAGGTGACCCAGAAGCCGGCGCCGGTGCCGGTCAAGCGGCGCGTGTTGTCGCCCTCGAGCGGCTCTATCTTGATCACTTCGGCGCCGAGATCGGCGAGCACCAGGCCGCAGGTCGGACCCATGACCATGTGCACGAACTCGACCACCCGGACCCCGGCGAGCGGCAACGCGCGCGGATGCCGCTCGTGCGTTGCGCCCATGCGGCCCTGCGCCGGCTCTTGCGTGGCAGCCATGATCCCCCCTGGGCTCAGGCCGAGGGGCTGGGATAGCGCCGGTGGATGGCGTCGATTCCGGCCAGCGTCTCGGCATCGAGCTCGACTTTGACGCTGTCGATGTTCTGCTTCAGCTGCGCCAGATCGGTCGCGCCGACGATGGTCGAGGCGACGAACCAGCGCGTGCGCACGAAGGCGAGCGCCATCTCGGTGACGCTGAGGCTGCGGCTTTGCGCAAGCTTGCAGTATTCGTCGGCGGCTTGCGCTACCCGCTCGCGCTTGTAGCGCTCGCCGAAGTCGGCGTAGAGCGCCAGGCGCGCGCGCGGCGGCTTCGCGCCGCCTGCGTACTTGCCGCTGAGCATGCCCATGGCGAGCGGGCTGTAGGCGAGCAGCGGCACGCTCTCGCGGAAACTCGCCTCGGCCAGATCGCCCTCGAACATGCGGTTCACCAGGCTGTAGGCATTCTGGATCGTCAGCGGTGGCGGCAACCCGTGCTCGCGCGCCAGGCGCGCGAACTCGCACACGCCCCAGGTGGTTTCGTTGGACAGTCCGTAATGACGGATCTTGCCCGCCTTGATCAGCGCCGCCATGGTCTCGATCTGATCGAGTATCGGAACTCCCGGCGCCTCCTTGGCCGGATCGAATTGGGTCACGCCGAACATCGGCACGTTGCGCCCGGGCCAGTGGATCTGGTACAGGTCGAGGTAGTCTGTGTGCAGCCGCGCGAGGCTGTCGTTGAGCGCCCCGGTGATGTTCTCGCGCGTGAGTTCGGTGCGCCCGCCGCGCACCCAGTCGCGCCGCCCCGGCCCCGCCACCTTGCTCGCGATCACCAGTTTGTCGCGTTTCTGCTGCGCCAGCCACGGGCCCAGATAGGTCTCGGTGCGCGCGTAAGTGCGCGCGCTCGGCGGCACCGGGTACATCTCCGCCGTGTCGATGAAATTGACGCCGTGATCGAGCGCGAAATCGAGCTGCAGCTGCGCGTCGCGCTCGCTGTTCTGTTCGCCCCAAGTCATGGTGCCGAGGCAGATTTCCGATACGCGCAGGTCGCTTTTGCCGAGCTTGTTCAGTTTCATGCCGGGCTCCAGGTAAGATCCGATTTCACAGCTTCGGCGGGATCAAGCCCATGTGGATGCCGCTGTCGACCATGATGGTGTCGCCGGTGATGAGATCCGCTCCTTCGATCAGCCAGACGATGACGCCGGCGACCTCCTCGGGCTTGCCCGGGCGGCCCAGCGCCGTGCCCTGCCGGTAGCGCGCCTCCATCGCCGCGAAACGCGGGCCATAGCCATCGCGCACCCACTTGGTGTCGATCAGCCCCGGACAGACTGCGTTGACGCGGATCTCGGGGCCGAGCGAGCGCGCGAGCGACATGGTCAGCGTGTTGAGCGCCCCTTTGGAAGCGGCGTAAGCCATGCTCGATCCCATGCCGTTCTTCCCCGCCACCGACGACACGTTGACTACGGCGCCACGCCCGCTTTTTTTCATCGCCGGCGCGCAGGCGCGCACCATCTGGTAGGCGCCGACGACATTGACCGAGTAGATGCGCTGAAAATCCTCGGCCGAGAGCGCATCCAGGTTGCCGTGATCGGCGAACTTGGTGGCGCCGGCATTGTTGACCAGCGCGTCGATGCGGCCCCATCGGTCCAGCGCCGACTGCGCGAGGCGCCGGCAATCGGCGTCCCGCGCGACGTCTGCCTTCACCAGCAGCGCCTCACCGCCCGCGGCCTCGCACGCCTTGAGGGTTGCGCGCGCCGCGTCCTCGCTCTTGCTGTAATTGACCACCACGCGCGCGCCCCGGCCGGCGAGCATGATGGCGCTGGCGGCGCCGATGCCGCTGGCGGAGCCGGTGACGATGCAGACTGCGTTTTTCAGTTCCATGATTCAGCTCCCAAAACAACTCTAATATTTTTCTCAGACCGTCGCGACCGGCGTCGCGGGAGAGCCGACTGCGCCGGGCAATCTGAGCGGCGGCGCGGTAAGCAGGAAGCGGCTGCGCCGATTGGCGCGCAGCCACCGCGCGAGCTCGGTCAGATACCAGATCTCGCCCAGGTGCACGCCCAGCTTGAACAGGCAGTGCTCGTGCAGCGGCATCGCAGGATGCCGGCCGGACAGGGCGCGCGCGGGCAGCAGCTCCACGGCGTAATTGTCCGAGATCAGCGCCGCCACGCCGCTGTCCGTGACCCACTGCAGCAGCCTGTCGTCGCGCCCGTCCAGGCCGAGGTAGGCGGCGTCCAGTTTTTTCATGTCGACGTCGCGCTGCATCTCCATGATCACGTCGCCCCAGCCGGTGTAGAAGCAGGCCATGTCGCCTTGCTCCACCTCCACCTTGTCGGCTTCCATCACGCGCATCAGCTCGTCGTAGCCCACCGCCTTGCGGCAGCGGCCGAAGTGCGCAAACAGGTCGATCATCACCGCCCGGCCCTGCACGCAGGTCTCGGCCATGTGCTCGATGCCCAGGCGCCTGGCCTCGCTGCCTTCGTAGCAGCCCCAGGGCGAGATCTCGTTCGACGGCGGGGCGACGATATGCTCGCCGGCGCGCCAGCCGTTGTAGAACACGGTTTCGGCGACGCCGTCGCCGTCGGCATCGAACTGCGATCCGACGTGGGCTAAACTGTCCCACTGCGTCGAGTACTGCAGCCAGATCAGCACGCCGTCGTCGCAGACGACGTCGGTATGCAGCGGGTTCTCTCCGGACAACAGGAAATTGAAATTGGCGCGGCCGGAGCGGACCGTGGCGAAGCGCCGCGGCGGCCGCCGGCGCGCGTTGACTTTGTTGCCGCCGGGGTAATCCAGCGGCAGCGACAGGCAGAAGCGCATTCCCGTTTGCACCTCGGCCACACCCTGCAGCACTTTCTCCGGCGTGACCAGGTTCATGCGGCCGCGCTGGTCGTCGGGGCCAAAATCGCCCCAATTCGAGCCGGGCGGGCGCTGTTTCCATCTGTGCGACATTTGTTTATTCCTGGATATTCGCGAACGCATTTAACCGCAGAGGACGGGGAGGAAAGCGAGGGCAAGCAGTCCTCTGCGCCCTCTGCGGTTCATGCTTTTGACGCCACTCTTGCCGACTCCTGCTCCTGCAACTGGCGCCACATCACCTTGCCGGTGGCCGACTTGGGCAGGCTGTCGACGAACTCGACCATGCGCGGGTACTTGTAGGCAGCCATGTGAGCCTTGCACCATTCGATGATGTCCTCGGCGCGCACGCGTCCCTTGCTCGCGGCCTTCAACACCACCACCGCCTTCACCGTCTCGCCGCGGTATGCGTCCTGCGCGCCGATGACGCAGGCCTCCTGGATGTCCGGATGCGCGTACATCATCGCCTCCACCTCGGCCGGCCAGACTTTCAGTCCGGAGGCGTTGATCATGCGCTTCAGGCGGTCGACCATGAAGAAATAGCCTTCCTCGTCCATGCGCGCCAGATCGCCGGTGCGAAAGAACTGTTTTCCCTCGAGCTCGATGAAAGCTTCTTCGGTGGCCTTGGGGTTTTTCCAGTAGCCTTTGAACACCTGCGGTCCGTGGCTCACGATCTCGCCCACCTCGCCCACGCCGACCTCCTGCAGCGTATCGGGGTTGATGATGCGGCTGTCGGTGTCGAAAATCGGAATGCCCAGGCACTGCTTCATCGGCCGCTGCGGCGGATTGATGTGCGTGGGCGCGATGGTTTCAGACAGGCCGTAACCCTCTATGTATTCAAGCCCGGTGAGATCGAGCAGCTTCTGCGCCACCGATTCGGGCATGGCCGCGCCGCCGCCACCGATGAGCCTGAGGCTGGAAATGTCGTAGGCGCCGATATCGGGATTGGCGAGGAAGTCGATCGCCATGGTGGCGATATTGGTCCAGCTGGTGACGCGGTAGCGCTGGATCAGCTGCGCTGCGAGTTCGCGGTCCCAGCGCTGCATCAGCACCACGGTGGCGCCGGTGAATATCGGGGTGTTCAATACGCCCTGCATGGCAGTGGCGTGAAACATCGGCAGCGTGCCCAGTATGGTCGCATCGGTGGTCGTGCCGAACCAGGCCGCGCCGCCGATCAGGGTGCTCATCACCGTGCGGTGGGTGTGGATGCAGCCCTTGGGTTTGCCGGTGGTGCCTGAAGTGTAGGGCATGACGCACAGATCGTCCGGCCCGGCGGTATGCGCTGACGGCGCCGCGCCGGCGGCGATCGCGTCCTGCCACAGCACCACGCCCTCGCCGCTAAAGTCGCGGCGCGGCGCGGCCACCGCTTCGGGCAGCTTCAGGTCGGTGGGCGCGGTGACGTAATCGGCGTAGGCGGCGACGACCAGGTGCTTGACTCCCTTACCCAGGTGCGGCGCAATCTGCGCGTACAGCTCCTGCCCGGCGAGCGCGGTAGCGGCGTCGCTGTCGGCGATGAAATGCCCCAGCTCCTCGCTCAGATTCATCGCGTTGACCGGCACCACCATGGCGTCGGCGCGCAGAATGGCGTAATAGCCGATCATGAACTGCGGGCTGTTCTGCATGTACAGCAGAACCCGGTCGCCTTTGCCCACCCCGCAATGGCTCTGCAGGAACCCGGCGAGCGCGTCGACCTGGCGCTTGAACTCGCCGAAACCGAGCGTGCTGCCATAGAAGATGACGAACGGCTTGTCCGGGTAGCGTGTGGCCGAGACTTCGAGGTTGTAGTAGAGGCTGGTCTCGGGCAGCGTCAGGTGCTTGCTCAGGCCCTCCGGCCAGTGCTTGTAGTGCCGATCCTGCATGATCCTCCTCCTGCGGTCTTGCCTCGCGCGCGAGGCGCCGCCGTTTTCTGCTCGCGGCCTCAGCCGTACTGCCGCGTCACCCACTCCGCCACGCAAGCCGGCTTGTCCGATCCCTCGCGCTCCACGGTCACGCCCCAGGTTAGCTGCGTCCCGCCCTTGATGTGTTTGAATTTGGTCAGCACGAAGCGCCCGCGGATGCGCGAGCCGGCCGGAACCGCGTCGGTGAAGCGCACCCGATTCAGCCCATAGTTGACCCCCATTTTCATCCGGCTCACGTCGACCGTGCTCTCCAGGAGGTGCGACAGCAGCGACAGCGTGAGAAAGCCGTGCGCGATGGTGCCGCCGTAGGGCGACTCGCGCCGAGCCCGCTCCGGGTCGATATGGATCCACTGTGGGTCGACGATGGCGCTGGCGAATTGATCGATGCGCTCCTGGCCGACCTCGAACCAGGGCGAAACGCCGACCTCCTGGCCGACGTGCAGATGCAGTTGGGTAATGTCGTTCATAGGCGGGCTATTCTGCCACGAAACGCCCGGCGCGACGTCAGTGCAATTGCGCCGCAGGCCAAACCACAGCACAATACAGCCATTAAGTCTGCGCAAACCTAATGTAAAGGCCATGAGCATGCCCGGCACCGCCAAGCTGTTCCTTGTACTCGGCTGCATCGCCGCGCTGCTTGCGGTTGCGCTCGGCGCCTTCGGCGCGCATGGACTGAAAGCGCGCATTGCGCCGGAGCTGATGCCCGTGTACAAGACCGGCGTCGAATATCACTTTTACCACGCGCTCGGCATGATTCTCGTCGGACTGGCCGCTTTCCATCTGCCGGAATCCGCCTATCTCAGGGGCGCGGGCTGGGCCATGCTCGCCGGCATCGTGCTGTTCTCGGGCAGCCTCTACCTGCTATCGCTCACCGGCCTGCGCTGGCTGGGCGCGATCACCCCCGTGGGAGGCGCAGCCTTCATCGCCGCCTGGGCGCTATTCGCGGCTGCCGTCATCAATGCCTAGCATCATTCCACATGGAGTATCCGTATCCTGAATCAAATGCGCGACGGGTGCCAGTGTGAACCAAGTGCAGAGGCGGCGCGGCTGAACTGGATCGATGCGTATCCGACTGCAACAACAATATCGCATCACGCCTCACTTTTTACGCCTCGCGCAAGAATCTCTCCACCTCATCGCGCGACGGACTGCCGCTGCGGCCGCCCGGCCGGCTGCATTTGATCGCCGCAGCCGCGGCGGCGAAGCGAAGCGCGTCCGCGGGCACCTTGCCACGGGCCAGTTCGAGCGCGAATGCGCCGTGGAATACGTCGCCGGCCGCGAGCGTGTCGACGACGGGCACAGCGAACGCAGGAAGCTGGCGCAAGCCCTTCGGCTGGCCGGCCTCGATCCAGCACACGCCGCGCTCGCCCTGCGTCACTGCCGCGAGGCGCGCACCCAGCGCGAGCGCCCGGCGCAGCCCGCCTTCGATGTCGCCGGCCCCTGAAAAGCATGCCAGCCCCGGTTCGGAAAACACTGCGTACTCGGCCTCTCCCGCAAGCGATTGCAGCGTTGCAGTCTCGGCCGTATCCGCGTCGATCACGGTCGGGATGCCGGCACGGCGCGCAGCGCGCAGCGCGGCGATCGAACCCTGCGGCCAGCGCACGTCGGCGAGCAGCGCGCCGGCGGAGCCGACTTGATCCAGCTGCAGCCAGTCGGCCGGCGCCTCGAGCGCAGTGCCGCGATAGCTCACGATCAGGCGCTCGCCGCGCGCGTCGATCAGGATCGCCGATGTCGACGAATACAGGCCCGCGAAGCGGCGCAGGCCGCGAACGTCCACGCCCGCGGCCCGCAGGTGTGCGCTCATACTATCGGCAACGCTGTCGTCGCCGACCGGTCCCCAGAAATGCGCCTCGCCGCCGAGCCGCGCGACGGCCACGGCGGCGTTGGCGGCCATGCCGCCTCCGACTTCGACCAAGCTGTTCGCCCGCACCTTGGCGCTCGCCTGCGGCCAGGCATCGACCGTGAACACCCGGTCGAGCGCGCTGTGCCCGACGCAGATTACCTTGGCCACGCAGTTGCGCCTCGTGTGAGCAGGGGTTTCAGCTGCGGTAGGAGGAATCGAGACGGTCGAGTTGGCTGCGTGCGTTCATGTTGCACTCCTGGATTCATTTGGCGGCAAAGGACTGCCGCCATACGGTTATATTCACTGAAACGTGCGTAGCGCCACAATCACCCTACATCTGCTCCCAGTATTCCGAAGGATCGATCTGCGCGTCGATCACGGTAAAGCGCCGGCTCGCCACTGCCTCGCGCAATGCTCTGTCGAACGCCGCGATACTATCCACGCGCACGCCCTTGGCGCCGAAACCTTCGGCGATGATATCGAAGCGCGGCGAGACGAAGTCCGTCGACGAATAGGGAACGCCGCCCCCGGCTTTGGGCGCCAGGTTCATCTTCGACTGCTTCAGCTTGATCAGCGACAGGCTGGCGTCGTTCAGCACCACCACCACGATGGGCAAGTTGCGCTCGGCGGCGACGGCGAGCTCGCCTTGCGTCATGAGCATGCAGCCATCGCCGAGCATGGCCACCACTGGCTTGTCCGGATGCACGAGCTGGGCGCCGATCGCGGCCGGCAGCGCATAGCCCATGCAACCCAGGCCGTTCGATTGCAACAGTTGCCCCGGCACGCGGCAGCGGATCACGTGGTTGGCGAGTATGCGGTGCGAGCCCACGTCCACCGTCATGATCCAGTCCCCGGTCGCCTGAGCGCTCACCGCCGCAAACAGCGCCGCCGGGCTGATGCCTTTGGCCGGCGCGCGCGCGCGCACGATGTGCGCGACTGCATCCTTGAGCCGGCCGAGACGCGCCATCCCCCAGGAGGAGGACTTGCCCGCCCCGGCCTCGCGCGTGAGCTGCGCCAGCATGCTCGGCAGGTGGCCGTAGGCGCGCTCGCCTTCCGGGAAAATGCGGTGGTTCAGCGGCCCCCAGTCCAGCGATACCACCGACTGCGTTTCAGGCCAGGCGTCGAGCCAGGCGTCGCGCAATTCGATCGGATCGAAACTCACCATCAGGATGAGGTCGGCTTCCCGCACCAGATTCATGTTCTCGGCGTCGACCAGCGGCGACAGGCCGACGCTCCCTAGGCACAACGGGTGCTGCTCGGCGATTACGCCCTTCGCCTTGTAGGTGCAGAAAAACGGCAGCCGCCAGGCGTCGACGAAGGCCTGGAGCGCCGCCGGCGTCTGCCCGAGCAGCGCGCCGCGGCCGACGAGCAGCAGGGGCCGCTTGGCGCCCGAGAGCATCTTGCCCAGGCGCGCGGCTTCGTCCGGCGCGAGCGCGGTCGCGGCGATGCGCGCCGGCCGGTAATCGTCTTCGCTCTTCGCCTCGGAGCGGTTGTGGTCGGCGGCCACGTTCAGGAGCACCGGGCCGGCGGGATAGGCTAGCGCGATGTCCAGCGCCTTCGCCACCTGCTGCGCTGCCCGCTTCGGATTCAACTGCCCGGCATACTTGGTCACCGGGCGCGCGAGCGCGACATGGTCGAATACCTGATGGTTGTAGATGCCCATGTTGGCCGTGCCCATCTCGCCCGAGAGCACCAGCATGGCGGAACGCTCCTGCATCGCGCCGGCGATGCCCGACATGGCGTTGGAGATGCCCGGCCCCAGTGCCGGAATCAGCACCGCCGGCGCCCCGGTGAGCTGGTACACGGCGTCGGCCATGAATGCGCAGGACGGCTCGGACTTGCCCAGCACGAACTCGATGCCCTGCTCCTCGCACGCGCGCACCGTCTCGAGCACGTCGTTGCCGGGAATGCCAAACGCAAAGCGCGCGCCGTATTTTTTAAGCGTCCTGGCGACGGCGTCGGCGACTTTGGCCGGAGCTTGCGGATTCACTTTTGCGTGCATGAGTTTGTCGAGCGGTTTTTTTCCAAGGCGCTAGCTTACACGCCCATACAGGCGGCGCAAAGCCGCGCCGCGCCCAAGCATAACGGCTACAATAAAACCCCGAGTTTCTGAGCGCCCGCACTGACCACCGGCGCAGAAGGCACGCATGGACAACAATATAGTCGACTACATCATCGTCGGGGCGGGGTCGGCGGGCTGCGTGCTCGCCAACCGGTTGTCGGAAAACGGCAGGCATTCGGTGCTGCTGCTCGAGGCGGGGCCGCGCGACAACTATATCTGGATCCATATTCCGATCGGCTACGGCAAGACCATGTGGCACCCGGAGTACAACTGGCGCTATTACACCGAGCCCGTTCCCGGCGTGAACAACCGCAAAGTCTACTGGCCGAGCGGGCGCGGCCTGGGCGGCTCTTCCTCCATCAATGGTCTGATTTGCGTTCGCGGTCAGCATCAGGATTACGAGCGCTGGGCGGCGCTGGGTAACAAGGGCTGGGGCTGGCGCGACGTGCTGCCCTGGTTCATCGAGTCCGAGCACAACACCCGCGGCGCGAGCGAATATCACGGCGCGGACGGCCCGCTGTGGTGCTCCGACATCGAGGAAAAGCACGAGTTGATGGAAGCCATCATCCGCGGCGCCAACGAACTGGGCATTCCGCGCAACGACGACTTCAACGGCGCCACGCAGGAAGGCGTCGGCTATTACCAGCTCTCGACGCGCAAGGGCTGGCGCTCGTCCACCGCAACCGCTTACCTGAAACCGGCGGCAAAGCGCCCGAATCTGCGGGTGGAGACCGACGCGCACACCACCGGGATCGTGTTCGAAGGCGCGCGCGCCGGCGTGGACGGCGCTCGCGCCGTGGGCATCCGCTACGAGCAGCACGGCGCGACGCACGAAGTGCGCGCGGCGAAGGAAGTCATACTCGCCGCCGGCACGCTGCGCAGCCCGCAGTTGCTGCAGCTCTCCGGCATCGGCCCGGCGGCACTATTGCAATCGCACGGCATCCCGCTGGTGAAGGAACTGCCGGGCGTGGGCGCGAACCTGCAGGACCACCTGCAGCTGCGCCTCATCTACAAGTGCACCAAGCCGATCACCACCAACGACCAGCTGGCGAGCCTCTACGGCCAGATGAAAATCGGGCTCAAATGGCTCCTGTTCCGCACCGGGCCGCTTGCCATCGGCATCAACCAGGGCGGCTTGTTCACGCGCGCGCTGCCGGAATCGCAGACCCCCGATATCCAGTTCCATTTCGCCACGCTCTCGGCCGAGATGGCCGGCGCGAAGCCGCACGATTTCTCCGGCTTCACCATGTCGGTATGCCAGTTGCGCCCGGAATCGCGCGGCACGCTCGCGATCAAGTCGCGCGACCCGAAGGAGCCGGCGGCGATGCAGCCGAATTACCTTTCGGCCGAGATCGACCGGCGCACCGCCGTGGCCGGCATGAAAGTCGCGCGCGCCCTCGCCGCCACGCCGGCGATGCGGCCCTACGTGCTGGAGGAATACAAGCCCGGCCCGGCGGCCAGGACCGACGCGGAACTGCTCGAATTCGCGCGCAATAACGGCGCCACCATTTTCCATCCCGTCGGCACCTGCAAGATGGGCTCGGACGCGCTCGCCGTGGTGGACGAGCGCCTGCGCGTGCACGGCGTAGCGGGTCTGCGCGTGGTCGATTGCTCGATCATGCCGACGCTGGTGTCCGGCAATACGAATCTTCCGGTGATCATGATCGCCGAGAAGGCCGCCGCCATGATCATCGAGGACCAGCGCTCCGCCTGAACAGGCTGTGCGCGCCGCTCAGGCCGTCGCGCCGGAGCGATGGTTGCGCAGGAAAGCCTGCATGTGAAAACGCGCCTGCGCCGGCGCATAGCGGTAGTCGCGGCCGATCGGGCAGGCATGACGCGCGAGGCAGCCGATGTCCATGCACGCCGGTTCCGGCATGCCTGCAAGGTGGCGCGCGCAGGCCGGGACGTCGTAAGCCGTGCCGTCGAATGCTCCTGCCGGACAAGCGGTGAGGCACGGGCGATCGGCGCAACTCGCGCAGGGGCTGGCGCGGCGGTCGGGCGGCGGCAGCTCGATCGCCGCGGCAAACAACAGCGCCCCGCGATAGCCGTGCCACAGGCCGTAGTCCGGATGGATCAGCAGGCCGAGCGGCGACGGGTGGCAGGCTTCGGCGCGCATGGCCCAGCGCTGAAAGGGCAGATAGGGACGCTCGAACGGGAACACAGCGCGCGCTCCCAATCGCGCGGCAAGTTCGGTCAGGACGCGCCCGGACCATTCGTCCAGGGTCATCCCGCCCCCGGCGCGCGCGGCGTCGAAGGCCCGCCACATCTGCGGCCCGGCATTGCCAGCCAGAACCACGCTGCGCGCAGGCGTATCGGCCGCCAGCGGCGGCACGCCGTCGCCGGCGGCAGGATGAAACGCGCCGCGCGGGGTAAGTCCCGAGTCCTGCAACGACCGCTCTATTTCGCCCAGCTGCATGAAATCCTCCGCGCCCCTGGCGCCCGGATCGACGTTTTCCGATCGTCAGGCGCGGCCGCCGCCCATGATCGCAGAAACCGCGCGCGATGTAATCCTTGAGGACCCCGGGCAAGCAGCATAAACTTGCCGCCAAGCGCGTTGCGCCCGGCCAAGCTGCATCCACCCAGGGAGACCGACATGACGGATACCAATCCTAACGCCGCACCGGAGTCGCAGGCCGGGAACTTTCACGCGGAGGGGCGCACCGTCGCGGCCGGCCGCGGCTGGGACTGGATCGTCGAAGCCTTCGCCCTGTTCCTCAAGCAGCCCGGTATATGGATCCTGGCGGCTGTCGCGCTGGGCGTTATCTTCATCGTCATCAGCATGATCCCTATCCTCGGTTCTCTCGCAAGCGCGCTGCTGTTTCCCATTTTCGGCGGCGGCCTGATGCTCGGCTGCAAGGCACTGGACCAGGGCGGCGCGCTCGAATTCGAGCACCTGTTCGCCGGCTTTAAGCAGAGGACCGGCGACCTGGTGCTGGTGGGAGCATTCAACCTGATTGGCTGGGTGGTCATCTTCTTCGCCGTCGTCGCCGTGATCGGCGGCGGCGTCTTCATGGGCGTGATGCGCGGCGGCATCGAAGGCGCGGGCATGTCCATTGCGTCGATGCTGATCGCCATGCTACTGGTCGCGGGCCTGTCGGTACCGCTGTACATGGCGACCTGGTTTGCCCCCGCGTTGATCGTTTTGCACGACGTGGCGCCGGGGGCTGCACTCAAGGCGAGTTTCTTCGCCTGCCTCAGGAACTGGATACCCTTCCTGGTCTACAGCGTAGTGCTGCTGGTGCTGTGCCTGGTCGCCGCGATCCCGGCTCTCCTGGGTTTCCTGGTTCTCGTCCCGGTGCTGGCCGCGTCGGTGTATACGGCCTACCGCGACATTTTCTGCGCCGGCTAAGAAGCGTACGCTCCCCTTGAGTCAGCGAAGCGCAAGCGCTTCCAGCGCTGCCGCGATTCGTTTGCGGTAAGCTAGGCGCCGCAACCCGTAAGAACAAACCGATTTTCGCAGAAGGCACAAGAAACGTGAGCACGAATTCACACCGGCTGCGCCTTGGCATACCCAAAGGCAGCCTGCAGGAAACCACGCAGAAGCTCTTCATTCGCGCCGGCTACGACCTGCGCATCTCCGGCCGCTCCTACTACCCCGACATCGACGACCCGGAGATAGAATGCATCCTGATCCGGCCGCAGGAGATGGCCCGCTACGTCGGTCAGGGGATCCTCGACTGCGCCATCACCGGCCTCGACTGGATCCTGGAGACCGACGCCGACGTGGCGGATATCGCCGACCTGCGCGCTCCGTGGCCGAACTACGGCCCGGTGCGCTGGGTGATGGCATCCAAGGACGACTCCCCGTTCCACAGCGTGAAGGACCTCGAGGGCCGCCGCATCGCCACCGAGGCGGTGGGCATGACCAGGCGCTTTCTCGCGCAACAAGGCGTGCAGGCGAATGTCGAATTCTCCTGGGGCGCGACCGAAGTCAAGCCGCCCATCCTGGCCGACGCGATCGTCGATGTGTCCGAAACGGGCGCCTCGCTGCGGGCCAACAACCTCAAGATCATGCACGTGGTGCTGGAGAGCACGCCGCGCTTCATCGCCTGCCACGACGCCCTCAAGGACAGCTGGAAACGCGCGAAGATCGAGTGCCTGCTGATGCTGCTCAAAGGCGCTATTGCCGCCGCAACGCGCGTGCTGCTGTCGATGAACCTGCGGCGGGAGAAAGTGGACGCGGTGCTGCATATCCTGCCGGCGCTGGCGACGCCGACGGTTTCCACGCTGGCCGACCCGGACTGGGTGGAGCTCTCCACCGTGGTCGAGGAAAAAAAGGTGCGCGAACTGATTCCCCGGCTCTACGCCGCAGGCGCGCGCGGCATCATCGAACTGCCGCTGAACAAGATCGTCGAGTAGGCGGCCCGAGCGCAGGCTGGGGCCGCACGGTTACGCGAGCACGAGAACGAAGCGTTGTTCCAGGACGCGTTTTCCCCACTGCTCGCCTTCGATCTCCTCCGCCAACTGAAATCCGAATTTCTCGTATAGATGACGGGCTGGATCCAGTCCCTGGAAGGTCCAGAGGTAGACGCGCGGATATCCGTGTTGCCTGCAAAAGCCGACGGCTTCCTGCATGAGACGATTGCCGACCCCCAGGCCGCGCAGCGCGTCGGAGAGGATGAACCAGCGCAAATGTGCGCCCTCCGTGTTTGCGCGGGCTGCATCGATGGCAATCGATCCTTCGACGCGCCCGCTCCGATTCGCAGTCCAGAAACCATCCCTCGCGGGGTCGAGGCGGCGCAGGAACTCCGACAGTTCGGAGGCGACCTTGGCTTCGAAGTAAACACCGAAATCCCAGGCTTGACTGTAATAAGTCGCGTGCAACTCCGCCACCCGGCCTATGGCTCCCGGAACATAACCGGCGATGGTGATCTCGTTCATGTCGCTTCGGGTCCAATTACCATACATAAGCGTTCGAGAAAAGCGATAAGTATATATCTGCATATGCAAAACTCCACGGGTACATAGCTCGATATGCCAACATAGGGTGGCACGCCCAGCTTTCAAATTCCGCCGCTGACCCGATGCCCCCGGCACGCCGCGCCGGTGCTACCATTCGCTGGTGAATATCTGAGCCGGAGGAAAGCATGGGCTGCTGCCACCAGTATTTCGCCAACACCCCGGAAGGGGACGACGCCTTCGTCATCGACGCTTCGCGCATGGTGTTCGGCGCCGGCTGCCTGAAGGAAGCCGGCGCGCACGCCAAAGCGCAGGGCATGACGCGGGTCGCGGTGTACACCGACGCCAGAGTGAGAAAGCTCCCTTTCTTCGAAACGGTGACCCGGTCGCTTGCCGCAAGCGGCATCGATTTCGCGGTCTACGACGAAGTCGCGGTCGAACCCACCGACGTGTCGTTCAAGAACGCCACGCGCTTCGCCATCGAGGGCAAATTCGACGGCCTCGTTTCGGTCGGCGGCGGCTCCGTGATGGACACCTGCAAGGCGGCCAACCTGTATTCCACCTGGCCGGCCGAGTTCCTCGCTTATGTCAACGCACCGGTCGGCGCGGCCCAGCCCGTGCCCGGGCCGGTGAAGCCGCACATCGCCTGCCCGACCACGTCGGGCACGGGCTCGGAGGCGACCGGCATTGCGATTTTCGATCTGCTGGCGATGAAGGCCAAGACCGGCATCCAGTCGCGCATGCTCAAGCCCACGCTGGGGCTGGTCGATCCGGACGTGACCAGGAGCCTGCCCGCGACCGTCGTCGCCGCGAGCGGCTTCGATGCCATGTCGCATGCGCTGGAGTCGCTCACCGCCATCTCCTATGCGCGCCGTGCCCGACCCGCCGGCCCGGCATTGCGCCCGCCCTCGCAGGGCGCCAATCCCTGGAGCGACGCGATCGCCACCGAGGCGCTGAAATCGGTGGGCAAGTTTCTGGTGCGCGCGGTGCGCGACGCCGCCGACACCGAGGCTCGAACCGAGATGATGTACGCCGCCACCCTCGCCGGCATCGCCTTCGGCAACGCCGGCTGCCACCTTCCGCACGGCATGTCCTACGCGGTGTCGGGCCTGGTGAAGGACTACCGTGCCCCCGGCTACCCCGAAGACCAGGCCATGGTTCCTCACGGGATGTCGGTGGTGCTGAATGCGCCGTCGGTGTACCGCTTCACCGCCTGCGCCTGCCCCGAGCGGCATCTGCACGGCGCTGAGTGCCTGGGCGCGCTTACGCGCGGCGCGGCGCCGGAGGACGCGGGCGAGATCGTGGCCAAGCGCATCATCGAAATGATGCAGGCGACGCTGTTTCCCAACGGTTTGAATGCAGTCGGTTACGCGGACAAGGATGTGCTCGCGCTGGTCGAAGGCGCGTATCCGCAACGGCGCGTGATGGCCAACGCGCCGCGCGAAGCGAGCAAGGACGATCTCGCGGACCTGTTCCGCGGCGCGATGAAATACTGGTGACGTAGATATCAGGAGGTGGCGGGAAGGGATTCCCGCCCGACGACTGGAACTGTTTTACAACTGTATTGTGATAACCGGAGAAAACATGAAGCTGTTGCACCAACTGATGGTCGTAGTCGCGCTCGCCGTCCCGGCTCTGGGCGCGCAGGCGCAGTCTTATCCGAACAAGCCGATCCGCCTCGTCTGCCCCTTCCCGCCGGGCGGAGCGGTGGACATCGCCTCGCGCGCGGTGGCGCATGAACTCACCCAGATCCTCGGGCAACCGGTCACCGTCGACAACCGCCCGGGCGCGGGCGGCAACATCGGCGCCGAGATCGTGGCCAAATCGGCGCCCGACGGCTACACCCTGCTGATGACCACGTCCGGCATCATGGCGATCAACCCGGCGCTGTACTCCAAGATTCCGTTCGATTCGATCAAGGATTTCGCGCCGGTGTCGACGATCGTGTCGCTCAACAACGTGCTGGTGGTGAATCCTTCTGTTCCGGCCAAATCGGTGAAGGACGTAATTGCGCTGGCCAAGGCGCAGCCGGGCAAGCTCACCTACGCATCGAGCGGCAACGGCACCAGCATCCATCTCTCGGGCGAGCTGTTCAAGTCGATGGCGGGCGTGGACATGCTGCACATCCCATACAAGGGCAGCGCGCCGGCGGTCACGGACCTGCTCGGCGGGCAGGTGAACATGATGTTCGACAACATCCCTTCGTCGCTGCCCCACATCCGAGCCGGCAAGCTGCGCGCACTCGCGGTCACGGGCGCGAAGCGCTCGCAGCTGCTGCCCGATCTTCCGACCATCGCCGAAGCCGGCATCCCCGGCTACGACTCCTACGTCTGGTTCGGCGTGGTCGCTCCCGCCGGCACGCCGCCCGAAATCATCGCGCGGCTGAACGCGGCGCTGGTGAAAACTGCGGCAACACCGTCATTCCGCGACCGCTTGACCGAGCAGGGCTACGACGTGCTGAGTTCCACGCCCGAGCAGATGGCCAACAGCATCCGCGGCGAAATCGCCAAGTGGGGCAAGATCGTGAAGGCTTCCGGCGCCAAGGTCGACTGAGCGCTGCCGCGGTCCGGTATAGATAGCGGAGGGTGGGCGCGCGCCGCGCTGCCCGCACCCTCAGGAAAACGCGCATGAGCGCAAAACGCCATTACTGGACCCTGGTCATTTCCGCGGCCCTGATACTCGCCGTAACCATGGGGCTGCGCAACGCGCTTGGCCTGTTCGTGTCCCCGCTCAATACCTCCACCGGGCTCGGCATCGTCACCATAAGCTTCGCGCTCGCCGTGGGTCAGTTCGTATGGGGCGCGGCCCAGCCCATCTTTGGCGCGCTGGCCGATCGCGCCGGCCCGGTCAGGATCATCGTCCTCGGTGCGGTGCTGCTCGCGCTGGGGCTGGCGGTCACGCCGTTCATGCATTCGAGCCTCGGCCTGATTCTGTTTCTCGGGGTGGTCACCGCGGCGGGAGCGGGCGGCGGCAGTTTTTCGATACTCATGGGCGCCGCGGCACAACGCCTGCCGGCGGAACGCCGCGCCTTTGCCTCCGGCTTCATCAACGCCGGCGGGTCCTTCGGCCAGTTCGTGTTCGCCCCGCTGGCGCAGGCGCTGATCACCGCCTTCGGCTGGGTCACGGCGCTGCTGACCCTGGCCGCCTCCGCGCTACTCACCATTCCGCTGGCGCTGCCGCTGCGCGACAAACACAGCGGAGGCCCAACGGTGCATATCGGCGGCATCAGCCTGTCCGAACAGACGCTGCTTGCGTTCAAGGACAGAAGCTACTGGTGCCTGCACGCCGGGTTTTTCACCTGCGGTTTCCACATCGCATTCCTCGTGACCCACCTGCCGGGCGAGGTCGCGCTGTGCGGGCTCCCCGCCTCGGTATCGGCGGCGTCGCTTGCGCTCATCGGCCTGGCCAACATTGCCGGCAGCCTCGGCGTAGGCTGGCTGGCACAGACGCATCGCATGAAAATGCTGTTGGTGTGGGTCTACGGCACGCGCGCCGTCGCGATCGCGTTCTACCTGATGGCGCCGCGCACCTCGCTCACGTTCTATGTTTTTGCGGTCGTGCTCGGGCTCAGCTGGCTCGCCACGGTGCCTCCGACCGCGGGCCTGGTGGGCAAGCTGTTCGGCACGCGCTATCTCGCCACCCTGTTCGGGCTGACGCTGCTGTCGCATCAGATCGGCGGCTTCTTCGGCGCCTGGCTGGGAGGACTGGCCGTCGCGTGGAGCGGCAACTACGACTGGATGTGGTATGCGGACATCGCGCTCGCGACCGCTGCCGCACTGGTCAACCTGCCGATACGCGAAGCGCAGCCGAAACTCGCTGCCGCGGCGGCGTGAGCGCGGGGCCCATCGCGGTTTACAGCATGCGGGCAGAACAATTTCGACGGGGGGCGAACGCATGAGCGGAAAAAAAGCGATCCTGGTGGTAGGCGCGGGCGATGCGACCGGTGGCGCGATCGCGCGGCGTTTCGCCCGCGAGGGCTATATCGCCTGCGTCACGCGGCGGCATGCGGACAAGCTCGCACCGCTGGTGGCGCGGATCGAGGCCGAGGGCGGCAGCGCGCATGCCTTCGGCTCGGACGCGCGCAAGGAGGACGAGGTTATCGCGCTGTTCGCGCATATTGAAAAAGAGATCGCGCCGGTCGAGGTCGCGGTGTTCAATATCGGCGCCAATGTGCGCTTCCCCATCACCGAGACCACGGCGCGGGTGTATTACAAGGTGTGGGAAATGGGCTGCTTTGGCGGCTTTCTCGTGGGGCGCGAAGCCGCAAAAGCGATGCTTCCGCGCGGGCGCGGCTCGATTTTCTTCACCGGCGCGACGGCCAGCCTGCGCGGCCGCGAAGGTTTCGCCGCGTTTGCCGGAGCCAAGCATGCGCTGCGGGCGCTGGCGCAGAGCATGGCGCGTGAACTGGGCCCGAAAGGCATCCACGTGGCGCAGATCATCGTCGACGGCGCCATCGACACCGAGTTCACCAGGGAGAATTTTCCGCAGCGCTACGCCCTGAAACAGCAGGAGGGCATCGTCGATCCCGAGGCCATCGCCGAAAGCTATTGGCAACTGCACCTGCAGCCGCGCAACGCGTGGACGCATGAAATGGATCTGCGGCCGTGGATCGAACCATGGTGATGCGTTGACACTATTGATGATCGATTCATTTCAAAAGCAGATCCTTCGCGAAGTTTATCCCCGGAGGGGGGCTCAGGATGACAAGAAACAGGGGTCTTTGCCCCAGCCACCATTGCCTTGACAATACTTGCCTAGGCAATTAGCATCGGCTCCCCCCGTTCCGCATGCCGTTTGCCGATGCAGCCAATCTACGACATCGAAACCTTCCGCCCCAGCCAGGGAGTCGGCGCCTTCATTAGCCGCGCCCGCAGGACTATCGTCGAAGCGATCGACCGGAAGCTCGCCCCGCTGGACATCAGCCACGCGCAATGGATCGTGGTCATGCTGCTGGGCGACGGCGCCGCTTTCACCGCGGCCGAGTTGTGCAAGACCCTGATCTACGATCCCGGCGCGATGACGCGGCTGCTCGACCGGCTGGAGAAAAAAGGCGTGCTGCGACGCGTGCGCGCCAAGGACGATCGCAGGACGGCGCGCCTGGAGCTGACGGCCGAAGGCAAGCGGCTCTACCCCAGGATTCTCGAAGCTCTGGTGGAGGTGTTCAACCACCTGCTGCACGGATTTTCCAAGAGCGACGCGCGCCAGCTCGAAGATCTGCTCAAGCGCATGGTCGCCAACGCGTGATGCTGACCCGGCACAGAAGAGACATGGTGCAATCCGGACTCCGCGTCCCCCTCGCCTCCCTGCTCGCCGCTCTGCTCACCGCAGCCTGCGCCAATTTCGACGGGCTCGCGCCGAAGGCCGTTCAAGCCGACGCTGCCCGTCTGGCGGCGAGCCGCTCGCTCGCCGGCGCGAGGCTCTCGCCCGCCGCCTGGCCCACGGCCGAATGGTGGCAGCGCTTCGGCGATCCGCAACTGGATGCGCTGATCGCCGAAGCGCTCGCGGGCAACCCGGGCGTGGGCAGCGCGCGGGCACGGATCGACAAGGCGGTCGCGCTCGCGGCAAGTTCCGGTGCGGCGCTGGCGCCGCAGGCGAGCGCCGGCGCCGACGTCACCCGCCAGCGCTACTCCAGCAACGGCATCTTCCCGCCGCCGATCGCCGGTTCATGGCACACGCAGACCCAGCTTGCCGCGAGTTTCGGTTACGAGTTCGATCTGTGGGGCCGCAACCGCGCGGCCTACGATGCCGCGCTGGGGCAGGTCCGGGCGGCCGAGGTGGATGCGTATGCCATGCGCCTGCTGCTCGCGGCCAGCGTCGCGCGCGCCTACGCGCAGCTCGGGCGCAGCTTCGAGCAGCTCGAGCTCGCACAGGCCACGCTGGCACAGCGCCAGGCGATTTTCGATCTCATCCGCCAGCGCGTAACCGCGGGCCTCGACTCGGACGTCGAGCTGAAGCAGGCGGAAGTATCGATCCCGGCCGCGCGCCAGCGCATCGCTCAATCGGAGGAGGAAATAGCGCTAGGACGCAACCTGCTGGCGGCGCTGCTCGGCCAGGGCCCCGACCGCGGCCTCGCCATCGCGCGCCCGCGCATGCAAGGCGGGGTGCTTGCGCTGCCTTCGGCGCTGCCGTCGGACCTCCTCGGCAGGCGGCCCGACGTGGTGGCGCAGCGCTGGCGCGTCGAGGCCGCGCGCCGCGACATCGAGGCGGCCAAGGGGCAGTTCTACCCCAGCGTCAATCTCGCCGCGCTCGTCGGCGTGCAGAGCATCACCTTCTCCAAGCTCCTGACTCGGGGCAGCGAAATTCCGACATTCGGCCCGGCACTGCGGCTGCCCCTCTTCGACGGCGGGCGCCTTCGCGGCAATCTTGCCGCGAAGGACGCCGACTACGATATTGCGCTCGAGCAGTACAACCAGACGCTGATCGATGCCCTGCGCGAAGTGGTGGATCAGCTGGCGTCCCTGCGGTCGGTCGATGCGCAGCGCGTCCAACTCGACAGTGCGCTCACGACCGCACGGCAAGCCTACCAGCTCGCGCTCGCGCGCTACCGCGCCGGCATCGGCAGCTATCTGCAGGTGCTCGCCGCCGAGGCGCCGCTGCTCGAGCAGCAGAGTTTGCAGGCGAATCTGCGCGCACACGAACTGGAACTTTCCATCAATCTCATGCGCGCGCTCGGCGGCGGCTTCGAGGATGCGGGCGTGTCCTGAGCCGGCAAGAACAAGGGTTACTGAATGAACGACGACGATAAAGCTATCACCAAGCCGCGCAACGGCCGGCGCGTGCTGCTGCTTTCGCTCCTGATCGGCCTGTTCCTTGCAGCGGGCATCGGCTACGGCATCTACTGGGCGCTCGTCGCCCGCTACGCCGAGACCACCGACGATGCCTACGTCGGCGGCAACCTGGTGCAGATCACGCCGCAGGTTTCCGGCACCGTGCTCGCCATCGGCGCCGACGACACCGATTACGTCAAAGCGGGCCAGACGCTGGTCGAACTCGACCAGGCCGATTCCCGCGTAGCCCTCGATCAGGCCGAGGCCGCGCTCGCGCGAAGCGTGCGTCAGGTGAGGAATCTCATGGCCACGACCGGCGAAATCGAGGCGAACGTGGCGCTGCGCGAAGCCGAGCTCGCGCGCACCCGCGCCGACCTCGCGCGGCGCGCGCCACTGGCCGCCAGCGGCGCGCTCCCGGCCGAGGAACTGCACCACGCGCGCGATGCGGTAGCGAGCACCCAAGCCTCACTGGAGGCGGCCAGGCAGCAACTCGCCGCGCAGAGGACGCTCGTGGACCGCACCACCGTGGAAACCCATCCGGACGTGCAGAGTGCCGCGGCGCGGGTGCGCGAAGCCTACCTGGCCTATGCGCGCACCGCGCTGCCGGCCCCCGTTTCCGGCATCGTCGCCAGGCGCAGCGTGCAGGTCGGACAACGTGTCGGCCCGGGCACGCCGCTTATGGCCGTGATTCCGCTCGACCAGGTATGGGTGGATGCGAATTTCAAGGAGAGGCAACTGCTCAATCTGCGCGCCGGGCAGGCAGTGAAACTGTTCGCTGACATCTACGGCAGCGCAGTCGAATTCCACGGGCGGGTGGCCGGATTCGGCGCCGGTACCGGCAGCGCCTTCGCCCTGCTGCCGCCGCAGAACGCGACCGGCAACTGGATCAAGGTGGTGCAGCGCGTACCGGTGCGCATCGCGCTCGATCCGGCCGAGTTGGCGCAGCACCCGCTGCAGCTCGGCCTGTCGATGGAGGTCGAAGTCGACACGCATGAGCGCGATGGCGAGCTTCGGCCCATGGCCGCGCGCACCGCGCCCGCCTACCAGACCAAGGCGTATGCCTCGCTCGCCGAACTCGCCGACCAGCGCGTGGCCGCAGTGATCAAGGCGAACGGCGGCGATGCGCGCGCGCTTCCCCGGTCGTCGAAGCAACCGGCCGAACCCGCTCAACCCAAGTCCGGCGCGCACTAAAGTCCCGTGGCCAGCGCGCGCGCCCTGCCGAGCACGGCGCCTGCCGCCGAGCATCGAACGCCGGTACTGCTGACGCTGCTGCTGGCGATGGCCACTTTCATGCAGGTCCTCGACCTGACCATCGCCAACGTGTCGCTGCCGGCGATCACCGGGGATCTTGGCGCCGCGACCAGCCAGGGCGCCTGGGTCATCACTTCCTACGCGGTTGCCAACGCCATCACGGTGCCGCTCACCGGCTGGCTCTCCGACCGCTACGGCCAGGCGCGGATATTCGCCATCGCGACGGCGTTGTTTACCCTCGCCTCTTTCCTGTGCGGGCTGTCCTGGACGCTCCCCATGCTGATCAGCGCGCGGGTGCTGCAGGGGGCGATGGCGGGCTTCATGGTGCCGCTGTCGCAGTCGCTGCTGATGGGCAATTACCCACCGGAAAAGCGCGGCATGGCACTTGCCATTTGGGGCATGACCGTCACGGTGGCGCCGATCGTCGGTCCGCTGCTGGGGGGCTGGATCACCGACAACGCGCACTGGCCGTGGATTTTTTTCATCAATGTGCCCATAGGCGTGATCGCTGCATTCGGCACCTGGCAGCTGCTCAAGGACCGCGAGACGCCGCTGCGCCGGCGACCGCTCGACCGCATCGGGCTGGCGCTGCTGGTGATCTGGGTCGGCTGCCTGCAGGTGCTGCTGGACAAGGGCAACGAGCTCGACTGGCTGAATTCGAATTTCATCGTGGCGCTGGCGGTGATCGTGGTGGTGAGCTTCAGCCTGTTCCTGGTGTGGGAGCTCACCGATTCGCATCCGATCGTGGATCTTGAACTGTTCCGGCACCGTAACTTCGGCATGAGCGCGCTCGCGCTGAGCCTCGCCTATGGCCTGTTTCTCGGCAGCATGGTGATCCAGTCGCTATGGCTGCAGACGCAGATGGGCTATACCGCGCAGTGGGCGGGCTATGCGCTCGCACCCGTCGGCATATTCGCCATACTGCTGGCGCCGCTGGTCGGCCGCGGTCTGCAGCACACCGATCCGCGCCGTTTCGCCACCGCCGCCTTCATCGTGTTCGCCGTGTGCTTTTTCTGGCGCGCGCAGTTCACTACCGGCGCGGACTTCGCCACCATCGCCCTGCCGCAGTTGCTGCAGGGCGTGGCCGTCGCCATGTTTTTCTCGCCGCTGGTGCTCATAAATATCGGCGGCATCGCGCCCGAGCGCATGGCCTCGGCGACCGGAACGCAGAATTTCCTGCGCACCATGTGCGGCAGTTTCGGCACTTCGCTCTCGATCGCGTTGTGGACCCAGCGCGAATCGGTGCACCGCGCGCAGCTCGCCGAGCACATCAGCATCTATGCGCCGCAGACCGCGGAGTTTTCCGAGCGTCTTGGTGCCGCCGGCATGCCGCCCGATCAGGTTCATGCAGTGCTCGAGCGGATACTCGCCGGACAGGCCAACATGCTCGCCACCAACGACGTTTTCTGGCTGTCTGCCTGCCTGCTGATCATTCTGATACCGGTGATCTGGCTCGCGCGGCCGCCGTTCGGCCGGCCGAGCGCGCCTGCGGGAGAGTAATCCCGTTCAACCGTCGCGCCGGTAAGAGCCTGTCCGGCGCCTTATCCGGCATAATGTCTATTCTTGGCTATTTCGAAGGCGATCCCCATGAATGCCCCTGCTACCCCTCCCGGCTCTGAGTCCACATCGGTAAGAGAACTCGCGGCCCGGATTTATGTCGAGTTGGTCGGCCGCGTCATGCTCACTTCCGAGCAGACCAAGCCCAACCCCGTGGACCTGGCCAAGTTCTGCTACAAACTGGCCGAGGCGTTCCAGAGCATCGAGGTCGGCGCCCAGAAGGATGCCGTCGCGAAGATGGCGAAGTACGATGTCAAGGTCGATGACATGACCAGCTGGAAAAAATAGTC
>Ga0208587_1000286_pt1 | contig 27881 bp, 22 predicted proteins | sample NGESurdeep092012_7_FD_184472 | JGI IMG/M metagenome (GOLD analysis project Ga0208587, IMG submission 184472) | Arctic peat soil microbial communities from Barrow, Alaska - NGEE Surface sample 210 deep-092012 (SPAdes) | ecosystem: Environmental > Terrestrial > Soil > Wetlands > Peat ...
AGAAACGGAACAGCGTCCCAAGTGCTATCCCAATGATATTGGTCACGTTGTCGGCGAGCTGGGTGTGCAGGCCGAAGGCGTAGCGGGATATGCCCAGGCAGGTCACTGAGATGATCATGGCCACGACGTTCAAGAGCAGGTACAGGGCGAGTTCGTGGCTGGGTTGCCGGTTGCGACGATGGCGGAAGGTCCACAGCCTGTTGCCGACCCAAGCCACCAGCGTGGACACGGTCGCAGCGATGACGCGAGCCGTCAGTGGCTTGTCGTGTAGCGCACCTTCGGTGCTCTGCTGGCTGAACATCCCCAGCAGGTGTGGGCCGAACACCAGGATGTTGTAAGTGCCCAGGTCGATGACGAACGCCACCGCGCCAACCACGCCGAACTTGAGCATTTCTCGGACGAGGACGGTCAGCGCCCCCTGGACACGATTGATCAGCCCAAGTCCATTTGTCGTCACAATACGAGCCTAGCCGCCCATACCGGCCGCCGTTGACGTCTCGCCCCGATAGGCTCATGTTCGTGACTGCCCCGCAGCGTGCGCCTGGAGGATTCCCAGTGGTCGGCATCATCGGCGGCGGCCAGCTCGCACGAATGTGCCAACCGCCAGCGGTGGGTTTGTCGATCACACTGTCGGTCCTGGCGGAGTCGGTGGACGCATCGGCCGCTCTGGTCATTCCGTCATCTCCGGTGGGTGACCACACCGATGTCGAGGCGGTGCGCGCCTTTGCCAGCCAGTGCGACGTTGTCACCTTCGACCATGAGCACGTACCCGCCGAGGTCCTGGCTGCCCTGCAGGCCGATGGCGTCATCCTGCATCCCTCGCCGGCCGCCCTGGTGTTCGCCCAGGACAAGCTGGCCATGCGGCGACGGCTCACCGACATCGGGATCGCCTGCCCGAGCTGGGCGCAGGTGAGCGACGCGGCCTCGTTGCAGGACTTTGGTGACAGGGTCGGCTGGCCGGTGGTCGTCAAGATGCCCAAGGGCGGGTATGACGGCAAGGGAGTCCGTGTGGTCGGTTCACCCGATGAGGTGGCTGACTGGCTTTCTGATGCGCTGCGCGATGCTGCTACCGGCGACGGACCGCTTGTGGACGGGCTGCTGGCCGAACAGAAGGTCGACTTCGTACGCGAGCTGGCACTGCTGGTCGTGCGCAGCCCGTCGGGCCAGGCTGGCGCTTGGCCGGTGGTGGAGACAGTCCAGACAGGCGGCATCTGCACCCAGGTCCTGGCACCGGCTCCAGGCCTGGACCCCCAGCTCGCGGCGGTGGCCACCGCAGCGGGTCTGCGCATCGCCGGTGAGCTGGGCGTCACCGGCGTCATGGCGGTGGAGATGTTCGAGGTGAAGGACCCGCAGACCGGCGACCCGGCATACCTGGTCAACGAACTCGCAATGCGGCCACATAACAGTGGTCATTGGAGCATCGACGGTGCGGTGACCAGCCAGTTCGAACAGCACCTGCGCGCGGTGCTTGACCTGCCGCTGGGGGACACCACCCCTCGGGCGCCCTGGACGGTCATGGGTAACGTTCTGGGGGGCGACTGCCCGCAGCTCTACCCCACCTACCGTCATCTGCTGGCGCGCGACCCAGGTCTGAAGATTCACTTGTACGGTAAGGGGGTTCGACCCGGCCGCAAGATCGGACATGTCAACGTCAGCGGCGCCGACCTCGATGATCTGAGGGCTCGCGCCACCCATGCCAGCGACTTTCTGCAGGGAGTGATCACGGAATGAGTGACTTCGCGTTGGTTCAGCGTCCCGCAGCGCAGGGCTCAGGACATGAGGGTCCATCAGTTGTGGGGCTGGTAATGGGCAGTGACAGCGACTGGCCCGTCATGGAAGAAGCCGCCCGAGTTCTGGAGGAGTTCGGGATCGGCTACGAAGCCGATGTCATCTCTGCGCACCGAATGCCCCAGGAGATGCTCGAGTACGGGCAGAGCGCCGTCGATCGTGGCCTGCAGGTGATCATCGCCGGCGCGGGCGGCGCGGCACACCTGCCGGGGATGCTCGCGTCCGTCACTCCCCTGCCGGTCATTGGCGTTCCGGTGCCGCTGGAGCACCTTGATGGGATGGACTCGTTGTTGTCCATCGTGCAGATGCCTGCAGGGGTACCTGTGGCGACGGTATCGGTGGGTGGCGCTCGCAATGCCGGGCTGTTGGCGGCGCGGGTACTTGGCGCGGGGATGGATGACGAGGCCCTGCGCATCCGCACGAAGATGGTTGAGTTCCAGGGCAGCTTACGTCAGGACGCACATACCAAGGGTGAGCGGCTGCGGGCCCGGCGCGCTCACCCGACCGGTTTCGGGATGTCCCGCGACTGACCTGGCCTCGGCCCCTTCCCGCCCGCGCCCCATCACCGCTTCAGGAATCGGTCATGGGCAACCCCACACCGGCCCTTGCAGCGGCCGGCCTTCCGACGAAACGATGCCGTCTACCGGGACCGGTGCGGCGAAGAACACACCGCAGGTGCGCGAGCGCGTTGCGCTGTCCGCCGAACCGATGGCCAAGGTCGCCGGCGGTAGTGATGTGGTTCGCGGTCGGTGCGCTCTCCCGGTGGTGCTTGGTCCCAGTCAGGGGCTCACAGGGTCCCCCGCGCGGGGGAGGTCGTGGCTGTTCGGTGCAGGACGAACGGGTGACCGGCCCCACTGACTGGTCCCGACCCTTGGTGGGTGCGGTGGGTGAGAGGCAGGGCTCAGCCGACGACATCCTGCAGCTCAAGGATGCGACGGCAATCCGATGTCCTGTTCCTACGGTATGGCTTTGAAGCCGGGGACGTTGGCGCCGAGCCATTTCAGGGTGCCCGGCAGAAGGTCTTGCCACAGGCTGACCCGGTGTCCAGCATGCTGGAGCACGATGGCGTTCACGGCCAGTGGGGGCTTGGTCGCCTTGACGAAGGCAGCACTTGAGGTGTAAGAGAGCGGATCTGCGTGGGAGGTCTCCAACCAAATAGCCACCGGCGGCGGGTTTCGCTTGCTCAGGGCGACCAAGTCGTAGCGGGCGCCGAGCGGGCTGCTTGGAGGATAGGGCTCGTAGAAAGGGCCGAAGTCGGGGTGGAAGTAGCCGCCTAGCACGATCGCGGCCGAGAACTGCGCTGGGTGCAGCATGGCGACCATTGCAGCGCACCAGCCGCCTGCTGACAGTCCTATCGTGGCCCAAGAGGCTCGGTCGGTCCGGACACGGAACGTATGGGCAACCCAGTTTGGGACGTCCCGAGCCAGCCAGGTCTCCACTTGGGCGGTGCCGGCGCCGCCGTTGACGCACTCGGTGTCCACCCCGGGGGGGATCTCCACCTGTGGGGAGACCACCAAGATGGGGCGCATCCGTTTGGCGGCTACCTGCTGCGCTGCTACACCACCGAGGTTCATCCCGTTGATCCACGAGTTGGGCGCGCCGGGATAGCCTTGGAAAGCCTCCATCACGGGATACCGCACCGAGGCGGCGGTGGGGTTCGTGTAGCCCGCCGGCAGCTGAACCATGACCGTCCCCGTGATCCTGCTCAACGGCCCTTTGACCGTGTACGAGATCACCCCCGACAGATCGACCTGAGCTGTGGGCAAGGGCGGAAGCTTCTTGGCGGCGGTGGCCGCGGTGCCCGCTACCTTCCTGCTGGCGGCATGGGAGGCGAGGGCGCCTCGGCTCAGTGCGGTCGCTGTGGGGACACCACTGAACGCGCCTCTGAGGTCGGTCCAATCGGCAAAGAACAGAAACTGAGCGTTGAGCTGTGTGGCAGCAGTCAGCAACACCAGGACGTTGACGGTCAGCAGCATCCCCGCCCGGGCGGCGATCCTGCGAAGGCTGCGCCCGGCCAACGAAGGCCATACCAGGATCAGGGCGACAAAGGCTGCGACCGTGCACGCGACGACCCCGCCAAGGAACAGCGGCCCGGTCAACGACATCTGCGGCACCCTCTGCTTGGTCCACCGACCCGTGCACGTGAATCGGCCACCCACCCCTTGACCTGGGATGGCTCATGCTCGAGCGACCCCGTCGCTGCTGAGAAACCCAAAACCACGCCCATCTCGCTCGGTGCCCGGATGATCAGACGGTCAGACTGGCTGACTCCTCAAGGTTTTCGGTGAAGTCCCAGCCTGTCAAATTCAATCATGGGGCAGGTGTCCATCACCACGTCCAGGCCTGCGGTGATGGCGCGTTGAGCCGCGTCCTGGTCGATGACGCCGAGCTGAAGCCAGACGGTCTCGATGCACAGCCGGCCTTTGTTGACGATCGCGTCATCCACGACCTCGCCGACGCGAAGCGAGTTGACGAAACAGTCCACGACGGTCACAGCCGTGCCGTCCGGGATGCGGGTGAGGGTTGGGTAGCCCGGTTCACCCCACACCTGCTCCGCCCGCGGGTGCACCGGGATGATGCGATGCCCCAACGCGTCATGCATCCAACGTGCGACGCCGAAGGCCGTCCGGGTGGAATCCGCGGACAGGCCGACCACGGCCCACGTCGCGGGGGTCGTGAGGACTCTGCGGATTACTTCGGGCGCCGCGGTGCTGCCTGACGTGATGGGAGTCATCACCGCACAGTAGCCTCGGGGTGCACGCGGTTGTCGCGTTGAGTGCGTTGAGTGCAATGCTTCGTTGAAGAGGAGAGTTCAGTGCGATTTGGCCTTTTCGTTCCCCAGGGCTGGCGGATGGATCTTGCCGGCATCGAGCCGGACCAGCACTGGGGGGTGATGGCGGGGCTGGCCGAGCGTGCCGAGCTGACCCGTCTGTGGGAGTCGATCTGGGTCTACGACCACTTCCACACGGTGCCTATCCCCTCGCAGGAGGCCACCCATGAGGCATGGACCCTGATGGCGGCACTTGCGGCCGTCACCAGCCGGATCCGGCTGGGGCAGATGTGCACCTGCATGGGTTATCGCAGCCCCGCCTACCTGGCAAAGGTCGCCGCGACCGTGGACATCATCTCGGAGGGCCGCCTGGAGATGGGCATTGGCGCCGGGTGGTACGAACACGAGTGGCGCGCCTACGGCGTGAGCGGCGGGGCTTTTCCCTCGGCTGGCGTCAGGCTCGGGATGCTCGAGGAAGGGGTTCAGATCCTCCGCGACATGTGGACCAAGGGATCGGCCACACTCAACGGCAAGCATTATCAGGTCGACGGGGCGATCTGCTCTCCCCGCCCCCTCCAGGGGACGGCCCAGCCCGGGTCCAAGCAGAACGGCATACCGATGTGGATCGCCGGGGGCGGCGAGAAGAAGACCCTGCGCATCGCGGCGCAGTACGCGGATTACACCAACTTCTCCGCCGACGTCTTCGAGCACAAGAGCGAGATCCTTGCCGCTCACTGCGCGGATATCGGTCGGGACTTTGCCCAGATCACCCGCTCGGTCAACATCAGTGTCGTCATCGGCGAGACAAAGAAGGACCTCGAGGACCGAGTGTCATGGATACGTCACCATTACATTCAGGCCGGTGTGCCCGAGGCGAGGGTCGATCAGCAGATCGAGGCCGAGCGCGCTGGCGTTGGCTTCGGAACCTCACAGCAGATCGCGGAAAGACTCAGCGCGCTCAAGGCACTGGGGCTCCGTTACACGATTGCGTACTTCGCTGAGGCGGCCTACGACACTTCGGGTATGCACCTCTTCGAGAACACCGTCATTCCCGAGGTGCGGTAGCGCGGCAAATCACTAAAATGGCCTCGTGACCACAGACAAAGGTGTCTTCCCCTTCTTTACCATCTCCGACGACCACGAGGAACTGCGGCAAGCGGTCCGCAACGTTGCAGAGGACAAGATCGCTCCACACGCCGCTGAGGTCGACGAGACGAGTACCTTCCCACAGGCCGCCCTTGATGCGTTGGTGGCGTCCGACTTCCACGCGCCCCACATCGGGCAGGAGTACGGCGGTGTGGGTGCCGATGCGCTGGCGACCTGCATCGTGATCGAGGAGGTCGCCCGGGTGTGTGCGTCCTCGTCGCTGATCCCGGCGGTCAACAAGCTCGGCACGATGCCGTTGATCCTTGCCGCGTCCGATGAGCTCAAGGCCAAGTACCTGCCGCCGGTGGCTCGTGGTGAGGCGATGTTCTCCTACGGCTTGTCCGAGCGTGAGGCCGGCAGCGACACCGCCTCGATGAGATGCCGGGCCAAGGCCGATGGTGATGACTGGGTGCTGAGCGGCCAGAAGGCATGGATCACCAACGCGGGTGTCTCGCAGTTCTACACGGTGCTCGCGGTGACCGACCCCGATGGCAAGCGGGGCTCGAACGTATCTGCCTTCGTGGTGGAGAAGTCAGATGCCGGGTTCACCTTCGGTGACAAAGAGAAGAAGATGGGCATCAAGGGGTCGCCGACCCGTGAGCTGATATTCGAGGGCTGCCGGATCCCGGGGGACCGGATGGTGGGTGCACCGGGTGAGGGGCTCAGGATCGCGTTGGCGACGCTGGACCACACCCGGGTGACCATTGGCGCACAGGCCGTGGGCATCGCCCAGGGCGCACTGGACTTCGCGTTGGGCTATGTCAAGGAACGTGCGCAGTTCGGTAAGCACATCTCTGAGTTCCAGGGAGTGCAGTTCATGTTGGCGGACATGGCGATGAAGCTGGAGGCCGCGCGCCAGATGGTCTACGTCGCGGCGGCAAAATCCGAGCGCGGCGACAAGGATCTGTCCTTCTTCGGCGCTGCGGCGAAGTGCTTCGCCTCGGACGTTGCCATGGAGGTCACCACCGACGCGGTCCAGCTCCTCGGCGGCGCCGGGTACGTCAAGGACTACCCGGTCGAGCGGATGATGCGCGATGCCAAGATCACCCAGATCTATGAGGGGACCAACCAGATCCAGCGCATCGTCATGGCGCGCCAGCTGCTCAGGGTCTGAGGGGCCGACCAGGCTGGGTATGCTCGGCCGGTGACTATTGAGGCGAGGATCGGCCACCCGAGGGTGGTTGCTGTCGTCGTCAGGTGGAACCGCGAGAAGCTGCTGACCGAGTACCTGACGATTCTCGACGCACAGCCGCGGTGGCCGGACGTCGGGGCGGTGGACAGCCCGTCAACAGATGGCTCCCAGGAGATGTTTGGCGCGCGGTTCCCTGACGTTCACCTGGTCACGTTGACGTGCCACACCGAACGGGCCGGCGGCTTCAGCCCAGATCTGCCGTCGCCAGCCGGCGACGACGCCACCAGGCCCGAGACGGCCTTGGCGGACCTCCTGGCGTCAGCCAACGAATGTGGTTCGGGTCTTGGTCTGGTTGCCAGTCGTGTTCTCCGGATCGACGGCCGGGACCGGCCGCGCCAGATCCTGCGCGACCACGCGCGGGCCTCCAAGGCCGATCGGCGCCCCGCTGGTGCTGCTGGTGGGCGTGCGACGCCGCGGTCGTTCGCATCCTTGCTGATCGAAGCGGCAGTGATCGCGGAGTTGGGGCTGCCTACCGCTGACCTCTTCATCTGGAACGACGACGACTTCGAGTTCACCCCTGGCATTGCCAGGCACCGCACGAGTATCCACCCACCCCAGTCCATCGCTTCGCACTCGACCAGGGAGCTCGGTATCAAGCGGGAAGCCCCGCGGGAGCCGTTGCACCACGGAGTCCACGACACGATGAGGTTCTTGGGCACCGGTGACGCCGTCGCGCCGGGCGAGGCGGGCGTGCGTGTTGGCTTGGCACAACGCAACTCGGCGCTCTCGTATCGTCACTGCCACCGCAAGGCAGCCATGCGCGGTGAGCTCAAGAAGGGCCTGCGCGGCGAGCTCAGGACCCGACCTCGTCCCACCCATGAGGTGCTGGGCGAGGCCGGCTGCGAACTGGCACCGCACTGGTGAGCACACAAATCGGCGGCCTACTGACAGAGCTTGTCGTCCCTAGAGCCGCGGCCCTCTTAGCGGCAGGTGCTGCGCAGGTCGTTGCTCCGGGTCGGGTGGCCCTCGTGGCGGGCCAGAGCATCGAGTTCTCCGGGTGGCTCGATGCGCTGCCGCTGAGCTACTGGGCGCGCTTCACCGGTGTCGACACCACCCGCCTCGAGGTCACCTCGTCGGCGCCGGTGGAGGTCATCGTCCGGGTGAGCGATGCCCTGGGCAGACGCCGAGACATCACCTCCGGGAGCACTCACGCGGGGGCCTTCACCGCGACCGTCGCCGCCGACGAGGCAGCCGATGGTGGCTGGGCCTGGCCGGTGCTCACTGCCGGGTCCGAGGTCTGCGAGGTGTCCTGGCGCTGGGTCACCGATGACATTGTGCCCCAACCACACTCACTGGCAGTTGCGATCACGACCTTCGACCGGCAGCAGGGGTGCCTGCGGCAGCTGGGCGCGCTCGCAGCGGCTTCCCGAGATGGTGGATCGTTGGACGGCGTGCTGGGTCGCGTCATCCTGGTCGATCAAGGTACGACGCCGGTGGCCGAGTCTGCCGGGTTCAAGGGTGTTCAGGATTGCCTGGGAGAGCGCCTGACCGTCATCCGGCAACAGAACCTGGGTGGCAGCGGTGGCTTGACCAGGGGGCTGTACGAAGGCTTGAAGGACTTGCGCATCACCCACGTGGCCCTGTTGGACGACGAAGCGCTGGCACAGCCAGAGGGTCTTGCCTATGCCTGGGCCTTCGCCCAGGCCAGCCGTCGACCCACCCTCGTCGGCGGGCACATGTTCGATGCGGCCGCGCCGACGACCCTGTACCGGCTTGGCGAAATGGTGGATCGGACGCGGTTCACCCGAACCTGTCTGCCGGGCACGCCGATGGACACTGACCTTGCGCACACTCCTGTCAGTGATCACCGGTGGCTGGGACCGCCCAACAGCGTGGACTTCCAACCGTGGTGGATGTGCCTGATTCCTCGAGCCGTCGTGGAGGGCATCGGGCTGCCCATGCCTTTCTTCCTCAAGTGGGACGACGTGGAGTTCGGGCTCCGGGCAAAGGAGGCCGGTTTTGCCTCCGTGGTGCTGCCCGGGGCAGTCGTCTGGCATGACTCCTGGGTAGGCAAAGATGCCGAATCCGGGTGGCAGGCCTACTTCCTGCTGCGCAACCGCATCGTCACCGCGCTCCTGCACGACACCCGTCCTACGGTTCTTGTGGCCCGGTGGATGGCGGTGAGCCTGCGTCATGTCGCCCGGCGGGAGCCAGCGGCCGCGGCTATGCGCTGGGCTGCCCTCAAGGACGTATTGCACGGTCCGGCCTGGTTGCACCGAGATCTGGCTACGGCCCGTCATCGGGCAGCCGAGACGGCGAGGCGCGAGATCGTTGCGCCGCACCCGGTGTCTGCCATGGCCGGCAGTGCTTCCGCCAGCGCTCGGCTCCTGCGACGGTGGGCGGACCTGGCCAGGCAGTACCGAGCTGCGTTCCCTGAGGTGACCTCAGCTGGACGCTGGGAGCAGACTTTCAGGAAGGCAGCGGTGCTCGAGCGACGTCGTCCGACGTGGTCGATCGTCGTGACGAGCTTCCACAGCCTGGAGATGCTGGACAGACACTGGGATGGGCTGATCGAGGCTGGCGAGCTGAAGGGAGTCTCGGCGCAGGACGTCGAGGTCATCCTGGTGGACAACGCGGACGAACCCGAGGTCCAAGAGTTTGCACGGCAGCAGGGTTTCAGATACCTCCCGATGGGCAGTAACGTCGGTCTGTCGGCGGCTAACAACCGCGGCGCGGAGCGTGCCACCGGTAACTATCTGTTGTTCGCCAACCCCGATCTTGGCGTCCGGGTGGGGGATCTGCCTACCCTTGCGGGGGAGATCGACCGTACCGGTGGCATCGTGGCGCCGCGTGTGGACTTCCCCGATGGAACAGCCCAGAGTGCAGCACGAGGGGGGCCCTACCTTTTGGCCAAGCTGGCACATCGCGGACTGGCCCCCAAGGCTTATCTGGAGCGCTATCTGTGGCCGGTGGGCCCCTACGAGTCAGGCCCGGTTGTGTGGTGCGCAGGGGGAGCGACGTCCATGTCCCGACAGGTGTTCGAACGGATCGGCGGATGGCCCGAGGAGTACTTCCTCTACATGGAGGACGTTGAGCTGGGCGTCCGCGCAGGTTGTTTGGGCATACCGGTGTCCGTGACCGCGGCGCTGCGGTGGGTGCACGAGTGGGGCGGCGACAGTCGGCATGGGCTCAATCGGGGAATGCTTTTGCATCTGCGCAGCGCGGTGCGCTTCTACACGCGCCACCCCAAGTATCTCGGCGTGCCCCGCTAGAGCGTTCTACGGCCCGATCAGAGGCGGTTTGACCGTTCCCCCTCAGGTGCCGCTGCCGGCAGGGGCAACGGTCAGCGGTTCGTCGTTCTTGATGGCCGTGAACAGGGCCAAGGCTTTGGTTCTGTCCCACTGCACGACACTGCCCACGTTGGTGGAGAGGCCGGGGTTGGAGATGGGGACGGTCAACGAGAGACCGTCGCCGTTGGAAATTGAGCGCATGGCTTGGAGCACTCTGGTGACATCGCGGAATGAGGTGTCCTGGCCGACGCTGAGGCCTGCTCCGGCACTGGTCGAGAACCCGTAGTACTGCCACGGGATGAGCACTGTCGAGGGGCTGAGGGCCTTGTGCATGATCGCGCTCAGGAACTGGCGCTGTCGCGCCACCCGACCGATGTCGCCAAGCGGATCGGAGTAGCGGGCCCTGACGTAGCCCAGCGCATTGGCCCCGTCGAGGGTCTGGCAGCCAGCCTTGAGGTTGATGCCAGCGTATGCGTCCTTCATGTTCTGTGGCACGCAGATGTCGACGCCACCGACACTGTCGACCACCGAGGCGAAGCCGCCGAAACCAATCTCGACGTAACCATCGATGCGCACCCCGGTGACCTGCTCGATGGTCTGCACGAGCAGTTTGGGCCCGCCAATCGAGAAAGCGGCGTTGATCTTGTTGTAGCCATGGCCGGGGATCGGCACATAGCTGTCACGCGGCAGTGATATCAGCGCCGGTTTGCCGGCACCGGCGGGAACGTGGACCAAGATGATCGAGTCGGTGCGTCCGCCAGCCACGTCCTGGGCCGAGCCGGTGTTGAGCAGCTTCACCTGAGCGGCCGTCATCCCCTGACGGCTGTCGGAGCCCACCAAGACGTAGTCATACCCCTGTGAATTCGCGGGACGGGCGCCGCTGGGACTGGCATCGACGCGGTGCACCTTGCCCCAGGCCACGAAAGGGACCCAGACCATAAACGCCAGCCAGGCCGCCAACAGGACTGCTGCGCCCACCACGATCCGGCGACGACGGTGAATTGCGGTGGGTCCGGTGGACCTCCGGCGCGAAGACGGCGGTCGCACTGGTGGTCGGTTCCTGGTCGGCGGCTGCGACGAGCGGGGGGCGGGCCGCCCGATACGGGCTGCGCCGCGTCGGGTGTCCACCACATCCACGTCGTCGTCCAGGTGTCCGTCATGACCCGGCATGCGGCTCCTCCTGCGGTTCAGCCCCACTCGTGGCGGGTCGTGGTGGGCCGGCCTCGTCCAGAGCCAGCCTCCTGGCTATCTTGGTGTAGCGGGTCTCGAATTCGCGGAACCTCACATAGGTCGTCAGGGTGAAGCTGAGGAAGGCGACCACCAGCGCGTACAGCACCATGTCGGTGCCGCGTCCGACGCCCACCAACTTGGCAAATCGGTTCCAGACCGACGGAAAGAGGATGGACCACACCGCCAGGGCGGCGAAGACCAGCAGCCCCAGGCGACGTACGGCCTGGGTCCGGGCGCCGCGGCCGCGAAGCAGTCGGGCCGCAACGAAGATCACCACGACGATGAGAAGGAGCTGGATCAGGACAATCTTCATGAAAAGGACCCTCCGCGTGCCTGTTGCCCGGCCATCATCGCAGCATCAGGTCGGCAAGGATGTTGATGGAGTTCCATAACGACTGGCCCTTTGCCTTGGAGTAGTCGGTGTACAGGATGTGGACCGGATGCTCCACATAGCGGGCCTTGGACGCGCCGATCTGGGCGACGAGCTCGCTGGCGTGCGCCATCCGGTTCTGGGTGATGTTGAGCTGGGCGAGCACGGGACGGCTTATCGCGCGCAGCCCGTTGTGCGCGTCGGTCAACCGCGTGCTCGTGGTCAGGTTCGTGTAGCCGACTGCGGCGCGAAGTACCATCCTCTTGGCAAAGTTTGGTTTGCTGTGGTCATCCATGAAGCGTGAGCCGAAGACGACATCAGCCTCGCCCGCCCGTAGTCGCTCGACCATACCGACGGCGTCCGCGATCTGGTGCTGTCCGTCGGCGTCGAAGGTGACGACGTACTTCATGGCCGGGTCGGCCAGGGCGAACTGGAAGCCGGTCTGCAGCGCCGCGCCCTGCCCGAGGTTGAACGGGTGACGCACGACCCGGGCTCCTGCGGCGGCGGCCACGTCGGCCGAGCGGTCAGCCGAACCGTCGTCGACGCAGACTACCTGCGGGAATTCCGCGAGCACGCCGGCGACGACGTCGCCAATGACCTGCTCCTCGTTGTAGAGGGGAATGACCACCCAGGTGTCGTCCACGCTTGATCCAATTCTCACAGCCCCGACCAAAGTATAGGGCGACGTCTGTGCTCTCAATTCTTCGTTGGCGTCGTTTTGGAGCCACGGCCAGGCCGGGCCAGCACATGTTCGCGCAGGTTGTGAACGCCCTGATGCTGCTTGGCGCGCCACGCTTTGGGCAGCAACGTGGCCGCGTTCAGCCGCGAGGTCAGGTGTAGCCGCGCAGTCCGTGCGGCCCGTCGCCATCCAATGGCTGCGAACTCGTCGGCCATCCCCGTGAAGAACTCACGCTCCTCGATGAACCGTGTTCCCTCCAGGGCTCGCCACGACGAGTCGCTCTCGTGGTGCCTGCGGTACTGGAAGCAGAGCGTGCTGTCCATCACCAGGCTGCCCCCGGCTTTGATCAGGTCGAGGGCGAGCGCGAGGTCCTGGACGACGTTGAGGCCTTTGCGGAAGTCTGTGGCGACAAGCGTTTCCGACTTCCAGCAGACGGATGGGAAATAGAGCCAGTTGCCCCTCATCAGGCTGACTGCAAGCGGCTCGCCGCTCAGCAACCGGCGGCCTTGGACCCGTGGGGCGTAAACGGCCTTCATCTTGTCGACAAGGCCCATGCTGGGCTGGTTGTGCTCGTCGATGACCTCGACGCCGGGCTGGATGATCTGCGCCGACGGGAACTGCTTGTGTGCTGCCACGACGGTCTCGATGTAGTTGCTGAGCATGACGTCGTCGGCGCCCATGACCACTGCGAGCTCATGGCGGACGAAGGTCAGTGCCTTGCGGTAGTTGCCGTTAGCCCCAAGGTTCTGCTCGTTGCGCGTGTACGTGATGCGTGTGTCTTGGGCAGCCAGAGCGCCGAAGTAGCCGGGGACGCTCTCGTCCGGGTAGCCGTCGTCGATGACGGTCAGGGTCCAGTCCGAGCTCGACTGACCCAGGACGCTCTCTATCGCCTGCTTCATCATGGCGACGTCGCCGTAGTAGGGAAAGAGAACGTCGACAGTCACGGGCAGTGGTCCTTCGCGGTATGAAATCGTGCGTGGGGGCGTTGAGTAGACTAACGGAGACACCCGCGCCGACGGATGCGCACGGTCCCGAACCCGATCAGGAGACATCCGTTGGATACCCAGAACCACTTCTATGGGCACACAGCCACGCTCGCGGCATACTCAGGGCTCTCGCGGCCGCGGCACGTGGCAGGCCTGATCCAGCACGGCTGGACGACGGTCTGTCCTATCCCGGTCAACTTCGGAGATTTCCCTGACATCGAAAGGCATGGCAAGCGCAAGCTGTTCGTCTGGTCACATGGCTCGCGTGCCTGGGATCCTGGGCGGTCGCCGCGGGCGAGCTTCGCGCTGGGGGCGCCGTGGGCCTACCTTGCGTCGATGGAGCCGGTGCGCAACCAGCTGGCGCGCAGCAAGGGCTCCGGCGTTTTGATCATGCCGCTGCACAGCACCCGGATAATCCAGGTCAGAGGAGACCAGGCCAGCCTGGCGCGGGCGTACCTGCGCACAGAGGGCCCCGCCACGGTGTGTCTGCACTACGAGGACATCCACAAGCCTGACATTGTCGGCTCGTGGCTGGATGCCGGTCATCGCGTCGTGACCGCCGGACCCAGACATGACCCGGACTTTCTCTCGCGGATCCTCGCACTGGTGCTTGCCTCGGAGCGGGTCGTGGCCAACCGGTTGATGACCCCTGTGCTCTACGCCGCGTCGGTGGGCCGCGACGTGGGGGTCTACGGCGACCCGTTGTCGATCTCTACGGCCGAAATTCACGGCCAGGACGCCATCCGTTCCCTGTGGCCAGAGCTGCACGGTGAATCTCTGGACCGTGGCATGACCACTGACCTGGCGCGAAATGAGCTGGGCTTCCAGCACGTTCTCGGGCCGGTCGAGCTGCGGTCAGCTCTCGGCTGGACTGCTCGCTCGGCGGGGCCCGCAGTGCAGTACTGGGCGGGCGCGCCTGTTCACAAGACGTTGAACGTCCTTGGCCTTGGCCGCCGTGATGCCGGTTCGAGTGAGAAGCAGGTCGGCGCCAGCCCTCTCGCGTGGCTCACGCATCCGATGTCGCACCTGCCCCGGCCGCTGCCGGCGCACGCCGCGTCCCTGGACCCGCTGCCGGCGCCGATCCCGGTGACCATGCCATGACCAAGTCCGGTGCCGAAGTTCGGTAGATGTGTGCTGCCCAGCTTCTGTGCTCAGTCAGGAACCCGTCTTCTCCATCAGGAACCAGGTCGAGTCATCGAGCGGGTGTTGGGGGTCGCGGTGGTAGGTGAACCCGTAGTCCACCAGCCGGAGCGCGGGGTGAGCGTCCATGATCTCCCCCGCGAAGTCGCGCTTGAACAGTGCCTGCTCATGGCCGCGATAGCTCACTTCCACTGGGCTCGGGTTGTAGTACTCGCAGACCATGACGTATCGGGAAGAGGACGCCACGAGCTTGTCGTAGATGTCTGGCAGAGCTTCGGGGGGCAGGTGGATCAGGACGCCTTTGGTGAACGAGAGATCCCACGTACGTGAGGGCACGAAGTCCAGCAGTGAGGCGACCTCCACCGTGGAACCCCCCCAGGCCTCGATCTCTGCCGCTGCGCGCGCGTTGATCTCCACTGAGTGCAGCTCGACCGCCGGCATCAACTCACGAAGAGCGTGCAGGTTGTTGCCGATGTTGGCGCCGAACTCGATCGCCGACGTCACACCGTGTGTGTGCGACAGGATCTTCTTGAACAAGGCGCGGTTGTTTTCCAGCAGTGCGACGTCGCGGTTCCGCACGATGTAGTCATTGCCAAACTCGCCAGCCCAGAGCTGTTCCTGGGAGGTGCGGCCGGAGGAGGTCGTTGAATTCATGGCTTCACTGTAAGACACGGCGCGCGAGCCGCAGAGTTCCGAACCCGGCAACGGCGGCCACGGCTAGCCGGACCAATGTGGCGGTCCCGGAGGTGGGCAGTAGGCCACCTGCGGCGCAGAGGGCGAGGCCGAGGACGGTCGGCACCAGCAGTGCAGTCTCGGTCCAAGGCACCGCGTGGACATACCGGCGCAGCCAGGCGGTGCCCACCGCGAGCGTCAGGTAGGTGGCCGGGAAACCGACCGAGAGCAGCACCAGGTTGTGCTGCCCAGCCAGGTAGGCGCAGGTGATGCCGACCAACAGGCTCAGTGGGGTGACCACGGAGAGCCACAGTGAGCGGCCGGCGGCGAAGATGAGGTGCACGTTGGCCAGATAGGCCACCGACAGGACGCAGCCAAAAGCGGTGATTGCCACTGCGGGCACAAGCTCCAGGGGCCCGAACTTCGGTGGGGCCAAGAACTGCATCAGCCATGGGGACAGCAGTGCGACGCCGCCTGAGATGAACGCGGCCAGGGTCGCGATGTCGCGGGCGGTGTGCCTCAGCACTGCTCCGCGCTCGTGCTCGGGAGCGCGGTAGACGATCGGTGCCCAGGAGTTGTTCAGGGCCGAGGTGATGACCGCGGGCGAGCTGCCGACCAGTAGTGCCAGCTGGATGCGTCCGGAGGCGGTCACGCCGTAGAGGCGAGTCGCCAGGAACACCAGGGCGCCGTTGGCAAGGTACAGCGCCACCAGATGCGGTATGACGGGCAGCCCCAATCGCAGGGCCGCGCGGGTGTCGCCGCGGTCGCGTCGCGGACGTCCACCTCGCAGGCACATGACCAGTCCCACGGCGGCGGCGGCGGCGTAGCCCGCGGTGAGCCCGATCAGATAGGCACTAGGGGAGCGATCCGAGGTCAACAGGGCGAGCCCGAGTATGGGCCCTCCCAACGTGGCCGTCAGCGACAAGGAGACGAAAGCGCCCGGGCGATCGAGCACCCGAAGCAGAGCCTGGGAGTTCTCGACCACGACGAACAAGGCGCTCGCGGCCAGAGCAAGCAACACCGGGCCGCGCAGTTGCGCCCGCACCAGCGGGTCCCACAGTGGCGCGGTCACGATGGCCACGGTCATCAGCGCGGCCGTTATCAGTGACCCGCGCAGGAGCAGGGCGCGCGCACCGGCAACTCCTGACCTCGCGAGGATGCCCTGCCGCGTGATGACCGAAGGCATCCCGAGGCTGCCGGCCATCATGGCGACCCACATGACGGTGATGGCGACGGCTACGGCGCCGTAGGCCTGTGGGCCCAGTAGTCGGGTGACGATGGGCACCACCGCGACGTTGGCCAGGATCGGGGCAACTGTGCCTATGGTGTAGATCGAGCCGCGGCCGAGCACGCCCTTGCTGGCTTGTGCGCCGGCGGATCGGGCAGGCTCGGGGCGACCGGCAGACTCGGGGCTCATCACGGGGTCGGGATCAGGCGCCGACGAATCCGCGGATCAGGTCGATCACGCGGTCGACGTCCGCATCGGCGAGGTCGGGGAACAATGGCAGCGAGATCTCCTGCTCGTAGTAGTCCTCGGCGACGGGGCACATGCCAGGCTTGTAACCCAGGTCAGCGTAGACGGGATGCCGGTAGACCGGCAGGTAGTTGACCTGCACGCCGATGTCGTTGGCCCGGAGATGCTCGAAGAGGGCACGTCGGCGACCGTCGCGGATCCTGAGCGGGTAGAGGTGCCACATCGGGTCTGCTCCTGCTCGGCATGCTGGCAGCCTCAGCTCGTCGATACCCCCCAGGCCCTGGTTGTACCGGTCCGTGACTGCGGTGCGGCGAGCCTTAAAGATGGGCAGTCGCAACAGCTGGCTGGAGCCCAGAACACTGAGCACATCAGGAAGGCGGTAGTTGAGCCCGAACTCGTGGACCTCCTGGTGCCAGGGCCCCTCGTCGGGGAAGCGCAGGACGGCAGGATCGCGGACCAGCCCGATGCTGCGATAGCTGCGGGCACGGTCAACCGTGGCGCCCAGCAGGGCTACGACGGCGCCCCCCTCGGCGGTGGTGAGGTTCTTGGTAGGGAAGAAAGAGAACGTGGTGACGTCTGCCAGAGATCCGACCGGCCGACCGTCCAGCGAGCCGCCGACGGAGTGCGCAGCGTCCTCGAGAAGAGTGGCGTTGCCTCGATGGGCGATCTCGGTCAGCGCCGGGGCGTCGATCGGGTGTCCCCCGTAGTCGACTCCCGCGACGACCTTGGTGGCCCGGGTCATCGCGGCCGAGACCGCCTGGGGGTCGAGATTGCCGGTGTCTTCGCAGACGTCGGCGAACACCACTGTCGCACCCAGCACCGAGGCACAGCTGGCGGTCGACACGAAAGTCAGCGGCGTGGTGACCACCTCATCGCCAGCGCCGACACCCAGAGCTGCGTACGCCACGTGCAAAGCGGCGGTCCCGGATGTGACCGACACGGCGCGAGAGACCCCACACAGGCGGGCCAGGTCTTCCTCGAATGCGGTCACCGCAGGGCCGGTGGTCAACCAGTCGCCGCGCAGGACTTTCGCCACTGCCTCGATGTCCGACTCGTCAACGGACTGACGTCCATAGGGCAGCAAGCTCAGATGTCCGTTTCGAGGATCTTGGTGATCTCCTCGGTGGTGAACCACTGGTCGTTCGTGTCCGACGTGTAGTGGAAGCCGTCGGCAACGGGCTCACCGTCGGCGGGCGGCTGGTAACCCCAGGCCGCGAGGTCGGGCTGGAGGACGTAACGGTCACCCAAACGCAGGGCGCGGCGGCCCTCCTCGGCGGAGATCATCTCCTCGTGCAGCTTCTCACCGGGGCGCAGGCCCATATTGTGCATCGCCGCACCGGGAACAACCGCCTGGGCGAGGTCGGTGATCTTCATGGATGGGATGCGGGGCACATAGAGCTCGCCACCGTGCATCAGCTCGAAGGATTCCAGCACGAACTTCACGGCCTGGGGCAAGGTGATGAAGAAGCGGGTCATCCTCAGGTCGGTGATCGGCAGGGACTCACCGGCCTCACCGAGTTTGCGGAAGAACGGGATGACCGATCCACGGCTGCCCATGACATTCCCGTAGCGAACCACGGCGAACCGCGTCGGGTAAGCGGCCGCATAGTGGTTGCCTGTGATGAACAGCTTGTCGGCGGTCAGCTTCGTGGCGCCATACAGGTTGATCGGACTTGACGCCTTATCGGTAGACAGCGCGACAACCCTCTTGACGCCGGCGTCGATGCACGCCTCGATGACGTTCTGCGAGCCGACGATGTTTGTCTGGACGAACTCCCACGGGTTGTACTCTGCGGTGTCGACCTGCTTGAGCGCTGCAGCGTGGACGACGTACTCGACGCCGTGCATTGCACGGTGCAGGCGGTGCTGGTCTCGGACGTCTCCGATGAACCACCGCAGGCGCTTGTCGTCGTCGAAGAGCTGGCGGCATTCGTACTGCTTGAGCTCGTCCCGGCTGTAGATGACCACGCGGCGTGGGTCATGCTTGTCAAGCACCTCTCGAATGAAGGCCTTGCCAAAAGATCCGGTCCCGCCCGTGACGAGGATCGAGGACCCGGACAGGACCGACATTTGTGCCTCCAAGGCGATTCGTTCGTTAAGGCATGATGTCACGGTCAGACCCTGCACACGGATGCGCGCCTTATGAGGTGCGGGAACTGAGGACACCATGACGCAGCAGAGCCCAAGGGCCGCCGCGCGCAGTATCACCATCGGTGGGCGTGAGGTTGGTCCCGACGCCGCGCCGTTCATCATTGCCGAGATGTCGGGCAATCATGACGGTGAACTGGGCAAGGCGCTGGCCATCGTGCGGGCAACGGCTCAGGCAGGTGCCCATGCCATCAAGCTGCAGACCTACACCGCCGACACGATCACCATCGACGCCGACGGGCCTGAGTTCAGGATCTCTTCCGGGCATGAGCTCTGGGCCGACCGCCGGCTCTACGACCTCTACCAGGAAGCACACACTCCTTGGGAATGGCACGCTCCCATCTTCGAGCTCGCCCAGGAACTGGGACTCGTTGCGTTCTCGAGCCCGTTCGACCCCACCGCGGTCGCGTTCCTGCAGGATCTCGACGTCCCCTGCTACAAGATCGCCTCGTCGGAGATCGTGGATCTTCCGCTGATCCGGCTCGCGGCCGGTACAGGCAAGCCGATCATCATCTCGACCGGCATGGCCTCAGTGGGGGAGATCGATGCAGCGGTCAGGGCCGCTCGCAGCACCGGGAACGACCAGATCATCGTGCTCTCGTGCACGGCCTCCTACCCGGCCGACCCGGCCGACTCCAACTTGAGGGGAATCCCGGTCCTGGCGGACACCTTCGACACCTTGGTCGGCCTGTCCGACCACACGATGGGTATCGGCGCCGCTGTGGCCGCTGTGGCTTTGGGCGCATGTGCCATCGAGAAGCATGTGACCATCTCGCGCGCGGGCGGCGGGGTTGACTCCGCGTTCTCTCTCGAGCCGGACGAGCTCGCGGCGCTGGTCCGCGAGACCCAGACCGCCCGGATCTCGCTGGGGCGGCCGCGCATCGGCGCCACCGTGTCCGAGACCGAAGGCCTGCGCCTGCGCCGGTCCCTGTTCATCGTTCAAGACGTCGTCGCCGGCGACGTGGTCACCGAGGCAAACGTCCGATCCATCCGGCCTTCGGGCGGGCTTGCCCCCGACCTGTTCGGGGTGCTCAAGGGACGGACGTTCCGCGCCGATGCGAAGATGGGGACGCCCCTGAGCTGGGACGTCATCTAGGCCCATGCAGAAGGACCACCATGCGCATCAACGTTGTCATCCAGGCACGAACAGGCTCGACCCGCCTTCCCGGGAAGGTCCTGGAGGATCTGGGCGGACATCCGGTGCTCGAGTGGGTAGTACGCGCCGCGCAGGCCGCCAGCCAGATCGACAGGGTCATCGTGGCCACCTCGACACTGCCCGGGGACGACGTCGTCGCCGATCTGGCCGACTCCCTCGGGGTTCGGGTCGTACGCGGCAGTGAGGACGACGTGCTCTCCCGTTACGTTGCCGCCCTCGATGCCCACCCTGCCGACGCCATTGTGCGGCTCACAGCGGACTGCCCACTGCTGGATCCGACCCTCATCGACGCCGTCGCCGGCGCCTGGGTCGCTGCCCCCATCCACGACTGCGTTTCAACGGTGGTCGTGCGTTGTCTGCCCAGGGGTCTGGATGTCGAGTTGATCACCGCCGAGGCGCTGCGCGCCGTCAACCGTATTGCGGTCGGTTACGATCGCGTGCACGTCACCTCCCTGCTGTATGCCCAGCCCACGTCATACCGCCTGCTGGGCCTGTGCGTGACACCTCTGGCCAATGACCTTCGGGTCACCCTGGACACCCGCGAGGACCTGCTCCTGTTGCGTGCGCTGGTGGCCGAGCTGCCTGACGCGCCGCCGGCATGGAGGGACCTCGTCGCGATCCTTCGCGCCCGCCCGGATCTGGTGTCCATCAACTCCGGTGTCGAGCAGAAACCCATCGCGGCCGGCTGATGCGGGTCCTACTGCGTTGTGACGGAGGTGGGCACCTCGGGGTCGGACATGTGATGCGCTCCCTGGCCCTGGCCGAGGCGGCTGTGGATGCCGGTCACGAGGTGGTGGTTGCCGGATATTTTGAGGGGTCGTTCCTAGCGGCCCAGCTCGCTGCGGCACCGGTCCAGGTAGCGCCGACCTCGCCATGGAGGTCGGGCGGTGATCTGCAGCCCCTCAGCGACCTGGTCCGGCGTCTGCGCTCGGATGTGCTCCACGTCGACTCATATCTCGCCTCCGATCGGCTCCGAGAACTGCTGTCGTCGGCAGGGGTCAAGGCGGTTGTCAGCAACGTTGAGGACGGTACCTTCGGTCGCAGGCCCGCTGATGTGGTCGTTGACCCGACATTCGGCGCCGAGCTCTCGGCGCGGCCGGAGGACGGAACCAGGTGGATCCTGCGCGGGACCCGCTACACCCCGGTGCGCCAGAGGGTCATCGACGCCCGCTGGAGAGCCTCTCGTGACACTGTTGGGGGGGTCGGCGCTGACGGCAACGTGGGGTTCGGGCAGGTCGCCAGGTCGGTGCTCGTCGTCATGGGCGGGACGGATCCCGTTGGCCTCGTTCCGGGTGCGGTCGAGCTGCTGGCCCGTACCGGCCTTGCTCTGGAGGTCACGGCGATCGCCGTGGGGGCGAACGCCGAACGGGCTCGCAGCGCTGCACAGGGTTCCAGGTTGTCACTGACAGTGCTGGCACCGGTGGAAGACCTTGCGGCGATGATGTCTGCCCACGATCTGGTGATCAGTGCGGCCGGCACCTCGATCTGGGAGCTGTGTTGCATCGGTGTTCCGACGGCTGTGGCCTGGGCCGTGGACAACCAGCATGAGGGCTATGACCGGGTGGTTGAGGCAGGGGCGGCGATCGGCCTGGGCGGGCCTGAGCTGGGTGGGGATGAGCGGGCCGTCGACGTGTTGAAAAGGGCGTTGACCGACTCGGAGCTGCGCGCCAAGCTCGTGCGCGCCGGTCGTCATATTGTCGATGGGCTGGGCGCTTGGCGGGTCGTGCGGACGTGGGAGCAGGCGTTGGCCGTGCGTTCCCTTCCACAGATCTGTGCTGCCGGTCTGGTCGCTCGTCCAGCGACCTTGCAGGATTCCCGACAGCTCTGGCTGTGGCGCAACGACCCCGTGACCCGAGCCGGATCCAGGTCATCGGCCGAGGTGCCCAGGGATGATCATCTGAGTTGGCTCAGCGCCAGCCTCACCGGGACCGACCGACTGCTGCTGGTCATCGAAGACTCTGTCGGCCCGGTCGGCACCGTTCGATGGGACCTCAAGAGCGAGAGGGAGTGGGAGGTCTCGATCACGGTGGCACCGAAGCGACGTGGGCAGAATCTGGCCCGTGCCCAGCTACGAGCGGCGGAGCTGGCGTTGTCTGAGGCCACGCGCACCAGTGGGACAGAGGTCACGGCTTATCTTGCGACGGTCCACACCGACAACCTGTCCTCGATGCGGCTGTTCGAGACCTCGGCCTATGTTCCTGACCTGCCGCCTGACCAGGCAGGCTTCATGCGGTTTCGCAAAGATGCCCGGGTAGCCTGACTTCGACGCTCAAAACTTTGGAGAGTGTGTGAACGCCGATCTCGTCGTCGTTGGCTCAGGGCTCTTTGGGCTGACAGTCGCGCAGCAGTGTGCCCAGAACCTCGGGCTGAACGTTGTCGTCGTCGACCGTCGGAACCATCCTGGCGGCAACGCCTTCAGTGAGCCCGACCGCGAAACCGGCATTGAGGTCCACCGTTACGGCGCGCACCTGTTCCACACGTCCAACGAACGGGTCTGGGAGTACGTCAACCGTTTCACGGCCTTCACGAGTTACCAGCACCGCGTCTATACCAACTTCCGTGGTCAGGTCTTCCCCCTGCCGATCAACCTCGGCACCATCAACCAGTTCTTCGGCGCTGCCTACTCCCCGGACGAGGCGCGAGCGTTGATCGCCGAGCAGGCGGCCGAGTTCTCTGCGACCAACGCCAGCAACCTTGAGGAGAAGGGGATCTCGCTGATCGGACGGCCCTTGTACGAGGCCTTCGTCAGGGACTACACCGCCAAGCAGTGGCAGACCGACCCGAGACTGCTCCCGGCCGAGATCATCTCCAGGCTCCCGGTGCGCTACAACTACGACAACCGCTACTTCAATGACACCCACGAGGGTCTGCCGGTCGACGGCTACACCCCCTGGCTGGAGAAGATGGCCAGTCACGACCGCATCGACCTCAGGCTCGGCACCGATTTCTTCGACCCGTCGCAGGAGATCAACAAGGCCAACGTGGTCGGAAATATCCCGGTTGTCTACACCGGGCCGGTCGACCAGTACTTCGAGCACGCAGAGGGACAGCTCGGTTGGCGCACGCTCGACTTTGAGCGAGAGGTCATGGCGACCAGCGACTTCCAGGGCACGTCGGTCATGAACTACGCCGACCCGGACGTCCCCTACACGCGCATTCACGAGTTCCGTCACTTCCACCCGGAGCGCGAATACGCAGCCGGCAAGACCGTGATCATGCGGGAGTTCTCGCGGTTCGCCATGGGCTCGGATGAGCCGTACTACCCGGTCAACACCCCGCAGGACCGGGAGCGTCTGCTGAAGTACCGCGACCTGGGCCGGCACGAGAACGGCGTTTTGTTCGGTGGGCGCCTGGGCACTTACAGGTACCTGGACATGCACGCGGCGATCGCAGCCGCGCTGAGCATGGTCGACAACAAGCTGATGCCGCACTTCGCCAAGGGCGTGCAGCTCGAGAGCGGCGGGGTCGACCAGTGAGCACACCCGCTGCGCACGGGACCGCCTGGCATGAGTGGCCAGGGTCGTCCTTCCTGAGGTCGACCCGGAGGCGCTGCCGCTGGATCTGGACACCAGGTGCGACCCTGAACGGCGCCACCCTGGGCCGGGGCGGGCCACGAATCGACCGGCCTTTCGACGACATTGTGGACCTCAGCGCGATCTCGCGATTCCCGGACACCGAGGTCAAGTCCCACCCCTGGGGGATGTTGTTGAGGTTGCCATTCGTCATGGCCGATCGCATCGAGCCTGATGTCTTGTTGGTGGAGGAGATCCTGGCGGTGGGGGATGAGCCGTTTGCACCGAAAGCGCTCGTGCGCATCCAGAAGACTGTCCAAGGAAGGTCGCACTCTGATACTGGTCAGCCAGACATTGCCCATCGTCGAGCTCCTCTGCGGCCGGGTCATCGTGTGGCGCGGGGCACACTGTGCGCACGACGGCGTCCTCAGCGTTGCCGTCAAAATGCCTTGACAGACCGAACGGGCCTGATTTCGTGATTCAAGCCTGGCTTCCCGCACTCGCCCCCGCTCTGCTGGTGGCGGTGCTGCTGGTGGTGCCTGGACTCATCGTCAACCTTGGTCTTGGTGCACGTGGTTTCGATGCGCTGGGCCTGGCACCTCTGACCTCCTTGGGTGTGCTCGCGATCGGGACGCTCATGGTGCCCGCCGTCGTGGGCCGATGGAGCCTTGCGGCTGTGGCGGTCTCGCTTGTGATCGTCACGCTGATCGCGCTCGTGGGGCGCATCGCCATCGCGTGGTGGACAGGTCGAGGAGTTCCCGACCAGCCCGAGCTGTCAATCCCGGTCCTCTGGCGAGTTCTCCTGGGTTATCAGCCGTCCGCGCGCTGGTGGGTGCCGCGGCGCCGGACGACCTGGTGGCTTGCGGCCGTGGGGTTGGCTGCCGCGCTCGTTGCCGGGAACTTCGTGCTCGGAGTGCGTGACCCGAACCTGCCGTCGCAGACGCTGGACGCAGGGTTCCACTACAACGCCGTGCTGTCGGTCATGCGTTCCGGCTTCCCCGACGGGGGTCACGTCGGCGCGGCCTACGGCAGCGCTGTCACGTCCTGGTACCCCCCGCTGTGGCACGACCTGACCGCGTTGGTCAGCTCCCTCAGCGGCGTCAATGTCGCGGTCGGGGCCAACGCAGTCGGGTGGGCCATCGGCGGCGTCGTCTGGCCTCTGTCGATGGTGTGGCTGAGCTCGCGCATCCTGCCGCACGCTCGGCTGCTGACCATTCTGTCGGTGGGCTTGTGTTGCGGAGCGATCACGTTGTTCCCATACCTGCTGTTGAGTTTTGGTGTCCTGTGGCCGAACGCGCTGTCTCTGGCTGCCCTGCCGGCAGCGATTGGCCTCACGTTGATGGTGCTGCACCTGATGCCACGATCCCCCCATGCGCAGGATGACATCAGCTCCGCCGGGGTTGCCGCTGACGGCGCAACCCTTGATGAGGTCGAGGCTGCGGCGGTCCGCCGTCATGTGGCCCTAGGGCCGGCGCTGAGCTGGTGGGCGGTCCTCTCCGTGGGGTTCCTGGGGTGTGTGGGTTTGTTCTTCGCCCACCCTGGCGCATTGTTCGCTCTGGGAATCTGGGCAATCATCGGCGCGGTGATGCTCTCGGTGCGGTTAGTTGTCTGGAGTCGTGCGCAAGGCCCGCGCCGGCTTCGCCGTTCGCTGCTGTTGTTGTTGCTGGGGTGGTCGGTTTTCGCGCTCCTGTGGGCGAGCATGGACCTGGTCCCGGCGCTGAACTCAGTGCGCGACTTCAAGTGGGCCCCGCAGATGACGATGAACCAGGGGTTGGGTCAGGCGCTGACCCTCTCGACGGTGATCACGAAGGCGCACTGGGCCTTCGGAGCCGCGACGTTGTGGGGCTTCTACCGGTTGTTCGAGGTCCCCCGGCTGCGCTGGCTGCTGGTCAGTCACGCGTTCCTGATCTTCCTGTACATGCTTTCCGCTGCCACGACCGGCTGGTTGACTCGCGAGCTGACCGGGTTCTGGTACGACGACCCCCAACGGGTGGCTGCGTTGATTCCCATGACCGCCGTGCCGCTGGCCGCGCTCGGTATCACCAGCGGGGCAGATGCGCTGGCTCGTTTTGTCGGCCGGGTCTCCTCGGACGTCTTTGGCCACCCGCTCATGCCGCGGTGGGCTTTGGGTATCGCGTGCGTGGCAATGATGGCGGTTCCTGCGGTCATCTACCCCAACCAGGGCATCGGCCAGGGGGCGGCAGTCCTGCAGGATCGCTACACCAACCTCAACTTCAATAACCACTTGGTCACACCGGACAAGCAAGCGCTCTTTGAGAAGCTCGCCAAGCAGATCCCGGCCGGCGAGACGGTTCTGGGCAGTCCCTTCACCGGAGCTAATCTCTCCTCCATCTGGTCAGGGCATCCGGTGATCATCCCGATGGTCACGTCGAACCCGCCCAAGGACGTTGCTCTGGTCTCCCAGGACTTCAAGTCCTTCATGACCGACCCTGCGGTGTGCGCGGCGCTTAAGCGTCTCAAGGTGGGCGCTGTGGTGGACGACTTTGACCTGTTCTGGGCAACGGATCCAAGGCAGGCAGACTACTCGGGACTGGTCAATCTTTATGACACGCCAGGACTGACTCCGATCGGCTACGGGGCCAGCGCCACCATCTACCGTGTCGGCGACTGCAAGAGCTGAGCGGCGCGAGTTCCACGCCTGCATTGAGCTCGCCGCACGCAAGACGATCTTGCGCCGGATCCTGTCGGCCGCATCGCTGCACAGACTCACGACGTCCTTCGCCTAGTCCGTTTGGCCAAAAGGCTGGGCTGTATGGCCCACTTTGGCTCGATCCGGCTGCGACGCGCCCCAGCCGGTGCCAGCGTTATTACCGCGGCCCGAGCGTTCGGTGAGGTAGTTCGGTCAGCGATCCAGCCCTGTAACACAGGCAGGGCAGGACCCTGACCCTGAACGCCTGAACGGACCTCATCGGCCTGCGGGCAAGCAACCACGCACTGATCTTCTTCCTTGGCAGTCGGTCCAACGCTCTCCAGGGCGTGGTCGCTGGGCAACCGGCTCGTGACGGAAAGGGAGTTGGACATGTTGTTGGCGAAGCGCCTACGCGCGCGTTGGGTTCTGGCCCTTGGAGTTGCTGGCACCTTGATCGCGTCCGCCACGCTGGTTGCCGCAGGTCCCGCGCACGCGGTCGAGGTCTACCCCAGACCCTCGGGCGGCACGGTCGCGATCAGCGGTCACGGGTATGGCCACGGCCACGGCATGTCGCAGTGGGGAGCCTATGGGGCAGCCGCGGTGGGCAATCTCTCCTGGCAGAGCATCCTGGCTTTCTACTACCCCGGCACGACTCTGACAAACCTGGGTAACCCGACCATTCGGGTTCGTCTGGATGCCGTCGGTTCTGGACCCCTGTACGTCTTCAACGCAGTTGGTCTCCAACTCGCCGGGAAGGCCCTGCCCGGCCCGGCCGTCGGGGTCACTCAGTACCGCGTCCGGAGTCTTTCCATCGCTGGGAGGCTGCAGGTCGACGCGCTGTCGGCTGCCGGTTGGAAGCCTTATTCGTCCACGGTCTCCCCGGCGGTCTTCGGCAGCTCCTCCGGTCAGGTTGACGTGAGTCTCGCGGGCGGGACCAGGCGTGCATACCGCGGAAGTATCTACGCGAACTGGGCGACGTCGACCAGCCTTACGCCGGTCTCTGTCCTTCCGATGGAGAGCTACCTGCGCGCCGTGGTGCCGACCGAGATGCCAGCGTCGTGGAGTGCGAACGCGTTGAGGGCCCAGGCGGTGGCCGCGCGCAGCTACGCTGGCTACGACCGTGCCCATGCACCGGCTGGACGGACCTGGGACACCTGCGACACCACCTCATGCCAGATGTACTCCGGAGTTCCGGCAGAGTACGGGACTTCTAACGCGGCCGTTGCCGCCACCGCCGGCCAGACGTTGGTCTACGGTGGCACGCCGGCGTTCACCCAGTTCGGCGCAGCCAACGGCGGGTGGACCGCCGCTGGAAGCCAGCCCTACCTGCCAGCCAAGGCCGACCCCTATGACGGCGCCATCCCTAACAGCGCCAACATATGGACAGCCAGCATCACGGCGGCCGACATCCAGGCCCAGTGGCCGTCGATCGGCACCTACAGCCAGCTGCGGATCCTCAGCCGCGACGGTAACGGCCAGTGGGGCGGACGCGTCCTGACCGCGGCATTCGACGGTTCGAGGGGTTCGGTGACGGTCACCGGGGCAACGATTGGCTCCGTGTTCGGCCTGCCCTCGCAATGGTTTATCCCCACGAACAGCGGCCCCAGCGGCGACCCCTTCGGTCAGATCGATTACACCAGCACCGTCCCGGGCGCTGTGACCGCCCACGGTTGGGCGATCGACCCCAGTACCGCCTCACCGATCTTGGTCCAGATGTACATAGACGGCCATGCCAACG
>Ga0208587_1000291_pt1 | contig 27726 bp, 26 predicted proteins | sample NGESurdeep092012_7_FD_184472 | JGI IMG/M metagenome (GOLD analysis project Ga0208587, IMG submission 184472) | Arctic peat soil microbial communities from Barrow, Alaska - NGEE Surface sample 210 deep-092012 (SPAdes) | ecosystem: Environmental > Terrestrial > Soil > Wetlands > Peat ...
GACAGCGATCGCCGCCGTTACGCCTCACAACGCCACCGCTTGGTTTCGCCACTGTGGGTATTTATTATCGGATACAGCTACCCCGGAACCGCTCTAGCGTTCGGATCGTTGCCATTTGTCCTACCCTGTCGCCAGCACCGCGCGACAAGGTGGGGCATCCCGGCAAGAAAATAAGGTCCCGTTTCTTGCTCAACGCCCCGAAAAGGTTCAATCCAGACCTCATGCCCCCTGCGCCATGTGATGATCCGCGCTGAATCCGGTCAGTTCCCGGATGATTGCGCCAATGTTTTCTGCCTTCGGTCAGTGCTTGGCAATTGGCTGGCGGCGTCCATGGCGGATGTGTAGAACAGACACCGTGTTGCCTTCAATGGTGAAGATAATTCGGTAAACATGGGGCTTGCGCCCGTAGAGTAGATGCCGCACCTCGAAGGGGAAGACGGCATTCTCGGGAGCCAAAGCACAGCGTTGGGGAGAATCAGCTAGCGTTGCGACGGCCTCGTGCAATCCCTGAAACCAGCGCAATCCGGTTTCCCCCGCCTCTTGCGACAACAGCCGCTTGAGGATGTCGTCTAAATCCCGCTTTGCTTTGGTAGTGGTTTTAACGCGAAAGGCCATGCTTCAGGCGTAGCTCTTCAAACGCTTCCTCGATGGGTTGGGTGCGTCCCGCTTTCACGTCCTCATGGCCCTGCCGGATGCCTTCAACGGCCTGCTCAAAATCCTGGCGCTCCCATTCCAGATACTCGGCCAAAACGTCATCCAGGGCGGCGGCAGGGTCTTGCCCACGACGCTGCGCGTATTCTTCGAGCTGGGCCTTACGTTCCGGTTTGATGGGGATCACATCCATGCCCTTCACGGTAGGCGCGGCATCGGCTAGTGTCAAGTGCAAGTGCATCCGCGACTCCTTGCGTATGTTGACGGTAAAGAACTCGACGAAGCGCCACGAGGCCCGCTCCCCCTGCCCCGGCAATGAGAGCAGGAAGCGCAGGCGCGGTACGATGCGGGATGATTTTCGTGCTCATGTGAGCATCCCGAAATGCTGGAACGCCTGTTCAATCGCCGGTCGCTTTTCAGCAGGACATGGCACAAGGCGGAGCGTTCCCCTCCGGTTCCAGGCGTCCCTCACAATCCTGCACATCTATCACGGTGCACACGACTGGCGCTCATCTTGAAAAACAGTCGTATCTTCGCGTCGTCGGCTTCTTAACAAAGTCCGAGACGACCTCACGAACTTCGGAAGATAACGCATCTTGAGATTGCAAAGATACAAGCGTCAAACTTCTAACTTCCCCTTGCTCGTGAACGTTAACTTGCACATCCAGAGTCCCTCCCACATCCAGAACAGTACAGGGAGGCTCATTACGCCCCCGGTATACCTCAGAAACAAGCGCACGGACCTTTCTACACTGTGGAGTCTCACAACTCATGAGCACACCTCCTACCGTTATTTTCGTCCGATCCGTGAAACTGTCAATTTAAACGCTCATCTTTTTTCCTACGCCAACACGCCGAAACGTATCACCAAAGGGCCGCCCTTTGTGCAGCCTCGCCTTGACGTGTCTTCGAATTGCGTTTCATAATTGACGCGCGTCTCTTAGTTCCGGCCAGTTTCTTCACAAATGGAGCCTTGTACTCCGTGAAGCTTCACAATCTCGAAGAAAACCTCTCACGCAATGCGGAGGCTATATTCTGGGCGGCGTACCTGCTTATCCCGCTTTTCACCGGACTGCTCGCGTACAACTGGCTCCCCCATGAAGCGTACAGTCCAGACCGGGATGAGTTGATCGCATCCCATGAAGTCAGCGACGGCGAGAAAACGGGAACAGTTCATGATGCTTGGAAGGACAAGAAGACCGGCACAATTTACACCATCTCCGATTTCGAGGAACACCGCCGGTCGGAGTCCCGGAGGATGGCTTATACGTGGTTCGGTTATGGCATTATCGGGTGCGCATTTTTTGCATTTCGCCAATCCCGGCTTGCAGGCAGAAAGTATGTTGTCTCTTTCACGCAGGCTATGGCCGTTAACATTGTCATTGCCCTTTTCACGTACTTCACAAATGAGGCAACGAATAACAGAATTATTCAGTGACGTTGACGCCATACGCAAGGCCACCGAAAGCCAAACCCCAGCTGGAACTAGTCTAGTTACCTCGCCGTTTGAAGTTTCGTGTTGCCCTCGATGTAATGAACAGACTGATAGCAAGCCCATCGGCAGCTTCTGCCGTCTGAAAAATGACGTTTCCGTCGGTTGTGTCCCAAATGAATAATCCGGTCTTCTGCGAAGACGGTTCCCCAAGGTGTTCCATGCAATATCGAAGCGTCTCCATCGCAATTGGATTTGCTTCTTGTTTGGTCTTCAACTCCAGGTACGGGGCGATTTTGTAGATTTTGCCTTGAACCGTTCCGAGCATCAGCTTCCACTGCCGACTCAGAAAAGTGACCGGAGGGCCGTTGTAGTCCCTCTCGCTTTCAAACTGACGGCCCATAGTTGCGTATTCGGTCGCGGAAAACTCGACCAACCCAGCGACGCCATCAACGGAAGCGTCGAGTTTGTATTTGCCAATCGGAAAGCTAGCGTGCGTAGGAGCTTTCGCTTGGAACGGCCAGCGCATGTTCTGTGCACCTCCCGGCATGGCCAACAGCAGCATAAGCGCTGCCGCCGAGACACCTTTTTTTCTCATTGCGGAACGAATTGGGGGCCACCTCGTTCTCCATTTTACTTTAATTGCGCTGCCTTGTTTCAAAAAGGGTAGAACTTGAAACACGGCGGGAAGGCCCGTAAACAGCGGGCTTGAATGTTTCAGGTCTGAGGTTTCATAATAACGCGCATGGAGTCGCGCGAACGAGATTTCGGAAAGGCTCCGGCTGCAACCGGGGCTTTTCTAATTCTGGACAGTGGGTTGCCGTGAAAATCCAACGCACACCCGGGTGCCCCACCCAAGCTTCGCTTGCTTGCGTGGGGATTTTGCAGATGCATTGAAGAAATTCGAGGCAAGCTAGACGGCTACAGCCACTTTCCTTGTAGGACGACGAGCACTCGGTCCCGCACGGGATTTCTTGCGGCGCGGCCTCGTTTCCATGGGGCGCACTGCAATGCTCGTCTGGAGATGCAGCCGGTCTGCGTAACGCAATAGTTTCTCGATGCTCACCTGGGAGATTCTTCCCTTCAGCAGATTGCTCACCGACGGCTGGTACTCGTCCAGAATATCGACGAGTTCCGCCTGCGTGTAGCCCTTGGCCCGCGCGTGCTCCAGGATGGCGGACAAAATCTCCGCCTTGATTTTCAGTGCACTCGCCTCCGATGCGGAGAAACCCAGAGCATCGAAAATGTTCCCCTTGACGATATGGGCCGGCTTATTTTCCGCTGCGCTTTTCATGTGTCCTCTGCTCCTGCAATCGCTGCTTCACCCGTTTCAATCGCTGCCTGGGCAGCAGCTTGCTTTATACAAGATTTACTATACACCGTGCTTGCCTCTGCGAGACCGCCCTTGCGGCGTCGCTGGGACGTGATCCTAAGTCTGTACGCAGGGACGTGCTGAAGTTGGAGCGCGCGGGAGTTGTACGAACACGCGAACAGATCAATCCGGGCCACGGACGCGCTAAGATCGTCGAAGCAGTGGCCCGGGAATACCGACTTACCGCAGTTCTTTAACTCTTCTCCGCAGATATAGCGAAATAGCACTTAGGGGCTATATATATCAAGGGAAATACACCACTATTGGGTAGATACGAATCTTAGTAGCGGCGTCAGCGGCCCTAGGAGTCCCCAGGATCGACGTGAGACCCTTGGGATGGCCTCGGGGAGGGCCTTCTTGAGTCCGACGCCCACCCACGGTCACGCAGACGCTCTAGCGTAGGTTTCCGGTTTTGGGAAATGCGGACAAGCAAAATGCCGGGTGGCCCACCAAGCTTCCCTTGCTTGGGGGAATTTTCGCCTAAGCTATTGCCCGGCTGGTGCGGACCTGCAAGCGGACACCTTCCCGCCGCTGAAGGTAGGCAACGATTCCAAACAGGTTGCTGGCGGTTGGATTTCCCTTTGGGCCAAACATCTGGTGGAGGGTCTTCACATGCAGCTTCGTCTCCTCGGACAGCTTGGGAAACCCCACTGTGGCATTGATGTAGTCACGCAACAGCTCCTTGCCCAGCGCAACCTCTCCGGCGAGAAGGCTTTCAACGGCATCGCGGAGCAGCCCCTTGCGAAATGCAGCGTCGCGTCTCACCCGCGCCTGTACTGTCTCTCTAAAATCTCGTGTTAGAACCATTTCTCAATTCTCCTTGGGCCGCTGTTGCCTCTTCTTCCGCTTGAAGTCGTCCCATCGCGCAACTGCCAGTTTGACATCGTTTTGCTGGCGCTGCTTCCTCCCGCCACCGAGCAGGATCACGATGCGCGCGCCGTCCTTGCCGAAATAAATCCGGTAGCCGGGACCGAAATCGATCCTGCACTCGTAAACACCAGACCCAACACCTTTGACATTCGAGAAATTTCCCAGTGCCACGCGATAAAGCGCAGTTGTCACTTTCCGGGCGGCCTCTGCGTTCAACCGGTCGAACCACTCGCGGAATGGACTCTGATCGTCGCGATCCTGGTATTCGCGGACCTCGATCATGATGATATGGTAACATATATGCTACTATTGTCGAAATTTGATCGTATTTCGCGCGGCCATCTATCTGAGGGGTTTCGTTCAGTGGAAGTTATCATCTTCCGCGCGTCTCCTTGGTCCAACGATTAATTCCCGCCCGGCCGGATGGGATTCCCGGATTTCCGATTCCCCGATATTTTGCAAATGGGCTCTCCGTCCTCACGGGCCGGACTCGGACCCCCGCTTCATCGCTTTCAAAGATCAAGCGGTCGCCCGGTCTCACACCCAGCACGCGACGGATCTCGTGCGGCACGGTAATTTGTCCCTTGCTCGTGATTCTTGCCTGCCTTTGCAACCGTCACCTCCAACATTCCTTACTTTATCGCAGTGTTCCTTACATTGAATTTAAACGGAGAAACGGATAACGCGAGGCGCACTTTTCCAATCCTGAATCGCTAGTGAACTATCGCGCACGTCGTATCACCGTCCAGTATGCCGATAATGTTTCGCCGAGCGGAGCTTGGCGGGCGCCGAACAAAGCTGCTAGCGAACGCAACAACATTCCGGCAATGATTCCCGCACGCAACGTCGCTACCTGACCGCTGGAGAAGTGTTTGCGGGCATAGCGCAGCATGTTGCTGTACCAGAACATCTGCTTATCGCGGAATGGCAACTGGCCCACACTATGCCCGCCGCTGTGATGGAAACGCGCCACAGGGCAATAAATGATCTTGCCCCCACTCTCCCGCAGCCGCTGGCAGAAATCGACATCTTCGAACCACACGGGAAAGAACTGCTCGTCGAGGCCGCCGACCGCCTCCCATGCCGCTCGTGTGACTGCGAGGCACGCCCCGGCCGGCTGCTCGACCTCTTGTTGCAGCGAGTAGTCAGCGTCGAGGCAACGATAACGCCGATTTACCGGATTGTGCGGCCAAAGCTGGTTCACCAGCAACACTTCGCAAAGTAAGCTGGTGAGAGTTGGCAGCCGTCGGAACGCGAAGCCGCGCGCCGGTTGTCCGTCATTGTCCAGCAACGCACCGCCGGTGGCGACTGCGCCGCTGGTTTCGAAGCACTGCAGCAGGGCTTTGACGGCTCCTGGCTCGGCGATGGCGTCGGGATTGAGCACCAGCAGGACATCTTCGGAGCTCTCGCGTGCTCCCTGGTTCACGGCCGCGGCAAAGCCAAGGTTTTCCGGGTTTGCCACCAGATGCACAGGATGCCAGGCAACAAATTCCTCCACCAGCCGCACAGTCTCGTCGTGCGAGGCGTTGTCCACTACTACGATCTCGCAGTCTTCGCGCGTCAGCGCCTCCAGGCAAGTCCAGATACGATCGCCGGAGTTGTAGGTCACGATAATGGCGGAGCAGCGCAGCATAGCTTAGGAAGCACGCATTATAATCGTCGCTTCGTTTATTCTTCGAAGGAGCGCGCATGTCCACCGCGAGGACCGCGCCTGGAGAGAACTTGGAAATCATCGAAACCCGGCTACCCAGCGTGCTTGTAGTGAAGCCGCGCGTCCACGAGGACCCGCGTGGCTTCTTCATGGAAACTTATCGCCAGAACGTGCTGGCGGGGGCCGGCATACAGGACCAGTTCGTGCAAGACAATCATTCGCGCTCATCGCGCGGGGTGCTGCGCGGCTTGCACTACCAATTCCGGAACCCGCAGGCCAAGCTGTGCCGCGTAGTGCAAGGTGAGGTGCTCGACATCGCGGTGGATATTCGCGTCGGGTCCCCGCACTTCGGCCAGTGGGTAAGCGTATTGCTCTCCGCAGAAAACCATTTACAGCTCTATATTCCGAAGGGATTCGCGCACGGCTTCGTAGTGCAGTCCGAAACCGCCGACTTCCTCTACAAATGCAGCGACTACTACGATGCCAGCGACGACCGGGGAGTGCTTTGGAACGATCCGGAAATCGGCATCGATTGGCAAACGCCTGCGCCTCTCCTGTCGGAAAAGGACCGGCACTATCTTTCACTTTCGCGGATTGCGCGCGACCAGTTGCCGCGCTACCAGCTATGAGCTTGCGACTCCTCATCACCGGCGCGACCGGCCAGATAGGCTGGCATTTGCAGCGCACTCTGGCGCCGTTGGGCGACGTGACGGCCCTTACGCGCGATCAATTAGATCTGTCCGATCTGGACGCCGTGACTCGGGCGGTACGCGAGTTCGAACCGGATATCCTGGTAAACGCCGCCGCTTATACGGCGGTGGACAAGGCTGAGAGCGAGCCGGAACTGGCGCGGACCATCAACGCTCTGGCTCCGGCGCGCATGGCCGAGGAGTTGGCACGCAACCGCTGCCTGCTCGTCCACTACTCCACCGATTACGTTTTCGACGGCAACAAGCCCGTGGCGTCCGCGTATCAAGAGAACGATACGACCGGGCCGCTCAACGTCTATGGTCAGACCAAACTGGAGGGCGAGCAGTTGATCGTCGGTGCTGGATGCCGGTACCTCATCCTGCGAACCACCTGGGTATACGACACGCGCGGCAAGAATTTTCTGCGTACCGTTTTGCGTCTGGCTCGGGAAAAGGAAGAGCTGCGCATGGTCGCCGACCAGTACGGTGCGCCGACGTGGGCGCGGACCATCGCCGAGGCAACCGCGATCATTCTCGCTAGATCGCTGGAGCGCAACAGTGAAACCGGCGCCTGGCAAAGTGGGCTTTTCCATCTCACGGCGGCGGAGCAGACCTCGTGGGTAGGGTTCGCGCGAGCTATCCTGGAGGACTACGAAGCGCTCCTGGATTGGCCGGCCGAGACAGGTGAATTTGGTGGGCCCTTGAAGGCCAAGCGCGTAGTCCCCATCACCAGCGAGCAATTTCAGGCGCCTGCCCGCCGGCCGCGGAATTCTGTGCTCTCCAACGCGAAGGTGCTGGTTAGCTTTGGCGTTATACTGCCGGACTGGCGGAGCCAGCTGCGGCTTGCCATGCAGGACGCGATTCGCTGATAATCTTTGTGAACCCGGTTGCTGAATAGTTCATCTTCTCGCGCCCCGGTAGCGTTCTTCCGCAGGGGTTTGGGGAAGGAAGCGCCGGTCAGATCCTGTCGTACGCACTCGCACTGTTCACGACACAAGAACGGAGAGCTAATGAAGGGAATAGTCCTGGCGGGCGGCATCGGTACTCGCCTGTATCCGCTGACCCGCGTTACCAACAAGCACCTGCTGCCTGTGTATGACAAGCCGATGATTTTCTATCCCCTGCAAACCCTAGTGGATGCTGGCATTCGCGACATCCTGATCGTGACCGGCGGGCAGAATGCGGGCGATTTCCTGCGTCTGTTGCAGAACGGTAAGGAGTTCGGTCTGCAGCAACTCAGCTTCGCCTATCAGGAGGGAGAAGGCGGGATCGCCGACGCGCTTCGACTGGCCGAACCCTGGGCCAAGGGCGACAAGATCTGCGTAGTTTTGGGCGATAACATCATTGAAGGTGACATTCGCGAGGCGGCCCAGACCTTCGAGCGGCTCGAAAAGGGCGCTATGGTGATGCTGAAGGACGTGGCCGACCCCGAGCGCTTCGGAGTGCCTGTGTTTGAGCAAGGGCGCATCGTTCGCATCGAGGAGAAGCCCAAGAAGCCGCTCTCGTCGTACGCGGTCGTCGGCATCTATTTTTATGATGGGACAGTCTTCGACCGCATCCGCACGCTGAAGCCGTCGGGTCGCGGCGAGTACGAAATTACCGACATCAACAACAGCTATATTGCCGAAGGCACCCTGCAACACACGCTGCTGGAGGGCTGGTGGACCGACGCCGGCACCTTCGAATCGCTGTGGCACGCCAGCAACATGGTGCGCGACAAAGAGCTGCGCAATGCGGAAGAGCCGGCGCCGGGGCGCAGCCTATGAAGCTGCTGGTCACGGGCGGTGCCGGATTCATTGGCTCCAACTTCGTCCATCATGCGCTTGCCAAGCATCCGGGATGGAAGCTGGTGGTCCTCGACAAGCTCACCTACGCCGGTAACTTGAAGAATCTTGAGCCGGCGCTGCAGCAGGGCAAGTGCGAGTTTGTGCAAGTGGACATCTGTGATCGCGGGGTGCTGGACGCGGTGCGCGGATGCGATGCCGTCATCCACTTCGCCGCCGAGAGCCATGTGGACCGCAGTATTGAAGATGCCGCGGCCTTCGTGCGCACCAATGTAGACGGGACGCACAACCTCATCCAGGCTTGCCGGGAAGCGGGCGTGCCGCGGTTCTTGCATGTTAGTACCGATGAGGTGTACGGCAGCCTCGGCGAGGAAGGCGAGTTTACGGAAGACTCTCCCCTGCAGCCGAACAGCCCGTACGCGGCGACCAAAGCGGCTTCCGATCTGCTGGTGCTGGCCTACGTGCGCACCCACAAGTTTGCGGCGGTGGTGACGCGCTGCTCCAATAACTACGGGCCGTACCAGTTTCCGGAGAAATTCATCCCGCTGATGATCGCACAGGGTATGGCGGGCGAACGGCTGCCGGTGTATGGCAAAGGCAGCAATGTGCGCGACTGGATCCACGTCAGGGATCACTGCACCGCCCTGGATGCGGTGTTGCAACGCGGGCGAGAGGGTGAGGTTTACAACATTGGTGGGAGATGCGAGCAGCGCAACCTCGAGGTTGCCAAGCTGATTCTTGTCGCATTAGGCCGCCCCGAATCGCTGATTCAGTTCGTGAGCGACCGTAAGGGACACGATCTGCGTTACGCCATCAACTGCGAAAAGCTGGAACGCGAACTGGGCTGGCGGCCCGCGATCGGTTTCGATGAGGGACTGGCGCAGACGATTGCGTGGTATCGCGAAAATGTGCCATGGCTCGATGACGTGCGCACCGGCCAGTACCGCGACTACTTCCAGAAACATTATGTGCAGCGGGAGAAGACCTTCGCGCCGTAGCCTAGAGCGGTTTCAGAATTGTTGTAGTCTGGACGAGTCCGGGTAGAGCGGCGCTTCAGCGCCGCGTTCGCTGCGCACCAACGAACCGCTTGAGCCGCTGCGGTCATTGGAAATGACCGCAGCGGCTCAAGCCTTTTAGTGTGGGACGATCTTGGACGCCAGCCTGAAGGCTGGCTCTACCCGGTCTATGCCAACTCTGAAACTGGTCTAAGTTCGTTGACGAGTTTCGCTCCATCGCATCGGAAACTTTGGAAGGAGCACATCCTCATAGGGTTACAAATCAACCCTTAAAGTAACTTACGAAGCTCTCGCCGCAGGATCTTTCCGGAGGCCGTACGCGGTAGCGTTTGCACGAAATAAATTTCGCGCGGCATTTTGTAATGGGTGAGGCGCTCAGCCACGAATTCCTGCAGACCGGATTCGGTCTGCTTGTTGGCGACCTCTTCTTCGCGTAACACGACGAAGGCGCAGGGAATCTCTTCGCCCGCGCTGTCCACTCGCGAAACCACGCCGCAGTCGCGCACTGCCGGATGTTCGAGCAGCACGCTTTCCACCTCCGCCGGCGCAATCGAGAAGCCCTTGTACTTCATCATTTCCTTGCGCCGATCGACCACGTAGTATTGGCCGCTGTCGTCCACCCGCACGATGTCGCCAGACCAGTACCATCCGTCGCGCAGCACCGCGGCAGTCGCGTCTGGAGATTGCCAATAGCCCAGCATGAATTGCGGTCCGCGCATTACCAACTCGCCAATTTCCCCCGGCGCTACGTCGTTGTCTTTTTCATCCACAATCCGGCATTCGGTTTGCGCTACCGGCGCGCCGACTGAATCCGGTTTGTAGAGCTCAGGGAGAAGAAATCCCACATGCGTAACCGGCGAGGCTTCGGTCATTCCGTAGCCTTGGCGAATCGGAATGCCAGTGCTCTGGGTAAAGCGGCGCGCCAGCTCTGGGGCTAGCGGAGCCGCTCCCGACTTCACCCAGCGCAGGCGATGTTCGCGCGGGAATTTCCCCTGCTCCGCCGCCTGGCAATACGCCAGCAGCGTTGGAGGCACGCAAAGGGTGACCGTCACGCCGTCCTGCACGATCGTTTCCAGCGAACGTTCGCAATCGAATCGCGGCATCAACACCAGGGTGCAGCCGCGCATCAGCGTGAGATTCAAGCCTACGGTCAAACCATAGATGTGATAAAGCGGAAGGAAGCACAACAGCACATCCGGGTCGCTGATGGCGCCAAACTCTCCCGGCGTGAGCGTCTGATAGACGTTGGCCACCAGGTTGAAGTGCGACAGCATGACGCCTTTGGGCAGCCCCGTGGTCCCGCTGGAGAAGGGAAGCGTGGCCAACGTCACGCGGGAATCGTGCTCCGGTTTCGGTAGCTGTACGCTGAGGTTTGGCTCGAAGAGAGACTCCCACGGCTGCGAGCCGCTCGGCCCAAGGCTGCGTATGGTGTAAACATTGCGCAATGCAGGAAGCCCGGAGAGATCAATGCCGGTAAGCAATGCGCCGTCGCTAATGAGAGCGACCGCCTCCGCAGTCTCTAGTTGATAGCGGACTTCGCGCTCGCGGTAGGTCGGGTTCATGGTTGTCGGCACGGCCCCGGCCATGGTGGCTGCATGGTAGGCGATTGCGAACTCCCAGCAGTTCGGCAGATAAATGCCGATCATCTCTCCAGGGCGAATGCCGGCCGCGACCAGACCGCGTGCGGCGCGTTCCACCAGTTCGCCATACGCCGCATAGGTGATGCGCCTCGCGGGCGTGCAGGAAGTGTCAACGACGGCGATCTTCTGCCCATGCTGGCGGCAGGAGTCGAGTACGACGTCGTGGACGAACTTGCCCTCGGGATTGTCGTAGAGCCGGGTGCGAAGACCTTCAGCTTGCTTTGCCATATTGCGTGCGCAAAAGTCTAACAGATATTCGCTCATACTGGAGCCGGTAACCGGCAGAGCGGCGTTTGTTATTCTGTCTGGCGGAGATCAGAGTAGTTTCAGATCTGGTGTATTGCCGATGGACCATGCCTTCAAGTGCGAAAAAACCGGTGGAAGACTTTTGGTGGAAGCCCCCTGCTTCAGCAGGGGGGAGCTGGACTTCAGTCCAGCGGTAAAGCGTTCGATCTTAAAATGGGCTTTAGCCACGGGATTTCTCGACACCCCGGCGCTAAAGCGCAGGATCGAAGTCGAAGATTTCCCGGAGCGCTGAAGCGCTCCTTCCCCCGCATAAATGCGGGGGCTCCCACCAAGAAGTACATGTTTCAATGATCTCAGCGGCTGCTCCGCCTACACATCAAAGGTGAAACTGCTCCAGCCGCGCCAGTCGAGGAGCCTATGCGTGGACTCAAAGGCAAGCGTGTTGTCATCACCGGAGGCGCCAGCGGCATCGGTGCAGCCACGGCTGCGCGGTTCCTGGAGGAGGGCTCGATCGTCGCGGTTCTCGACCGCGATCCTGTCGCATGCGAAAAAATCCGCGCGGAACAAGCTGGCATCGCAGGAACTTTCTTGGCTGATGTAGCCGATCAGGAACAAGTACAGCGTGCATTCGACGCCATGATTCGCGCGCTGGGCGGCCTGGACGTCGTCATCAATAACGCCGGTATCAGTATTCGTCACAAGTTTCTCGATATCACGCCCGACGAGTGGAGCCGGGTGCTCGCAGTGAACCTGACGGGTATCTTCTACGTCGCGCAAACTGCCGCCCGCTACATGATGGAGCACGGCGGCGGAGTCATCCTGAATACCGCGTCCACCAACGGCATCGTGGGTTATCCCTACTACGCCGACTACAACGCCACCAAGGCCGGCGTGATTGAGTTAACGCGCTCCATGGCGTTGGAACTGGCGCCCAAGGTGCGGGTGAACGCTGTCGCGCCCGGATATGTTCTGACCCCAATGCAACGCGCCGAGTACTCCGACGAAATGCTGGAGGCCGTGAACCAGAAAATCCCGCTTCGCCGGCACGCCCAGCCGGAAGAAGTCGCCGCGCTCTTCGCGTTTCTGGCCTCCGAGGACGCCGCTTACCTCAACGGACACGTGTACGTGATCGACGGCGCCGAGACGGCGGGCGGGCTGGCAAGCCGCTAACCATGACCAACTTAGTTTATTGACTGTTACATAAGCAGTGTCCGGTGATTTGAGTTGTCATCACGAACGGCCTTCAGGCCGTGAGGGATCTGCTGTTTCCTCAGCGGTCGTTCCAGCGTCAACAACAGCAGATTCCTCGCTGCGCTCGTAATGACAACTCCAGAGATGAATCGCCAATCCCACATGGGACATTACCTGCGCATCGATCTATAGTCGGAACATCGAGCGCTAGTCTGACTCTTCATGCATTTGACTGCTCTAATCGCCGGATGCGTTTGCGTATTTGTATGGATCTATCTCATTTTGGCGCACGGCCGCTTTTGGATGGTGCAACGCCTGGGCGCAACAGAGGCGCCCTTGTCTGCGATTCCCGGCCCTAGCGCGGTAGTCATTCCCGCTCGCAACGAGGCCGATGTTATTGGCGATGCGGTTCGTTCTCTCTTGCAGCAGAGTTGCGCCGGCGCGATTCACATTTTCCTTGTGGACGACAATAGTTCGGACGGAACTGCGGAAGCGGCGTGTCAAGCTGCCTCGAACAGTTCGCATCCTGATGCGCTGACGGTAATTCGTGGCCAGTCCCTCCCCGATGGCTGGACCGGCAAGCTGTGGGCGATGCAGCAAGGTATCGAGGAGGCACTACGGCTGCATCCTCAATTTCTGCTGCTGACCGACGCGGACGTCCAGCACTCGCCGGAGAACGTGGCAGCACTTGTTGCCGTGGCCGAATCTGGCGGCTACGACCTGGCGTCGTTCATGGTGAAGCTGCACTGCCGCAGCCTCCCTGAGAAGCTGCTGATTCCGGCGTTCGTCTTTTTTTTCTTCATGCTGTATCCGCCGGAGTGGATTCGAAATCCGCGGCGCAAAATGGCGGGCGCGGCTGGTGGCTGCATCTTGATTCGTCCGGAAGCGCTGGCGCGCGCAGGCGGAGTCGAGGCCATCCGGGGCCAGATTATCGACGACTGCGCTCTGGCCCGCATGGTAAAGCGCAGCGGCGGCAAAGTGTGGCTGGGGGTGACGCCCGATACATGCAGCCTGCGTGCTTACAAGTCATTCAGCGAGATCGAGCGCATGATTGCGCGAACTGCATTCAACCAGTTGCAGCATTCGATATGGTTGCTGGCAGGCGCGGTGGCGGGCCTGTTGTTGCTTTACCTGTTGCCGTTAGCACTGCTCTTGAGTGGCTCTCGTTCGCTCGCTCTGGTGGGTGCAGCGGCGTACTTGCTGATGTGGGTAACCTATTCGCCGATGGTGCGCTTCTACCGCTCGAATGCGACGTGGGCATTGACGCTGCCGTTCAGCGCGGCATTTTATATGGCCGCGACAGTACACTCGGCGCTCAACTACTGGTCAGGCCGGGGTGAGCATTGGAAGGGCAGGGCACAAGACATAGCGCAGTCACGGTGAACTCGAGGACGGCTCCCTTCGAATCATTGCCGCTTCTGCCGCTGTTGCTCGCCACCAAGGATGAAATGTTCGATCGCGTAAGCGAATCCATCTTCCGTGTTGCTCCTGGTAACGTACGTCGCCTGCGCCTTGACTTCGTCAGTCGCATTGCCCATGGCGATGCTTACACCGCTTTTGCGAAACATCAGCACATCGGTGGGCATGTCGCCAATGGTGGCAATCTGCTCGGTGGGGATGTTTAACATCTTCGACAGTGCGAGGATTACCGTGCCTTTGTTAGCGTCGGTATGGGTCACGTCGAGATAGTAGTTGGACGAACAAGTCGCCGAAATTGCGCCGCCACACAAGCTGTCAAGTTCGAATTGCGCGCGCTTCACCGCATCGTAGTCGTCGCTGACGCCGACCAGCTTCAAGACGTGGAACTGCGACATGTCGTAGGAGTAAAGCGGCGTGGCTTGGCACTGCATCAGCTCTTCCTGATGCTGCACATGCGGGCCGGCCGGATTGCTGACGTACCAATCCATTCCGTCATAGACCCACAATTCGAGCGGGCTTTTGCAGATGTGGTTGGCCACGGTCTGCGCGTCAGAAGGAGCCATCGGCAGTTGGTGCAGGACGTTGCAGTCAGGATCAATCAGCAGCGCCCCGTTGAAACACGCAGACGGCTCGGAGACGTGGAGATCGCGTAGCAACGGATAGGTGAGGCATGGCGGCCGTGCACTGGCAATGGTAAACCGAATTCCCGCCTGCTTGAGGCGCCTCACCGCGGCCGGCGCACCGGGGCTGAGGTTCTTGTCCAGATCGAGGAGAGTGCCGTCAACATCCGACACGACCAATGCCACGCCAGGCTTGGCGTCCGTGGCAGCCATTACAGGTCCTCGGAGCCATTCCGCTTCAGGCGGCGCCAGCGATGACGATCGTACTGGATGAGCCCATCGGCAGCCTCCGGACCTTCATTGCCAGCGGAGTAGTTGGGGAATTGCGGCGGCGGCAGCTCGGCCCAGGCCGCTTCGATGGGCGTAATGATGCGCCACTCGGCTTCCACTTCATCGCGCCGGGTGAACAGCGTAGCGTCACCGCGCATGGCATCGAGCAAGAGGGTTTCATAGGCTGCGGGCGTTTCGCCGCCGAAAACATCGCGATACGAAAAGTCCATGTCCACGCGGATGGCGCGCATCTGTGGCCCAGGCTGTTTGGCCCCAAAACTCACTGCGATACCTTCGTTCGGCTGAATGCGCATGGCGATGACATTGTGGTGGACGTCCTCGGGACTTCGAGAGAACAGCGCTTGCGGGGTACGCTTGAAGTGGACCGCGACTTCGGTCAACTGATTAGCCAGACGCTTGCCGGCGCGCACATAGAAGGGAACTCCCGCCCAGCGCCAGTTGTCGATGTGGAACTCGACCGCAACATAAGTCTCGGTGCGTGAATTCGGGTCCACGCCTTTTTCCTGGCGATAGCCTGGTACCGGCTTGCCGTCGATCTGCCCCGGCCCGTACTGCCCGCGAACGGCGCGGCGGGCGACCTCGTCCTTCGACATGGGAGCGATGGCGCGCAACACTTCCACCTTGTGTCCGCGAACGGCGTCGGCGTCGAAGGCGACGGGAGGCTCCATCGCGGTCAAGGTCAGCAACTGGAGAAGGTGATTCGCGACCATATCGCGCAGAGCGCCTGTCTCTTCATAAAACGCCGCGCGACTCTCCACTCCCAGGGTTTCGGCGGCGGTGATCTCGATGTACTGGATGTAATTTCGGTTCCAAACCGGCTCGAACATCGAGTTACCGAAGCGGAACATCATGATGTTCTGTACGGTTTCTTTACCGAGGTAGTGATCGATGCGGTAAACCGATGGTTCATCGAAGACGCGCGAGACTATTTCGTTCAGCTCGTGCGCGCTTTGCAGATCGCGTCCGAAGGGTTTCTCCAGAATGATTCGCGTCCAGCCTTCGCTATGGCGCGCCAGCCCGGCGGCGCCAAGACCTTCAACAATCGGGGGCGCCAGCGAGGCTGAAGTCGAGATGTAGAACAGCACGTTCTTGCTTGCGCCGTTCTTCTGCATCTCTTCCAGCTTCGCCTTCAGGCGAGGGTAGAAGTCTGGCTGGCTGGCGTCGCCGACCAGAAAGTGCAGGCGCTTGGCAAAGTCGTTCCAGACGTCGTCGGTGAAGTTGCGCGCGTCTTTGGAGTTGACGGCGCCTTCGCGGAGCCGCTCCCGGAACTCGGCGTCGGTTAGCTTGGTGCGGCCGATGCCCAGCACGTCGAAGTTGCGGCTTGTACAGCCTACACAGGCCAGATCGTAGAGCGCAGGAATCAGTTTGCGATGCGTGAGGTCGCCGGTCGCGCCGAAGATGACGAGCAGGCATGAGTCAGCCTGCGGCAGTGAAGGTTGCACAAGTTTGTGCGGCTTTGGTTGGACGAGTGTGCTCATGGTTATCGCGCTCCCCTCGACTTCGAGCGGGAATTCGTGGCCGGCATGAGTCGCTCCTTAGCGGCGAACGCCGGCTTCGGCGGCGTCGGCCTGAGACACCGCTTCCTTGATCAGCACGAGAAGGCGGCGGAGGCCCTTCTCCACGTCGCGTCCCAGATCGACGCGAATGGCCCGGCGACCTCGGGCCGCCAAAGACTCGAAATCGCCCAACGCCTGCGCCTGCTTAAGCACGCCGAAGGTAAATTTCTCGCCGGGAATCTCGATGTCATTGATGTCCTCGGAAGTGATCTGCAGAAATACGCCGGTACCGGGACCGCCCTTGTGTAACTGCCCAGTGGAATGAAGGAAGCGAGGACCATAGCCGCTGGTGGTTGCCACTTTCTTCTCGTCACGCACGGCGATGCGAACCTGCTGCAGCAAGCCCTCGTAGTTGTTTAACTCTTCGATGTATTGCGTGACCGCGAAGTAGTCGCCCGGCTTGATCCGCGAAAGATGGGCGGTGAAAATCTCTTGCATGGACGAGCCACTGCGTCGTAGCAGATCTCGAGTGGCTTCGTCACCAAAGACGCGCATCGATTCCTCGGCAATGATCAGCTTCTGCTGTGCCAGCGAACCGTTCTGCACGTAATCGCCGAGCAGACGCTTGGTATTGTCCTTCGATTCCTGCACGTTGGGCTGGTCGAATGGATCGATGGTCAGCAGCGCTCCCGCAATCGCGGTGGCGAATTCCCACAGGAAGAATTCCTCGCCCAGATCGAGAGGATCGTGCAGCGTATGGCGCAGCACGGGATGGCCGGCAGCTTCGAGCGCTGCTAGCTTGGCATCAATATCGCCAGTCTTGGACGACTGCGTGTGAATGAATGCGAAGATGCGATCGTCGCTGTAGACGTCGGGCGAACCTAGGGGCTCGCCGGCGACGGGCACAATGCCTTTTCCTTCTTTGCCGGTGCTCTCGGCAATCAGTTGTTCGATCCAGAGGCCGAGCGCGTCAAGAGGCGCAGGCGTGACGAAGGTCAGCTTATTGCGTCCTGCTTTGGCAAGTGAGCCAAGTATGGCACCCAGCCGAGCGCCCGGGTTTTCGCTGACGCCGACCGGTCCCACGCAAGCATGCTCAGCCTGCAGGGCGCGTTCGAGCAATGTCTTGACGTCTCCACCCATCGCGGCGAACGGAACCATTCCGAAATATGACAACGCGGAGTAGCGCCCGCCGATGTCGGGCATGTTGAGGAAGACGCGGCGGAACCGATAGTGCGCGGCGTCCTTGATGAGTTGCGTTCCAGGATCGGTGATGGCGATAAAGTTTTCACCCGCCATATCGCCCTTGACCCGCTTCACCCGATCGTGGAAATAGCGCTGAAACATCTGGGGTTCTGTGGTGTCGCCCGACTTCGACGACACGATAAAGAGTGTTTTGCCGATATTGATCTTCTGCTCCAGGTGGCGTATGGCCGTGGGCACGGTGGAGTCGAGGACGTAGAGCTGCGGGTAGCCGTCTTTCTTGCTGAAGGTGCGGGCGAGGACCTCTGGACATAGGCTCGATCCTCCCATGCCCAGTACCACGGCATACTCGAATTCGGCCTTGCGAATTTCATCTGCGAACGCGACCAGTTCGGCAACATGCGGCTGCATCGTCTCAGCAACCTTGAGCCAGCCAAGGGCGTTGCCGATGATCTTCTCGTGCTCGGGATCGTCCTTCCACACCGTGGGGTCCTTCTTCCACACGCGGGGGACGACCTTCTGCTTGTCGAGGTCCTTAAGCGTGCTTTCAAAATCTCCCTGATACTTGCCCGGTGCTGCGCCGTGACGCGCCATGATCGAGCGCATCACCTCGACCCGACGGGCTTCTATCACTTCGAACAGCTCGTCGAACGATTCCGAAAAAGAGGCCACGCCCTCTTCGGTCAGTTTGGTAGTAACCGCCGTCATGTCGATGCCGACTGCCTTCAGCTCGTCAAAGACTTGATGGGCTTCCTCGATTCCAGTATCCAGCGTCGGCTTTGCGGCGCCGTGGTCGCGGAAGGCCTCCAATGTTGCGGGAGGAACGGTGTTGACCGTGTCGGCGCCGATTAAGGTGTCCAGGTACATGGTGTCGGGATACGCTGGATTCTTGGTGCTGGTGGACGCCCAAAGCGGGCGCTGTACTCTGGCGCCTTTTTCCTTCAGTTTGGCAAAACGGTCGCTGCCAAAGATGCGCTTGAACGATTCGTAGGCTACCTTCGCATTAGCGATCGCAGCCTTGCCCATGAGGGCATTGATGCGCTGCTTTTGCTCATCGTCGGTGGCTTTTTCGGCGAGTTGTCCAAGCTGCTTGTCCACCATGCTGTCAATGCGGCTGACGAAGAAGCTGGCCACCGAGGCTATGCGGTCCACCGGCAGTCCGGCGGCGACGCGGCGCTCAAGTGCCTTGATGTAGGCCTCGGCGACATGTTCGTACACTTCGACCGCAAAGATGAGCGTGATGTTGATGTTCAGGCCAGAGAAGAGCAACTCCTCAACGGCCGGAAGACCGGCAGGGGTGCCCGGCACCTTGATCATTACGTTTGGCCGACTCAGCCGGGCGAACAGCTTCTTGGCCTCTTCGATCGTCGCCTTGGTGTCGTTGGCGAGGAGCGGAGAAACCTCCAGGCTGATGAACCCATCGGCGCCGTCGTTGGCCTCATAAACACCGCGCAGCACGTCAGCCGCATTGCTAATGTCCTGGAGGACGATTTCTTCGTAGATATGAGAGATGTTGCTGCCGCTGCGCGCCAGTTTTTCCAGTTGCTCGGCATAGTCCTGGCTGCCACTGATGGCCTTTTGGAAGATGGTCGGGTTCGAGGTTACCCCGCGAAGACCATCTTCTTCGATGAGGCGCTTGAGTCCCCCAGTTGTCAAGAGAGACCGGCTGAGCTGATCGAGCCAAACACTTTGACCTAAGTCATGAAGCTGCCGTAAGGGGTTGGTGCTCATTTTAGACCTCGCAAACTTTGCTCTTCGAGCGCAGTAATTTTCGCCAGGCGCCGGCGGTGGCGCTCTTCTCCGCTGAATCTCGCTCCCAGAAACGTACGTACCAAGTCCAATGCCAACTCCGGTCCGATGACGCGCGAGCCCAGACAGAGGACATTCATGTTGTCATGTTCGACGCCCTGATGCGCCGAATAACAATCGTGGCAAAGTGCCGCGCGAATGCCGGGAAGCTTGTTGGCTGCCACGGACGCACCCACGCCGCTGCCGCAGATGAGTACCGCGCGCTCCGCCTTGCCGTCGAGTACGGCGCGGCCCACGGCCTCCGCGTAATCGGGATAGTCGTCCGCCTTGCTGCGGTCGTGGGTTCCGCAATCCACCACCTCATGCCCCAGCCGTTTGAGCTCGGCAATGAGAGTCTCGTTGAGGGGAACTCCGGCGTGGTCAGCGCCTACGGCTATCTTCATGGTCATGGTACGCCTGCAAGGTTAAGGTTTGACTTTTTTCATGACGTCCTGGGCCTTCGCCATCACGTCATCCACAGTGAATCCGAAGTGCTTCAACAGGTCCTTATAAGGAGCAGATTCCCCAAAGTCCGTCCGAGCAATAACATACCCATCATTCCCAATGTATTCCTTCCAGCCAAAATCGGTGCCCGCCTCGACGGCCACCCGGGCTCGCACCTCAGGCGGGAACACCTGGAGCTTGTACTCGGCAGGCTGCTCTTCGAACAGTCTCCAGCAGGGCATGGAGACCACACGCGCCTTCACGCCATTGGCAGTGAGCTTTTCATAAGCGCCCACGCAAAGCTGCACTTCCGATCCGGTTCCCATCAAGATGATGTCAGGCGTGCCCCCGGAGTCCGCCATGATGTATGCGCCCTTGGCAAGGCCGGCCGCCGACGCATACTTGGTGCGGTCGAATGTAGGGACTGCCTGGCGGGTAAGCACCAGCGCCACCGGTTGCGTCTTCAAAGGCATGATGTAGCGCCAGATCTCGGCGACCTCGTTGGCGTCCGCCGGCCGGAACAGCAGCAGTCGCGGAATGGCGCGCAACGACATGAGATGTTCGATCGGCTGGTGGGTTGGCCCATCCTCACCGAGGCAGAAAGAATCGTGCGTGTAGATCCAAATGACTGGCTGGTCCATCATCGCTGCTAGACGAAGTACCGGCCGCATGTAGTCGGAAAAGACAAAGAAGGTAGCTCCAAATGGACGCAGCTTCGATAGCGCCATGCCGTTGAGGATGGAGCCCATGGCGTGCTCGCGAATGCCAAAGTGAAAGTTGCGGCCCGCATAGCTGTCCTTCTCGAAGCTGGTAGTGCCGCTAAGCTTGGTCTTGGTCGAAGGATCCAGATCAGCCGCGCCTCCCAGCAGCCACGGCACGTGCTTCGCCACTGCGTTCAGCACCTTGCCGCCCGAGTCGCGAGTGGCGAGGCCTTTGGCATCGGCAGGGAAGGATGGGATGTCCTTGTCCCAGCCGTTGGGTAATTCCTGGTTGAGCATCTGCTGGCACGTCTTCGCGAGATCCGGGAATGCTTTCGCCCAGGCGTTGTAGCGGCCATCCCAGTCTTTCTCCCCCTGGGCGCCGCGCTCGACGGCCTTGCCCATGTAGGCCTTCACCTCGTCGGGAACCAGGAAATGTGCATCGGGTGGCCACCCGTAAAACATTTTGGTGAGGCGGACCTCTTCTTCGCCCAAGGCCTCGCCGTGAGCTTCCTTGGTGTCCTGCCGATGAGGGGAGCCGTAGCCGATGTGGCTATCGACGATGATCAGCGACGGACGCTCGGTCTCCTTCAGTGCGGTCTGGATGGCGCGATCAACCTCGGGGAGATCGTTGACATCGCTCACCTGTTGCACGTTCCAGTGCCAGCCGAGGAAGCGAGTGCCTACGTCATCGCTGAAGGCCAGCGAGGTGTTGCCCTCGATGGTGATGTGGTTGTTGTCGTAGAACCAGATGAGGTTCGAAAGTCCAAGATGTCCGGCGACGGAGGCGGCTTCGTTGCTGACGCCCTCCATCAAATCGCCGTCACCGCAAAAGGCGTAAACGCGGTAGTCGAAGACATCGTGGCCGTCCTTGTTGAACTGCGAGGCCAGCCAGCGCTGGGCAATTGCCATGCCGACGGAATTGCCGACACCCTGACCCAGCGGGCCCGTCGTGGCTTCAACTCCCGGCACTACTCCGTACTCAGGATGTCCTGGAGTCTTGGATCCCCACTGCCGGAACTGCTTGATGTCGTCGAGCGAAAGATCGTAGCCCGTGAGGTACAACATGGAGTAAAGCAGCATGCAGGCATGTCCATTGGAGAGAATGAAGCGGTCACGGCCAGGCCAATGGGGATTTCGGGGATTGTGACGCAGATAGCGGTTCCACAGCGTAAACGCCAGGGGCGCCAGCGCCATCGGAGTTCCCGGATGTCCGCTGTTGGCCTTTTGCACAGCGTCCATCGAGAGCGTACGAATGGTGTTAATGCAGAGGCAATTGAGCTGACGCTGCTCCTGCGTTTCGTTGTCGAACCCGTCTTTGGGACCTACTGCGATGGTAGTTGCCATTTCCTTCGCGGTCGCCTGCTCTTTTCCTGCTGCGGTAATATCGACTTGACTAGCCACCGGTTGCCGCCTTTCTGCTACCCACAACAGTTTGTATTGCTGGTTGAACGTTAACCTTATAATTCGTTCCTTGCCACTCGCTCTGTTGCCGCCAGAAAAAAGTAAACCGCAACGGCGCCGTTTGCGAAGGCGCAACCTCGATGTCCGCGTACTCCACTCCCACCGCTGTCGGCGTGGAAGCTGTGTCCTTCACCGTCTTCCATTCGTCGTCACTCCAATGCAGCGTAAACGGAGACGAGGCCTGCACGCGCAGCAAAGCGCCGGCGGGGACGGCCCGGACTTGCCGATTCATCTTCCATACTTCGATTACCGGGCGTGGCTTATCGTTGCGATATCGCTCAGCCACCGGCTCGATCAAATCGAATATCCGGTTGTCCACAACCGAACGCAACAATTTTACATACTCCGAGTGCGCCCACATCAGGGGAATGGCAGATCCTGTCGCTCCAGCGAAGGTCAAGAAATTGTCCGGCATGTCCGGCCCATCCCAAATCTGTTCCGGAATAAGCCCGATGCCGGTGGTGAAATTCTCGATGGCGCGCAGGTAAAGATCGACATTGCGTCCCGCCGCCAGTTCGTAGGTGGCACGCTCGCCCGTCAGCAGAGGCCACGGGCGTCCCACGCCCCAGTTGTCAAACGACCCGCCGTCGTCGCGCTGCCCGTACCCGTCATGGTTGTAGCGCTTCCAGCATGGCCCCTTCGGGGTGTCGACCTTCAAAACGGCATCCACAACTTTCAAGGAGTCCTCGATGAGAGGATCGCCAGCTTTACGAACGCCAAAGCGAACTAATTCGAGGAAGCCTGGGTCGACGATTTGATTGGCTGGATACCGGAAGCGATCTCCCGGACGCTGATTGGCCAACACCAGTTCGCCCCCGTCGGGATCCTCATCGCCACGGTCGCCCTCCGAACTGTTTGCCGGATTGATGCGAATATAGTGGCGCGCGATGCCGGCCACCAACGTTCCTTTCTCGGTGACGGTCCACTTCTCGATATGGGACTCGAGGAAGTCGGCGTAGGTGCGTACAAATTCAGCGCTGCACTTGTCCCCGTGCGCTTCGATGAACTCGGCGGCACAGATCAGCGCCGCAATGTTGCTGGCCAGTGTGGACGGGGAATAACCCGCGGCTTCCTCCCAGCGTTCTTGGGGCGTCGCCGGTCCTTCGCGAATGAGATAGCCACAAGCCCGCACCACGGTTACATAAGGATCGAAGTTGCCGAATGCGTTGGCTTTCCATAGTCTCCAGGCCAGCATGATGGGGAAGGAAACTTCGTCGAGCTGCACACCTGTCCAGAAAGGACGGCCATCGATCCAAAAATTCTGATAGAAGCCTCCGTCCTCGCGTTGCGTGATGGCGAGATAAATCAGGGCGCGCAGTGGAGTCGCGGTGTCACCCACGGCGAGCAATGCGGTGGCGGCGTTTACCAGGTCGCGCGTCCATACCAGGTGATAGCCGCCCAGATCGTCGTCGCCTCGGTCTTCTCCCCAGGGTATGCTCAAGCTGGCGATCATGGCCCCGGGATAGATCTTGTCTTCGTGGGCGAGCAGCAGGTTGACGCTGCGGGCGAACAATGACGACTCGCGCTGGTCAAGTTTGTCCTTCAAGGCGAGGCGCTTGTTGGTGCGCTGCCACTGATCGAGGAAGTTCTTTAGAGCTAGGTCGAACGGAATGCTTAGCGACTGAAACAGGGTGGCGCCAGCATGGTGGCCGGAATGGCCAAAACCGACGCCGAGGGTAAATTCCGTGCCACGGGAAAGATCGATTTCGGCGGTGAGCGCGATATTGCCATCCAACGCGACGTCGTATTCCCAATTCATTTCGAAGTTGTGGGCCAGGTCCGTCCAGCCATCGTTCACGCCCACGTATCCGCACGACGCCTTGCAGAAATGGGCGGTGGCCGCAATTGCCAGGAAAGCGTCTTCGCGATAGGCCGTCAGGAACCTTCGTCCTCGCTCTTTCATTACCAGCCCGTTGTTGTGATAACCGCCAATCTGCATGTGAGGCGCGCACAGAACGAAGAGCTGCAGCCGTCCTTGCCACTCGGGCGCGACATTGAAGTTTGTGTGCACCAGCAGACAGCTCAGGTGCGGATCGCCGATGACCACCTTCTCAATGGAGTAGCGTCCATCCGGGTCCGTATTGGTGACCTTGAAACCCAGGCCAAACGCGCCGAAGCAGTCCACGTGGGTGACCATGTGCCGGCGCTCATCGTGGAAGAATGTCTCGCCATCGGTGACCAGAAATTGCAGGTCACGAATTTGCGGCGTATCGATGGTGGGGTAATAGACTTCGGTGATCACCCCGCTGGACATGGTGTACCAGACGCGACTGGAAACGGAGTATGCCGTTCCCACAGCGTCTTTAGCTCCTCGGGTCCAGCGAGGCACGATGCCCGGTCCGCCGGGCGCTGGATTCTTGCCGATCATAGGGTTTGGCTTCTCCGGACCGCCATACATCACGCTTAGTCCAATCGCTCGCAGTGTATCGCGAGCGTCAACATTCGCCCTAGGATGTCGGATTGTAAACAATTGTAAATATCAAATGAATGATGCCGTTAGGCAGGCCGATGGCGCCGTGTGCTTGCTATCATTACAGACCAGAAAGGCGCTTTCCAAGTGCCTCATTGGGTAGAACCATTAGCCGGACTTATTCGCAGAACGTTGTGTCGCGGCACGCGCGCGCCGTTTCTTGCGCATCCAATCATCATTATGAACGTGTAATCGGCCGATGTTGTACTGTGGCCATTGAAGCCTATGAAACGGCATGTACAACCGCGAAGCTCGCCTATGTACGGCGCGAGATCCCGCCACATTGCCGGAACCATTCAAGACGCTTGCCGGAATGTTTATTGGAACAACCCGTGGGTGCGACCGGCCAGCACTCCCGTGTTTCCGTGCCCGCCAGTACGGCGAATCCAAACAGGTTTGACCAACGGAGGAGAGCAAAAGTGCGCATCGCAATCGGATCCGATCAAGCAGGCCATGCGGCAAAAGAACGAATCGCAGCAAAGCTAGTCGAAGCAGGACATGAGGTGACGGACGCAACCTCGGCGGTCCAGCCGCACGGCCGTGCCGACTACGCCGAGCAGGTAGCCATGTTGGTGCTGCGGCACAACGCGGAACGCGGCATCATCGTCACCAGTCGAGTCGTGGGAGCCTCAGTGGCCGCGAACCGGATACCAGGTATTCGGGCCGCCTTGTGCCATGACGCCTATTCGGCTTCCGTCGGCGCCAAGGCTGAAGGAATGAACGTGCTGGTGCTGGCTCTGCATCTACTGGAGCAGGACCTCGCACAGGAAGTGGTGGATGCATACTTGGGCGCAACCCTCGCGCCGGTCGAGGTGGTCGGCGGCTTGCCGCCTCGCCGTTTGCAGCGCGTGTTTGCCCACGTGCGGGAGAATATTGCCCAGGAACTAGCGGTGGCGGAGTTGGCGCAAGTGGTGGGCATGAGCCAGTATTACTTCTCTAAGCTGTTCAAGTTGAGCACCGGCACCACGCCCCACCAATACGTTATGCGGCAGAGGGTGGAGCGCGCACAGGAATTATTGCGCGAGGGCCGAACACCGTTGGCCGAGATCGCGACGCATGCGGGTTTCGAAACCCAGAGCCATTTCACCAGCGTGTTTCGCCGGCTCACCGGGATAACGCCCAGGCGCTATCGCCAGATGCATCAGACAACTGCGCCGATGGACACGGTGGCACAGGAGCAGAACCAGGCCGCACAGCAGAAATCAGCGACCGCAGCATAGCTGCCTCTCGAGCGTGTAAGAACGAACCTTGGTATTCGCCAGTGGCATGATGTGCTGGCGCAAAATCGAGCGCCGTAGCCGGGGTCCCCAGTTCGCGCCGCTTTTGCGCGAACTGGGGTGGAAGTAGGCGCGAAATAGTTTAGCCCAGCACGGAGCCGCAGGCGGAGTGCTGGGTAAAGTGCGCCGCAGTCAATCATTTCCGATAGATAATCCGCCCTCCGGCTTCGACTCGGAGCGGGGCTTCAGGTCTTTCCAGCCCAAATTTTCTGAATTTCGGAATAACAGTGCATTCGATGAAGCCGTGTATATCGGCGAGTCTGTGATGGGCGATACGGATATCGGAATCCCATTCGCCAAACTCTATCGGGAACACCGGATCTGGTTCGAAATCCAGTTGGTGCTTGTCCCGAAGAGGGACACTTACCTCAATTACATCTTCGCTGTCAAAGTGCTGAATCAACACGGCAGGATTATTCGGAACAAAAACAGGGATAGTTCTGCTGTTGATCGGGATGACGCAATGCTTGTCGATATTGCAGAGCGTGTTCAACTGCAGAGGGGATGATCTTGAGCCGAACCAAGTCCCTTGTGTGGCTGAAGTGCCTCAATCTCTTTTGCAATGTCCACGGGGAACCAGGCCAGCGCCTTAGCAAAGTTTCTTCTGTCCTCGCTGCGCGAGACACTCTCGAAGATCGGGAAGCAAACCAGCTTGGGATATTTTTGCTGGGCCGCAGGGAGCGCGAAGTTCCATGCAAGTTGGTCAAGTCCGGAACGGAGACAATAGAGAAACTCGCCCAAGAGCATCCCCATGATCGGGTTGATGGATTTGAGCTGCGTCCTGCGGATATACCGCGAATTCTTAGCATCCTCCCTTGTGACGACGGTATAAGGTTCCTTCGCAAAGAGAGCCAACTCCCGATTGAGCGAGTCGAGGTGTACCTTCGCCCGTTCGGTTTTCATTACCAGATAGGCTAGGCCAGTGAGCACACCCGATGATAACAGAGGTGTACAATCGCGCCGGGGTGCGCTTTATGCTGATACGACCCACTGCTGTTCTTGTTTTGGCAATCATGATCTCTGCGGGATGCATGGCCCAATCAGCAACCCAGCCCAAGCAATCTCAAACATCCCCTAGCGGCAAAGTGGATGCGGCGCAAGCCGATCTTCACGCTGTAATCGTTGGGCTAAATGAAGACAGCGATACGTTAATTAATCTGGCCTCACCTCTCGTGGGCACTCCCGACGCGGATAACGCCAGCTCGATGGTTAGCACCATCCAACTGGCGATGACGGAGACTGGTGCTGCGTCTTGGCTCATCGAGCCATACAACAAGATTGCATGCGAGCAAGACAGAGAAATGATGAAAGGCATCCTCCAGAAACGGCTGGCGTTTTACTCTCACGTCCTCGACCTCAATATTAAGGACTTGTCTCAGCACCTAGCGTTTACAAAGCTTCCAGCAGTGTCGCAGACGGTCATCCGAGCGCAAGACAGAATGAGGAGCGCTAAGCGCGACATGCAATCAGTTCTCGATGCCATTCAGTGAGGCGGGGCGTATAATCGCGGCGCTATGACAATTCACTGCTATTGGGTAGTGAGATGTAAAGGTAACTGCGGCACAACTCTCAAGCTACAGTACATCGGAATTAGCGACGGGCGGGCGTACTACGAGAAACCGACATCCGGCCCTGCGTGGCTAGATCTTCTTCTGTGCCCGACGTGTGGCACAACTCACAGATACAACCTTCCCCACGATCTTGAGTGGCAGCAGACGGGGGAACCTCCCGACAAGCAGTGGGTAGATATACTACCCAAGGACCGACAGCAATAATCTTGGACGTTGCAATCTCCCACTTTGTATCTACTGTGTTTCCCATACCACCTCCGTATCAGAAAAATCACGCCTTGTCACGGCCATTCAGCCGTGACACATTTAGTCTGTCAAGTATATTATTGCCCCTTAAGGGACGACACAGTACACACCCCTTTAGAGCGGTTTAGTTATTTGTGTAGTCTAGGTGCCGCCGGCTGAAGCCGGCTCGGAGGTGAAGGATCAGCGGGAACGCGGCGCTG
>Ga0208587_1000293_pt1 | contig 27715 bp, 25 predicted proteins | sample NGESurdeep092012_7_FD_184472 | JGI IMG/M metagenome (GOLD analysis project Ga0208587, IMG submission 184472) | Arctic peat soil microbial communities from Barrow, Alaska - NGEE Surface sample 210 deep-092012 (SPAdes) | ecosystem: Environmental > Terrestrial > Soil > Wetlands > Peat ...
GTTCTCTGGCCGCCTCGGCCGCATCGGGCCAGGCAACTCCTCGGCAGGGGTGGCCGGCGGCTCATTTTGTTCAGGGGTTTTCATGTCAGGCCGTCTCATATCAGCATAATCCCTTCACGGGCGGACCCGTTCTGAAAGATCACTCCGCCCTAAGGTGTTACGTGCCGGCTCCGGGGCCGTGGCTTCCGATATTGCCGCATATCGTTCCATTTTCAGTTCCCGCCCGGGAGGGCAGGCAGCGATCAGTGGTGGTAAGGGCTATTTGTCGCCAGATATCGGTAGACTGCTGCCGACAACACGTGGGTAGCCGGGCATCTCATCCTCGCCGGACACGACAACAGAGGTTGTTAGCACGACGACACAAGCGGCGTTATTCTGGTCCGACGCGCCTCACACCCGGAAGACCGGCTCAAGGGAAGAAATCCTGGTCTTCAGCCCCGTCAGTTCGGCCGCGCTCAACTTGGGCAGCGGCGCTGATGCAAGTTCCAGCGCCAGGTCAAAGATATGCTCGTCACCAGGTGGCACGGCAGCAGTGACCTCCTGATTCAAGGTGAATCGCAGCGCCAAGCGAGCCATCTCGCGATCGTCGATCGGTTGATACCAACACTTCGGATACTTACGATCGCTCTGTTTCATATCCGCGGGCCACTTGCCAAACGCAAGGGCCTTCAATGCCATGCGGGCCATGCCCTTCGATTTCGCTTTGGCTAGAATCTGCGGGCCGAAGCCGCCGTTCTCCCAAGCGTTGACATTGACCGGGAACAGAACGCTGTCCAGTTCGAGCGCGTCCATGAGACGGAGAGCGGCCGGCGCATTATGGGCGGAGAAACCAAGATGCCGGGCTTTGCCCTCCTTCCTGGCCGCAAGAAACGTCTCCGCGGCTCCGGCCGGCGCGAGGATCTTATCGACATCTTCCATGGAACTTACGGCGTGAAACTGGTAGAGATCCACATGATCGGTGTGGAAACGCTGCAGGGTGCGCTCCAACTCCTCGCGTGCACCCTTCGCGTCGCGACGCGTAGTCTTTTCCGCAAGGAAGACCTTGCTGCGATATGGCCTCAATGCTTCACCGAGTTTGATTTCCGCTTCACCATCGAAGTACGACGGGGCGCAGTCGAAGTAGTTCACGCCCCGGTCGTACGCTTCTGCGACGCGGCGCGAGGCCTCCTGCTGCGAAAGACCACAAACCACGATGCCGCCGAAGGCGATGATGGAGAGGTCAATGCCGTTCCTGTAAAGGCGGCGTGGCAGAGGCGCCACCGAACCGTATGCCGCCGTGGCTGTCACAGCCGCTGCAGTGCCAAGAAAATCGCGACGATCCATAAGCCGGTCCTCCTTAACCCATTGTAGTACGCGGAAACGTGGTACGCGACCATTGCCGCGGACTGGCATTCCGGCGGAGAATACCAGGTATGAAACGTCGCGAGTTTTTGTCGCTGGCGGGCGGGGCCGCGTTGGCGAGCCAGATGGCATCGGTGCTGGTGCATGAGCACGTCCTGGTCGATTTCGTGGGCGCCGATCAGATACGGCCGGGGCGGTACGACCGCGACGAGGCGTTTCGCATCGCGCGGCCCAAGCTCGAAGAGTTGAGACGGTTGGGCTGCCGGCGGCTGCTCGAGTGTACGCCTAATTTTCTGGGGAGGGACCCGGAGCTACTGGCGCGGCTTTCCGATGCCGCGAGCCTCCAGATCTGGTCCAACACCGGTTTGTACGGCGCAGCGAACCATAAGTTTGTGCCGGCGTTTGCGCGGAGTGAAACGGCTGCGCAACTCGCAAAACGGTGGGTGGCAGAGACGCGCGAGGCTTGGCGGCCGCGGTTCATTAAGATCGGCGTCAATCGGGGGCCGCTCGATGAGCTAGACCGTAAGCTGGTACGAGCCGCGGCGATCGCTTCGCGCGAGACCGGATTGACGATTGCTTCGCATACCGGTGACGGGGCTGCTGCCGTGGAGCAATTGGAAATCGTCACTGCCGAGAGGGTCAGTCCCGCGAAGTTCGTCTGGGTTCATGCCCAGAATGAACGGGATCACGGACTGCACGAGAAGGTCGCGCGGGCGGGGGCGTGGGTGGAGTTCGATGGGATCGGGCCGAAGACGGCCGAGTTCCATCTCCAGTGCGTTCGTTTCCTGGCGGCGAAAGGGCTGCTGCGGCGAACGCTATTATCACAGGACGCCGGTTGGTATCACGTGGGTGAGGCGGGTGGGGGTGAGTTCCGCGGGTACACGTACCTGTACAGCGATTTCCTGCCGCGGATCGAGCCGGCGCAGGTTCCCGTGCTGATGTGGGAGAACCCGCGCGCGGCTTTTGGGGCTTAGAGTGGTTGCGGCTCGATCGAGAAACAACCTCCTTGGTGTTGCGCTTGCTCTTAGTCGGCCAACGTTCAGAAGCCGTAAAAGAAAACAATTTTCTCGCAAAGGCGCGAAGCTCGGAAAGAAAAACTTGTTGGTTTTCTTGGCGTGCCTTGCGCCTTGGCGAGCGTCAGTAGTTGCTTCGCTGCAAAAATAAGACTGGCCGAGGGCGAGAGGTTGCTCGAAGAGTCCGAAAAACAATTCGGGGCGCCGATGCTCCGGACTGGACCGGGAGGAGAAGGTCCGGCGCCGAGCGTGAAGTGCCGGCATGAGCGACACTCCATCCGGCCCGATGGGCAGCGTCTGCACAGGCTCCACCATTCTAGGAAGCGATGACTTCCAGCGCCCGCAGGATCACAGGGTCGCGTTGCGCTTCCACTTCATCGCCCTTCTCCACGCCGAAGGCCTGATTGAAGACTTCCGTCTTCAAGCGGTTGGAGACGAACTCGCGCTCCGCCAACCACTCGGCGAGGCCGGGCCGGATCTGGCGGTCGGAGAGGAAGACGCGGAACTGATCGAGCATTTCCCCGGTGACCTCGAACTGCGCGTCGATCTTGTGGCTGCGCAGGAATTCGGTGGCGAAGTTGGTGAAGGAGGCGCTGGCATCGAGCACGTTGCGAAGACGGTTGGTGGCTGGCGGATACACGACGAAATCCGGTTGGATGCCGCCGCCGCCGGTGACACGCCGCCCTTTGTCGGTGCGGAATTCGCTTTCCTTATTGGGGTGGGCGGTGGTGGCGGCGAGCCCGAAGCGCGTGGCGTCCAGCGGTTTCTGAATGGAGCGCCCGCTGGGCGTATAGTAAAGCGCCGTGGTGAGCGCCAGGCCGGTGCCCTGGGTCAGCGGGTAGACGCTCTGCACCAGGCCTTTCCCGAAACTGGGGACGCCGAGGATGGTGGCGCGGTCGTGATCCTGCATGGCGCCGGAAACGATCTCCGCGGCGCTGGCCGATTTTTCATTCACCAGGATGGCCAGCTTGAAGCCGTACGGCGTGGCGATGGTGGGCACGGTTTCGGTGGTTTCCGGCACATGACGGCCGCGCACGGTGACGATTTTCATGCCGGGCTGCAGGAACAGCGAGGACATCTGTACTGCCGCCGTCAGGACGCCGCCGGGGTTGTTGCGCAGATCGATCACCAGTCCGGCGAGACGGTCGCCGCCCAGTTTCTCGATAGCCTCTTTCACCTGCTGCGCGGTCTTCTCATCGAAGCTGGTGATGCGGATGTAGCCGATGCCGGCGCCGATGAAGAAGGCGCGGTCCACGCCGGGCGATTGCATTTCCTCCGGCGTCAGGGTGAATCGCATTAGGCTCGGAATGCCGGGACGCCGCACATCCAGGCGCGCCTGCCGCTGGCGCGATTGTTCCAGAAGTTGCGGAAGCTGGTCGATATCGAGTTGCCCGACGATGTAGCCGTTGATCGCCAAAATCTCATCGCCCGGCGAGAGCCCCGCTTTCTGCGAGGGTGTGCCGGGAAGGGTTTGCAGCACGATGACGCGCCCGGGCAGAATCGACACCACGCTGCCGAATCCCTTGGAGGTGGAGGTTTCCATGCGCTTGAGCTGCTCGAACTGGCCGGGGTCGAAGAACACCGAATGCGGATCGAGCTTACGCAACATGGCGGGGATGGCGCCGGCGTACAAGGCCTGTTCGGAGTTGACGGGGTCGGCGGCATTCTCCGCGGCGATGGCGTAGGCGCCGATGATGCTGCGCAGTTGCCGGTCGAGATCGTCCTGCGCCCCGAGAAGGGTGGCGGAACAGAGCAAAGCTGTGGTGAGGCGAAGCATCAAGCGGGGTCCGATGCTTTCAGTGTAACCCGCCTGTCTCCGCCAGCACTGAAACGGAGTACCCTGTCGACGCTGCCACGTGTCGTGCTCCCTTACCTTTCGCCCTTCGCGCGCCGCGACGATTTTCATGCGGCCCAGCCCGTAGGGCGAAAGATAATAGCCCAGTGCGCCAGCACTGGGAGAAAGACGGTCCCGCCTTAGCCCCGGGACGGGGCGCAAGAACCAGCGCGGCGGTCCCTTATTACGCCCCGTTCCGGGGCTGGCAAACGCCGCCCGCCCGCTACCCACGGCTGTGCGCCGTGGCCTACTATCTTTCGCCCTTCGGGCTCTGCGCGCTGTCCCGTTGGCGGCTTGCCCCAGAGGGTACGCGCGTCTACCGGCGCAACTGCCGCCATCGACGGGCCGAATTTTATCGCGTGAAGCGGGTCGCCTTCTTCAGCTTGTCGCGGTCCAGGGCCAGCGCGATCAACCGATCCAGCAGTTCGCCGAAGCCAATCCCGCTGTGCTCCCACATCTTGGGGTACATGCTGATCGAGGTGAAGCCCGGGATGGTATTGATCTCGTTAATGTACAGGCGATCGGTCTGCTTCTCCAGGAAGAAATCCACGCGCGCCATGCCCTCGCACTCCACCGCGCGATAGCATTGCACGGCCAGATTCTGCAACTCCGCGGTGCGCTCGGCGGGCAGGAGGGCGGGCACCTGGGTCCGCGCCAGATCGAGCAGATATTTGTCTTCGTAATCGTAGAACTCGCGCGAGGGGAGAATCTCGCAGGGCAGGGAAGCCATGGGCGCCTGGTTGCCCAACACGGCGCACTCCAGTTCGCGGCCAACGATGGCCCGCTCCACAATCACCTTGCGATCGTACTGCGCAGCCAGAGTGAACGCGGTCTCCAGTTCCCGGGCGTCGTGCGCCTTCGAAATGCCCACGGAAGACCCGAGATTGGCGGGCTTGACGAACACGGGGAAAGGCAGGCTGCCGCATGCGTCCAGAACGTTGGGGCAATCGCGCGTGACGGTCACATATTCGACAATTGGCAACATCCGTTCCTTACAGACACGTTTCATCATCTCCTTATCCATGGAGACGGCGGACGCCATGACGCCCGCGCCGACGTAGGGCAGGCCGGCCAATTCCAGCAATCCCTGCATGGTACCGTCCTCGCCGAAGGTGCCGTGCAGCACGGGGAAGACCACGTCGATGCCGGGATGGGCGCCTGGCTCGGGGAGAATCGGACCCGGGCTCCACTTGCCCTCTTTGTCGATAAAGTACTCGATTTTCTCGTACCTGGCCGGGTCCAACCCGGCCAGGATGGCTTTGGCTGAACGGACCGAGACTTCGTGCTCGCCGGTGCGGCCGCCGTAAATCACGGCTACTCGTATTTTCATAAGATGCGTTTTCCCAATCCGGACATGATCAATTCGACAGCCAGATCGGCGGTGCGGTTCCGCTCGTCGATGACCGGGTTTACCTCCACCACCTCCATCGAGACCATGTGCCGCGAGTCACAGATCATTTCGAGGGCCAAATGGGCTTCGCGGTAGGTCGCGCCGCCGCGCACCGGGGTGCCGACCCCGGGGGCGTCCACCGGGTCGCAGAAATCCATGTCGAGCGAGACGTGGAGTCCCGCGGTGCCGTCGGTCGCAATGCGAATGGCCTCCTCCATGATGGTGCGCAGGCCGCGTTCGTCAATGTCGCGCATGGTGAAGGCGCGGATGCCGGAGTCGCGGACCTGCGGTTTCTCCGTAGCGTCCACTTCGCGCAGTCCGACGATGACGGCATGGCGCGGATCGATCTTGGGACGATAGCCCAACAGGTCGACGAGTTCGGCGGGGCCGGCGCCCAGAATGCAGGCCAGCGGCATGCCGTGGATGTTGCCGCTGGGACTGCTCTCGGGCGTATTCATGTCGGCGTGCGCGTCCAACCAGATCATGCCGATCTTTTCGTGGCGTGCGCGGAAGTGGCTGGAAACGCCGCTTACCGTGCCCACCGCCACGGAATGATCGCCGCCCAGCACGAGCGGCAGGAGTCCGCCGGAGAGGGCTTCGTCCACGCGGTTAGCCAGCGCCCCGCAGGCGGAGGCGATCAGCGCCAGGTACTTGGCGTGCGGATCGCCCTCGGGCCATGCTTCCTTCTGTTCGACGTGAATGTTGCCCCGGTCCTCGACCTGGTAGCCGAGCGAGGCCACGCGCGCATGCAGGTTGGCGACGCGTACGGCGGAAGGGCCCATATCGACACCGCGGCGGTCCTGCCCGAAATCGAGCGGCGCGCCGATGATGGCGATGTGGGTGCGTGGCATGTGCCGGTCCTTCTCCATTGTACCGATGGGGTGCGCGGCCAGCGGGGGACGAGGCCACCGCAAGAATAGTCTCACATTGGCTGAATGGCCGGTGTGGCGCACGCACTCCTGCGTGCAGCGTCGGCACTTTTGCCGACGCTCATGGCCCTCCGCAGAGGCGTCGAGTGGAGACTCGACGCGGCACGCAGGAGTGCGTGCGCCACGACATCTACCCTGGCCGGCGGGAGGAGTCGCGGATTTTCAGGATGGCGGGGAGGCGGACGGTGATGGATTCCGTCTGCGTGACCACGCCTTCGATGCGGTCCAGCAGAATCTGCGCGGCACGGGAGCCGATATCGTAGGCGGGTTGAACCACGGTGGTGATCGAAGGCGAGAACAGATCGTCCACGGTGAGCTCGTCGAAGGTGGCGAAGGCGATATCGCGCGGCGTTTGCAGGCCGCAATCGCGAAAGGCGCGCAGGACGCCGAGGGCGGTGGGGCCGTTGGTGCAGAAGACGGCATCCGGGCGGGTGGCGGGATTCGAGAGTTGCGCGCGGCAGATGACGCTTACGTCCTCGGGACGGAAATTGCCGTGCCAGATCAACTCTTCCTCCACCGCGATGCCGGCGCCGAAGAGCGCCTGCTTGTACCCCTGAAGGCGGCGGCGTTCGTTCTTGAGCGCGATGGCGCCGGTGGCGATGGCGATGCGCCGCGCGCCCATGGCGATCAGGTGTTCGACGCCCATCTCGGCGGCGGAAACGTCCTCCACGGAGACGGAATCCACCGGGACGCGGTCGGGAATGCGGTCCAGGCACACCATGGGGATGGAGGCGTCGAGGATGCGGGTGAGTTGGTTGAGCGGTGTGGGGGCGGCGGCGATGACCAGCAGAATTCCCTCCACGCGCTGCGACCGCAACAGCGAGAGGAGTTCTTTCTGGCGCTCGCCATCGTCATCCGAGTTGACGGCGATGAGGGAGTAGCCCCGCTGGCGGGCGGCGGTTTCGGCGCCCCGAATCAGTTGCGGAAAGAACGAGATGGTCATGTCGGGGACGATGATCCCGAGCGTCTGAGTCTTGCTGGTTTTCAGACTGCGCGCGACATGGTTGGGATGATAGTTGAGATCGCGAATGGCAGCCTGCACCTTGAGGCGAAGCGGCTCGCTGACCGGGACCGATCCGGTGATCACGTGGGAAACCGTGCCCACGGAGACGCCGGCGATTTCAGCCACCTTCTTGATGCTCGGCATGGTTAGTACACCGTTTCACAACCACGGAATCGTACTTCGAGCCACCGCTCCCCAACCCGGCGAAGCCGGAACCAAACAGGAGGCCGCGTACTTGACGCGGAGGCGCGAAGACGCGGAGGAAAACGCGCAGAAAAGCCAATGCGAAAACGAACTTGACGGAAGGAGCGGGATTCGCCTCTTCCCTGGTGCCGCGCGCGGAGGGAGCCGAGATCGCGGAGAAAAACTCCTGCCAATTCCGGCAAGAATTCGACTCGGCAGGTACTTACGGTCGCGCCTCGGATGGCTCGGATTGTGGCGGCGGCGCTGACGGCGGCGGCGGCGCGGAAGCGCCCGGTGAGGTGCGTGCGTAAGATCATTTTGCTTCCAGCGGTTCGCCGACCTTGACCCAACTGCGGCTGCCCGCGGATTCCAGCACGGCATCCGTGACATAGTCCGTGCGCAGGGCATCGCGGAAGGTGGGGGCCGCATTCTTGTCAACGCCAGCGGCCGTGAGGAAATCGGCGGCCTGGTGGATGAAGGTGTGCTCGTAGCCGATTTGCAGGCCGGGGACCCACCAGTGCTTCATATATGGGTGGTCGCTATCGGTGATGTGGATGCTTCTCCAGCCGCGCAGGCGGCCTTCATCGCGGTGATCGAAGAACTGCAGGCGGTGCAGATCGTGCAGGTCCCAGACGATGGACGCATTCTCGCCGTTGATTTCCAGCGTGTAGAGCGCCTTGTGGCCGCGAGCGTAGCGCGTGGCCTCGAAGGTGGCCAGCGAGCCGTTGGCGAAGCGCGCCAGAAAGAGGCTGGCATCGTCGATGCCCACCGGCTCCACCTTTCCGGTGAGGTTGTGCTTGCGGCTCTTGATAAAGGTCTCGGTAGTGGCGGTCACTTCCGTGATGCCGCCGTTCAGCCACATGGCGGTATCGATGCAGTGGGCCAGCAGATCGCCGGTCACGCCGCTGCCGGCCACGGCGGCATCGAGACGCCAGAGACCTTCGCCGCCCTGCGGAAGGTCGGTCGAGATGGTCCAGTCCTGGAGGAATTTGGCGCGGTAGTGGAAGATGCGGCCGAGGCGTCCTTCGTCGATGAGTTGCTTGGCGAGCATGACGGCGGGGACGCGGCGGTAGTTGTACCAGACCATGTTGCGCACGCCCGCGGCTTCCACGGCCTTAACCATGGCTTCCCCTTCGGCGGCGTTGCGGCCGAGCGGTTTTTCGCACATCACCATCTTGCCGGCCCGGGCGGCCGCGATGGCGATTGCGGCGTGGGTGTCGTTGGGGCTGGCGATATCGACCAGATCGATATCGGGAGATTCGACGACGCTGCGCCAATCGGTTTCCACCGACTCATATCCCCATTTGGCGGCGAAGGCCTGGGCGCGTTCCGCGTTGCGGGCGCAGACGGTCCTGAGGACGGGCTGGTAGGGCACGTCGAAAAAGTGGTTGACCTGGGAGAAGGCGTTGGAGTGGGTCCGTCCCATGAACCCGTAACCGATCATGCCGATGTTGAGCTTCTTCATGTCAGTTCCACCCGTGCGCGTTGCGCACCGCAATCATGACGCGGAGCACGTCTTCCCAGGTTTTGGGGTCGAGCATGACGGAGTTGGGGAACATGCAGCCATCCCAGCAGATGTGCCGGACGGCGCGCGTGGGTTCGCCCGTGGCGCCGCGCAGCCAGGCGCCGGAGTCGCGGACAATATCGAGTTTGCCGTTGGGGTCGTTGGGCAGACAGTGGCGGCCGGTCTTGTCGTGCGAGCCTGAGCCCTTGACGGTGCCATCGTTCTGCGCGACGTGGAAATCGATCGTCCAGGGGCGCAGGGCGGCGGCCATTTTGGCGTAGGCTTCGGCCAAGCGGCCGGTCTGGCTCCACTCGAAATCGTCGGGCAGGAGGCGATCTTCGGGAGCGTTATAGCCCATGGTGAAGAGCATGGTGTGCGCCATGTCGGCCTGGAATCCGACGGTTTGGGGGCGGTCCACCATTTCGAGCAGTTGCACGTTATGGCGCCAGCTATGCATGCCGGCCCAGCAGATTTCGCCTTCGGCGGCGAGCCGCTCGCCGAAGCTCTCGGCGATGGTGGCGGCTTCGCGGAAGGTCTGGGCGATGCGTTTGGTGTTGGGCTCGGGATCTTTCGCCCAAACGGCCGGGCTGGCGGCGGAATCGATGCGCACGATGCCGTATTCGCGGATTTTGAGATCGCGCAGCTTGCGGCCGATGCGGCAGGCTTTCTCCACCTGGGTGAGGAAGCGCCCGCGCTCGGCAGCGTCGCCCATGGCGGAGCCGCCACCGGTGGGCGGCCAGACGGGCGCGACCAGGGAGCCGGCGCGCAGTCCTTTGGAGGCGAGCTTCCCGGCCAGGCGGGCGAGGTCGTCGTCGGAGGAATCGATGTCTGTGTGCGGCAGGGACAGGAAGAGATCGACGCCCTCGAAGCGCACGCCATCGACTCGGGCGGCGGCGGTGAGATCGAGCATGGTATCGAGATCGATGGGCGGTTCCGAATCGGGACCTTTTCCGACGAGCCCCGGCCACATGGCGTTGTGCAGGGCAGGGAAGGCGTGAGGAGTGGTAGCGTTCATAGGTATCCCCCGCAGCGTGAGCCGCAGATTGACAGCGGTTTGAAACGTCTCAAGCTCTGTTAGCGTATATCAGCGCTGGGGGGTTGTCAATGGAGAATGAGGGGCGGAGAATGGGGCTTGACGGGCAATTACGGTAACCAGCGAACCTGGTTGCGGAAATCTTCAGGCGCCCAAGTCAGCCATACCATCCAGAGTCCTTCGATGGCCGCACCAGTAGAGCGCGATGACGGAATGAGAAGCACGCCGGGGGACTCGCGTTCCGCGATGAACTCTTGGAAGTGGACCCGCATCGTTCGGACATCACGCGCAACCAGAACCCGACCAGCCTCGGCGGCGACACGCAGAACTTCCGCAGCGGGAGTGCCATCCGGAATTATGTCGGCAGAGTGCCGGAAATCGAGGGAGGGCTCTGTACGTCGCAAGCCTCTGCCGATGTCGGGACCGAGATCGGCATCAGCCTGAAAGGAGATCCTCAAGGCGGGCTAGCCAGCCCTTCGTTCCTCAGCCCGCTTGAAACGCTCTACCAGTTCCGCGGGCATCGGATGCCGAGTCTTGATTTCCGCGAAAATACGCTCCTGATCCGTCAGGTAAGCATCCACTTCAGCCTGGTGTTCCAAAATGAAGGTGATCGCCCCGGAGACTTTGGCCAACGAACCGATGGATGGATACGCTTCGAAAATGGCTTCCGCCGGCCGCCCGCGCCGAAAGTCGTAGGTCACGACGTCAAGAGCGATACGCGTCCCAGCCACGTAGTAGCCGCCGTTATGGAGTTCGACGTATGCGTTGGTGGGCATCATGACAGCCGCTCTACATCATTCTACTCCGATGCTGGGCGCCGCGATCCCACGCGCATGTTTATCCCGCGAGTGGTGGAATCCCACGACGAAGACCGCCACGAGATTCCCGGTTAATGGACGCTTGGCCCGGCCGCCGCCGGGGGTTCGGCGTCAGTCGGCTTTCCTGCCGCGGCGGCGCAGGAACATCACGACGCCGAACAAGACGGCCAGTGCCCCGCAAATGAGGCGCAGAGTGGTTGTATCCATACCTAAAATCTCCTTCCCCTTCCTTATCGGCCAATTACATGTTTTCAATCATGGGTACCAGATCGCGCACCAGGCGGACCATGACCGGACCGATGGTGACCACGAAGAGGGTGGGCAGCACGCAGAAGAAGATGGGAAAAACCAGCTTCACGGCGAGCTTGGACGCGCGCTCCTCGGCCTTCTGCCGGGCCATGGTCCGCAAGTAATCGGCGTGCCCGCGCAGGCACTGGGCGATGCTGGTTCCGAAGCGGTTGGTCTGCACCAGCACGGCCACGAGTTTCTTAACGTCCTCCACGCCGGTGCGATCCGCCAGGTTGTGCAGCGCATCCTCGCGCCGAATGCCGGCGCGCAGTTCGAGGTTCATCACGGTGAACTCGCTGCAAATCTCCGGGTGGGCGAATTGCAGTTCTTTGGCCACCTGCAGCATGGTTTGGTCGATTCCCAGGCCGGACTCCACGCACACCACCATCAGGTCCAAGGCGTTGGGCAGCCCATGGGCGATGGCGTACTGGCGGCGGCGTATGCGCCGCATCACGTACTGCATGGGCGCCAGGTACCCGAAGGCGGCCCCCCCGCCGGCGACCAGCAGCAGCTTGTCGGGCGCGGCTTGCCGCTGCCATCCTCCGGCGAGCCCCAGGGCGGCGAATAACAGGGTCGCCACCAGGCGGGCGCCCTGGAAGTAGCTGGCCGCGTTCTGGTCGCGGAAGCCCGCGCGCATGAGGCGGCGCTTGAGGCGCGACAGGTCCACGGCCGAGGCCGGCACGACCGCTCCGAGGCGGCTCACCAGGTCGCGCCAGAGTAGCGTGGGGGGGGGCAGCAGGCCCGCCGCCTGAAGGGGGGGCGGCGCGACGCGATGAACTCCCCGCGCGCGCCGGGTCCCCGCACCGAGTCCGGCCCAGGCGATCCCGGCGGCCACCAGGAGGAACAGCGTCAAAGTGAGTAGTTCCAGCATGCCTACACCTCGATGTTGACAATTTTGCGGATGATCAGATAGCCCAGCACCTGCAGCCCAAAGGCCGTGGCGAGCAACAGGTTTCCCGTGGGATCGTCAATGAAGAAGCGCGCGTATTTCGGATTGGCCGCGAACATCATCCCCCCCACGCCGATCGGGATGGCCGACAGGATGCGCCCGGACATGATCCCCTGCGCGCTCACCGTGCGGATCCGCGCGCGCAGCTTGAAGCGCTCGCGGGTCAACTGCGCCAGCTTATCCAGCAGCTCCGCCAGATTGCCGCCGGTGCGTCTTTGCAGCAGCACGGCGGAAACGAAGAATTGCACGTCCATCGAGGGCACGCGTTCGGAGAGCTTGCGCAGCACGATGTCGAGGGGCTGCCCCAGGTTCTGCTCCTCGAAGGTGCGGCGCAGCTCGCCGGCCAGAGGTTCGCTGAATTCGCGGTAGGCCATTTCGATGGCCACCGAGAACCCGTGCCCGGCGCGCATGCAGCGCGAGACGAATTCCAGGCAATCGGGGAACTGCTCCTCGAAGCTGCTTACGCGGCGCCGCGCCTTGCGGCGTACGTACCCCCAGGGAACCATCCCCAGCGCCGCGCCCGCCCCGAGGGCCACCAGCGGGTGGGTATTGCCGGCGATCGCGGTGGCCGCCCCGAAACCGGCCAGGAACAGGGCGATGGAGCGTTGCAGCAGCCCGGCGGGCTCCCACTTGAGCGCTGCCGTCTCCAGCAGATGGGCGGCGGCTTCGCGGAGCCGCAGGCCGTCCAGCAGGCGTCCCGTCAGCGGGCCGCGCACCTCGGCGGCGCCTTCGATCAGGCGCGGCCGGCCGCGGCCCGCGTGCTCTTTTCCGGCGCTGCGTGCGGCCAGCCGCCGCACCGCCAGCGCCGTGTCCCGGCGCTGCAGGCGTTGCCAAAGCAGGCGGTACGTCAGCACCCCCGTGACGGCCGCCAGCAGGAAGAGGATAAGCATCACAGGCCTCCGACTTCGAGCGTCTCGTCGAAGATCTCCGGCGGGAGGCATAGCCCGGCAGCCAGCAGTTTCTCATTGAACTTGGGCAGGATCCCGGTGGCGCAGAAACGGCCGCGCACCCTGCCGTCCGGCCCGAGGCCGCGTTTTTCGAATATGAAAATATCCTGCAGGGTCACGATGTCCACTTCCATGCCGGTGACTTCGGTGATGCTCGTCACGCGGCGCGTGCCATCGCTCAAACGCGAGCACTGCACCAGGAGATGGACCGCCGAGGTAATCTGCTGGCGTACGGCAGTCAGGTGCATGTTGGCATTGGCCAGCGTCACCATGACTTCGAGGCGCGAGATGGCGTCGCGCGGCGTATTGGCATGCACCGTGGTCAGCGAACCATCGTGGCCGGTATTCATGGCCTGCAACATGTCGAGCGCCTCCTCGCCGCGCACCTCGCCCACGATGATGCGGTCCGGCCGCATGCGCAGGCTGTTGATCAGCAGTTGCCTTTGGCGCACGGCGCCGTTGCCTTCGAGATTGGCCGGCCGGGTCTCCAGGCGCACCACGTGGGGCTGCTTCAACTGCAGTTCGGCGGCGTCCTCAATGGTCAGAATGCGCTCCTTGGGAGAAATGAAGAAGGAGAGCGCGTTCAGCAGGGTGGTCTTGCCGGCGCCGGTTCCGCCGGAGACGATGATGTTTAACTTGGCCTTGACGGCGGCTTCCAGCAGGCGCATCATGCCGCGCGTCATGGCGCCCTTGGCCACCAGGTCGTCCGGCATCAGCCTGTCGGTGCTGAAACGGCGGATCGACAGCAACGCCCCGTCCACCGCCAGCGGCGGGATGATGGCGTTGACGCGCGAGCCGTCGCTCAGGCGCGCATCCACCATGGGGTTGGATTCGTCCACCCGGCGGCCCACTTGGGAGACGATCTTGTCGATGATGCGCAGCAAATGGCCCTCGTCGTGGAACCGCACGCTGGTCAGCTCCAGGATTCCCTTGCGTTCCACGTAGACCTGCCGGTGGCCGTTCACCAGGATGTCGGAGATGGTCGGATCCTGGAGCAGCGGTTCGAGCGGTCCGAGGCCGAAGACTTCGTGCAGCACCTCATGGCTGATGCGCTGTTTTTCGAGGGCGGTGAGCAGATTGGGCTCCTCCTCCACCATGGCCAGCACGGCTTGCCGCACTTCGGCGCGGATGCGGTCGTCATCGATGCCCGACAGCGCCTCCAGGTTGATGCGGTCCAGCAGCTTGCGGTGCAGGGTGAACTTCAGCTCCTGGTATTCGGGTCTGACCGCGGCGGGGCTGGCGGCGTTGCGCAGCAGGCGCTGCTCCCAACTCGATTCGGTGGCGCTCTGGGGGCTGGCAACCGTCATTTGGTCTCCTGCTTTCGGGAAAAGAATTCCACCTTTTTGACGGCTCCTCGAATCACCATCATCTGTTCGGGCTCAGCCGCCGGCACGGCGGCCGGCGGGTCAGGGGCTGCCGCCGCGACCGGGGCCGCCGCCCGGTGGACCTTCGGCGGCGCGGCCTTAGCCGGTGGAACTTCGGGCGGTGGCGCCCCATAGAGATCGTGCAGCCTCCGCCCGCTGGTAGGGACCGTCGCCTGGTCGGTGGAATTGCGCAGCACCAGTTGGATGCGGCCTTCGATGTTGGACAGGGTCAGCGACTCCGCCTCCGCCGGACTCACCAGCAAGGTCACCACCGGAGTCACGATCGGCTGGCTTTTGCCGTCGGTCTGAGTGGTCTGCCCGGCGGAGAGGACGGTGATGTTTTGCAGCACGGTTTGGGTCTCGGTGTCGCCGCGATTGGGCGGCTTGCCGGTGACCAGCACGTCCACCCGCATACCCGGCAGCACGAAGCCGGCCACCCCCACCACGTCGTTGACGCGCACTGAGATGGCGCGCATTCCGGGCGGAATCAAGGGTCCCAAACCCAGGCCGCTGCCTTTAACCGCGAGGCGCGCTTCGACCACCGGTTCGTCCGCCTGGATGGTGCTGATCACGGGCCGTTCCAGCACATCTTCCAAGCGCGAGAAGGCTCCGGCGGGAAACAGGCTCTCGGGCACGCCGCGCAGTTTGACGGAGGCGCGACCGAGCGTGCTTCCCGCGGGAAGCAGATTAGTGGCGACCACTACCTGTTTCTCCGCGGCGGGGCGGGTGCGGCCGCCCGCGCCCCGGGCCAGCCGGTAGAAACCTCCGGCCACCAGCAGTGCACAGGCCATACTCACCGATATCACCAGCACAAATCGCCGATCTAAATGCATCACGAACCTCCACACAACAGATTGACCCAGGCTCCCAGACCGATGGCGGGCGCGTAGACAATGGCACGCGTGCGCGAATTTGAGAGCAGCGTGCCGGCCGTCATGGCAGGACCCCCGCCCAATGCCACTTATTACAGCGTTTCACAAATACAGTCTCGTACTTCGAAGCGATCGCTCCCGACCCAGAGGGTACCCGGGCGCGGCTCTGATCGGAGCCGCGCGCGTAAGCAAGCGGCATGCCGATGTGGGGCGGACCCCCGCTCCTGGGGTCCCCACTGGGGACGGCGCCCCCGCCGGCTTGCGCCGTCCGGATGAAGCTGATTTCGCTGGCGAGAAGCGGGTCCAGGGGGACCGGCGCGGACCCGGGGGTCCGCCTCACATCGCGCGCGTAGAGCACCGCCACCGAATCCCGATACACCCGCCGCCATCCGGGTTCGCGGTCGAGCGCCGTGCTCAGGGCCCAGTCGTGCGGCAATAGCGCCAGGTCAAATTGGTAGCGGTCCAGCACTTCGCGCCAGGAACTCTCGCCCGTGAGCAGCTTGCGGTAGTCCGACCCGATTGCCGGACCGAAGAAATCGCTGCGCCCGTCGAAGAAGACGCGCTGTTCGGGATACAGGCGGTAAATCAGGTAGTCGGCCCATTGGTCGCTGGTCAGGATGCGTGGCATGGCAGCCGGGGGCGTGAGTTGTTCGAGGTTCCGTTCCACCGCCCGCACCGGAAATACCGTGTCCGGGAAGCCGGCGCCGGGCACGGCCAGCATCACAACCGCGGCCGAGAGCGGCAGCCAGAGGCTGGCCCGCGGACGCCGCCCGTATTCCTGCGCCAGTTCCCAGAAGATGCGCAGCGGGGCGCGAGGGCTGGCGCGCGACGCCAGGCGCGCCCAATACGCCGCGGCGCCCGAGGCCAATACGGGCGCGGCCGAAATCGCGAAGAACGGCACGTGGCGCGCCGAACGCAGCGCCAGAAATCCCCAAACCAGCACCAGCAGGGCGTCAAAACGGTCGGCTTGCGGCGCGAGCGCCACCGTTGCCAGCAGCAGCAGGGCGAACACGATCATGCCCTCGGAGCGGATCTGGGGAGACTGGAACTCCTGCACATGGTCCATAATCCACGACGAATTCAAGTAGCGCGCAATGTGCAGGTGCAACTGCCAGCCGTACGGATTCAAGAGGCTGGCCAGGGAGCACAGCGCCGTGAGAGAGCCATAGCGGCGCACTTGGAACCAGTCGCGCTGCGCCGCACAGAGCACCAGCAGAAGCCCGAGCGTGGCCAGCCAGGCCACAAAGCCGGCGTGCAGATTCACCCAGAGCGCGGTCAGCGGCACGAGCAGCCACACCAGCGGCCCGCGCCGCGAGCGATCTTCGGCCAGAATCCAGAGCGCGAGCGTGTAAAACAGGATCGAAAAGACGTGCGGCCGCGCCAGGTAGTGTACGCTCGAAGCGCTCACCGCCGCCATCGTTGCCGCCAACCCGAGCCACACTCCGCAGTCCCGGCGGAGAACGCGCGCCAGCAGTGCCGTGGCCGCCAGCGCGAGCACCGCGCCGGCCAGTGCGGCTACCCCCGCCAGCCCGCGCCACCGCCAGGTCACCGCGAACACCACGTCGGCAAGCCATTCCCAGGCGAACCACGGCTGGCGCGGGCGGGTGAAGGAGAACGGATCCGCCACCGGGGCGCGTCCGGTCTCTAGGATCAGTTCGCCGGTGCGTATGTGCCAGCCGGTGTCGCCATCGGAGAGCAGCGACCGCAAACCCTGCGGATGGGCGAATGCCGCCAGCAACAACGCGCCGAAGAACACGTCGAGCAGCGATGGCCCTAGTAGCCTGCGAAGCAGGCCGCGAGGCGCCTCTATTGGAACGGTGGCTGACATTGAATCCCGCTAATCAGATCGGCCCGCGCATAGGATTCTTGAAGTTGGGTACTGGAACCAGTACTATTGGCGGGCGACGCGGCTCCCGCTAAGCTGGTCCCACTAAGCAAATAGGTAAATATGGCGATTCTCCTAGTCTTTCTGGCCCTTCAGTTTTGCGATCTCGCGACCACCCTGGTGTTCCTACACCACGGCGTAGGTGAAGCCAATCCGCTGGTGGCGGCTTTGATTCGTGTCTCAGCCCAACCCGCGCTGGCCTTGCTGCTGGTCAAAGTGGTCGCTTGCGGACTGGCGTGGTATGCCTGGAGAACCCGGCGCACCCGCTTGTTGCGGCGCGCCAATCTCTTCTTCGCCCTGTGCGTGGGGTGGAATCTGATGGCCATCGCGATCGCCTGAGCGGCCCGCCGCGCTACCGGCTGACGATGGGGCGCGCGGTAGTCCGCGGGGTCGGGGTGCTCGCCGATAGCGGGGCCAGGACCGTGGCGAAGCTGGCGGACGCCTCCGCCCGCACCGTACTGCCCGGACGATTATCCGGGGGCCAGGTAGCGGTCACCCCACTTGCGTGGTATCGGGCGCGGCGGCATCGGTCTTCGCCGCCGCCTCAATATCCGCGGCCGCCGCCGCCCGGTACCGCCTCCAGAACCCCGGCCAACCGCCACATCGGCAAGGGCGCCACCAGCGCGAATTCCACGGTGGCGATGGTCCGGCGGCGTCCGAGTCGGCCGCGGCCCCCAGGTGAGGTAACATGGCGCGGCATGCGCCTTCGCCGAAGGCCGTGTTTCCCCGGGTGGCGGACCCGCCGGGCAGGGAAGAGTAATCGTTGTTCATCTTATGTCCGCCGGAGAAGGCAACCGTCCTGGCGGCGATGACGGATTCCATGCGTGTTGTGTGGATTTGGCGGGGGCGTTCCACTCCGGGGGCTTACCGAGACGAGTATATAGATCGCCTGACCCGCGGCGGGATTTTGACTTAGTGGGTGGCCGGTGAATGGGCTTACCTGTATTGGTTCCGGCTCCACCGGTTCAGGTTCCAGGCGATTGTGCCGATCAGAGCAGAGAGGAGACCATGCAGCCACCCAACCGCACCCGGAGCGTCGTGTGGAAGCCGCTGGTGGTGTGCCCGCAGCCGGATTTCCAGCGGCGCCTGCATGCCGTGCTCACGGAACTCGCGGTGGAGCAGCCGTGCACGCTTACCGAGTACCCGCGCAGCGGCACGATCGCCGCGCTGGTGGCACGCCACGCCTGCAACATCTGCTTCCTGGACGCGGCGACCGACTCCGAGGAAGCGCAACTGCTGATCTCCGAACTGGCCCCGGTGGTGCCCGTGGTGGCGCTGCACCCGCGCAACGATGCGGACCTGATCCTGCGCTGCCTGCGCCGCGGCGCCTGTGAGTTCGTTGCCGACCCCACGGCCGACGCGGTGCGCGGCGTCTTCGAGAGGCTGGCGCGCACGCATCTCGATGCGGCGCACCCCGCTCAGGGCGCGGTGTACTGTGTGGTGCCCGGCAAGCCCGGCTGCGGGGCGAGCACGCTGGCCGCCCACCTGGCGATTCAGTTGCGCAGCGACGGCGCGAACCCGGTTTTGCTGGTGGATGGCGACCAGGTGACGGCCAGCATCGCGTTCATGCTTAAATTGAAACCCGAGTTTCACCTGGAAGACGTGTTGCGCGACTGGGCGCGCATGGATGACGACTTGTGGTCGCGGCTGACCGTCCCAGCTTTCGGTTTGGACGTGCTGGCCGCGCCGGAAGACCCCACCATGCGCACGGCAGTGAGCCGCCAGTTCGCCGGCGAACTGTGCGCGTTCTGGCGCGAACGCTACGCGGCGGTGGTTCTGGACCTGCCGGACGTGCGCGCGGCGGTGGATTGCGGCTTTCTGGCGCAGGCCGATATCGTTCTGCTGGTCACGACCAACGAACTGGCGGCTTTGCAGGCCACGGGCCGCGGCCTCCGCTGCCTGGATGCGGGAGGCGGTGATCGCGCCAAACTGCGCCTCATCCTGAACCGCTACACGCCGGCGACAGGCTTAAAGCGCGAGGACGTGAAAACCGCTTTGGCGCTACAGCCCTTCGCCATCCTCTGCAACGATTACGAGGTGATCCAGGCGGCGCTGCTCGACGGCAAGCCCGTGCCGCCGGGTTCGCGATTCGGCGCGAGCGTGCAGGCGCTGTGCCGGCAACTGTCGCCCCCGAGCGCTCCGGAAAAGCAAAATGCATCGTGGCTTACCTCACTACTCCGTCGAAAGTAAGTTGTAAGTCGGTGACAATCCCGATCCGAATAGGTACTCAAACCGATTTAAGTATTCTAAGTCCAATGTTAGTCTGAAATGGGAAAGGAGCAATATCGATGAAAACATTTTGCAGAAACTTATGGAAAGATACCGAAGGGCAGGACCTGGTGGAATACGCACTGATGGTAGGTCTGGTTGCCGTCGCAGCGGTGGCCGTGGTGCCCGCGATGGCCACACAGATCGGCACCATCTTCAACAAGGTCACCTCAACCCTCAGCAGCGCCGCCGGATAACCCGATGGCGGGGCAGGCGCCCACGGCCTTTCGCGCCTCCCCGTCCTCGCATCGCCGGGCGTGCCGCAATCACCAACGGTGCCATTCACTCTGGTCAACAACGGGTTGTATACCCACGTTGCCATCCTGGTATCCACCGGAGCCAGGCTTGCAGTAGTTTGCACTAGGGGATACTCTTGTTTCCGGTACCATAACGGGAGGAAGACGATGTCCGACGATCTGGAAAACAAGCCCGACAGCGAGTGCACAGTCTGCTATGCCGCTCACGATGAGGAAATTCACCAGGCGACGCTGAGCATCCACCTGTGGTTCCAACATCAGGTGACGCACGAATTCGAAGACGACGCGCTCTACCTGCCGCCGTGCGACGCCAGGCTGGTTGCCGTTTAAGCCTGCGCCAGCGCGCGCAGCAATGCAACGCCTTCGGCGAGATCGCGGAAGCGTTCGTGCCGGTCGTCTGTCTCGCGTTCCACGTTCAACGGTCCGCGGAAGCCCACTTTCCGCAGAGTCTCGACGAATCGGGCGATGCCCACCGACCCCTTGCCCAACGGGCGCTCCCTACCCAATGCGCCGGGAACCCCGGGCGCGGGCCAGTCGCCGTCCTTGCAATGCACCGAAATCACCAGCGGAGCCAGCGTCTCTAGCGCCGCAATCGGTTCACCGGTGCCGTAGAGGATCAGGTTGGCCGGGTCGAAGTTGATGCGCAGATTGGAGCGGTCCACGTCGCGCATGAATCCCAGCAGCACGTCGGCTGGTTCCTGGCCGGTCTCCAGTGCGAAGCTCTGGCCGTGCCGCGCCGCATGGTCGGCGACGCGGCGCACCATCTCGCGCACCGCGACGTAATCCGGGTGCCCGGCGTCCTCCGGCACAAAGCCGACGTGGCAGGCGATGCTGGTCACGCCGAGTAGCGCCGCGAAATCGCTGACGGCGAGCGTTCGCGCCAGGCGCGCGGCGCGCGAATGCGGCGGGACGAACCCCACGGTACGCGCCACCGCCGGAATATCGGCGTAGTCTTCGCCGTCATAGGCGGCGAAGACGGTGACCAGCGTGAAGCCCGCGGAAGCGAGCGCGGTCTTCCACTGCGCGGCCGCGGCATCGGTCAGTGGCATTCCGCCCGGAATGCCCAGTTGCCCGTAGCGCACGCCGAGCGAGCGCACCATTTCCAGATCGTCGCGCTCGGCCCAAAACATTACGCCAGGTTCGAACATAGAATCTTCCTCCCGTCTCTTTCGCGCGCCACCAGCAGGGTGCGCATCAACTCCACGGCGAGCGCCGATTCCCGCGGAGGGCACCGCTCGGGTTGCCGCCCCAGGCGGCAGCACTCGACGAAGTAGGCGATCTCGGCCGTGTACCCATCGCGGATGGCTGGTCCATCTTCCACGGCCTGCCCATCGCACAGTTCCAGCGGCAGCGCCTGTTCGGTCCGCGTGTAGAGCGTGGGCGGGCGCCCGGCGGAGCTGTACTCGATGGTTCCTCCGTCCAGGGTGACGCTGTATTCCATGGCGAAGGGGAACGCGGGCGCGGGCTGCCAGCCGCCGCATACGACGACCACTCCGAATGGGTAGAACAATTGCCCGTAAAGCATGTCCAAGCCGGCAGGCGCGTCGTAGCGACCCACGGCCGACACCGCTTCGGGCTTGCCGAAGAGATGCAGGCACATGTCGATGTCGTGGATCAAGAGGTCGAAAACGCCGCCGCCGCTTTTTTCAGGGTCCTGGAGCCATCCACCCCATGCCGGGGCCGCGCAGCGCCGCCGGAAGAAGGCGCCGCGCACGGCGCCGAGCCCGGGCAAGGCATGGCGCAGCGCCACATACTCGGGGAAGAAGCGCAGCACCTGCGCGGCCATGAGGATTTTGCCCGCGCGTTTCGCCTGGGCGACCATGCGGCGCGCGCCCGCGCCCTCCAGCGCCATGGGTTTTTCCACCAGGACGTGCTTGCCGGCGCGCAGGGCCTCGACCGCCACGTCTTCGTGCAGGAACGTAGGCAGGCAGAGATCCACGGCATCGATTGCGGAATCGCCCAGCAGCGCCTCCAGGTCGCGGTACTGCTTGACGGCGGAGAAATCGAAGCGTTCGGCCGGCCGTCCCAGATTGCCCTGTGTGGCCGTGAGGTCGCCAGCGAGTTGGCGCTCATCGTCGGAAAAGACCGCCGCCAAGGTTGCGCCCGCCACCTCGCGCAACGCACGCAGATGAACGCCACCCATAAAACCCAATCCAAGCATCGCGATACGCATCGTTTCACGATCTTACCGCGCGGCGGGGAAACCCGGGGACAGACCCGCGCCCAAACGGCACCCGCCACGCGGTGCAAAAGGCGCACCTTGGGACAGGCAGGCCAGTCCCCGCGGGGAGTTTGCAGTTGCAGCGGACTCCCGCTGCCTGTAAACTTTGAAGCGGGATGCAAAATCGGTACCCACTCACGGTGGCTCAACTCCGCCAGACGAAAGAGGAACTGTCCGCCATGAAGCAGCGGGCTGAAGAGATTTCGCGACTCATGGCGGCGGGGTATGGGGCCTCGGACCCGAAGGCCATTCGAGCCGGCGAACTCAACTCCGCAATTCAGCGCCTGCAATGGGAATTGGAGCGGAGCGCCGGGAACAGCGCGGACGCGACCACCGCTTAAGGCCGCGCTCTCCGAACACGAAGCACCACAAGGGAGTTGTGCATAGTCTGCCGCTTGGCGGTACACTCTTTTGTGGGAGGCTTGAATGTCCGATCGTAATCCTACTCACGGGGTAGTGCGGCCGCGGACGGCGGTGCTTACGCGGGGGTTCGATCCCACGCTTTCGGTGGGGTCCGCCCGGCCGGCGGTTTTTCGCAGTTCGACCTACGTGTTTCCGAGTCCCGAGGAGGCGGAACACGCGTTCGCCATCACCACCGGGAAGATTCAAATGGAGAACGGAGGCCGCGCGGACCTGATCTACTCGCGATTCTCGCATCCCAACGCGGAAATTCTGGAAGACCAGATCGTACCCCTGGATGCGGGCGGCAGCTACGCGGCGGTCTTCAATTCGGGCATGGCGGCGATCATGACGGCATGTTTCGCGTGTGCGCGGCCGGACAGCGCGATGGTGTACACGACGCCGTTGTATGGCGGCACGACGGGCCTGATCCACCGATTTCTGAAGCCGCTCGGCGTGACTGGAATCCCGGTGGCTTCGGGGCGGAGCGAGGCCATCGAAGAGGCCATCCGAGGGGCGAAGAACTGCTGCATCGTGTACCTGGAGACGCCGGCCAACCCCACCATGATCATGACGGATATCGAGCGGGCGGCGGCAGCCGCGGCGCGGCATCCCGACCGGCCGGTGGTGATGGTGGACAACACATTCCTGGGGCCGGCGTTCCAGCACCCGCTGATGCTGGGGGCGAACCTCACGCTCTATTCGGCCACCAAGTATCTGTCCGGCTACAGCGACATGCTGGGCGGCGTCGCGATCACCGGTAGTTCGGCGACGATCCAGCAGATCCGCGGCGTGCGCAGCATGTTCGGCAACATCCTGCAGCCCGACGAGTGCTGGATGCTGGACGGGCGCCTCTCCACGGTGGCGCTGCGCATGAACCGGCAGAGCAAGAACGCGCAACGCATCGCCGAAGCGCTCCACGGGCACAAGCTGTTGAGCCGGGTGATTTATCCGACGCTGTTCACGGATCCCGAACAGAAGCGCATTTTCGAGAAGCAGTGCGATTTTCCGGGTGGCATGTTCTCCATCGAGTTCCGGGGCGGGAAAGAGGCGGCGTTCGAATTCCTGCGGCACGTGCGGATTGCGCGCAATGCGGTGTCGCTGGGCAGTGTGGAATCGCTGACCTGCCATCCGAAATCGACCACGCATTCCGGCATGTCGCCCCAGGAACTGGAAGAGAGCGGGGTGACGGACGGGCTGGTGCGGATTTCGGTGGGGATCGAGGACTGGCGCGATCTGCTGGCCGATTTCGAGCAGGCGCTGGCGGCGGTAGCGGGGCGGTAAAGGAAAAACGGTTTCGCGCAAAGAACGCAAAGGGAAGACGTCCGAGCTGCGCTCGGATTGACAGGCTGAAGCCTGCCCCACCATGCACAAGGCGGAGCCTTATGCCACTTCGCTACAATTGGATTTAGTCCACCACAATTAAGGAATCTCCGTGACAGGTCACGAAATCAGACAGCGTTTTCTCGACTTTTTCGCCGAGCGGGGGCACACGCAGGTCCGCAGCTCGTCGCTGGTGCCGGCTGGCGACCCCACCCTGCTGTTCACCAACGCAGGCATGAACCAGTTCAAGGATGTCTTTCTGGGACAGGAGAAGCGCGCCTATTCGCGGGCCGCGAGTTCGCAAAAATGCGTGCGCGCCGGCGGCAAGCACAACGACCTGGAGAACGTGGGGTACACGCGCCGGCATCACACGTTTTTCGAGATGCTGGGCAATTTCTCCTTCGGCGATTACTTCAAGGCGGAGGCGATCGAGTTCGCCTGGGACCTGATCACCAAAGATTACGGGCTGCCCAAGGACAAGCTCTACGTCACGGTCTTCCGCGACGACGACGAGGCGGAAGAGCTGTGGCAGAAGGTGGCCGGCGTACCCAAGAGCCGCATTTTCCGGCTGGACGAGAAGGATAATTTCTGGCAGATGGGCGAGACCGGTCCGTGCGGCCCGTGCTCGGAGATTTATTACGATATGGGTCCGGAGGCGTCCGAGCCGGGACACGAGCACGAACAGTTTCCGAGCGACGCGGGCGGCCGGTTCGTCGAAATCTGGAACCTGGTGTTCATGCAGTACGACCGCGATGCTTCCGGCAAGCTGACGCCGCTGCCGCGGCCCTCGATCGATACCGGCATGGGCCTCGAGCGCACCGCCGCCGTGCTGCAAGGCAAGATTTCGAATTACGACACGGACCTGATTTACCCCATCATCGAGCAGGCGGCCCAGATGTTCGGGGTGACGCCGGGCGACGATGCGCGCGTGGACACGGTGCTGCGCATCGCGGCCGACCACGCGCGGGCGGCGGCGTTCCTGGTGCATGACGGCGTGACGCCCGCGAATGAAGGCCGGGGCTACGTGTTGCGCAAGATCATGCGGCGCGCGCTGCGCAACGTGCGCATGATCGGCGTGGAAGACCCCTTCCTCTACAAGATGACGGGCTTTGTGGCGGAGTTGATGCAAGGGCCCTACCCCGAAATGCTGGAGAGCGTACAGCGCGTGGCGCGCGTGGTGAAAGACGAAGAGCACCGCTATGCCACCACCTTTCTGGTGGCGGAGCGCGTATTCAACGAGGCGATTCAGAGCCTCACCGGGCCGGGTATCCCCGGCGCGCTTTCCTTCAAGCTTTACGACACATACGGCCTGGCGCTGGACGAGCAGGAGGATATGGCTCGCGAGAAGGGCCTGGCGATCGACCGGGCGGCGTTCGACAGCGAGATGGAGCATCAGCGCGAGCGCGCGCGGGCCAGTTGGAAGGGCGCGGAGAAGGGCGCGGTGGTGCCGGCGTACCAGGCGCTCGTGGAACTAGGGCGCACGAAATTCCTGGGCTACAGCGAAATGGATGCCACATCGCGGGTGATTGGGCTGATGGTGGACAAGCAGCAGGTGGAACGGGTGGCGGCGGGCACGAAGGCGGAACTGGTGCTCGACCAGACGCCGTTCTACGCGGAATCCGGCGGCCAGGTGGGCGATCATGGCGCTCTTTATTCGGCGTCGGGCGAGAAGGTTGCGGATGTAGAGTCGGCCTTCCCGGGGGTTCCGGGGCTCACGGTGCACCGCATTGTGACCCATGCGGCGATTGCGGTAAACGACACGTTGCGCGCCGAGGTGGCGGTGCCCTTGCGCGATGCCACGCGCCGCAATCACACCGCGACGCATCTGCTTCACGCCTCGCTGCGACAGGTACTCGGGACGCACGTCAAGCAGGCGGGCTCTGTGGTGGACCCGGGGCGCCTGCGTTTCGATTTCACGCACTACGCGGGGCTGGATCGCGCCGAATTAGAGGAAGTGGAGCGGCTGACGAACCAGCAGATTCTGAAGAACACGGCGGTCGAGACGGACATCTTGCCGCTCGATCGGGCGATTGCCACGGGGGCGATGGCGCTGTTCGGCGAAAAGTACGGTGAGCAGGTGCGCGTGGTTTCCGTGCTGGGCTTCAGCCGCGAACTGTGCGGCGGCACGCACGTGCGGCGGACGGGCGATATCGGCCTGTGCAAGATCGTTTATGAAGGCAGCATCGCGGCGGGCGTGCGGCGGATCGAGGCGGTGACCGGGGAAGGCGCCCTGCGGCAGTATCAGGAGACCAGCGGCGCGGTGCGGCGCATCGCGGAGATGGTGCAGGCCGGCGAGCCGGAAGTGGTGGAGCACGTGGAGAAGCTGCTGGCCACGCAGCATGCGCTGGAGAAGCAGGTGGAGCAGCTCAAGAACAAGCTGGCGCAGTCGGCGGTGGGACAGGTGGAGGCCCTGGCGCGCAGTTTCGGAGAGGTGAAAGTGGTGGCGGCGCGGCTGGACGGGATGGATCGCCCGCGGATGCGCGCGCTGGCCGATGCGCTGCGCAATAAATGGAAGAGTGCGGTGGTGGTGCTGGCCGGCGCGGAGGACGGCAATGTCTCGATCGTTTCGGCCGTAACGAAGGATCTGACGGCCAAGGTCCATGCCGGGAAACTGGCGAGTACGGTGGCGCTGGCGGTGGGCGGAAAAGGCGGCGGGCGCCCCGACATGGCGGAGGCCGGCGGCAAGAATGCCGGAGCACTGGATGCGGCGCTGGAAGCGGTGTATCGGGACGTCGCGGGGAAACTGTGACGGAATCGTTTGATGCATTGGTGGTTGGGGCGGGACCGACGGGGTTGGCGTGCGGGATCGAGCTCCAGCAGCGCGGGGTGAAGACGGTTCTGATCGAGAAGGGGTGCGTGGTGAATTCGATCTATCACTATCCCACCAATATGTCCTTCTTCACCACGCCGGAGCTGCTCGAAATCGGCAACATCCCGATGACGAGCCTGAATGAGAAGCCCAATCGCACCGAGGCGTTGAAGTACTACCGCAAAGTCGCCGAGCACTTCCACCTGAATATCCACCAGTACGAAAAAGTGGACCGAATTTCCGGCGAGGATAACGCCTTCGAGGTGGCGGCCACGGATCGCCTGGGGGCCAATCATGTGTACCGGGTGCGTAAGATCGTGCTCTCCACGGGTTACTACGATGTTCCCAACTTACTCAATGTGCCCGGCGAAGAGTTAGACAAGGTGCGGCACTATTACAAAGAGGCGCACCCGTATTACAACCAGGATGTAGCGGTGATCGGCGCCAAGAATTCGGCGGCCATAGCCGCGCTGGAACTCTATTGGACGGGCGCGCGGGTGACCTTGATTCATCGCGGGGCCGGGATCTCGGATTCGGTGAAATACTGGATCAAGCCGAATATCGAGAACCGCATCAAGAGCGGTGAGATTGCCGCCCACTTTCATGCGAAGGTGGTGCGGATCGCCCAGGATTCCATCCAGGTGGCGACGCCCGGCGGGGAGATTGCCATTGCCAACGACTTCGTGTTCGCGTTGGTGGGATACCAGCCGGACTTGAAATTCCTGAATGCCACGGGAATCTCGCTGGAGCCGGAGACACAGCGCCCGCGCACCGATCCGGAAACGCTGGAGAGCACGCGGCCGGGAGTGTATCTCGCCGGAGTGATTGTGGCGGGCATGCACACCAACGAGATTTTCATCGAAAACGGACGTTTTCACGGGCACTTGATCGCCAATTCCATCGCCGCACGGATCGCGATGTAAGGAGGTCGGCGTGAGAGCCACCACACTCTTCATGTGGGGCAGGATGGAATCCTGCGGCGGGTTGGCAACCCGCCACTTGCGCCGGTAAACAACCGGCGCCTGGAGTTTCTACATTTTCCACCCGCGTCTGCGCCTTGATGCCGAGTTCTTCGCGTCGTGCCA
>Ga0208587_1000296_pt1 | contig 27676 bp, 21 predicted proteins | sample NGESurdeep092012_7_FD_184472 | JGI IMG/M metagenome (GOLD analysis project Ga0208587, IMG submission 184472) | Arctic peat soil microbial communities from Barrow, Alaska - NGEE Surface sample 210 deep-092012 (SPAdes) | ecosystem: Environmental > Terrestrial > Soil > Wetlands > Peat ...
CCCCTGACTCGGGTGGGGTGACCCCCTTCTCTGAGACAATCTGCACGAGAGCTGCCCCTGACGGAGTTGTCGCGGCAGCGCAGATGAGAGCTCCTCGAATTGGACCATTGCTGATCCATCAGTGCTCTTAACGCCATTGCGCCGCAGCCGCAAAAGAGATCGATGAACATAAGTCTTCATTTCCCCAGTAAGTGCCGGATTTCCCAAATCGCCGCCCAGCACACGAGAACAAGAAAGACGACGGTGCTCGCTATCTCGACGGCGAGGACCTTCACCCGCACAAAGAAGTCGTATCGATGTCTCATCGGCTCTATATAACAGATAAAAACGCCGCAGAAGTGCTGTGAAACCTGTGGATTACGAGGATGCCAGTGGAAATGGCGTGGCCTAGCTCTTGTAAGATGCTGTTGGCAAATAATTTATCGCTGCACAAGAATTAGTGCATTGCACCGCGAGTAGTGCACAAATATTTTCAAAGAGCACCAGCGATAGTGCACCTGCGGAAGTGACACTAGATAGGATTAACTTCTGGACGAAATCCTCCAGTGATCGACAGTATTACGTTTTGCTTCCTTGATCTTTCGCGAGCCGCACTTTCTCCATCGCCTTCTTGAACGATTCAGTTTTCCGGGCCTTATTGAAAGCCTTGTACGCCCGTTCCTGCCCCTTCGCCGCGATCTTCTCTGAGATCATGATCGGCCGCAGAACATGAGAGCCGATGCAGAGCGACAGCGCTTCCGACGTTACGAGCTTTCCGACAGATAGGTTGAACCAAATGCCGGGCACCGTGAACATGAAATTACGATAGGCGTCCTTCATCAGCTCCTCGGGATTGTTGAAGCCAACGTAGGCGGCATCGGGGGGACTGAGGACGGCGGCGAGAGCCATATGCTCCGGGAAAGGCGTTTCGCCTCTCAGGTAGAGACGCACTTTGTCCGAATACGGCCCGAGCTTAATCATCGGCTCGTCTTTGCCTCCGCGCCAGGAATGGACGGACGCCTTCCAGAAGATCCCCATGGCGAAGTGTGCGATCTTGTCGGCATCGATGAGCGGATTCTGGATGGCGCAGTAAACTTTGCAGTCGCCCTCGTCAAAGATCGGTTGCCCGGACGTCACGAGATCGTACAAAGGATATTTCTTCTCGTAGGTTGCGAGCTTCGAGTTCATCCAGGACTCTCCGCCCTTGTTCAGTATGTCTTCGCAGGTTTTGCAGAGAAGTGGGTGCTGGATCTCACGCGAGCTCGAATACACGGCGTCAGAAGAGATCACGATGGGCTGTTCGCCGCCGCTCCCGTAGCAGTAGTCGTACAAGGCGTTGGGGATGAAATGGCTGCTCTCCAGCACCCTCGTTTCGAGGCACATCTTGCAGACGTCGGTCGGCCTACCCATTGCCGGCAGTTTCACCCTGGTTTCCCTCGACCGTAAAGCCAATCGAACGCGAGCCAGGCTCGTGCTTCAGCGCCTTGAACATGAACTTGAAAGACATCACGCTGGAGAGGATTCTCGTTCGTGCTCCGTTCGCATCGATTCCCACTGCCACAGCGGCCATGCCTCCGACGCACCCGAACTTGCTGACTTGGATCACTTCGTTCCCAAACTCGCAGAACACGGCTAATTCCTCGCCAGGTTTTAGGTTAGCTTCGAAATCACGAATAGCCTTCAGCAAAGACTCCTGGAATCCTTCGCACATCGATGGTATGTGCGGCATCGTGAATCCCTGCATTGATGTTTGCCTCCTAAGAGTTACGCTTCAAGTGTACCCGGATGAAGGAGGAGACCGAAGCACAGATTCAAAAGCACATTCCGGACTATCTAAAGCTCAAGCGAGTGGTTTGCCTCAAGCACCGGAACGTCGGCATCATGAAGCCTAATGGCAGCTACATTCCTTTGGCGTTCGGTGAGAAGGGAATCAGCGACATCATCGGCTGCTTGCCGGACGGCGGTTTTCTCGCCATTGAAGTGAAGAAGCCACGCGGCCGGCCGACGCCCGAACAAAAAGAATTCATCGCGAGCGTCCTTCGAAACAAGGGGATCGGAATCATCGCGTATTCTCTCGATGATGTTCTCAATGCCCTCGAACCATAAGAAACACCTGCACCAACGCGATAACAGCCAACACCACCCCTATGCAGACATTCGCACGAGCAAGTTTATTGTTTGTCGTCGCGAGCTCGCCACTCGTCTTATCGAGCGCCAGAAGCGCTTCACCGACTAAGACTAGGCCGTTCACCGTTGGCGGATCGGGAACGCCCCCTTGTCCGAGCTGATGTCCTACTTGCGTCCATAGAATATCTAAGTTCCTTTCGAGCTCTTTTCTGTCCACCTGATCCCCCTTCGAGGTTTCTTGAGAAAAATCGCAATCATTGTACGATTAAGAAAATGATTCCCACCAAATAATTCGCGCCGATGCTCTGCTGGATGTGCCGCGTCAATAACATGATCCGCACGGTCAAGTTCAGGAAGAAACAGTGGGAGAACAAGGCTCTCCACGAGCGGGAATCGATGCCGGATGGAGGAAGAGAAGGGGAGAAGGTCATGAGTGAGCTTGCCTTCGCTTCTTCATCCGAAGACCCCGTTATTAAAGACGCGCAGCGGCTTTTGAAATCGCAATACGCCGGCGCTCCGAAGGTGCTGGATGTATTCGGGGGCGGTGGAACGATCCCGTACGAGGCGGCGCTTCTCGGAGCCGAGGTTTCCTCGCTGGACTATAACCCGCTTTCCGTGTTTATCCAGAAGTCGAACCTTGAATTTTCGCAAGAGGCGCTGGCTTCGCTGAAGTTGAGCGAGCTTGTGACGGTCGTTAAGGAATCCGGAACGCGGGTTCTTGAAGCGTTGCGGGAAAGAACGAAAGATTTCTTCCCACTGCGCGAGGGCGAAGGCGGGAAAGGCGTATTCGCGTATTTCTGGAGCTACCGGCTGCGTACCGGACGCCGGGAAGGAACAACCAAGGCTGCACCGTCGCGCGCGCGGACGTTGAGAAAGCAAGGGCTGACAGTCCTGGAAATTGCCCAAGCGCTCGGTGTGAAAGAGCGCACTGTCTACCACTATCTGAGGCGATGATTGGTAGTTCCCCGCTTATCCCCGGCAGTCACGCGCAGCGTGTGCAAGCTGTCCTGGCCTTGTTCCGGGGAGAGCATGTTGACGAGGTGTCCGAGCAATATCAGTTGAGCCGCAGCGCTCTATATAAATTCCGAAAGCGTGCGCTTGGAGCGATGCATGAAGCCCTGTTGGATCATCGTCCAGGGCCACGACGACCTCATAACCGTGTGGCCTCTGATATGGAAGTGCAAGTGCTCGCTCTGTGTCAACGGCACCCGACGTGGAGTTCAAGCACGCTGCATCGACGTTACAGCCAGCAAACGCCATGCCCGCGCACCATTCAGCGAATACGTGCGCGGCATGGTCTCGTGCGCGCTCCAAAGCGCGTTCCTGCAATGCGAAAGCGGCGCACTCTGACACCAGCAGAGCGCAAGAAAGTTTCTGCCATCATCACTGAAAAGTCGTATCTGGGTCCTCAACGCATGGCTTGGGATTTACAGAACGGCGACCAGATTACCATCAGCCCTTCCGCCCTCAAACGGATGAAGCGCAAGCGTCGTGAGGCGCTGTTGCCGCCCCGTCCGCCGCTCCCCTTATGGCGCTTCTATCAGCGTCATCACACGCACAGCCTTTGGCATGGAGATTTTATGGAGAAGGTCACGCTCACTGATATCGACCAGACGGCCTATCACTTGGCACTCCAGGATGACTATTCACGCGGCTACGTTTTTTGTGATCTGTTTCTCAACCCGGATGCCCGTACCACCATTCGCGCCATGATTGCTGCGATGCGCACCTGGCGGGTGATCCCGAAAGCGGTTGTCTTTGACAACGGCTCACCGTTCAAAGGGCGGCTTCTTTCAGCTTTCTGTGACCAGCTCGGCATTCGGCTCATCCATGCGTCGGTTCACCACCCGCAGACGAATGGAAAGTTGGAGCGAGCGTTTCGGGATGACATGCGCGATTTTTATCGGCGGTATGATGAATGGCTGTTTGACGATTTGCGAAAAGATTTGCCCGCTCAGAACCTTGCGCTTTCAGGTCGTCGGAGGTTCTTGCGGAGGGCAAATGGATTAGTTTGATTTTCTTCTGCGAATCCTCGTTATCGAGAATGTTAATAGGAACCAGCAGGCCACGTTAACAACGACAGAAGTAATGATGACCGGGCCGACACTCGTCTGTATCCCGATCTTGTCGAGTATGGGCCAGCACAGAACACTTCCGGGAAAAAGGAAAATGAATGCCAATAGGAGTCTGAGAGGGTTTCCGTGTGGGCTGCCAGTCGCGAAGCCCAGCGCTCCCACAATTTGTGCGACTACGAACTCTCCCCAGAAAATCTTACGGTTCATGCCACCTTGTCAGCCGTTGTGATGGCGGATTAGGTCTCGTTTGAAGCTGGCCCGAATGGCGATCCTCTCGCGGTTGATACCGGCCCGAGGACACGAGTTGGGCTCCCCCGAGAGAACTGTCCCAAATTCGACGACGCCGACGTAGAGCGCTCGAACGAAGCCTTCGGCGTCCTCGAACGTAGCCTCCCGGGCGGGGGCAGCGATGTTGCAGTTCTTGCCCTCGGTCGAGTTCGTCATGAGGCCTTCGCCACCAGGTCGCGCCCTGGCATCATGGCCCGAAAGGTCGATGAGTTGGAGCCCTGGATTTGGCAATTTGCCTGATCCTGGGAATTTATGTTTCTTCAGCAACCTGATTACCTGTTCCGCCAGTGCCGGATTCTTAGCCGCAACAAATGGCGTGCGTTTCGGATGTCTCGCATCCTTACGAAAGGCGGCGAAGATTTCGTCGAGGTCGAGCTTCGACGTGATCGGATTGCCATTCAGGTCGAGAATCGTCAGGCCGGTCTTCAGACCGATGTAGAGTCCCGACAGGATGTCGTAGGTTGCGAATCCCTTGGCGAACTCAATCGCCACATCGGCATAACCCGCCGCTACTTGGATGATGGTGTTCGATCCCCACGAAAGATTCACGCGACCGTCCTGCTCGCGGATAGCGTCCATCAAGGCCGTTTGCTCCGACAACGCCCGATACCGGTCTACCTTTGTCGTCAGCACATTCACCCGCGCACCCGCAAGACTTGATTTAGGCTGTGCGCCGCCATCCAGCCGAAACCACGAGTGCGTGATGAAATCCAGACATTCGGCGTACCCGCTGCGGGACGCCCAGTAAATCCGGTCGAGAAAAATGTCACCCGCCACCGTGGCGATCACATCGTTCTCGCGCCGGTCATAAACGGCGATCAACGACCAACCGCCTTGCAGCGCCTCGACAAATTCCGTACCGTCGATCGGGTCAACGAACACCACCAGATCCGCGTCGGCCTCGCTGGCGCCGTCGGGAAATGTCCGGATGCCCAGTTCCTCGGAAAACACCGTGTAAGCCTTCACTCCCGGCAGCTTTACGAACTTTGACCGCAACGCCTCGACGATGAGGTCTTCCGCCTCCTGGTCAATGGCCTTGGTGGGATTCAATTCGGACTTCTCGATGTGAACATTGTGCACCTGCTGCTTGAGTGCGGGCAGGTTCTCCTCGCGCATCCGGCTGCGCACATGATCCATCACCTGCATGATGACCTGCCGGCAATACCGCAACACCAGATGATCCAACGTCAGTTCGTCCATAAGATTCCTTGAATAAGACTTCAATACTCCGCCATTGCCCGGGTCACGACTTGGAGGCGGGGGCATGCCTGCGGGTGCTGCTATGACGCACAGATGCCGAGAGCATGAGCATGACACCCGAGGACCGAGAGGTCACGGCAACGGATTTTAGCGGCCGGACGCTGGCGTGGAATCTCGATGGGACGGCAGCAACGACACCGACCTGTCCCTAGTCAAGACCTCGTGCACTAGTGAAGTTAATAAACTCTACAGTGCCGTGTTTCTCCCCCACGTCGGTTCGCTTCTCAGGATCTTTCTTGTAGTTGCCCGCCCAGATGTGGCAAGTGGGCTTCCCTAGTTCCCTGGCCTTCGCGACGATGTCCGCAGTGCCGCCTCGGCCCTGGGATGGCAACCCATCCCAGACGGCGATCATGACATCACTGTACTCAGCAATGTAGAAACCGACCTTCTCATAAGCTTCGTTGCGCGTTGCCGAAGTGGGTACGACGATGGTCTCGATGGCGCGGTGCGAGAGCCAGTGCCGAAATTCCTGCCTAGCCTCCGCTCCTTCGTAGTTCTCGCGGTGAGAATCAGTCGGTCCGAAGTCCTCAAGGTAGTCGGTTTCCGGAACGGGCAAGACAGCGATGAGACGCGAGCCTTTCCGCTCGAGGAGTTTGCGGGCAACCAGGCGGTCTGCTCCGATGGCCAGTGGCGAGAACACCGTCAGATAACGCTTGGGAAAAGTCCGCTCGATAAATTCGATGGCCTCCTCGATGCCTCGGTCAAGTTGCTCCATCTTGGCTGGGTCCAGGCCGATGTGGCCGGTGATGCCAATGCGGAGCATCTCCCAGCCGCACATTTCCGCCAACTCGACGAAGTCCCTGGCATCGACATGCATCGATAGAAGGTGTTCTGGTGGCAGGCTCGACTGTTCGAACTTGCCGCGGCCTTTCAACGCACTCATGATGACGATGCTCTCCATGGAGCGCGCGCCGTGGCGATACTTGGTAGTGCGGAGGAATGCGTCCAGCACCCCATCTCCAATCTGAAACTGCTTGTTCTTCTTAAGATGAGCCCCGTGATGTTCCAAGAACGCGTTCAGCAAGAACGAGCGCCGAATCACGTACAGATCGTCTTCCACCAGATTCGGGTCGCCGTTCGGTCCACGCACATCGATGAACGCCCGCAGGCGGCTGACGAAATCGGGTTTCTTGGCCGCCCGGTCCGCATCCGACAGCACTTGGCAGAACTGCTTAAACGACGGCCGCGTTCCGCCGGCAAACACGTAGATGCCGCCACCCGTCGGGTGGGACCGTCCCTTGTCGGAGAACTGCCCGTCCTGGATGGGCGCCAGGAAATAACGCAACCAGCCCAGCGGCACCCCCGCGCACGGCGTGTCGAACTCGTCCCAGAACACCAGTGGCATCTTGCCCTTCAGGTGCAAATCCCGAATCTGGTGGAACGCCCCGGCGAGTTCCTCCGCCGACTCGAACTGCGAAAGGTTGAAGGTCAGTTGGGCCTCTTTGTCGATTCCCAGATCCTTAGCAACCTGCTTGATGGCAAATGACTTTCCTGAACCGGGAGGGCCGAAGACTGCCACCGCCAGCGGGGTATCGGGTCTGGTCTTCTGCAAGTACTCCTGCATCGCGTTTTTGACGCTGCGCACGCCTTCGATCTCGTGCCGATCTGCGCTTTTCCACGCGCCAATGGTTTCGATCGGGACATTCCTGAGCGTCACCGCAGGGCCCTGCCGCACTATGTTGCGCGCACAATCGCCGACCTTGGCTATAAGTTCGGATCGCGAGTTTGACTGGGCGCCACCGAGGACAGCCTGCTTAAGAATGGTCCATGTGCCGCGCGAGTTCTCCACCAGGTTCGATGAATCCTCGAAGGTAGCGAGATCCCACACCTTTTCGCGCTCGCCCACTCGTTTGTCAGGCGCTGCATTGCGGCTGGCGTATCCCTGCGCGAGCCGCTCAGATGGGAACTTCAACCTGCCCTTGTCTGCGTCGTAGCCACCGAGATGGAGCAGTCGCGCTAGTGCGATGCCGTCGCGCGTCGCTTGTTTCCAGTCCATGCCCTCCGGGTTCGCCGCCCATGCAGCCGCCAGCCCGCCAACCACACACGTGTTGTATCCCATCATCGAGCCTTTGTAGTGGCGCTCGAAATCCCCCTCCTGCCCCGAACGATCAAACACCAGCGTGGCAGTTTTATCGTTCACTATCACCGCTCCCGCGGCTCCAACTGTGACAATCACTTGTTCAAACGCGAGTTGCGAGGTCACAGGATCAACGAATCGACACGTACAGGCGCGAACCGCTGCGACCACGTGTTCCAGGAGGCGCTCCCAGGAAAGCGACTCGGAAACACACACCGCGCAAGCCCGGATGTCACCAATGGCGGTCAAGATCGTCGTGCGCTTGGCCAGCCCGCGCTTTATGATCTGCTCAAGAACCGGAGAGCGTTTGCCGCCGCCGTACAGAGCCAGCTTGACGATGATGTGACTTGGAGTACCGTGGCAATCATCACCGAGAATTTCCGGCCATCCAGCCGGACATTCACGAAATCCCAAGCCGCTGTCCTCAATCACTAGCAGGGCTGGAACTCCGCTGGCCTTGTTGCCTGCGTAATCCCAAGCGCCGGGCTCGTAGCTGCTCCACTCCGCCAGACGAAATGCCGACCGGGCATTGCCATTGCCTTGTTGCTGCCAGGAAGTCCACGCCCGAGTGATGGGCGCGTCCGGCTTCTCCAGTAGTGCCGCGTCAAGCGTAATGCCCTGGACCGTGCTCACAGTCGAGGGGATGAGCGCCTGAAGAAGCTGAGTAATCAGCGCGGAGCCTCCGGGTTGCACACTGAGACCGACCTTGGGCGCCGGTTGGTCGGGCATCCAGAAAAACGGCCCGAGTTCCGGCTCGCTCTCTTTCCGAACGGTCATCCAGTCCACCGTCGGATCACCGCAGACTTGAATCGTGGTCATTGTGTCAGCTCCAGTTCAGTGATAGCGCGAACGCATCCATCACGTGCGCGTACCGGCAGTATTCGGCAAACGTCCCGTGGAAGCCGAAGGTGAACACAAACTCGGCCATTCTGTTTTGTGACCGGGTTCGGGATGACGATCGAAACCTTGCGCGATCAGTAGTCACCCACCCGAGTGGAACTGTCGGATCCGTCCACCACCTCCTGCGCGAGGGAATCACGGTCTCCGTTCTACAACACATCGCCGCGGCGGTCAGCGATACCGAAGCCGCCTAGCGCTTGCAGCAAGCCAAACGCAGCCTCTTGCAGCAGTTGCGCCTCGTGCGGGCGGCGGAAATGACGGTCGTTGCAAAGCCCTACGACTTTCGCACCCACCTTGGAAATCGCTTCGCGATTCCCACATTCCCTCGCCCCCAACGACTGCTAGAACTCCTCCAAGAAAATCTAAGGAAGGACTGTCCTCAGTCATCCCCTTAGGCTTCGTTCAGGCTCATTCTGCGATTAGAAATGACTTCGATGCTGGGCTCTGTAGGCCAGCGCCAGAAGAATCGTCGCTACAATACCGCACAGCAGAAGGCACTCGAGCGCCCCCGTCCGATGAAAAGCTGACGGGTTGAACGCAGCAGGGATGAAACAGAGAGCGAGGGAGCCGTAGATAATACCAAATATAATCTTGTACGGTGCGACTACTCCACCTTCTCGCAAGCTGCAATAAAACCGCCTTGAAACAAATACCAATAACAAAAAGGGCAGAAGGCCAGTAGTCCACTTGCCCCTTGCCCCTGCCGGATTTTGACCGGACAATAAGGCGTACTTGGAATCCCAGTACCAAGCCACCGCAACAAAAATGCCAATCACATACAGCAGATTCTTTATCACTTGGGCCAGATTTCCATCTTAATTCTAAATACGGTCGCAATTGTACGCCTGTTTTTCTAGGCCTCGAATGTTAGGCGAAACGATTGAGATCTCAAATGTGGCAAGTTAGAGCACAATCGCCAAGGCCTTCTCGGCCGCATACTTTGCCTTGGGTCCCGCCTCGCCAGGAGGCATGAACCAATCGTCCTGGTTCATGTAGTTGTAAGCCAAACCGCTCCAGATCCGAAACCAGATATCATTGCTTCGGCGAGCTGCCAGATGCCAATCCTAACCCGCACTTTCCGCGTATTCGTCAGTTCGACCTTCGAGGACTTGAAGGAGGAACGCAACGCTCTCCAGCGCAAGGCGGAACCCGGCGCGCCCCACCACGAGGTGTTCCCCAGTCTTCGCAAGCTTTGCGAAGAGCACGGCGCGCGTTTCCAGGCCATCGATCTGCGCTGGGGCGTGCGCGACGAGGCGGCGCTCGACCAGAAGACGATGGAGATCTGCCTGCGCGAGATCGAGCGTTGCCAGCGCACCGGGATCAAGCCCAACTTCATTGTTCTGCTCGGCCAGCGCTACGGCTGGCGGCCCTTGCCGGCCCGGATCGAAGTGTCCGAGTTCGAGGACGTTCGAGACCGCATTGCCGATCCGGAGGACCATGGACTCGTGGAGTCGTGGTACCAGCGGGACGACAACGCGGTGCCGCCTGAATACCTGCTGAAGCCACGGACGGGTGAGTGGGTGGATCGCACACGATGGGAGGAGATCGAAGCACGTCTGCACCGGATTCTGCTGGATGCGGCGCGGGCGGCGGGCTTGTCTGATCAGGCGCTGGTGAAGTATTGGGCATCCGCCACCCACCAGGAGATCCTCAAGGGGCTCAGCGCGACACCCGAGGACCGCCGACATGTGTTTGCGTTCTGCCGCGACGTCCCGGGCAATGAGGGCGATCCCGCTCTCGTCCGCCTGAAAGAGTTCCTGCGTGCTCAGCTTCCGGCCGGAAACCTCCGCTCCTACGCCCCCGATGATCTTGAAGGGCTCTGCCAGGACGTCGAGCAAACCCTGCGCGCGGTGATCGAAAGCGAAGCCGCCGGGTTCGAGTCCCGTCCGGCACAGGCGCTGGAGACTAAAGCGCACGACGACTTTGCGCGCGAACGAGCGCTGGTGTTTGGCCGCGAAGAGGTTCTCAAGGAAATCACCGAATACGTCTGCGCGGGCGGAGACCGGCCACTCGTGCTATATGGCGTGTCCGGTTCCGGGAAATCGGCAGTGATGGCCCAGGCCTCGGAGCGGGCAGGGGCGACCCTCCCATCGGCCGTGGTGATCCGCCGCTTCATCGGTGCGTCGCCCGATTCGTCGAGCGGCTTGACGTTGCTCCCCAGCCTCTCGGCGCAGATCGGAGAGGCATACGGGGCCGCCGGAGAACAGCCTGCGGACTTCAACGGCATGACGCGCGTGTTCCGGGAGCGCCTTGGGCTGGCCACATCGGAGCGCCCGCTGGTGGTTTTCGTCGATGCTCTGGACCAACTGGGGAAGGACGATCCAGCGCGCTCGTTCGCATGGCTGAGTGGGACGCTGCCGCCGCACTGCCGCATCGTGGTCTCCACTATCGAGCTTGTCCCGGTGTTGAACGAGTGCAAGCCTCTCCCCCTTGCGGATCTGCCGCAGGAGGCCGCGGCGGCGGCCCTCGATTATTGGCTGGAGGCATCTCGCCGCCGGCTCCAGCCGGCGCAGCGGGAGCGGCTTCTGGCGGCGTTCAGCCGCTGTCGGCAGGCGCTCTACTTGAAGCTGGCCTTCGAAGAGGCGCGGGGCTGGGCATCGCACCTGCCGCCGGAACAATGCCTGCTCGGCGAGAGTGTGGAAGGTGTGATCGACACTTTATTCAAACGCCTGTCGCTACAGGCGAACCACGGCCCGGTGTTGGTCAGCCACAGCCTTGGCTATTTGGCCGCGGCCCGCTATGGGTTGACCGAGGACGAGATTCTCGACGTGCTCTCGGCGGATCGGCACGTCTGGAAGGACTTCATCTCCCACAAGCATTACGACCCGCCCCAGCAGCGGCTGCCGGTGGTTGTCTGGTCGCGGCTCCTTCTCGACCTGGAGCCGTACCTGACCGAGCGCATCGCGGACGAAGTACTGGTCACTGCCTTCTACCACCTGCAGATGCAACAAGCAGCCACTGAGCGTTACCTTGACGGTCCGATGAAGCGACACCAGCACCTACATCTCGCGCATCTGTTGGAACAAGCATGCGAGGGCCCCGAAGGCAGCTATCTGCCAGTCAAACGATCCATCGCGGAGGTGGCCTACCATTACCGGATGTGCAAGCACCGCAGAAAATTGAAGGCCCTGTATGCGAGCCTGTCGTATCTTTGCAGCTATGTGAAGTGCCGTAACGCGTTCGAGCTGAAAGACGAAATGCAAGCCGTGCCTGCTCCCTATATCGATGGCGAAGTGCGGCTGTTCGTCAGTAATACAGCATGGCTTTTGGTCACGAATCCGAAACAGGCGCCTCAACTCATGTACAAGGAACTCGCCTCGCCGTCTTATCGCCAGCAGGCGGAACGATTGGCGGCGCGTCCATGGATACGCGTCGATCCCGTCCGTATGAACACTGAAGTGGCCGATCAGGCAATTGCCGTCTCGCCGGTGATCAGCGTCGAAATGCGGGTTGGGGCCAGTTGCGTGGCGGCAAACGCACACCTGGCCTTCCTTCACAACGCCGCGAACAGAATCGCGTTGCTCAGGACCGAAGACCTGAGGCCCTGCGGAGAAATCTCCTTGCCACAGAACTTTCCTTTCGCCATCAAAAGGCTGCTCTGTGACCGGTGGGGCAGCTTGCTCGCACTGGTTTACGACAACGCTGAAATCGAAGTTCTAAGAACGTACTTCAGCCCGTCGGGAGACATCGTTTTCACCAACTCTGTTCACCGGGGTCTGTGCTTGGTCGGCAGATTTGGAGCAATTTCCGCGTGTTCATGCCTGGATGACATCATCTATCAGTCGCCCGATCACCGGATTATAGGTCTCCACATCGACGGGGCAGGCCAAGTCTCATCTACTGACATGCCCTCCGATGGCAGGACTCTGATGAGCTATTTCGGCAGCGACGACCTCCGGTGCCTTGCGTGGCGAGACGGCAGCGGGCACTTCCTGGCCTTCCCAGAATCAACTGCGCGCGTTGACCTTGCGTATCGAGCACTCGCGGTTTGCCGGTTGGGAACCCGATTGGCGGTCTCGACGGAAGAAAGCAGACTTCTGATCTACCGATGGCCCAGCCTCGAACTCGAGAAAGTCCTTCCCTGCCGCCTTCCGATCCTCTCGATCAGCCCAACCCATCGCGATGTCCTCTTAATGACGGACCGCCATGGCAATATATTGTCCCTGGATTCCGACCTTCAAATCGTTGAACATGGCCGCTGCTCGCAGGACCTATACGACGACTATCCTTCCGCCGTATACCCGACCGGCTGCGGCGCGTTATACATCTCCCAGAGGAGATGCGTGACCCTGTCGCTCGGCGGCGTGGCCCGGCACGATATCATGCGCATCGACGCTCAAGATGACCGCTACAGCCTTTTGACCTACAGCCGCGTCCGTGGCTACATGCTTTCCATCGGGGGCGGAGCGCCTCGCCCGCTTCAACAGGCAATCGTCGGCCACCAATATGAGTTCGAGTTTAGCAAGTTCAGAGCGGCCTGGAGCGAGCGCGGCACCGTGGCGTATACCAAAACGCCGCGTAGTGTCGCCGTGGAAGACGGCGAACGATCCACCTGCCATTCGACCGACTCCGACATCGAGGAGATCAGCTACTGCCGAACGTTGAACGCGTTTCTCGTGCTCTGTCGTTCCGGACTGCTCCATTGTCTTACCACGGAAGACGTAAAACCCTTTTCCGTCCAATTCCCGCGGAGCGATACCGGCCAGTATCTGATGGAGATTTGTGGCGCGTATGTCTGTGTTATAACTCAGAATGTCTTGTGCCAGATGGGATACAGCAACACCTACATTGAAACCAACGTATCACTTTACCGCTTGTTCCGCTCCCGTGGCTCAGCGAAGGCTGAGCTGATCGACTTCCAGCATATCGATTCGACGCAGCCTAGCATTGTGAGCTTATCGTATCATGGTGCCAGCAACAGTCTGTATCTTTGGCGCGAGGGGACGCTGGAGCGATGGCAACTCGATGAACCAAAGCGACATAATCTCACGCGCGTCGCGGTTGCGAGAGATCGTGACGCTTCGCTCCCGTTTTGCGCCCAAGGAGATGGATGCTTCTATATAGATACCAATAACCGGCTGCGGTTTCAGCCAATGGCATCCGCGAGAGGAACGGCGGAGCTCGCAAGCTTTCGAACGATAACGTTCTTAAGCTCGGCGATGGAGAAATGCGGCTATATGGTGGAAGATAATCAACATCTGTACCGTTTTGCGATCGAGGAGGAATAAGGCTATGAACATGCAAGCGTTTGCATTGTACACTGCCGACGCCAGAAGGATTACGGTCGCGATTGTGTGCCTGAGTGTCTGGTTTGTGGTAGTCGTTCTTCTGGTTGTCAGATCGCTGGCAGCACGAAGGCTGCCCCGCTCCGATCGTTTTCAATCCTTCGAGGATCTCCTCATCGCTGACCTCGATCAGAGGGCGAGGATCAGTCGGGAAAACGTGCCCCTGGACCGCGTGGAGGCCTCGGGCGCACCCGTGTTAGGGACCGTGGAGGCCTCGGGCGCACCCGTGTTAGGGACCATGGAATATCAGCAATTCGACGAGATGTTCCGCACCAGCGTGCAACTAAAAGACAAGGCCTCGCTGGCCTCGGCTCTCCGGCTGCGCCAGCAGGCGACCGAGGTGGTTCGGGACGTTCCGGCTCTATATTGTGTCGGAAAGCACCACGAGATGATTCTGGAGTACAACCATATCGGGCAGGGAATCGAGGCGCGGCAGTCAGCCCTGGAGAGCCTGAAACACGATGAGGAGTTCAAGGACATCTCGCTGGTTCTCTACCCATTGTTTCGATCGAACTTCTATGAGGAGAGCGTGGACTACATGACGTCTGCCTCGACTTCGTACGAGGAAGGGCTGTACTACTTTGCCAAGCTGAAGGATGAGTTCCCGACCGAGGTAACCCAGCGCCGGTATCAGGAGTTCAAGGGGCTGCAAAGCAAATATGGTCGATGGTTTTCAGCGCACCGTGCCATATTGGGCACTTTTTACAGCCGGGCGAGCGCGCAAATGGATAAGGGGCGATATGCCGGCGGTTTGGCTGTACTGGATGTGATTCTCAGCAACGCGCAGAAGCCGGGCTACAACCTGGATTATGAGGAATACGTCGACCTGCTCGACGACATGTGCGCCCTGGCAATTCGGCTGCTCATGCAGAAAGGCGAAAGGCGTCCCCCGGCTCTCTCGGCACGCGAGGAAGCCCACGAGCTGGGGTGTATTCTGAAGAAGCCTATGATGTATTTGACTGACTTTTATCCGGAGTGTTTACCCAAGGACAGGGACCTGTTTAGCAAGCACTACAAATCATTCGCGTCGGTGCGATGGATTGGTGAGGTGCCGGGATGGCAGGAATTCACTTCGGTAATGGCCTAGGCGCCGCCGAGGGCTTCTCAGTGCGTCCTCTCCACTCCCGTGGCTAACGCCAGAACTGCCACCATTTGCGGTCGGGCGCCGGTGCCGAGCTGCTACCTCTGCTATTTGCCCCGAGCGCACTGAGGAGGTCGCCGAGCGTGTGGTTTTCGGGCGATCTGAGAAGGGCGGGACCTATTAAGCCCTGGCTCCCAATGATCGCAGCGTGACGGTCGTCACCGATGGGGTGAATTCCTGGTGGGCGGCGATTGACAAGAGGAAGCACCAATTCCGCATTCGCCGGAGATATGGGGGCGTCGTTCACGAGAATGGCGCCGGCAATGAATGACATTGAGCATGCCAAAAGGCCCGCTTTTCCCTTAACGAGGAACATTTCGGAATCGGGTACGTCGTGAACGTGGTAGTCCCCGCCCCATTTCTTCACCGTGGAGGCCAACGCTGCGGCTGGTGCTGCGAGATCGCTGCGGGACTTGGGAAAAACAAGATTCAAGGTGTACTTATACTGAGGGATGCGAGGTTCGTAGGTGATTTCGCAAAACCGCCGACAGAGCTCCCCCGCGTTTTCCACCAAGGCCTGCAGAGTGGCTGCGGATTCAGTGTCAATCAGCAAGAAGTGGGATATGTGTTGTGATAGACACCAGTTGAACATCTGTCAAACCCTCCTCTCAGGAGATCGTTCTGGTCGGCGGCGAGCCTGATGTCTTCGCCTTTGCCGGCGGGGTCGGCGGCGAACAACGTTTCGCGGTCGCGAATTGGTTTTCCCGCGATTGCGCTACGCAGATCGGCTTCCTGCTGCGCGAGATCCGCATTCCTTCCTGGGCTGTCCGTAGCTCACTGGCGAGCCTTTTGTTAGGCTGAGAATTGCGTTGCCTCTCCCTGCTCCGCGCATCCGGGGAAACGGACGCCGATTTAGGGCAGTGTCCGCCAGAACGGCCCCGCAATCGCGCCAGAAGGGCCGCCGACGCGCACCGCACGAAAGGGGAGGATGCGAATTCGTGAGGGCTCTAGCTCAAGGCGCGGGCGCTGAATGCCACCACACGGGGCGCAGTTGGTAGTTGACCCAATGCGCCGCTGGAGATCCGCACCAGGAGCGCATTTCGCCGCCCCTGTCCGCCGAATGTCCGCTAGTTCGGTCCCCTTTGCCAGGGGGAGGGCATCAAATCTCTACGGATCAAGGCCGCGCGACCACTGAAGGCGGCGGTTTGCTAAGCCTTCCGCGGTCTTACCGCCCCAATCTTCCCAACAACTTACATATGGGAGCAAGTGCTCTCAAATGGGGTGACTCGGCCTCATTCGGGCTCATTTGCTCCCCACTTTGCTCCCCAGACTTACCCGATTATGTCGAGATAAACGGACCCCACTTTTCGAACAGATGACCAGATTCGGAGCTAGCCGCAGCCACAAGCTGGGCGCCTGATCGCTGGAGCTTTGTGCGGCCGGCGGCGGTATTAGACTGCGATTCTACACGCTGGCCGAGTGCTGGCCCGGTGCGGGCTGTTGTAATTGTTTAAATTCAATTGCAGTAATGTTTGAATTGCGTTGCAGCAGATTTGAACTAATTTGCAGTGAATCGGCAAGTCAACCACGGGACCAGGGGGGTCGGAGGTTCAAATCCTCTCTCCAATCAATTCTCTGGGTAATTCCATTGGTGTCGATTTGCTCCTTGTGTCTAAAAGGTCACCTCATTGCAGAGCTGACTCCAAAATCAATCTCGTCCAACTCTTGCCTGGCATCAGGCTGTTGAGGTGTCAGTGCCGGAAGTAGCCAAGGGTGTGAGGTCAGGACGATATTCAGGATCGTGAGCCATGGCATGTGTCCGACGACACGCCGGGAAATGGCCAGTGAGAGGGAAATGAGTTACGGGCAAGTTCTTCCTGCCGGGGGATTGACGGCGGCTTTTCAGCGTGGGATTTTATGAATGATAAAAGAACGTTATCAGTTGAGTTACTTGCGAGAGACGCAAGTGACCGCAAAAAGCAGGCAGCACGAAAGTTCAGCTGGTTCTAATCACTGCTCCCAATCTCGCCGGATCCGTTCGGTCGTTCTGGGGATAGAGGCACAATGGTCACGCCGCCTATTGTCTCTCAGTACATCCTCACACGATTTTGGCTACCGCCAGAGCTACCATGATTTCCGGTTGGGCGACCCCCGCCAGCCAGCTCTCGGGGGATGGCAGCCGCGCAGTACCCGGCTCCTGAGACAACACTCTGCGCGTCTGGGATCTGGAGGGCAACCAGCCTCCCCGTATCCTTGAAGGCCACGAGACCACGGTCAATGCTGTGGCGCTGTCGGCCGATGGCAAGCGCGCCGTTTCGGGCTCGAACGACAACACCGTGCGGGTCTGGGATCTCGATGGCAACAAGCCACCACGAATCTTGGAAGGCCACAGGCGGGCGGTCTGTGCTGTGGCGCTGTCAGCGAACGGCAAGCGCGCCATTTCGGGATCTCTCGACAAAACCGTGCGGGTCTGGGATCTGGAGGGCGACGAGCCCCCCGGTGTCCTAATAGGCCACACGCTTTGGGTTCTTGATGTAGCGCTGTCGAGCGATGGCCAGCGTGGTGTCTCCGGCTCGTTAGACGGTACCCTGCGGATCTGGGATCTCAGGAACAACCAGCCGCTCTGTCTCATGGATGGGCACGCAAGGGAAGTCACAGGCGTTGCGCTGTCGGCCAATCGCCGACGCGCCGTTTCCGGGTCTCAGGACGGTACCCTGCGGGTCTGGGATCTGGAGGGCAACCAGCCATCCCGGCTCTTGGAAGACCAAAAGCGCTGTGTCTGGGCCGTGGCGTTGTCGGCAGACGCCAAACGCGTCATCTACGGCTCGGAGGACCATGCTGTACGCGTCTTGGATTTCGGTAACGACTCTACCACACCTATCTATGAGGGGTTGTTCCGGCTGTTCTCTTTGCTCTTTCAATCTTTCACGAACTTGGCCAGTAGCGGTCGGGGGAACTCTATGCAGCGATTGACCAGTCCGATATCCGCGGATCGGATTCGCGTTCTGGAAGGCCACACCCATCCGGTCACTGCGGTCGCGCTTTCGAGCGATGGCAAGTGCGCTGTCTCTGGATCAAACGACAAGACCCTAAGGGTCTGGAATCTGGAGGGCAGCCAGCTGCGCCGGGTACTAATAGGTCATACTGGGCCAGTTAAAGCCGTGGCGTTATCGGGCGATGGCAGGCGCGTCGTTTCCGGCTCGTACGACAAGACCCTGCGGGTCTGGGATTTAGAGGGCAATCAACCGCCCCGGATTCTGGAAGGCCACACGGGTTGGGTAAATGCCGTGGCCTTATCGGGCGATGGTAAGCGCGCAGTCTCCGGCTCGGACGACAAGACCGTGCGGGTCTGGGATCTGGAGGGCAACCAGCCGTCCCGTGTCCTAGAGGGCCATACAAGCGGGGTCGAAGACGTAGCACTGTCGGCCGATGGCCGGCGCGCTGTCTCCGGATCGTTCGACAAGCTGCATCGTCCGTTCCCGGATTGCCGCCCGCCCTCGCGGTCCCCGATACCGCGTATGAGGATCCATCTCTACTTTCGAACTGCCCGCATTGTGTTCATGAGCTGCGATTCTACCCGTTCGTGGCTGGATTGGAGCCAGATCCACAAATCGCGCCCACAGAACCAAATAACACGCGAGGAAGGTTGTTCAAGCTACTGGGCCTTGGCCGGAGACAACATTGAATTCAAAGCGCGCATCGAGCCAATTAACCACCAGGTCGCACCCTCTTCAGCAACCGGATGACGTGTTCCGCTAGCGCCGGGTCTTTGGCCGCTACAAACGGAGTGCGCTTGGGATGGGTGGAATCCTTGCGGAAGGCGGCGAAGATTTCGGTCAAGTCGAGTTGGGACGTGATGGGATTGCCATCGAGGTCGAGAATCGTCAGGCCGGTCTTGAGGCCGATGTAGAGGCCGGGCAGAATGTCGTAAGTCGCGAAGCCCTTGGCGAACTCAATCGCCACATCCGCATAGCCCGCCGCCACCTGGATGATGGTGTTCGATCCCCAGGAGAGATTGACACGGCCGTCGTGTTCGCGGATGGCGTCCATCAGCGCCGTCTGCTCGCTGAGCGCGCGGTAGCGGTCCACCTTGGTGGTGAGCACATTTACCCGCGCACCCGCCAGGCTCGACTTGGGCTGCGCGCCGCCATCGAGTCGGAACCAGGAGTGCGTGATAAAGTCCAGGCACTCCGCGTAGCCGCTCGCCGAGGCCCAATAGATGCGGTCGAGAAAGATGTCGCCTGCCACGGCGGCGATCACATCGTTCACGCGCCGGTCATAGACGGCGATCAGCGACCAGCCTCCTTGCAGCGCCTCGACAAACTCCGTGCCATCGATGGGGTCGATGAAGACGACCAGGTCGGCGTCGTCCTCGCTGGCGCCTTCGGGAAAGGTCTGGATGCCCAGCTCCTCTGAAAACACCGTGTAAGCCTTCACACCGGGCAGCTTGGCGAACTTATGCCGCAGCGCCGCGACGATCAGGTCTTCGGCCTCCTGGTCGATGGCCTTGGTGAGGTTCAACTCGGACTTCTCGATGTGCGGATTCTTGACCTGCCGTTTGAGGGCGGGCAGGTTCTCCTCGCGCATCCGGCCGCGCACATAGTCCATCGCCTGCAGGATGACTTGCCGGCAATAGCGCAACACCAGATGATCCAGCGTTAGTTCTTCCATGGATGCCTCACCGCTCCCGATCATAGCTGATGATCCCATCGATCTTGGCTCTGGTAATCATTCCCGCCTGACCGCCGATTCCCCAGTCCCGCCGTCTCGCCCCGGCTGCTAAACTGACCGGGATTTCCTTTCCAGGGCTTTGGTGTTCTCGATTTGACTGCGGGCGGAAGTTATGACTGGCTGGAACCCGCGAAAGTGAGTTTTTATGCCGGATGTATCCAAAGCACAGCGGCCCGTTGCCGGCCGCCGCGAGATACGCGCCTTCATCTCCTCGACCTTCCGTGATATGCAGGAGGAGCGCGAGGAACTGGTTAAGCAGATCTTTCCGCAACTGCGCCGCTTGTGCGAGAGCCGCGGCGTCACCTGGGTCGAGGTGGACCTGCGCTGGGGCGTGCCGGACGAGGCCAAGGCCGAAGGCAAGGTTTTGCCCCTGTGCCTGCAGGAGATCGAGCACTGCCGGCCTTACTTCATCGGCCTGCTGGGCGAGCGCTACGGCTGGGTGCCTGAGGAGATTCCGGAATCGCTCTTTGAGACGCAGCCCTGGCTCAGGGAGCATCTGCATCAGTCCGTAACGGCGCTGGAAATTCTACACGGTGTGCTGCGGAACCCGAAGATGGCCAAGCACGCCTTCTACTACTTTCGCTACCCGGCGTACGCGGCTGCGCGTAAAGGCTTCACGGATGAGAACGCCGCTTTGCACGAGCGGATCGTCCACTGGCACGGGCTTGGCATATCCTCAATCGGCTATAAGCATTCGGAATACACAGGAGAAAACTCATGGTAATGCAGGTAATCTGGCACGCTCGGCCGGTATTCGTGTCGTCGACGTTTCGGGACATGCAGGCGGAGCGCGACCATCTAGCGCGGTTTGTGTTTCCCGAGCTAGAAGAGCGGCTCAGGGAGCGCTTCCACCACCTGGAGCCGATCGATTTGCGTTGGGGTGTGGAGACAGTCACTGCCGCAGACCAGGAGTCGAAGGAGTTGCTGGTGCTGACAGTCTGCCTGGGGGAGATCGAGCGCAGCCGGCCTTTTCTGATCGCACTTTTGGGCGACCGTTACGGTTGGGTACCACCTGAGAGTCGTATGCGAGACGCAGCAACGGAGGTGAAATATGAGGGGGATCTGGCAGGTAAGAGCGTCACGGCGCTCGAGATCGCATTCGGCGTTCTCGCGAGCGAGGACCAGCGCCGGCGCAGCTGGTTCTATTTTCGCGAGAAGTTGCCTTACGCCGAGATGGACCTAAGGACAGCGGCGGAACTGAACGATGCCTACTCGCCGGAAGCCGACGTGCGCGCTCGCCATGACAAGCTGCTTGCGCTGAAAGAGGAAGTCACGAGCACGATGCGCCGCTGGGGGATGCCTGAGCGCGTGCGCCCCTACACCGCGAAGTGGGATGCCGAGCACAAGTGCGTTACGGGTCTCGAGGCCTGGGGGACTCAGGTTCTGGAAGACTTGTGGTCCGACCTGGACAAGGAGACGCGTGCATATTTGGGCGCAGCGCCGGTGGGATGGCAGGAGATCGAGCGGCGAGCGCTCGGCGAGTTTGTGGAACTGGCGTGCCGCGACTTCATGGCTCGCGAGGCCGTGTTATCCAGTCTGAAGGAGCGCGCGCTATCGCCGGCCTCCCCGACGGCGTTGTGGGGCAAGTGTGTGACGGGCGCTCCCGGAGCGGGAAAGAGTGCGCTCCTTGCGCGGCTTGTCCATGACTTGGAGCCCGACGCGCTCGTGTTAATGCACGCCGCCGGCATCAGCCCGCGCTCGACCCAAGTGGAGGACTTGCTGCGGCGCTTCATCTTTGAGCTGGCATCGTCTCTGGGGATTACGGATCCCGCGGAAGCTCTGACCGCGCATGATGATCTGGAACGGATGTTTGCGCAACTGCTTGCGCGCGCTGCGGGCGCGCGCCGCGTGGTCGTCCTGATCGATGCCTTGAACCAATTTGAACGCACTCCCTCAGCGATGTACCTAACTTGGCTTCCGAAGCTCTGGCCGGAGAACGCGCGCCTGATCGCCACTACCATCCCCGGAGTCGAGTCAAAGGCGCTTGCGGGACGTGTGGGCGTGGAGGAATTGATGCTCCCGGCGCTTTCGGCGCCCGAGGCGGAGACCATTGCCTTCTCGTTGGGTCAGCGTTATCACAAGACCATCCACCCGGAGGTCACGGCGGCACTGCTCTCCAAGTGTACTGCGGACGGAACGCTTGCGGCGGGGAATCCATTGTGGCTCACGCTGGCGATCGAGGAACTGCTGCTTCTGGACGCGGACGACTTCGCCCGCGCGTCGCGGACGTACGCGGGGAATGAAGAAGATAAATTGCACGCGCTGCTCGTGGACACTGCGCGACAGCTCCCGCCGACCGTCGAGGCGCTCTATAGCCATCTACTGGCACGCAACGAGAAGGTCCACGGTGTCGCCTGGGCGAGTGCTTTCGCCAAACTCATTGCAGCGACACGGAGCGGCCTGCGGGAATCGGACCTGACTATGCTGCTCCCGAGGGAGACCCTCGATCCCTGGGAGCCTCTGCGTCTTGCGGCGCTGCGCCGGGGCTTCCGAGCGCACCTGTCGCGGCGTGGGGCGCTGGTCGAATGGGATTTCTTCCATCTGCAGATGCGGGAGGCAGTGCGCAAGAAATACTTCGGCGACATAGCCGAGGAACGCCGTATGCACAGCGTCCTGGCCGATCATTTTGAAGCCCTTCCGCGAGAGGATCCGCTGCGGCAGCGTGAGATCATGTTCCATCTTCTTCGCAGTGATCAACCGCTGCGGGCAGCCAAGTATTACGCTGGGGGGCTATCTGAGGGCGAACTTGCGGGATCCACGGACGCCTTGGCGAGTTTTATTCTTGATCGAAGCAATGAGACTGCGACGCCAGCGCTTGCGTTTGTCGCGTCCTGGCTCGGGCCGGTTGAGTTACCGCGCGCCTTAAGACTCGGACTCTGTCAGAAGCTGCTTGCCTCCCTGCAGCCCGCTCTCGTTGGCAGAGGCCTTAGCATCTCCATCTTGGTTGCATTGATCCAGGCGGTGCAAAAGGCTCTACCTGATCTGGGGCGACTGGGACCCTTGGCACTGGAACCCGTGCTTTTTGTCGTCCAAGGAAGCCTGGGAGATTCGTGTCTGGCTCAAGGCCATACCAACGAAGCGTTGTACGCCTATCGTGCCGCTCTCGGGATCGCGGAGAGCATGGCGCGCCGGAACCCGATGTCGCACGGCGTGCAGCGCCAACTGGCTGTGAGCTATGAGCGTCTCGGCGAAGCACATGACGCGCGGTGCGAATACAAGAAGGCTCTGCGCGCGCACCGCACAGCTCTGCAGTTGTTCGACGGCCTTCTGTCACACGATCCGGAAAATCCAAATCGAATCCACGAGCGAGGGGGTTGCCTTTCGAGGATCGGCTCACTCCAGTTGGCGCAGGGCAGGGCTTCTGAGGCGCAGAGTGCGTATGAGGAATGCCTCCGGCTGGCTCGGAAATTGGTGGCCCAGGATTCCACCAGCGCGGACTGGCAACGCAACCTCCTGGTGAGCTATGGCCATCTCGCCGATGTACGCAAGCTTCTCGGTGATGCCGCAGGTGCTCTGGAGCTTCATCGCCGGGCTCTCGAGATCGCCGTTTACCTGGCAGATCGCGATCCAAGTAGCGTGGAAAACGCAGCGACCCTGGCGATCTGCCACGCCAACGTTGGCAGGGCACTCGCTGCGGGAGAGAGGCATGAAGAGGCGCTGGCTTCGTACGCATGCGCCCTGCGCATCATCGAGCCAATCGTGGAAAGGAACCCCATCGATGCCGCACTCCAGACCGACTGGGTACGGCTGCTCGCGGAAATCGCGGCGATCGAGCGAAGGGCTGGTAACGAGTCGAGCGCTCAAAGCCACTTCGAGAGGAGCCGTCTCGCGCTGGCGCGCATGAGAGAGGCGGGAATGGCACTAGTGGGCCCACAGCCGGAGGGTCTGCATGAGGACACCCCTGGCGTGGCGCCGGCGCAACCGAAGACCTGGTGGCAGTTCTGGCGCTGAATGGGTGAGCCGCCAGGCAGTACGCCCAGACGGTGACTAGAGCCTGCGGAAGGTCTGTATGATCGGGTCAATCACTTGTTCAGTGGAGGACAACGAGGCGGTCGCAAAATACTCGATACCGTCGAAGATAAGCGCATAGTGCTTGAGACGCAGCGACCGCCCGGGCGAGACCGGTACCTCGACCGTAACCGCGGCATGCTGCGCACCCCCGACCTCGATGCTGCCGGCACGGATCACCCTGTGTCCGTGTTGGCTGGCAATGCGTTTCAGTTCCTCGGCATGCGCCCGGTAGTCGGGTGCGGGCGAGATCGGCCCGATGGCGAATTTGATCGACTCGCCACGTGGCCCGAAGAATTCGGGACTTCCCTTCCGCCGCCATCTCTGCCATAAACCCGGACCTCGCCAGCCATCCGGCAATTGCAATTCGAATTCCCAGTTCTTGTCACGATAAGTTTTAGCCATGAAGCACCTCAACCACAAAACTAGCCTTCGTTAAAAAGAAGTGGAGCCCGTAGCAAGAAACTGATCGACGAGGCGCTTGGCCTTGAAGTAGAGTTCCTTGTCTTCGGCGGTGCAAGCGAGCATGAACTTGCCGCATTCCTGTCTTGCCTCTTCGCCCCGTCGAGCCGCTATCAGCGCTTCAATCAGCCCAAGCCACCCCCAGCCATATTTCGGGTTACGCTGGACTGCCATACGAAAAGAAGATAGGGCGCTGTGATGGTCGCCGCTGGCTAGCTCTGCTAACCCCTTGTTGTTCAAAATCAGCTCCGGTTCGGGGTTGGGGAGTTCAAGTGCTCGCATGTAGCAACGGAGAGCGCCGGGATAGTCGCCACGTTTATTTAAGATATTGCCTTTATTGGTCCATGCATATGAATTGATCGTTGCATCTGATATCCTCGGGTCCATTGCAAGGATCTGATCATATAGAGACATCGCATGGTCAAAGTCCTGATTTTGTTCAGAACGAAACGCCTCCGTAAACAAATCGCGTGGGGTCTTGATCATCACTAAAATCCTCTAGTTTATAACGTCCGGGCGCTTTAGCCCGTGCGTTATTAAACAAACGTAGCAGTCCTTTGCGCAACCACTCCCACACCGATCCAAGCCCGGCCATGCTTGGGATTCAACTTGGTGGCCTGCCTGAAGCTTTCTCCGGCTTGCGCGTAGTTTCCCAGAGAACCGTAGGCATAACCCATGTTGCTGAACCATTCAGCCTTGAGCCGAGGATCGGGTGTAAGACTGATGACCTTTTTGTACTGCTCTATCGCCTCGGGCAAGTTCCGCGACTGCTGAGCATTCATGGCCATGTGACGAACCGCCTGTGTGTCGGCCGGATTGATGGCCAGGGCCGCGTAATAGTGCTTCATGGCTTCGTCGAATTGCCCCTGCTCCGTCAGTGCCCCACCCAGGTTGTCTTCCGCAATGTAGTTGTTGCTGGTGACCTGCAACGTGTGTGACCACAAGGTAACGTTGTCGCCCCAGTATCCGATCTGGCGATGGGTTAGGACACTAAGCGCCAGAAGAACGAGCAGGCTGGGAGCGGCCAGCCATGCAGGAGAAAGGTGGCGCTGCTCAGCCCAGTCCGCTGCGCCCCAGCAAGTCATGATGAAGAGGCCAATGAAGGACAAGTATGCGTAGCGATCAGCCCTGGACTGGATGCCCACTTGCACCAAACCGATCATAGGCACCAATGTTCCGAGAAACCAAAGCCACCCAACTGGTAGATAGCGGTACCGCTGTCGACCCACCATCGCTAGCGCTGTTACAGCACCTAGACAAATGAGCGCCGCTAATACCTTCCACGTGGCTAGAACGGTTCCCGGGTGCGGATAAAAAGGCGCAAGGGGCGACGGCCAGAAAGCATCTCGTACGTAGATGGCATAGGAAACAATGGCGTTCTCCAGCCGAACGGCAAGTGGATACGACGTGAAAGCTTTGCCCGCACGCTGCGCGGCCACGGTGATTGCCGCGCTTATGGCCGACAGGGCGAGTAGCGGAAGTTTTTCCCAAAGCAGGCGCAAGAAAGCGGCTGGCGGGATACTCCCGGCCCCAGCCTGTGGCACAGACTGGTTCCGAGCACCGGCAAACATTCGCTGCAATGGCCAATAGTCCCAAAGCAGAAGAACACATGGAAACGTGATGACCTGCGGTTTTGCCATGAGCGCCAGGGCGAACAGCAAGGCGACAATGCAATAGCGTCCCGCCCGCGGCTGGCGTGCATACCACCGGTAAGTGCCCAGCGCAAGCAAGAAAAACGTCATGCTCAGAACGGTCTTGCGCTCGGAAACCCAAACCACCGATTCGACGTTGATGGGATGCAGCGCAAACAGCGCCGCCACCATCAGACTTCGGCCGGCAAAGCCGGTCGCCTGCCACAGCACCCAGAACAACAACACAACGTTCAACGCATGAATCAAAACGCTGGTGGCGTGATGCCCACCTGGACTGAGACCAAAGATCTGCCAATCCAGAGCGTGAGAGAACCAGGTCAGGGGATACCAATTCGCCAACTCGTAAGCGGTGAATCCCCATTTCACTGTGTCCCAACCCAACCCGTACTTGATATGGACATTGTCGACGACGTAGAGGGGATCATCGTAGTTAACGAATGGATGATCGACTACCTGGTAGTACACCGCTATGGTCACGACCACGAGGAATACAACCCCAACAAACATCCACTTGTCGGGTAAGCGGTCCGAGAACCGGACGCTGGGGGAATGAGAGGTCCTCTTACCCGGATTTGCCCGTTTAGCTCCCAAGAGGCCTACAATATATCCGGAATTTCCATTTTAGCTCTCAACAGCACCACACTATATACCCATCGAGGGATTCCAGCGCATAATCATTTTCTTTGCCGGGGCCAGGGCTCGGAACGGGGTCCGGACTATGCCCATGCGAGCCCCCCAACTGCTGGTCGCGGCCTTCCCATCCGGTTTTGTCAAACACCCCTCCGTCCCCTTTTGGCTTTGGATCGATTTCCCGGCTCCCCGCAGTCTCGGCTATCCCGCTGGAAGCGACAGCCCGGCGATCCGCTGGAGCATACTGGCAAACAACCGTTTCGTCAGATGGCTCTCTGCCAACAACAGCCAGTAATAGCGGGCATGTTTCACCAGCCGTCCGCCCGTCTTCACCAGTCGTTGCTGTAAACTCGTGAGCGACCAGTTCTCGATTCGCTTTGGTAACGCCAGCCGCCGCCACAAATTCCCCAGATTGTAGGCCAGCAGGCTCAATGCCAGCCGTACCTGGTTCGAGCGAAAACGATGACAAGACAGGCGGGTCATCTTGACGGCCTGCTTTCCCTCTTTGATCCACTGCTCGGCTGTCCCCCGCTTGTTATAGAACCGCACTACCGCTCGGCTCGGAGTCTCCAGGTTGGTCACGATGAATCCGACTCGGGGGAACAACTCCCCGCAGTGGAACTCCACCTTCGCCACCACACGCCGCGCCGTCTTCCAGCTCGCGGCTTGGTAGAGGAAGCTCTTGTACCACACCACCCGGCTTGTGGCTCGGTCTTCCTACGGGCCGCGTCAGCAACTCCGCGATGTCGCGCTCCAGGCTATCGTTGGCGGGTATGCGAATGGCATACTTCACGCCCCGCTGCTCCAGTACCTCGTAAATCTCCGGTTTGGCAAAGGCGGCATCGGCGCGAAACACCACTTCCTTACCGAGTTCTTGTTGGCGCTGGATCTCCGGCAATAACAGTTCTGCCCAGTCTTCCGCGCTATGTACGTTGCCCGGCCGCAACCCGCGCAACGGGCGGAGAAAGAAACCCTCAGCTACGAGCAATACCTGCTGGAGTTGGCCGAACGTGAGTGCGAGGCCCGGCGACGGAACCGCATCGCGAAGTTGCTGCGCGAGTCGGGGCTACCGCGAGAGAAGACGTTGGCCAACTTCGACCTGAAGCGCCTACCGACCAAGG
>Ga0208587_1000297_pt1 | contig 27667 bp, 24 predicted proteins | sample NGESurdeep092012_7_FD_184472 | JGI IMG/M metagenome (GOLD analysis project Ga0208587, IMG submission 184472) | Arctic peat soil microbial communities from Barrow, Alaska - NGEE Surface sample 210 deep-092012 (SPAdes) | ecosystem: Environmental > Terrestrial > Soil > Wetlands > Peat ...
GCGCCCTCGGCCTCTACCTCGCCTCCCCGACCGCCTGGATCAGCCCCCCGACGGATTAACGCGGTGCTGCACTAGGCCGGCTCAGGGCCGGCTCCTAGACCGGCTCAGGGCCGGCTCAGGGCCGGCCCAGCGCCCGGTAGACCCAGCCCCGCGGCGCGCCTCTGCTCGCACCTTCACCCGCTGAGGGCATAGCTGGTCCGGCGTGTCGAGGGTCTGGACTGTGCACTCAGCGGGTGAAGCGGGTGCGAAGGCAGCGCTTCACCCGCTGAGAGCATCGCTGGCTCGGCGGCGCGGCTCAGGCGCTAGCTAAGCCCTCTAACCGTCGAGGCGGCGGACACCCGACCCCGGCGGCGGGGCCATGCCGGCCACCGCGCTCACCCGCTCCGCCTGGATCCGGGACGCCAGCCGATCGGGGGAGCTCCCTCGACACAGCACCGTCCCCGCCCCGGCAGCCAGTGGCGCGAGCAGCCCGGCATGCAGTCCCAGCCAGTTGTTCCAGCCCAGCGTGGACAGCACCCGGTCGGTCGGGCCCAGCGACCAGCGGCCGGCCGCGGCCCGGGCGGTGCGGGCCACCTTGGCCGAGGACACCAATGTGCCGTCCACGTCGAGGGCGGCGGCGGTCGCCTCGGTCGGCCCGGCCGCGCTGAAGGCATCGCCGTACGCCGGCACCTCGACGGCGTAGTCCAGCGCGCCGGCCGGCAGCTCGGCGATCCGGCCGCCCATCGGCGCCAGGGCCAGGCCGACGACCTCGCCGGAGCAGTCGGTCACGACGGCCGGCAGCAGATCCGCTCGAGCCAAAACGACCTCGGCTCCAGTGGCCGCCGACAGCGCGGCGGCCCGATCGGTGTCGGGGTCGCGCAGGGTTGCCACGGCGCCCACCGCTGCGCTGGCGAGCAGCAGCGCCGCGGTCTGCCAGTGCGCCGGTAGCAGCAGCGCCACCCGGTCGCCCGGCTGCACCGCCAGCCCGTCGCGCAACAGGTTCGCGGTCTTGGCCACCCAGTTCGCAGTCGTGGTCCAGGACAGCTCGGCGCGCTCGCCGGTGGCGTCGTCGTAGTAGGTCAGGAAGGGCCGGGCCGGGTCGGGGGCCGAGCCGGCCCGAAGCAGGTCGGCGAACTGCTCTGAGCCACCGCCAGGGGTCATCCGGCGCAGGGGTCCTGGGCCGCGGTCACCGCCCCCGGCGCCGGCCCGGACGGGGCGCCGGGGGAGATGGGCGTGGCCGGTCCGACGGTGACCGCCCGCGCCCCGGCGTACGACGAGCCGACGACCAGCTCCAGCCCGCTGCCCAAGGTCTCATCGGACTGCAGCTTGGCGCCCGGGACCGCGGCCGCCAGCGTTTTCGCCGAGTCGGCGCGGCTCGGGCCGTAGCGGACGACGGTGTCGCTGTAGCCGCTGGAGTCGGCGTTGGCGAGCCCGGTCACGACGAAGCCGTGCTGGCGAAGGTCGGCGGCCGCTCGGCTGGCCGTGCCGGCCGTCGTGGCGCCGTTGAGAACCCGGACCCGAACCTGTTCCGGCGGCACCGTCAGGTCCGTCGGCGCCTCGCTGGGCGCGGGCGAGCCGCCCGGGATCGCGTCGTCGGTGCGGACCGACGCAAACAGCGCCTGGGACGCAGCCTGGTCCCACAAAACCGTCGAGCCCACGCCCCGGACCGCGTAGTTGTCGTCGGCCAGCGGCATTGTCACGAACGTCACCCGCGCCGGGTCGAGCCCCTTCAGCTTGACGGCAAGGTTGCGCATGTCGGAGACGGAAAGGTTCTGATCCGTCGTGACCGACTGCGTCACCGCGTTCAGGAACGCCAGCAGGTGGTCCGGTCGCAGCAGCAGCCCCGTGCTGGTCGCCTTGCGGGTCATGGCCCCCAGGAACTGTTGTTGGCGCTGGATCCGACCCAGGTCGCTGCCGTCACCCAGGGCGTAGCGCGCCCGGACGAAGGCCAACGCCTGGTCACCGTCGACATGGCTGACGCCGGCCGGCAGGTCGAGCCCGCTCATGTCGTCCTTGGTCGCCTTGGGCAGGCAGACATCGACGCCGCCGAGCGCGCCCACCATGTTCTTGAATCCGGCGAAGTCGACCTCTATGTAGTGGTCGATTCGGATCTGGGTGAGGCTCTCCACGGTCTTGATCGTGCAGGTTGCGCCACCGGTGGCGAAGGCGGCGTTGAGCTTGTCCTTCACCGGCGGATGCACCTTGCCCTGCTCGTCGGTGCAGGCCGGGATCTGCACGTAGGAGTCCCGGGGGAAGCTGATCAGCAGCGCCTTGTCCCGTTTTGCGGACATGTGCACCAGGATGGTGGTGTCCGACCGAGCGCCGGTGACGAACTCGGACCCGCTGCCCTGGTACTGGGCGTCGCCGGGGGCGGCGCGACTGTCGGAGCCCACCAGCAAGAAGTTCTGGGCCGCGTCCGGCGCGGGGGCCGGGCGGCCGCCTTGCAGGGTGTGGAAGACGTCCTTGCGGGTGATCTGCCCGGTGAAGTGCTTGAACAGGAACCAGCCGACGCCAGCGGTCAGCAGTACGGCTGCCGACGTGACGACCGCCGCCACCTTGAGCCAGTGTCCGAGCTGAGCGCCTCGCGCGGGTCGGCCGGCCGTAGCCAGGGCGGCGCCATGCGCCGCTTGCTTGCGGGCCGGTCCGCCCCCCCGCGGGTCCAGCTCCGGCGGCAGGCCGGCGGAAGGACGCGGTACGTCGCGCACGCGCTTGACCTCCCAGCGAGTAACCGCGGCCGGGGCCAGCGGTCACCCCGCAGCACCCCTGTTAGCAGGGTAACGGTTGAGTCCACTCAGACATCCCCGCTGCCCCGGTGCCGGCGTGGAGCCGACGACGTCGTCGCGGCACCAGGCTGTGGCACCAGCGTCAGGCGGCGGCACCCACCCGGTTACGACCGGCCGCCTTGGCGCCGTACAGGGCGACGTCAGCCGCGGCGAGCAGGTCGGTGAGGTCGGTGCCGTGCCGGTCGAGAACGGCCATTCCGATGGAGACGGTCATGCGCACGGTGCGGCCGGCATCGAGCTCGAGGATTGTCATTGCCACATCCCGGCGCAGCCGCTCGGCGATCTGGGCCGCCTCGACGCCGTCGGCGTTCGGCAGTACGACGGTGAACTCCTCCCCGCCGAATCGGCCCAGGAAGTCGTACGGACGCAGGCCGGCTTGCAGGGCGTTGGCAACCATGCCAAGCACGCGATCACCGACCAGGTGCCCAAAGCGGTCGTTGATCTGCTTGAAGTGGTCCAGGTCGGCGATGAGCACTGCCAGCGACCGGTGCTCACGTCTGGCTCGGACGAGCTCGCGCTCCGCCTCTTCCTGCCAGGCAGCGGCGTTGAGCAGGCCGGTCTTCGGATCGGTGCGGGCGGCGGCCCGTAGCTGAGCCTGATTCAGGCTGCGATGCAGGAGCAGAACCGGCGGTAACGCGATCGGGATGGCTAGCGGCGTGACCGCGCAGGCGACCGCGAGCAGGACGCCGGTGCCGGTCTCGCTGAGGTCGAGGGTCAGGCTTTCCCGGTTGAACAACAGCGCGCGCCAAGACGCCTCGACCGACGCCAGTCGGGCTGCCGTCGCTATGAAGAGACTATCCACGACGGTGCAAGCAGCACCGCACAACAGCGCGGTGGCTACCGCCCGAGTGGGCTGGCCCAGAATCCATCCGGCTGGAGTGACCCCACTCGGCAGCAGTCGGTGGAACAGCCAGGAGCCGCTGCCGTCCGCGATGCCGATCGCCGCCGCGCTGTATACCCGGCGGTGCAACACCCCTGGCCGCACCCGGACCTGCTTCAGCACGCCGAATGGGATTGCCGTCAGCACGGCAAATACCGGCGGCAACAGCAGCGCAACCGGGATCTTCCAGGCCGACAGCAAGTCCCGGGTGACGCCGGCCGGCTGACTGCCATGAGTGGTCAGCTCGATGCAGAGCCAACCCGCGCCGAACAGGACGGCCCACAGGAGGAACTCGGAGACGTGCAGCGTGGCGGTCGTCGCGAAGACCGCGGTGAGCGTGAAGGCACCGCCCACCACGACCACGAAGAAGGCGCGGAAGACGGCAGGAGTCCGCCACAACAGCCAGCCGGGCATCGCGGCGATAAGGCCGTCAGGTCGGGATCTGGGGCGGTGATCTGTCAAGACTGGCCCCTCTCGTGCCGTCTGCCGGCTTTAATACACCATGTGCGGTTGACCGGCAACACGAAGTGACCGATATCGGGCGATGTCGGCCAGTGTGCAGCGCTACGCAGTTGATCGCTGGCTCTGAGTGATACTTATCTAGATCGGTGCGGCAGCGTGATGGTGGCGGTCCAATCGCTATGGGTGGGTCTGCCCCAAAAAGAGCGGCTGTCAAGGACGAGCGAGAGGAGACGTCATGCGCGGTGCCGATTGGGCCTGAGCAAGCGACGGACATCCGCAATCAGCGTCAGGCAGGGGAGAGGAGGCGTCATGCGCGGTGCCGATTGGTGCTGAGTAGCTTCGAACTAGGGCTGGCTACGAGCCGGTACGGACGGAATGTGGTCCGCCGCCAGCATCACGAGGGGTCGTCGGAGCGGACATCGGCGCTGCCCCGTCTGGGAGGCTCCGCCTCCGGCTCCGAGGGCGCGTCGTCGCCACGACGCACACCCCGATCGTGCCCAGTGCGCCGCTCGCCGCGACGACCTGCAGCACAGCGATGTGCTCCGCCGCCAGCCCGACGACTATCAGCCCGACTCCCTGGATGATCGCCAGCCCGGACTGGGCGACGCCGAAGGCCCGCGCCCGCAGCGGCGCGGGCACCGCGGCGACGAACGCGGCGGCCGACGGCAGGCTCAAGGCCGCCCCGACCCCAGCCAGCGCCCAAAGCGCGAATAGCGATTCCAGACCAGGAACCACGGCGCTGGCCGTCAACGGGGCGACGCTGAGCAGCGCCAACGGGAGGAGTAGCCGCAGCCGGCGGTGCGGCGCGACCCACCGGCTGACCACGAGCATGCCGACGACCACGCCGATCGGCTGCGCAGCGGTCAGCAGTCCCACATCGACGGCACTGCCACCATGCTGTCGAACCACAGCCACCGCCAGCCCCTCGGGCGCGATGGCGAACGCGGCGGTCACCCAGGCCAGCAACACCAGGAAGCGCAGCATCGGCTCCCGCGCGACCAGGCGCGGACCCTCGCGCCACCGTCCGTGATCGCCAGCGGGTGCCGCTGCCTCGACCGGACGAGCTTGGACGAGCCCCCGCAACAGCAGCGCCGAGAACAGGAATGTCGCCGCGTCGAAGACCAGTACGCCGCGGGGCCGCAGCAGCGCAACCAGCAGGCCGCCCAGGGAGAACCCGACCACCTGGGCGAGCTGACTACTGACGTTGGACAAGGCGGAGCCCACGACGTACCGGTCGCCGGACAAGACGTCGGCGAGCAGCGCCGACCAGGTCGAATCGGAAGGTGGAGCGAGCAGCGACACCGCCGCGAGCAGGCACAAGATGGCGACGGTGGGTAGGCCGGGTAGCACCATCGCGAGCACCAGCAACGCCCGGATCACATCGCACCAGACCAGCACGGACCGGCGGGGGAACCGGTCACCGACTGCGGACAGCAGGGGGGTGCCGACCAGCCAGGGCAGGAAGGTGAGCGCGTAGGTGGTCGCCGCCAGGGCGGTCGAGCCGGTGCGGTCGTAGACCAGGATGGCGATCGCCACCTTGGCCAGGTGATCGCCGATTCGCGACAACAGCCGGGCGGTGAACATCCCCCGGAACTCGGCGTTGGCCCAGACGTCGCGAAAGCCTGGTCGGGCGGAGCGGGAGGCCGGTGGCCTCACAGCGGTCCTGGCCCGACACCCAGCGGCGGAGGTGGGCGCCCGGTCGACACGGTGGTGCGACGGTACCCGGCGTCCGGGGCGGCGAGCCGGGCGACTTCGGCAGCTGAGAAGATCGCCGCTGCTAGGGTCTTTGACCATGAAGGCGCTCGTGCTTTCGGGCGGCGCTGGCACCAGGTTGCGGCCGATCACGCACACCTCGGCCAAGCAGCTGGTGCCGGTGGCCAACAAACCTGTCCTGTTCTACGGCCTGGAGGCGATCCGGGACGCTGGCGTCACCGAGGTCGGCATCATCGTCGGCGACACCGAGGCCGAGATCCGCGCGGCCGTCGGCGACGGCTCAGCGTTGGGGATTCGGGCGACGTACATCCGGCAGCAGGCCCCACTGGGCCTGGCGCACTGCGTGCTCATCGCCCGGGACTTCCTCGGCGACGACGACTTCGTCATGTACCTGGGCGACAACTTCATCATCGGCGGTATCAGCGACCTGGTCCGGGACTTCACCGCGGGGGGCTACGCCGCCCAGATCCTGCTCACCAAGGTGGCGAACCCGTCGCAGTTCGGCGTGGCCGAGCTCAGTCCCGAGGGCCGGGTCACCACGCTGGTGGAGAAGCCGAAAGACCCGCGCAGCGACCTGGCGCTCGTTGGCGTCTACATGTTCCGGCCGGTGATACACGAGGCGGTGCGCGCCATTGCGCCGTCGGGGCGTGGCGAGCTGGAGATCACCGACGCTATCCAGTGGCTGATCGACTCCGGCGAGGACGTCCGGCCGCACCTGGTCAGCGGCTACTGGAAAGACACCGGCCGGCTCGAGGACATGCTCGAGTGCAACCGCAAGGTGCTGGAGAGCATCGAGCCGGCGGTGCGCGGCGAGGTCGACCCGGCCAGCCAGGTGATCGGGCGCGTCGTGGTGGAGGAAGGCGCCTCGATCGTGCGCTCCGTCGTGCGCGGACCGGCGATCATCGGCCAGGGCACGCGGATCGTTGACGCCTACGTCGGCCCGTTCACCTCCATCTACACCGGCTGCACCGTCGAGCGGACCGAGATCGAGCACTCGATCATCCTGGAGTCCTGCACGATCCGGGGGATCTCCCGGATCGAGGACTCGCTGATCGGCAAAGAGGTCGAGGTCGTCCAGTCGGCCGTGCGCCCGCGTGCGCACCGACTGATGCTCGGCGACCACTCCCGGGTGTCGATCGCCTGACCGCAGTTCTGTCGGCTCCAGGCGATACGGTCACCTGCATGCGACTGCTCGTCACCGGCGGTGCCGGGTTCATTGGCTCGCACTACGTCCGCACGCTGCTCCAGGGCGGGTACGCCGGTCATGCCGCCGGTTATGCCGACGCCGAGGTGACGATCTACGACAAGCTGACCTACGCCGGCAACCTGGCGAACCTGGAGCCGGTCGCCACTCACCCGGGCTACCGGTTCGTGCAAGGCGACATCATCGACGCCCGGCTGCTCGACGAGGTGCTGCCCGGGCACGACGCGGTGCTCAACTTCGCCGCCGAAACCCACGTCGACCGCTCGATCTTGGGGGCGGCCGACTTCGTCGTCACCAACGTGCTGGGCGCGCAGACGCTGTTCGACGCCTGCTTGCGGGCCGACGTTCCGCGGGTCGTGCACATCTCCACCGACGAGGTGTACGGGTCGATCGCCAAAGGGTCCTTCCGGGAGACCGACCCGCTGCTGCCCAACTCGCCGTACAGCGCGGCCAAGGCCGGCGGCGACCTGCTCGCCCGGGCCTACGCCGTGACCCACGGGCTCAACGTGAGCATCACCCGGTGCACCAACAACTACGGGCCGTACCACTTCCCGGAGAAGGTCATCCCGCTGTTCGTGACCAACCTGCTCGACGGCCAACCGGTGCCGCTGTACGGCGACGGCCTGAACGTGCGGGACTGGCTGCACGTCGACGACCACTGCCGGGGCATCCAACTGGTGCTCGAGCGCGGCGAACCGGGGGAGATCTACAACATCGGTGGGGGCACCGAGCTGACCAACCGAGAGCTGACCGAACGGCTGCTGACTGCCTGCGGTCGGGACGCCTCGTTCATCACCTACGTCGAGGACCGTAAGGGCCACGATCGTCGGTACTCCATCGACGGCGCGAAGCTGGCCGCGCTCGGGTACGCCCCCCGGATCGACTTCGAGCGCGGACTGGCCGACGTGGTGGCCTGGTATCGCGAGCACCGGGACTGGTGGGAGCCGCTCAAGGGCCGGGCGGCGTTGCCGGGCGCGCCGGCCGCGATGGCCGCGCCGGCCGCGGCGGGCGCCCGGTGACCCGATGGCTGGTCACCGGGGCGGCCGGGCAGCTCGGCTCCGACCTGCAGCGACTGTTAGCCGGGGCCGACGTGACGGCCATCGACCTGCCGGAGCTCGACCTCACCGACGGCGCGGCGGTGGCCGACTTCGTCCGGAATTGGGCGGCCGGAGGCTCGGCGGCCGGTGGCTCGGGGCCCGGACACCCGCTGGTGGTCGTCAACGCCGCCGCCTGGACCAACGTCGACGGGGCGGAGGAGCACGAGGACACCGCCCACCGGGTCAACGCCGAGGTGCCCGGCTACCTGGCGGCGGCCGCCGCGACCGCTGGCGCCACAATGATCCACATCTCGACCGACTACGTCTTCGCCGGGGACGCCACCGTGCCGTACGAGGTGGACGCCCCGGTCGCCCCCCGCAGCGCCTACGGCCGGACCAAGGCGGCGGGCGAGCGGGCGGTGCTCGACCCGGCCACCGGCTCCGGAGCCCAGGCCTACGTCGTGCGCACCGCCTGGGTGTACGGCGAGACCGGCACGAACTTCGTCAAGACGATGGTCCGGTTGGAGCGCGAGCGAGAGACCGTCTCGGTGGTCGACGACCAGCAGGGCTCCCCGACCTGGTCCCGGCACCTGGCCGCTGGGCTGATCGAGCTGGCCGGGTCGAATGCGCCGGCCGGGATCTACCACTGCACCGGCGGCGGGCACACGACCTGGTACGGCTTCACCCAAGCGATCTTCGAAGAGCTGGACGCCGACCCGGCGCGGGTGCTGCCCACGACGACGGCGGCGTTCCCCCGGCCGGCCCCGCGCCCGGCGTACAGCGTGCTGTCGGACGCCGCCTGGCGCGCCGCCGGCCTGACCCCGATGCCGCTCTGGCGGGACGCCCTGCGGGAGGCGTTCGCACTGCCGGGGGATCCCTGGCGGCCAGCCGGCTGAGTGCCCTCGGCTGAGTCCGGCGGCTGGGCCAGCCGACGCGCGAGCAGGGCAGCCAGAGCGACAGCGGCCGCGGTCGCGCCAGCGAGAAACCCCAGCTCGACTCGGGGGAACAGGCCGCCGACGAGCGCGGTCACGACGCCGAGCGCGCCAACCCCGACTCCCCAGCCCACCGCCACCGCACCGGGTCGCTGCAGCGCAATCAGGGCCTGGCCGAGCACGACCGCGGCCATGTACGCCGTACTGGCCAGGGTGAGGCAGAGCAGGTCGGTTCGGCCGAGGGCGAAACCGGCACCGAAGAAGGCGCGCACCACCTCCGGCCCGACCAGCAGGGCGCCCGCGCAGCTGAGCACCCCGAGCGCCGCTACCAGCCCGCACATGCGCGCCACACCGGCCAGGAACTCGGCCCGCCGGCCGGCGGTGGCCAGTGCCGCAAGTCGCGGGAGCAGTGCGGCCTGCACCGCGGTGAACAGGAACAGTGGCACCCGGGCGACGATGAGGCCGGCCAGGAACTGTCCCGCGGCGGCTCGCTCGGCATCGGTGGCCAGCAGTTTCACCAGCACCGGTCCGGCGTTGACCAGGCCTTGGGCGAGCAGTGAGCCGGTGAGCAGCAGCCCGAGCGCGCCGGAGATCTCCGACCACCGGGCCGGCGGTCCCGGCTCGGCCAACCCCCGCGGTGAGCGGACCACGAGCAGCACCGCCAGCCCGGGTGCCGCGCCCACCAGCAGCGCGAACGGGGCCGATGACCGGACAGCCAGTACCGCGAACAGCACCGAGCCGACCAGCCGCAGGCCACCCTCGAGCGCCAGCTGCGCACCGTATCGGCCGAACCTGCCGGTGCCGGCCAGCGCCCCTCGGGACACGTGGGCGGCCCAAAGACCCACCAGGCTGAGCAGCAGGCCAGCGACCATGGCGCTGTTGCCGTCGAACAGCGGCCGCACGATTGCCGGAGCAGCAGCCAGCGTGGCGGCCGAGACCACCGCGACGACCACCAGGCCGATTGCCGCGGTGCGCAGCAGCACCGGCCGGCCGCCGAGCCGCTGCACCCGACGGGCCGACAGTGCCCGGCCGGTCTCCTGCTCGAGCGGGAGGAACAGGCCCGGGCCGGCGGTGTAGACGATCACCCACAGCACGGACAACGGGGCGAACCGCTCCGGTCCCAGCGTCCGGGCCGACACCGCCAGAAACCCGTAGGCGGATGCGCCCAGGACGAGCAACCCACCCCCGACGGCCAGCGTTCCGGTGGGCAGGAACCCGGTTGGCCGCAAGCTGGTCGGCGGGCTCGTCATCGGGCCGGCCGACGATGCGTCACGGCGGGCCGTCGTCGCGACCCGACTCCACCTGCATGCGCAGTAGCGCTATCTCCTCCGCCAGGATGCGGGTCTCGTCTTCCAGCCGGCTGACCTCCCAGCTCAGGTGGACGCTGATCAACAACAGGGTCAGCCCAGCCACCAGGAAGAGCAGGTTGCTTGGTGCGACGAACCCGAGCGATCGGCCGACGGTGACCAGCAGGCCGGGGAAGATCGCCATCATGACGAGCCCCAGACCTAGGGTCAGCCACAGCACGGCGTACTTCTCCCGCAGCTGGCGCCGGCGCAGCATCTCAACCATGAACACCACGGTGGCGGCCGCTGCGAGCACGGCGGCGAGCTGGACCATCAGGCACCCTCCCGAGCGGTCGGCACACCCCGGGAGTCCGGCCACCGGCGGATCAGAGCCAGCGCCAGGGCGAGGAAGGCGCGGGCCAGGTACAGCCCCGCCTTGACCCGGGACTGACTCGACACCCCGGTTGCCCGGGGGCGCATGCACACCGGGACCTGGGCGATCCGGCAGCCCGCCCGGTGAGCGATCACCAGCGACTCGATGGTGTCGCCCAGGTACTCAGCCGGATAGTGCCGGGCGAACAGCTGCATAACGGTCCGGTTCGCGGCCCGGAAGCCCGAGGTCGTGTCAGTGAGCCGAACTCCGATGATCATAGACAACACTCGGGCGAGAAACCACATTGCCCAGGCGCGCGGACCCCGGACCGCGTATTGCCCACGGTCGGCGAACCGAGCCCCAACCACCAGGTCGGCGTCGGCCAACCGGTCGAGCAGGCCGGCGATCTCCGTCGGGTCGTGCTGGCCGTCCGCGTCGACCTGCACCCCGATGTCGTAGCCGCTGCGGACGGCGTAACGGTACCCGGCGCGCATCGCTCCGCCGACCCCGAGGTTGTAGGGCAGCGACAGTACCTTGGCGCCGGCCTGCGCGGCGACCTCCGCCGTGCGGTCGGTCGACCCGTCGTCGATGACGAGGACGTCGGCCTCGGGCAACAGCGACTGCACCTCCTTGACCACCGTCCCGACGCAGGACTCCTCATCCCAGGCCGGAACCAGCACCAGGAGGCGGCCCGCTGCTGCTGGCGCCATGTCAGCTCAGCGTAGTAGCCAGTGCCGGGCCGACGATCGAACGCTTCCCGGCCCGGCGTGGCGAACTCCACCGACGCCGTCCCTATCCTGGACAGACACCGCCGGGGCGCCGACGACCGGGCCTCCACTGCGGTCGCGACCGCCCGGCTCCGTCGAAGGCTGGCCACGTGCAGACGCTGAAGTACGACACCGAGGTCGACCTCGGCAACGACAACACCAGCCATACGATGATCGTTGCGATGGTTGGCGCCAACTGTCGGGTCCTGGACGTGGGCTGTGCCAGTGGCTACCTGGCCCGGGTGCTGACCGAACGGGGGTGCACGGTCAGCGGTGTCGAGCACGACCCGGCCGCGGTCGCCGAGGCCAGACCGCACCTGGCCGACATCGTGGTCGGCAACGTCGAGGAACTCGACCTGGTGGACCACTTCGGCCGGGCGGCGTTCGACGTGGTGATTTTCGGCGACGTCTTGGAGCACCTGCGCCGGCCGCTCGACGTACTGCGGATGGCTCGTCCCCTGCTCGCCCCGGGCGGCTTCGTCGTCGCCTCCATCCCCAACATCGCCCACGGCGCCGTCCGGCTGGCGCTGCTGGAGGGTCGGTTCGACTACCGGCCACTGGGTCTGTTGGACGACACCCACGTCAGGTTCTTCACCCGGGAGTCGGTGGAGGCGCTGTTCCGGGACGCCGGCCTGATCCCGGTCCAGATGCGCCGAACGACCGCCGGGCTGTTCGAGACCGAGTTCGGCGGCACGCCCGCCGACCACCCGCCGGAGCTGATCGCCCGGATCCTCGCCGACCCGGAGGCCACGACGTACCAGTTTGTGGTCAAGGCCGTGATCGACAACGCGGCCAACGCAGTCCGCGCGCTGCACGATCGGGAGGAGGCGGCCCGCCGTGAGATCGAGTCGCTGCGGCGCGAACTGCAGCAGGCCCGCGCGGCCGCTCGGGAGCGCACCACGGCCGTGATCGACCCCGCCCCGGCGGCAGCGGCGCGGGCGGAGCTCGCCCGAATGCGCGCTGGGCTGGACCGGGTCACCGCGGAGCGCGACCGGGCTCGCGCCGAGCTCGACGCGCTGATGGCCACCCGGCTCATGCGGGCCGCCCGGTTACCCCGCGCGGCGTACGCCCGGCTGCGCACCGGCCCATGAGCCAGTTACCGGCGACTGCGGACGCTCCCCGGCGTACCGCCAGTGAGCTGCGCGGCTTCCGCGAGCTGCTGGTCAACCTGACCCTGCGCGAGGTCCGTGGCAAGTACAAGCGCACGGTGCTCGGCCAGGGCTGGTCGCTACTCAATCCGGTGGCGGCGATGCTGATCTTCACAGCGGTCTTCGGGCTGCTGCTGCGGATTAAGGTCCCCGCCGGCAGCCCCAGCGGGGTGGACATCTTCGCCCTGTGGCTGGTCTGCGGCCTGCTGCCGTGGAACTTTCTCACCAGCGCGATGACCGGTGGCATGGGCGCCTTGGTCGGCAACGCCAACCTGATCAAGAAGGTGTACTTCCCTCGCGAGGTGTTGGTCGCGGCCACTGTGCTGTCGTGGGACGTGAGCTTCGCCTTCGAGCTCGGCGTGCTGGCCGCTGCTTTGATGATCTTTGGCGCCTTTGTGCTGCCGTGGCTGCCGGTGGCGGCCGTCTTCGTCGTGCTGCTGACCGCCTTCGCGCTTGGGCTTGGACTCGCACTGTCGGTGGCCAACGTCTACTTTCGAGACACCACCCACTTCATGAACATCTTGCTGCAGATCTGGTTCTACGCCACCCCGGTGGTCTACCCAATGAGCTACGTCACCGAGGCCGCGCGCAAGCTCGACCAGAAGGGCTTTCGGCCGTTCGGGCACCACTTCCCGCTGGAGTTCATCTACCGGCTCAACCCGATGGAGCGCTTCGTCAACTGCTTTCGGGCCACGCTGTACGACAACCGCTGGCCGGCGCTGGCCGACAGCCTCTACGCCGCCGCCGCCGCAGCGGCGTCCCTGCTGATCGGCTACGCCGTCTTCCGTCGGTACGAGGGCCGGCTGGCGGAGGAGCTGTGAGCTCCGAGTCGGCGGTGGTCGTCGACGACGTCTCCAAGAGGTTCCGACTTTACTCCGAGCGCAACCAGTCGCTCAAGGCGGCGCTGATGCGCCACGGCCGGGCCAGGTACGAGGAGTTCTGGGCGGTTCGCGAGGTCTCGCTGGAAATCAAGCAGGGGGCCACCTATGGGTTGGTGGGGGAGAACGGGTCCGGCAAGTCGACGCTGCTCAAGTGCATCGCGAAGATCCTTCGTCCGGACCGGGGGACGATCCGCACTACCGGCAAGCTGGCGGCGCTGCTGGAACTCGGCTCGGGCTTCCACCCGGAGCTGTCCGGCCGGGAGAACGTCTTCCTCAACGGCAGCATCCTCGGGCTGTCCAAGCGGGAGCTGACCAGCCGGTTCGACGAGATCGTCGGCTTCGCCGGGTTGGAGCAGTTCATCGACCAACCGGTGAAGAACTACTCCTCGGGCATGTACGTCCGGCTCGGGTTCTCGGTGGCCATCAACGTCGACCCCGACGTCCTGCTGGTCGACGAGGTGCTGGCGGTCGGCGATGCCGTCTTCCAGCGCCGCTGTCAGGAGAAGTTCAGCGAGTTCCGCCGGGCCGGCAAGACCGTCGTCGTAGTCAGCCACGCCATGGAGACGGTGCGCACCATGTGCGACGAGGTGGCGTGGCTCGAGCACGGTCGGCTGCTGCGCACCGGACGTCCGGACGAGGTCGTCGACGCCTACGTGGACGAGGGCCGGGAGGACCGCGAGGTGAGCTCCGAACAGGCCGAGTCCCGCTGGGGATCCGGGGAGGTTCGGCTGTCCGCGGTGCAGCTCATCGGCCCGGCCGGCCAACCGACCACGCACGTGCGCACCGGCGACCCGGTCACGATCCGGCTGCATTACCTTGCCCGAAAGCGGATCGCTCAGCCGGTCTTCGGCCTGGCGATGGAGAGCCTGGAGGGCGTCTACGTCTGGGCGCACAACACTCGGGACGCCCAGTGGGTGCCGGACGCCATCGAAGGCACCGGCAGCGTCGACCTCACCATCGACCGGTTGATGCTGCAGCCGGGCACTTTCGACCTCACCGCCTCGGTCGTGACCTACGACACCACGCACGCCTACGACTTCCTGCGGCGCTGCCTGCGCTTCGACGTGGACCACGGCACGCCGCGGGAGTCCGGTGGCCTGGTGGCCCTCGGCGGCCGATGGGGGTTCTCGCCACCGACGGTGCTCGTTGTCGCCGCCACCGAGACCACCGACGGGACGTCATGAGCGACTACGTGGTCCGCGCCGATTCGGCCAATGCGCCGCTGGTCAACCGGCCGGGTGTCGTTTCCGTCGTCCTGGTCAACTATCAGGGCGCCGAGGATACGATCACCTGCCTGCGCTCGTTCGCCGACGTGGACTGGCCGGCGAGCCAGCTCGAGCTGGTGGTGGTCGACAACGCCTCCGGGGACGGCAGCGCAGCGCGGATTCGCGCCGCCGTACCCGATGCGGTCGTGGTGGAGTCGCCGACCAACTCCGGGTTTGCGGGTGGGTGCAACCTCGGTGTCGCGCACTGCACCGGTGAGTACTTCGGTTTGATCAACAACGACGCGCGGGCGCATGCCAACTGGATACGGGCCGCGGTCGAGGTTTTCGAGCGCGACGCCGACGTCGCCAGCGTCGCCTCCAAGGTGCTCGACTGGGACGGCGAAGTCATCGACTACGTCGACGGCTCGCTCACCTGGTTCGGGATGGGCTACAAGCGCGAAGTCGAGCGGCCGGACGCGGTCGGCTACGACGTGGCCCAGGACGTGCTCTTCGGCACCGGCGCGGCGATGTTCGTCCGGGCGGAGGTGTTCCGCTCGGTCGGCGGGTTCGACGAGCGGTTCTTCATGTTCTACGAGGACGTGGACCTCGGCTGGCGGCTCAACCTGCTCGGCCACAAGGTGCGGTTCGAACCGCGCTCGCTGGCCTACCACCGCCACCACGTGACCATGAAGCGGTTCGGTCAGTGGCGGGAGCATTACCTGCTGGAACGCAACGCCTTGTTCAGCATGTACAAGAACTACGACGACGCCTCGCTGGCCCGAGCACTGCCCGCCGCGATGGCGCTCGCCGTTCGCCGCGGAATGGAGCGCGGCGGCACCGACCCGCACGCCCTGGACCTCCAGCGCGGCAGCGGGGGTAGCGCCACCGTCGAGAACGAGGACCAGATGCCGGTCGCCAAAGCGACAATGGCCCCGGTCTTCGCCATCGACGCCTTTTTGGAGCAGCTGCCGTCCCTGCTGGCCGACCGCCGCCGGCTGCAGGCGGCCCGCCGTCGCAGCGACCGGGAGTTGCTGCCCCTGTTCCGGCAGGCGCTGGAGCCCGCGCTGCCGCACCAGCGCTACCTCGCCGGGTACGACGCGGTGGTCGAGGCCTTCGGCATCGACGAGCACTTCGGTGCCCGCCGGCGCGTGGTCATCGTCACCGGCGAGCCGCTGGCGGAACGGATGGCCGGTCCGGCCATCCGGGCCTGGGAGATCGCCTCCGCATTGTGCCTGGAGCACGAGGTCGAGCTGGTCTCACTCGGGGACTGCACGGTCACGCATCCCCGCTTCCGGTGCAGCGCCGGCAGCGGGCGTGACCTGCGCCGGCTGGAGGCGTGGTGCGACGTCCTGATCTTCCAGGGCCTGCTGCTCAACATCCATCCCTGGCTCAAGGACAGCCACAAGGTGCTGGTGGTGGACGTCTACGACCCCTTCCACTTGGAGGCGTTGGAGCAGGCGAAGGACCTGGGCGAGGCCTCCCGGGAGGCGACCGTCCGGGACTGCGTGTCGGCGTTGAACGACCAGCTGCTGCGCGGCGACTTCTTCCTGTGCGCGTCGACCAAGCAGCGGGACTTCTGGCTCGGCCAGATGGCCGCCCTGGGCCGGATCAACCCGGCCACCTACGACGAGGACGAGAGCCTGGAGTCGCTGATCGCGGTGGTGCCGTTCGGGGTGGGCAGCACCCCACCGGTGCACACCCGGCCGGCCATCAAGGGCGTGGTGCCCGGTATCGGCCCGGACGACAAGGTCATTCTCTGGGGCGGCGGGATCTGGAACTGGTTCGACCCGCTGACGCTGCTGCGCGCGGTCGACCGGTTGCGCCACCGCCGCCCCGAGGTCCGGCTGTTCTTCCTCGGCCTCAAGCACCCCAACCCCGGGGTGCCGGAGATGCGGATGACCTGGGCCGCCCGCAACCTGTCCGACTCCCTCGGCCTGACCGGCACGCACGTGTGCTTCAACGAGGGCTGGGTGCCCTACGACGATCGGGCCAACTACCTGTTGGAGTCCGACATCGGCGTCAGTACGCACCTCGATCACGTCGAGACCGCGTTCTCCTTCCGCACCCGGATCTTGGACTACCTGTGGGCCGGACTGCCGATCGTGGCCACCGGCGGGGACACCTTCGGCGAGCTGATCACGCGCCGCGGTCTCGGGGTCGCCGTACCCCCGGGTGACGTCGACGCCCTGGAGGAGGCCCTGTTCCGGCTGCTCGACGACGAGGAGTTCGCCGCCTGCTGCCGCCATCGCGTCCGCGAGGTGGCACCGGAGTTCACCTGGGCGAAGGCGCTGGCGCCGCTGGTGCGGTTCTGTCGGGATCCCCGGCGCGCGCCCGACCTGGCGGCGGGCCGGGGGGGAACCATGGCGGCGCTGCGACCGCCGATGACCGGCGCGCGCGACCCGATGCGGCGGTCGGACTGGCGCACGGACGGCGGGTTGCTGCGCACCTACCTGCGCGAGGGTGGGATCGGAGAGGTCGGCCGCCGCGCCTCCGGTCGGATCCGCAAGCGCGCCCGGCAGCTCGTTGGGCTGCCAGCGCTGCCCGTGCCCTAGCCGATGCCCGCGCGCCCAACCCGCCACAGCGGCTCCCCGTCGGCTCGTCGACTGGCTACGGTCCTCGCCGGCGGCCCGCCCACAGCGGCGTTTGCCGTGCACCTGCTCACCCTCGTGGTCGCATTGGGCGCGTTGGGCTGGCTCGGCCGGCCGCTGTGGTTCTTCGGGGACGAGTGGGAGTTCCTGGTGAACCGAGGCGGGTTCCACCGGCCGCACCTGGGGCTGTGGGACCCGCACGCGCACATGCACTGGTCCACCACTCCGATCCTGATCTACCGCGCGCTGTTCGCTGTGTTCGGCCTCCGCCACTACGCCCCGTACCTGCTACTGGTGCTGCTCACCCACATCGTCACGGCGTACCTGCTGTGGCGGGTGATGCGCCGGGTCGGCGTGCTGCCCTGGGTGGCGACCGGCCTGGCGGCCGTCTTCTGCTTCCTAGGGGGCGGCGAGGAGAACATCCTCTGGGCGTTCCAGATCACGATGAACGGCTCGCTGCTGCTGGGCCTGGTGCACCTGCTGCTAGTGGATCGCGACGGCGGCTACGGGGGCCGGGACGCGGCGGCGCTGGTCGTCGGCCTGGTGGCGCTCACGTTCTCCGGTATCACCGTCACGATGATCGCCATATCGACGCTTGTCGTGCTGCGCCGGCGCGGCTGGCGGCTGGCGGCGCTCACCGCCGCCCCGCCCGCAGTCGTCTACGCCATCTGGTACGTCGTCAAAGCGCGGCACGACACCTTCCATCCGCCGGCGCAGGTGAACGGGTTTGCGGCCCGGGTGCAGGACATCTACACGTTTCTGTGGACCGGCCTCACCCATGTCGCGGATGCCGCGGTGGGCCTGACCGGGGCCGGGGGCGTGCTGCTGCTCGGGTTGCTGTTGTGGTTGCTGCGTCGACTGCCCGGGGACGGCACCGGGTCGCCCGACCGCAGCCGGCTTCCTCCGGGGACCGGGCTCCCCGACGGCATGTCGGCCGCCGAGCCTGAGCCGCCGACCGGGCTCGGGGGAAGCCGGTGGCCCGCGGCGGCGATGGCGGCCGGCGCGATCCTGCTCTTCGTCCTGGTCAGTGTCGGCCGGGTAGACTACGGCTTGGATTTCGCCAAGGCCCCCCGCTACGTCTACCTCGTCAGCGCGCTATTGCTGCCTGCCGTCGGGCTGGTGTTCAGCGAGCTCGCGACCGGGGGCGCCGTGCGCGGCTTCGTGGTCGCCCTGCTGGTCGGCGTGCTCGGCTTGCACGGTATCGCCGAGCTGCTGACCCAGCGGCAGGTCCGGCTGCACAAGGAAGTGCCCGCGCGCGGACAGATCTTGGCCGCAGCCGACCTGCTGGCCAGCGGCGCAATGATCGTTCAGCAGCCGGTCGACGACGTCTGGAACCCGGACCTGCTGGCCTCCGACCTGCAGCAGCTGCGCGCGGCAGGGGACCTGCCGGCCGGTTTCACCGTGACCGACGACGACCGGCTGCGAGCCGCCCTCGATCTGCAGGTCGTCTTCCGCCCGACCCCGGAACTGCTGCGCACCGGGGGCGCTCGCCTGGTCGAGGCCAAGGCTGCCACCGCCGCGGCGGTAGCTCCCGGGTGCGTCACTGTCGCGCCGCTCGGCTCCGATCCCGGCGTCGTGCTCGACTGGGGCACGCCGGGAAGCCTGCAGGTGACCAGCCCGACCGGTGGTCCAGTGAGCGCCGTGCTGCTGCGCGCGGGAGTTCCGGCCAGCCAGTATCGGCGGAGTACGGCGCAGCCGGGCGTGCCGATCGTCCTTAGCGTCAGCCATCTCGGCCCGATGCTGGTCACGCTGCCGGCGGGCAGCCCGGCACAGCTGTGTGGCTTGTCCGGCTGAACTCAAGCCCCCGCTCCCCGGTGCCGACGAAGTGCCCCAGCCGGCTCCCTTGCGGCGGCGGTCATCCTCGGCAGCGACCGCCACCTGGCGGCGGGACCGCCAGGTTCGCCGGCGGCCGGATCTACACCCCCGCCGACTCCGCGGTGGGCACCGCCGCCGTGCACGGCGCGATCCTGGCTCGCTACCTCGCCAAGGGCGGCCCGGCTGGGTCGGGGCTCGGTTTCCCGACCGCTGGCGAGAACCGCCGCCGATGGTCGGGTCTCAACCTTCACCCGCGGCAGCACCTTCTGGTCCGCCACCACCGGGCAGACGACGGTGAGGCGCTTCTAGATCACCGCTAAGCTCCGGCCTGTGACCGCCGCCGGCCGCATTGCCACATCACGGGATCGGCGGCATGTGACACCCAGCGGCGTGCGGCCGCCGGCGGCCCGTCGGCGACGGCCGTGGTCGCTGGCACCGCTCGCCGTGGTCGCGGCGATCTACCTGTCCGTCACGCTCTCCTACAGCCTGCTGACGCCGGCGTGGGAGGCCAACGACGAAGTGGACCACATCGGCTACGTCGAGTACATCGTCGAGCACGGGAGTCTGCCCCCGATCGGGACGGGGATCGAGTCGGTTCAGCCGCCGCTGTACTACCTGGTGGTTGCCGCCTGGCAGCGGGTGCTGGGCATCCCGGTCATCACGCCGGAGACGAACCCGCTGCTGCCCGGCCAGGACCTGATGGGCACCCAGACCAACCACGACTACACCCCGAAACAGCGGGTGGACGCGGTCCACTTGCACGAGCTTCGGCTGGTCTCCGTCGGCTTCGGCCTGGTCACGATCGTGGCGGCGTACGGCGTGGCAATGCTCAGCACGCGGCGGCGGGACGTGGCCGCGGCCAGCGCGCTGTTCGTCGCCGTGCTGCCCAAGTTCAACGTGGTCTCGGCCACGGTGCAGAACGACTCGCTGGTGATCGCCTGTTGCGCTGTGGCGCTGTGGCTGTTGTTGGCCTGGCAGCAGCGCGGGGCGGCGCCCGATCGCGGCCGGCGGTGGCTCGCCGCCGGCGTAGGAGTGGCCTGCGGTCTGGCCGCACTGGCGAAGTACACGAGCCTGCCGGTGCTGGCCGTGCTTGGACTGCTGATGGTGGTCGAGGGGATTCGTCGGCGCCGGCAAGGCGTGCTCGACGTCGGCGTTGCCGCCGGCACGGCGGTGGCGGTGGCCGGCTGGTGGTTTGTCCGCAACATCGAGCTTTACGGGCAGCCGTTGGCGCAGCGGGCGGCGAACGAATACGTGACCCAGGTGATGGCCAACCTCGTGGTCCCAGTCCGCTGGCTGGACCACGACCGGTTCTTCCACTTCCTGCCCAAGGTCTTTGTGGGCAGCGTTTGGTACGACGGTGGCTGGAACCAGTGGCAGCTCCCGCTCAAGGTCAACCTGGTGCTGACCGGACTGGCCGCCTTGGCGCTGGTCGGGGGGCTCCGGGTGGTACTCCGGCGGCGAGGCGATCGGCACCTGCGGGTGGAGCCGAGCGCGGGTGCCCCCCTGGTGGCGGTGCTGGCAGCGGCGGTCGCCGCTCTGCTGATCATCGTGCGGAGCACCACCCAGGCGGAGGGTCGCTACGCCTACGTGGGTGTGACGGCGTTTGCCGTGCTGATTGTGATCGGGTCGGCGCAGTACGCCGGGATGTCGCAGCTGCTGCGTCGGGCCGCGCTGTGGGTCTGGCCGGTGCTGATGGTCGGGGTGCAGGTGCTGGTGTGGCGGGACTTCCTGCTGCCCTACCGCGGGCTGTAGTCGAGCTCGCTTGTCGGCGGCGGCACTGCGACGGCGTTCGGAGTGGTCGACCGGGCCGCTGACTGGCAATTCCTGACCGCGTCGATCGACAGTGACGGCAAGCCCGACCTCCTCGGCATCCATCTGCGCAACACCCAGTCCGGCCGGGTAGAGCTGCACGCCGTCAGTGCGGCCAGCGGTTACCGCAACTGGATCGCGCACGTCGCCACCGCCTTCGATGCCGTGCCAGACGGGCAATGGCAGTTCGCCGTGGCATCCGCGGGCGGATCCGGGTCGGGCCGCACCGAGGTGCACGTTCTGTCCTCGGCCAGCAACTACCAGGCCTTCGTGGTCCACGCCGCTACTCCGCTGGGGTACACCACCGACACCAGTGGCGATTCACGTTGGGAGACCACGATGGCGACGGCGCCGCCGACCCGTACGCCGTCGTCATGAACGGCAGCGGCAGCGGGTCGACCGAAGCGCACGTCGTGTCCGCGGCGAGCAACTTCGGGCAATGGATCGTGCACGCCGTTACCCCGCTGGGATACACCACGCCGGCGAACTTCAGTGTCGACGCGGGTCTGTAGCTCCGGCCGCAGCGGGCCGCGGTCGCGCCCGGCTCTATGTCAGTTGTGCAGTCGTCCGACCGGCGCTGGCTCCAGCTGCCGGGCGACGTCGCGGCGGGACAGCACAGCGCTGCGTCCGATGCGCCACCGCTGCCGCAGGTGGGTCGGGAGTAGTCGCAGCACGGAACGCAGCACCGCCAGCCGCAGCACTGGTCGGAAGTGCTGCCCGGCGGGGATCGGCCGGCCGCGCCAGCGCCGCAGACTCAGCAGCAGCGTGGTCACCGGGAACCGCAGGAGCTGCGGCACCGCGATCCGGGCCGGGGCGTTCCGCACCAGCATCAGCAGCCGGTTGCGCTCGTTGTAGAAGGCGAACAGCGCCGAGCGCTGGTCGGCCGACGCGGAGTGCAGGTGGCGCACCACCGCGGCCGGTTCGTACCGAACCCGCCACCCCGCCAGCCGCAGGCGCCAGGACAGGTCGGTGTCCTCGTAGTACAGGAAGAAGTCGTCGGCGAACAGCCCGACCTGGCGCAACGCCGTCATTCGCAGCGCCGCGGAGGCACCGCAGAACCCGAAGACGTCGGCCGGCACGTCGTACGGCGGGCCGTTGGAGGCGCCCAACCCGCGGTCGTAGGCGTAGCCGTCGGAGCGGACCACGTTGCCGGCGTTGTTGATCCGGCCCGCGGTTGCACCGCCGGCGAGCAGCACCCGGGCGGTCACCGCCGCGACGTCGGCGGCCACGGCAGGCTCGAACGCGGCGAGCAGCGCGTCCAGCCAGTTGGGCTCGGGCCGGGCGTCGTTGTTGAGCAATACGGCGTACGGCGTAGACACCTCGCGCAGGGCCCGGTTGCAGCCGCCGGCGAAGCCCTGGTTGTCGCGGTTGGGCAGCACTCGCACCCATGGGTAGCGCGTGCGCAGCAGCTCGGCCGTACCGTCGGTGGAGGCGTTGTCGACCACCCAGACGGCAAAGCGCGCCCGCGGCCCGCGTTGCGCCGTCAACCCGTCCAGGCACGCGGGCAGCAGGTGGGCGCCCTGCCAGGTGACGACCACCACGGTCGCCAGACTGCCTTCCGCGTTTGCGGCCACCTGAGTCACCCGGTCACGGCCTGGACATAGGCGGCCCGGGTGGCCTGCGCGCAGCGGTCCCAGGTCCAGCCGGCCGCCCAGCGCCGGCGGGCGGCGCGCGCGGCCGGGCCGCGGTCGCCGCTGTCGGCGAGCGCGTCGGCGAGCGCCCCGGCAAGTGCGTCGGTGTCGCCGACCGGTACATAACTGGCCAGGCCGCCGGTCACCTCACGCAGCACCGGCAGGTCGCTGACTACTGCCGGCACTCCGCAGGCCAACGCCTCCAGCGCCGGCAGTCCGAAACCCTCGTATCGGGACGGGAGCGCCAGACAGGCGGCGCCGGCCACCACCCGCGGCAGGTCATCGTCCGACAGGTAGCCGGCGATCACCACCGCGTCGGTGGCGTCGCCGGTGGCGTGGGGGCCGGTGCCGCCGGCGCCCCACCCCGGTGGACCGGCCAGCACCAACGGCGGTACGTCGGGGCGGGACGCCCGCAGAGCCGCGTGCGCGCGCAGTAGCACCGGCAGGTTCTTGCGCGGCTCCCGGCTGCCGACGAAGAGCAGGTAGCGCTCGGGCAGTCCGCGCTGGCCCAGCCAGTGCGCATCTGGGGCCGTGGCCGTGGCCCACGCCGGGTCGACGCCCAGCGGGGTGGGCAGCACCCGCTCGGGATGGAGCCCGTAGTAGTCCGCGACCTCGGCGGCGGTGGTCTCGGTGGGCGTCACGACCACCTCGGCCCGGCGTACCGAGCGCGGGACCAGGTCCCGGTAGCGCAAGGAGGCGGCCGAGACGGTGTCCGGGTGTCGGACGAAGCTGAGGTCGTGCACCATCACGACGCCCGCGGCGCGCCGCGCCGGTGGCAGCACGAAGTTGGTGGCATGGAAGACGTCGGCCCGGCCAGAGAGCCACTCGACCGGGGGCAGCGACCAGCGGCCCCAGCAGGCCTGCAGCACCCGGGCCGGGAAGCGGCGCGCGCTGGTCGTCGTCCCCGGGAAGTGCTCGATGTCGCCGGCGCCTCGAACCGTGAAGGCGGTCAGCACAACCTCGGGCGGGTCGGCGAGAGCGGTCAACGCGGGCACCAGGCCGGCGACGTAGCGCCCGACGCCGGTGCGGCTACCGATCAGCGGGGTCGCGTCGAGGGCCACCCGCATGCGTCGATCTTGGCACACCGGTCGGCAGTACCGAATCGGGTCAGCGGCGAGTGGGGCAACACGGAGTTGGGCCGCACCGAGTCGGCCACAGGCCCGGGTCGGTCGGCCACCGGCCTTACCGGCGGGCAAGCAGCTCCGGCGGGAAGACGTTGCCCTCGAGCAGCGTCCGCCGCAGCGGCCGCACCAGCTCCAGCAGCCGGGCAGCGCCGTCGGCGCCGAGGCGCCGCCAGCCGATCTCGGCGGCCCGGTCGGTGCTGGTTTCCAGATCCCGGCGCAGCGCCGTGCCCGCGGCGGTCAGCCCGTCGGGACCGAGCAGTCCGCGCTCGCGGAGCCGGTCTTCGCCAGCCGCCCACTCGGCGTCTGTCCAGCCTCGGCTGGTCCGCATGAAGCCGGTTGTGCCGGCCATCAGCCCCCCGGTCACGATCGCCTCCACCGGGTCGAGGCCGGCTTGCAGGAGGGTGGCAACGTGGCCGTCACCGCGGTGCTCACGCAGCAGCGAGGCCGCGTGCCAGAGTGCGAGCAACTCATCGGTCGGCCACGGCAGCGCCGCGTGGCCGGCGTAGAGCGGCCGGCCCGGCGCGGTCAGCCCGGCGCACGCCGTCCGCGCCAGCTCCAGCGCCTCGCCGATGTCGGGCTCACCAAGCACCCGGTGCAGCGCTTCGGTGACCCCGGTGTGGCGAGCGGTCAGCACGGCCACCGGAGTCGTGATCTCCCAAGCCGACAGAATCGATCGCTGCACCAGCGCCGGCGCGAACACGTAGAAGGTGGCGACCGTGACCCCAGCCGGTACCGGTCCCATCGGCGCGGAGCGGGAGGCGAAGTACCCGGCCCGACCGCTCAGCCCGAGGGCCCGGTACGCCGCGGCCGGCTCGGGCGCGAAGTAGGCGACCACGTGCAGGGTTTCCAGCGCCGCCCAGCACCGGCGGGCGAGTGCGGGGATCGGGTCATCAGCGTGAGACTCCGCGCTTGTGGTCATCACCGGACCCTAGTCGGCCGGGTCGTCCAGCCGTTGCCGCGGTCGTTGACCGAGCTTGACTTCGGCGGCGGCGCGCCTCGACGACGCCTTCCGACGCCGGAACACGAAGTGGGCAGCGAGATAACTGTCGACGTGCAGACACCGCCGGCGCAGGTCGGGTTCGACGCGGCCCGACTGGCCCGGATCGACCGGCACTTTGCCACCTACGTCGACGACGGCCGGCTGCCCGGCTGGCAGATCGTGGTCAGCCGCCGAGGGCAGATCGTGCACTCCTCGACGTACGGGATGCGGGACGTGCAAGCCGGTCTGCCGGTCGAGCCGGACACGCTGTTCCGGATCTACTCGATGACCAAGCCGATCACGTCGGTGGCGGCGATGATGCTCTACGAGGAAGGCGCGTTCGAGCCAGCTGCGCCGATCGGTCAGGCGGCATCGGGCGGCGAGCTGCCAGCCACTCCCGTACGGCATCCGCCGGGGCGACTGCGTTGACGCCGGCGGCCGTGCTGGTCGCGCTACCGCCGATCTGGTCGACGGCACCGGCACCAAGGTCAACAGCTACAGCCACGACCGGTACGGGGTCAGCCGGGCCACCGAGGCGGTGCCCAAGCCGTTCCAGTACCCCGCCGGTCACCTCGACGACGCCACCGGCTCGTAGCGTCGGTGTGACGACGCGTGATCAGGGTGTCTGGATGAGTCCGATGACGTTGCCGTCCGCGTCTCGCACGGATGCGACCAGCTTGCCGCCACCGACATCGCTGACCGCTTCCTGCACCTGCGCGCCGGCATCGAGGAGCAGCTTCACACTCGCCTCGATGTCGTCGACGTGCCAGCAGCCGACCGGCCCCGGCATGCCCTTGCTGTGGCCGTGCGGATCCAAACCGATGTGCTGACCTTCGACACTGAACCCGACGTAGTAGGGCTCGTCCATGTCCGGCTCGACACCCAGGAGCCGGCCGTACGGCGTCTTCGCCTGAGCCTGGTCCTTTACGGGATAGATGACTGTTCTCATCCCTGACGTCACCTCACACTCGTGGTGTCACATCGGCTGCGGTTCGCCGGCCAACACTCCTATGACAGAGCACGACGAAGGAATGTGACCGATGGACGAACACGACTGGCTGGCGGATCGATTCGAGGAGAACCGCACCCACCTGAGGGCGGTGGCGTATCCGCGGGCGATCACGCGTGTTGGCGGTCATACGCGTTTTCCCGCCGATCGGCGCGGCGAGTCCAAGGGCAACGTGCAGCCGGCTGATTCGGCAGCGGTCGACTTCCCGGCGCCCTACGAGTCGTGTGCGTCGCCGTGGCCGGCCTGGTCGGCCAAGAAGCGCTCCAGCTCCGCGCCCAGCTCATCCGCTGTCGGCATTTGCGCCGCCCCGTCGACCAACAGGTTGCGGCCCCGACCGGCAACGAACGCGTCGTACTGGTTCTCCAGCGCGCGCACGATCGCCTCGATCTCCGTCGACTGCGCCACCTGCGCGTCGATCTCTACTCGGGTCGTTGTCGCCGCGCCCCGGAGCTCGTCGGTCGGCAGCACCAGCCCCCCGGCCCGGGCGACCGAGTCGACCAGCACAACGGCGGCATCGGGGTACTCCGCCTGGGTGAGGTAGTGCGGGACATGCACCGCGAAGCCCATCGCGTCGTGGCCAGCCTGGCCGAGCCGGTACTCGAGCAAGTGGCCCGCGCTGGCTGGCACCTGCACTGTGTTGATCCAAGACTCATGACCGCTTACCAGTTCCGAACGACTGCCGTGCGCGATCACGCCGACTGGGCGGGTGTGCGGGACCGCCATCGGAATGGCGTTCAACCCGATGGTCAGCCGTACGCCGAGCTGCGCGACGATCATCTGTACGGCGGCTACGAACCGCTCCCACTGTACGTCCGGCTCGGGGCCGGCCAGCAGCAGGAAGGGAGTGCCGGCGCCGTCGTGCAGTAGGTGCACGGCGAGCTCCGGCTCGTCGTAGCCCTCCCAGTGGTCGTGGACGAACATCATGGCCGGGCGACGGGCGCGGTAGTCGAAGAGCTGGTCGACGTCGAAGCGGACGATCGCCCGCGTTTCCGGCGCGCGCAGCAGATGCTCGCGGGCCAACCGGGTGGCGCTGCCCGCGTCGATGAACCCGGCGAGTGCCTGCACCAGCACCGGGTCGCCCAGATCCGGCAGGTCGGGTTCGACCTGGAACAGCTCGGCTGGATCGAGCACCTGACCTCCTCGTCTTGGCTTGCAAACGGGCCGGAGCGTGGCCGTTCGGCGTCATCGGAAACAACGCTCCCACACCCCGCCCGTCTTCCGGCGGCCGGCAGCCCCAGCGGGCGGCCGACGACCGACTACGGACCTTGGCCTCTGGCGCCTGTTCGGCCGTCGAGCATCATTCGTACCGGTGCCGTCGCCGAACGTGGCCCCGCCGGGTGACGGGAGGAATGCCATGCGTTCCCCACGCCTGCCGGTTGCTGCGGCCGTCGGCTCGCTGGTGGTTGCCACCCGGGTCCGGCTGCGGAACTGGGGCGCCACGGCCGGAGAGGTTTGCTCGCCCCTGCCGGGCGACGAGCTCATCCCCGACCCCGCGATCACAGTGACCCGAGGTGTCACGGTCGACGCTCCCGGGGAGGCAGTCTGGCCGTGGCTGGTGCAGATTGGCCAGGGTCGCGGCGGGATGTACAGCTACGACCGGCTGGAGAACCTGATCGGGCTGGACATTCACAGCACGTCCGAGATCCGGCCGGAGTGGCAGCGCCTCTCCGTCGATGACCGGGTGACGTTGGTTCGTCCCGGCTGGATGAGGATAGCGGCCGGGTACTCCCTTCCCGTTGCCCACCTGATCCCGGGTCGCGCCATCGTCCTGCGGCAGTCGCCTCCCGAACACCCGTGGAACGCTGTCTGGTCACTTCACGTCCTCCCGCTCGATCGGCGGCACTGCCGGCTGGTGTCCCGCGGACGGGCCGCCCGTCGCGTCGGCTGGCCAGGCTGGCTCGACTGGTCCGTCGACGCCCTGATGGACCCGGTCACGCTGGTGATGACACGCAAGATGTTGCTCGGCATCAAGGTCCGGGCCGAGACCAGCCAGCGAGCCACACCGAAGCACACCCTCGTCCCGTCGGGCGGCCGTTGCTCCTCGGCTTAACTCGGCTTCCCC
>Ga0208587_1000300_pt1 | contig 27513 bp, 27 predicted proteins | sample NGESurdeep092012_7_FD_184472 | JGI IMG/M metagenome (GOLD analysis project Ga0208587, IMG submission 184472) | Arctic peat soil microbial communities from Barrow, Alaska - NGEE Surface sample 210 deep-092012 (SPAdes) | ecosystem: Environmental > Terrestrial > Soil > Wetlands > Peat ...
GTCGCCCTCGGTGGCCCGCGGATGCTTCGTTGCGCCGCCGAGGCTGTGGCCTTCGACGTCGCCCTCGGTGGCCCTTTGCCTGTTGCTCGGCATTTGAACTGACCTCCTGGCCCGGGTCTTCGTCGTCGCCCGCTGCCTTGTGTTGCGCAGGATGCGCCACGTCACGAATTGGGTAAAGAGTCGTTGTGACCCCTCACCTGTCTTCTCCACGACAGCCCCGGTGAGCGTGAGGCGTCAGGAGCGCTGGACGGGCCGGACCGGGAAGACCCCCACGATGAGCGGGCTGACCGGGTCCAGCAGGAGCTCGTAGCCGACGTCGCCCGAGGCGACCAGGTCGCCCAGCATGCGCGCCTCGCGCGCCGGCAGACCCACGAAGATACGCTGGCCCGCCGAGTCGAAGCCGGTGACGTCGTCGTCATCGCCCGTGAGCACGAAACGGCGGCGGAGCTCATGGATCGGCACGTACGGGCGGCTCTTGATGAAGCGGCGGAGCTGGGCCTGCGTGCAGGCTGCGACTGCGACGTCGGTGGGCTCCGCGGCGGCGGAGGCCTCAGCCGCGGGCTCGGCGCCGGGAGTGGACGGTCCGAGCGTGGGCTCGATCATGGCCGGATCATAGCGCCGGTCCCCTCCGGGCGGATGCGGCGCTCCCGCGCTTGACCGACGCCTACCCGGTGACGACGAGCAGGTCGCGGTCCAGATCGTTGAGGACGATCGGGCCGTCCTCGCCGCAGATCACGATGTCCTCGATCCGGGCTCCGTACCGACCGACGAGGTAGATCCCCGGCTCAACGGAGAAGGCCATCCCCTGGCGGAGCAGTTCCGGGTTGCCGGCCACGAGGTAGGGATCCTCGTGCCCTTCCAGGCCGATCCCGTGGCCGGTCCGGTGGAAGAAGTGGGCACCGTGGCCCGAGGCCGAGATCAGCTCCCGGGCAACCAGGTCGATCCGCTCGCAGGCGACGCCCGGCCGGACCGCGTGGGTCGCCTCCGCCTGCGCGGCGCGAAGCACGGAGTACAGACGCAGGAACTCGTCGTCCGGGCCGCGGGTGGCGTCACCGCCGGTCACCCAGATCGTGCGCGTCGTGTCGCTCCCGTAGCCGCCGTACGGGCCGCCGATGTCCAGGACGATCGGCTCGCCCGCCTGGATGACCCGCTCCGAGGCGCCGTGATGAGGCGAGGCCGAGTTCGGCCCGGACCCGACGATGGCGAACTCGGCGCTGTCGTGCCCTTCGGCGATGAGCCGGTCGCGGACCTCGCGAGCGACATCGGCCTCGGTCCGGCCGACCAGCCGACCGTGGGCAATCTCCCAGATGACGCGGTCGGCCGCCTGGGCGGCCAGGCGCAGCAGCGCGATCTCGTCGGCGTCCTTGACGATCCGAAGCTCGCGCAGGACCAGGGAGGCCGACACGAACCCGACACCCGGCAGGGCGGCCTGCAGCCGCAGGAGGTGCAGCGCCCAGAGGCGGTCCGAGACCGCCGCCCGGTCCGGGCCTGCGCCCGTCGCAAACCCGGCGCCGGCGCCGCGGGCCACGAGCCCGGCCACTCGCTGCACCGGGTCCTCGATCTCCTCCCAGGTCTCGAGGTCCACGGAGTCGCCCGCCGCCCCCGGGCATGCCTGGGCGAGTGCTACCTCCAGCCGCGGCACGACGAGCGTCGGCCGGCCGGACGCGGGGATCACGAGCATGGTGAGCCGCTCAAGCGGCATCGCCTCGTAGCCGGCAAGGTAGACGAGGTCCGGGCCGACACCCACCAGCAGCGCCCCCAGGCCGGCAGCCGCGACGCCCTCCTGGGCGCGCGCCAGTCGCTCGCCGAAGCGGGCAACGGGGATCCGCGGACGGGCGGCGGGCGCGACGGAGACGGGAGCGACGGGTCCGGTCATCGGGCTGGTACCTCGGAGGTGGCCGGTGCTGGGAGCGAGCCGGCCGCGGGCGCTGGTACGCCGAGCCACGCCGCCAGCGTCGCGTGGCCGTTTTCGAAGAGCGTGCGATAGGCGAAGACGCGCTCGGCGCCCGCGGCCAGCGCCGCGCGGCGCAACGCTCGGTCGTCGTGCTGGCCGACGCACAGGACCCGGAGCCCGGCTGCGGCCGCGAGCTGGACCGCGGCAAGACCGTCGTAGGAGCGCGCCGTCAGGTCCACGACCGCGTGCCTCGCCCGCTCGTCCGCGGGTTCGGCGGGTGGGAGGTCGGCCGGCGCGACGCCGGCGAGGGCAGCCGCGAACGCGTCGGCCGACCGGAGGCGGACGGGATCCGCGCCCAGCGTCCGGAGCTGGGCGACCAGCCGCGTCGCCCAGATGAGGTCGTCAGCGAGGACGAGGACGCGAAGGGCGCCGGCCTCCCGGCCGCCCCCCGCGGGGGTCACGTGACCGTCCAGGTCTCGCCGGAGCGGAGGAGCTTGGCCAGGTCGCCCGGGCCCTGCCTGGCGATCGCCTCGCTGACCTGCGCGTCGGCCAGCTGGTCGTGCGTGGGCCGGGGCACGTTCCGGATCACGCCGATCGGCACCGGGAACTCCGGCCAGTAGATCCGGGCGAGCATGTTGTGGATCGTCGAATCCTCGCTCGTCTCGTCGTGGACAAGGATGTCGGCCTCGGTGATGCCGTCCTCGCCGATCCGGACGATCTCCGGCCGGAGCCCGTCCAGCCGCAGGCCCATGTCGTGGTTCTTGCCGAAGAGCATCGGCCGGCCATGCTCCAGCTGGAGCATCCGGTCCTCGCGGACGTCCCGGTCCGTGAAGGCCCGGTGTGCGCCGTCGTTGAAGATGTTGCAGTTCTGGAGGACCTCGACGAAGGCGGACCCGCGATGGAAGCCGGCCCGCTCGAGGACGGACTGGAGGTGCTCCGTCTGGGTGTCCACCGACCGCGCGACGAAGCTCGCCTCGGCCGCGAGGGCGACCATGAGCGGGTGGATCGGATAGTCCACGGAACCCGTCGGGGTCGACTTCGTCTTCTGGCCGAACTCCGACGTCGGCGACGCCTGGCCCTTCGTGAGCCCGTAGATCCGGTTGTTGAACATCACCACTCGGATGTCGACGTTGCGGCGCATCGAGTGGAGGATGTGGTTGCCGCCGATCGAGAGCGCGTCGCCGTCCCCGGTGACCACCCACACCATCAGCTCCGGGCGGGCCTCCTTGAGCCCCGTCGCGATGGTCGGCGCGCGGCCATGGATCGAGTGGAAGCCGTAGGTGTTCATGTAGTAGGGCAGGCGCCCGGAGCAGCCGATCCCGGAGATGAAGACGATGTTCTCCTTCGGCACGCCGAAATCGGGCATCACCTTCTGCGTCTGCGCGAGGATGGAGTAGTCGCCGCAGCCCGGACACCAGCGGACTTCCTGGTCGCTGGCGAAGTCCTTGCGGGTGAGCTTGATGGGGGCCGCGTCGGCGGCGGACGGGACGAGCTGGTCGGTCATGTCGTCGGCCTCACAGGTTTCCGAGCACCTGCTCGGCCTTCGCCAGGATCTCGCCGATCTGGAACGGCTTGCCCCGCATGAGGTTGAAGCCCTCCGCGTCGACGAGGAACATCGACCGGATCAGCATCCGGAGCTGGCCCATGTTGAGCTCGGGGATCAGGACCCGCCGGTAGGAGCGGACCACGTCGCCGGTGTTCGCGGGAAACGGGTTGAGGTGGCGCAGGTGCGCGTGCGAGACCTTGCGGCCCTGCTCCTGGAGTCGCTCCACGGCACTCCGGATCGCGCCGTAGGTGCTGCCCCAGCCCAGGATGAGGAGCTCGCCCTCGGGCGGCCCGAAGACCTCCAGCGGCGGGATGTCGCGAACGATCCGGGCCACCTTCTCGGCGCGCAGGAGCTGCATCCGGTGGTGGTTGTCGGGGTCGTAGCTGATGGTGCCCAGGACGTCGAGCTTCTCGAGGCCGCCGATCCGGTGCTCGAGGCCCGGCGTGCCCGGGACGGCCCACGGCCGGGCAAGCGTCTCCGGATCCCGCTCGTAGGGGTAGAAGCCCGCGCGTTCCGTCCGGTTGGCGACCCGCAGGTCCGGCATCCCGTCGAGGTCCGGGATCCGCCACGGCTCGGAGCCGTTGGCCAGGAGCGCGTCGGACAGGTAGACGACCGGGGTCATGTGGCGGAGCGCGATCCGCCAGGCTTCGATGGCGTAGTCGAAGCACTCCGCGGGGGTGGCCGGCGCGACCACGGGGATCGGCGAGTCCCCGTTGCGACCGAAGAGCGCCTGGAGCAGGTCGCTCTGCTCCGTCTTGGTGGGCATCCCGGTGGACGGGCCGGCGCGCTGCACGTCGACGACCACGAGCGGCAGCTCCACCATCACCGCGAGGCCCAGCATCTCCGCCTTGAGGGCCATCCCGGGCCCGGACGTCCCGGTCAACCCAAGCCCTCCGCCGTAGCTCACGCCGAGCGCGGCGCCGATCGCCGCGATCTCGTCCTCCGCCTGGAAGGTCTTGAGCCCGAAGTTCTTCCAGCCGGAGAGGTAGTGGAGGATCTCCGACGCGGGCGTGATCGGGTACGAGGCGTAGACCAGCGGTCGGTCCGCCAGCTTCGAAGCGGTGAGCATGCCGAGCGCCGTCGCCTCGTTGCCGGTGATGTTGCGGTACGTCCCGGGCGCCAGGTGCGCGGGCGCCACGCGGTAGGTCGTGTGGAAGATCTCGGTCGTCTCGCCGAACGCGTAGCCGGCGTTGAGCGCCCGCCGGTTGGCCTCCGCGATGATCGGGCGGCCGCCGAACTTCTCCTCGATCCAGGCATGCGTCGTCTCCATGGTCCGGCCGTAGAGCCAGAACATGATGCCGAGGGCGAAGAAGTTCCTGGTCAGGTCCACCTGCTTCGAGGTCATGTCCAGGCCGTCGAGCGCCCGCGCGTTGAGCGTGGAGACGGGGATCTCGAAGACCGTGTAGGCGCGCAGCGAATCGTCCGCGAGGGGGCTGGTCGGGTAGCCCGCCTTGGCGAGGTTCGGAGGCGTGAACGCGTCGCTGTTGACGATGATCGCGCCGCCCGGCGCGAGGTCGCGGATGTTCGCCTTGAGGGCGGCCGGGTTCATTGCCACGAGGACGTCCGGAGCATCGCCGGGGGTGTGGATCTCGCTGGAGCTGAACGAGATCTGGAACCCGGAGACGCCCGGGACGGATCCGGCGGGGGCGCGGATCTCGGCCGGGTAGTCCGGAAGCGTGCTGATGTCATTGCCGAAGACGGCCGCGGTCCGGGTGAACTGGGTGCCGGTCAGCTGCATCCCGTCGCCGGAGTCACCGGCGAAGCGGATGGTGACGCGGTCCAGCTCCTGGACCGGGATGTCGTGCGCTTTCGTGCTCGTCACGGACCTGCACGCTCCTTCGAACGGTGACGCGGGGCTGGCGGGGACGCGACGGAACGAGACCGTCTGTCCGGGGCGGGACGCGTCGAGGACTGTCGGCAAAGGGTAGCGCACGAGGATGCGTTCGTCAGGCGCCCGTCTCGTAGGCGCCCGGAGCCGCCGCCGTGCCGACCTGCCGGCCGATCGAACGCGGCGCGGTCGCGCTTGCTAGGCTCCGGCGGTGGATCGCCGCCGGGCCCTGGGTATCGCGCTCGCCGCCGCTTCGGCCTGCGGCTACGGATCCGGCCCGCTCTTCGCGAAGAGCGTCTACGGCGCGGGACTGGACTGGCTCGCGCTCCTCTACTGGCGTTTCCTCCTGGCCGGGCTGCTTGTGTGGGCGTGGGCGATCCTGGTGCCGGCAAACCGTGCCGCGCTGCGGGCGCTGCCGAGGCGTCGCGTCGCGGCGCTCCTGGGGCTGGGCGCCTTCTTCGTGAGCAACGCGAGCACCTACTACGCCTCTCTCGAGTACATCTCGGCCTCGCTCGCCTCGCTGATCGTCTACATCTACCCCGCCCTCGTTGCCGTCCTCTCGATCCGGTTCGGCCACGGGCTGCATGGGCGCCGGCCGTGGGCCGCGCTCGGGATCGTGAGCCTCGGGGTGGCGCTCACGCTCGGCGGGATCCAGGCGCACGCGGAGCCGATCGGGCTGGTGCTGGCCGTCGCCTCGCCGTGCCTTTACGCCGTCTATATCATCCTGGCGGCCAGGCTTGCCGGCGAGCGCCGCGGCGAGACGGCCAGCGATCGAACGGGCGGCGACGGCGCCGAGACGCGCCCGGCCGTGGCGGCCGCGGTGATGATCAGCGCGACGTTCGTCGTGGTCGCGCTGCTGGCGGCCGCGACCGGCGAGCCGATCGTCCCGTGGCGAGTCCCGGCCGAGGCCTGGTACGGCCTGACGGGGATCGCCGTCTTCTCGACGGCGGTCGCGATCTCGGCGTTCTACGCGGGGACAGCGCGGATCGGGGCGGCCCAGGCCGCGCTGGTCTCCACGGTGGAGCCGGTCTGGACGATCACCCTCGCCACGCTCCTGTTCGGCGAGCGCCTGTCCCCGGTGCAGCTGGTCGGGGGGCTCCTCGTGCTCGTCGGCGTGATCGTCGCGCAGACGACGCCGGGCGCGACGACGTCGGCGGTCGTCGAGGAAGCCTGACGGGCGTACCATCCGGGCGATGGCCGAGATCCTGACGCTTGCCGCGCGCGACGGCACCGCCCTCCTCACGCGTACCTGGCTCCCCGCCGTCGAGCCGTGGGCAACGCTCCTCGTCGTCCACGGCCTGGGCGAGCACTCCGGCCGCCACGAGGCGACCGCGGGCCGCTTTGCCGCGGCCGGGATCGCGACGACTTCGTACGACCAGCGCGGCTCCGGGGCATCGGCCGGCCGGCGCGGGGACGTCGAGCGCTGGGCGAGCTTCCTCGACGACATCGAGGACCGGCTGGCGGCGTCGCGGCGCCCGGGCCTCCCGGCCGCGATCTACGGCCACTCGCTGGGCGGCCTGCTGGTCGCCGACTACCTGCTCGAGGAACGCCCGCTGCCCGACGTGGCGATCCTCTCCGCACCCGCCCTCGGCGCGACGGTCAACCCCGCGCTCCGTCGAGCGCTCCCGTTGCTCGCGGCGATCCTCCCGCGCGTCGCGATCTCCAACCCCTGGGACGGCGCGGCGCTGTCGCGTGACCCCGCGATCGGCGCGGCCGTCGCCATCGATCCCCTGTGCGAGTCGCGGACCAGCTTCCGGCTGGGAAACGGACTCTTCCGCGCGATGGATCGCGTGCGCAGGCGGCTCGCGCAGCAGGGCGGCTTCCCGCTCCCGGTCCTGCTGGTCCACGGTGGCGCCGACCCGCTCGTGCCGACCGAGACGACCGCGTTCGCCGGTGCCTACCCATCCGTCGAGCGCCGCGTCTACCCGGACGTCCGCCACGAGCTGCACCACGACCCGGTTGACGGGACACGGATCGTGGACGAGATGGCCAACTGGCTCCGGGATCAGCTCGGCAGCTGAGCCGCGACTCGCCGGTCAGGCTGCGGTGCGGCGGCCCTCCTTCAGGAGGCTCCGGAGGAGGAATGTCACGTTGGCCGGCTTCTCGGCGAGGCGCCGCATGAAGTACGGGTACCACTCGGTCCCGTACGGAACGTAGACGCGGACGCGGCGCCCGCGGCGGAGCAGCTCCGCCTGGAGGTCGCGGCGAACGCCGTACAGCATCTGGAACTCGTAGCGGTCCGCGGGGATGCCCTCGTCGTCCGCGAAACGAAGCAGCCGCCCGATCAGCCGGCCGTCATGCGTGGCGAGCGCCGGGTATGCCCCGTCGCGCATGAGCCGCCGGGCGAGCGACTCGTAGGCGACGTCGATCTCCTCGCGCTCGTGGAACGCCACGGACGCCGGTTCCTTGTAGGCGCCCTTGCAGAGGCGGACCCGCGCGCCCTCGACGATCAGTGCCTCGATGTCGGCCGCGCTCCGGCGCAGCGCGGCCTGGATCACCACGCCGCTCTCCGGGTTGAGCGACCGCAGCTCGCGCCAGAGGCCCAGCGTGCGGTCGGTCTTCGTGTGCTCTTCCATGTCGAACCGGACGAACGCCCCGACCTCCGCCGCCGCCCGCATGACCCGGGCGACAGTCTCGCGACAGACCTCGTCGGAGATGTCGAGGCCCATCTGCGTCAGCTTCAGGCTCACGTTGCGCTCGAGGCCATGCTCGTCGAGCGCCGCGAGCGTCTCCTCGTAGCGACCCGCAGCCTGCTCGCACGCCTCTGCCGAGGCGACGGATTCGCCGAGGACGTCCACGGTCGTCGTGAACCCGTCGTCCTGGAGGTGCTCGAGCGCCCCGATCACCTGGGGGAGCGTCTCGCCGGCCACGAACCGGCCGACCATGGGGCGCGTGATCGGCACCCTGACGGCCAGCCGCCCCAGCGACCGGCGGTGCGAGAGGCCCAGGAAGAGCGACCGCAGCGCACGCTCCGGAGCGTCGTGGAGCATGTCGTTGGTGCTCGTCATCGAGGCGCCTCCAGGGACCGGGACCGGCGGACGACGCCGCCGCGGCAGGACAAGGCTACCGCGCGCGCCCCTCAGTGGTTCGGCTCGATCCGCACCCCGGCGACCAACGCCACGAGCACGGCACCGATGGCCAGAAGCCAGCTCACCAGCGCGAGCGCCGCACCCGCCCACAGGAGGACGACCAGCCCGCCGATGGTCATCGGGACGCGCTGGCCGTGCGGGGCGACTACGAGGACGGCGAGGAAGGCGGTGGCCACCAGGAGCGCCACGCCGCCCACCCGCAGGCCGGTGGCGAGCGCCCCGGCATCGAGCCTCGCGGCCCCGGTGAGCGCGACGCCGCCCGCCAGGAGCACGTAGGCGGCCAGGGCTGCCGTCAGGACGCCGGGGAGGAGACCCGGCTGGGCCGCCCGGGCGAACGGGCCGGCTGACCGCGGGCCGGCCAGCAGCACCAGCAGGGTGCCACCGGCCGCGGCGCACGAGAGCAGGACCGAAAGGCGCGCGAGCGTGTCCATGCCGGTCAGGCCACCGGCTGGGGCGTCTCCCCGGCGAGGTGCCGCTTGAGCCAGGCGAGGATCCGACCGAAGGCGTCGCGACGGTTCTCACGCCTGTCGAAGCCGTGACCCTCGTCCGCGTACCAGTGCACCTCGTGGTACTTGCCCTCGATCTCCAGCGCCTCGATCATCTTCTCGGTCATGAGCGGCACGACGCGGCGGTCCTTCCGGCCGTGGAGCAGGAGGAGCGGCGCCTCGATTCGCTCGGCCCGATAGAGCGGCGAGCCGCGCCGATAGAGCTCGACCTTCGAGGGATCGTCGGGCGTCCCCATCATCCGCTCGAGGTCGATCCGGCCGACCCGGTCGCCGTGGCGGTAGCTCTCCGCGATCTCCGAATCCCCGAAGAGATCGACACCGGCTGCCCACATCGAGGGCTCCTCCACCAGGGCGCAGAGCGTGAGGTAGCCGCCGTACGACCCGCCGTACATTGCCAGCCGGCCGTTGGACCAGGCCTGGGCGGCGGCCCAGCGCGCGGCGTCGATGACGTCGTGGACGTCGGCGTGGCCCCACTCGTCGCGGTTCGCGTGGCGATAGGCACGGCCGTAGCCCGTCGAGCCCCTGAAGTCCACCGAGAGGTACGCGAAGCCCTCCTGCACGAGCAGGTCGCGGAAGGGGACCCAGTCCCGGAAGGCCTGCCAGGTCGGGCCGCCGTGGACGTGGATGATCGTGGGAACGGTGCGCCCGCCCCGCCGCCCGGTCGCCGCCGGGGGCCGCCAGAGCGTCACCGGGATCGCCAGCCCATCGCGGGCGTTGACCGTTCGGTGCTCCGCGTCCACGAAGCCGCCGACCGGCAGGGCGGCCGGGCGGCTCTGGGTGAGGCGTCGCGGCCGCCGTGTCGCCGTCCCGTCCGGAGGCGGCACCGGCAGGATCCAGAGGTCTTCCGGCTCCCGGCTGGATTCCCCGACCGCGAGGATCGAGTCCCCGTCCGGCATCCACGCCACCGCCAGCCACACGCCGTCGAACGGGTCGATGCGCAGCGAGCCGCCCGTTCCAGGCCCGAGATCGGCGACGGGATGCTTCCGCGGGCGGCCGGGCCGTCGCTTCGCCGGGGCCGCGCCCGTCATCGGGGCCACGTGGAGCTGCTGGAGCCCGTCGCGGACGGTCGCGTGGACGAAGCGCGTCCCGTCGGGTGACGGGATCGGGGCGATCCCGAATCCGGCTCCCGGGGCACCGTGCTCCACGGCCCCGCCGGTGAGGGCGGTGCGGCTCGTTCCGTCGGCCGCGACACGCGCGACCTGGAACCAGCCGTCCGCGTCGCTGAGGAGCAGCAGGCCGCTGCCGTCGGGCAGCCAGCGTGCAGCGGTGGCCCAGTGCCCTTCCCCGGCGACGATGCGCTCCTCGCCCGACGCGAGCTCCAGGACGGTCACCTGGTTCGTGAGGAGGTCGGGGTGGCGCTGGGCGGTCAGCGCGATCCGCGCCCCGTCGGGCGACCAGGCGAGATCCTCGACGTCCACCCCGGCGGGCGTGATCGCGCGCGGCTCCAGGACGGCGGGGCGGCGGGACGGCCGGCCCCGGTGCGGCAGCGGCGCTGCCTGGAGCCAGACCTGGCTCCAGCCACGCCTGCGCGAGATGAACGCGATCTGCCGTCCATCGGGCGCCCAGCGCGGCGCGCGGCTTCCGGCTGGATGATCGGTCACGACCGTGGGCCGGCTGCCGTCGGTCCCGATCAGCCAGATTGCATCATCCCGGACGAAGGCCAGGTGAGCACCGTCGGGCGCCCATTGCGGGTCGGAGACGGCCTTCTCCGAGGCGGTGAGCTGCCGGGTCGCGCCGCTCCGCAGATCCAGGATGCACACCTGGCGCGCGCCGCCCGCTTCGGCCGTGTACGCGACGCGCCGGCCGTCAGGCGAGAGGCGCGGCTCGCGCGGCGAGTCGCAGGCGACGATCTGCTCGATCGTGAGCCTGTCACCACGAGCGACGGGCGGCTGGCCTGCGTCGCGGCGACGCGCCGCCGCGGACCTCCGGCGGATCTCGGCGCGGGTGACCGGCGGCGCATCGGCGGCCCGCAGATCGGGCACGCCCGGGACCGCCCGGGACGCATCGGCGGCGACCACGGCGGGCATGGGCTTCGGGCGGTTCTTCGAGCCGGGCGGCCGGCCGCGGCGCCGCGGCGCGGGGGGGCCGGGCTCCCTGGCGGGCTCCGAGGTCTCCGCGACTGTCGTGCCAGGTTCGCCGAGGGCCGCGGCCTCGAGCGCGGTCTCCGCGTTCGGGAGGAGGTCCCCGTCGGGGGGCTCGAAACGGCGTCCGGCAGACATCGCCGGCGTTATACCACGCCGCGGAGGTCCGTCTCCCGCTCTCCCGGCAAGGGTGCAGGGTCCACCCGCACGAACGTCTCCCAGCCCAGGAACCGCTCGACCATCTCGCGCGGCGCGCCGGTCCAGCTGCCGTCGCGCATCTGGCTCGCATGCGCGGCGAGCGCGGCGAGCTTGCGGTCGAGCACGCTCCGGACGTCGACGATCGTCGTCACCTCCTCGTCGGGCCGGGCAAGCTCGACGAACCGCCGCTGCTGGAGGAGGTCGTCCTCCGACGGGGGAGCCGGGGTCGCGTCCCCACGCACCGCGGCGAACGCCTCCTGGAGCCGGCCCATCTCGGCGAGCCCGCTGCGGGGGATGGCCTGGTGGTAGAGCACGCTCGGGCCGCCAGGACGGGCCGCCGCGCGCCGGTACGCCTCGGTGGCGCGGGCCGAGATCGTCACGTGATCCGGGTGGCCGTAGATGCCGCCCGGGTCGAAGGTCAGGACCACGGCGGGCCGGACCTCGGCAAGGATCGCCTGCAGCCGCCCGATCACCTCCTCCGCGTCCGCGTTGGCGAAGCAGTCGGCCGGGCGAGGCCAGTTCTCCATCCCGCTGTCGCGGTAGCCCAGGAAGATCGGCTCCGGGACGCCCAGGGCAGCCATTGCCTCCCGGAGCTCACCGTGCCGCAGCTCCCGGTCCAGCTCGCGGGCACCCGCCTCGCCTCCCAGGTCGCCGTCGGTCGCGCAGACAAGGCACGTGGGCACCCCGCTGGCCGCCGCGAGCGCGAGGACGCCGCCCACACCGAACGATTCGTCATCAGGGTGGGCGAAGATCGCGAGGAGACCGCGCGGCGGCCCGGCGGCCCGGGCGGTGCCGGGGTCGACGGTCATCTGCGGGGCGGCCGGTCCGGCGTGTCGACGGAGGCCTCAAGCTGCTCGCCCAGCTCCACGGTGCGCCGGTAGGCCGCCCAGACCGCCTCCGACAGGACCGTCCGCAGGCGCCCGGATTCCAGCTCGTGGAGCGCGGCCGCGCTCGTGCCTCCGGGCGACGTGACCATGTTGCGCAGGACGGCGGGGTGCGTACCGGACGCCTTCGCGAAGAAGGCACTCCCCTCCAGCGTCTCCACCACCAGGTCGTGGGCCACGTGGCGCGGGAAGCCCAGGTGGACGGCCGCGTCCACTAGCGCCTCCATGACGAGGAAGACGTACGTCGGGCCCGTTCCGGAGACGGCGGTGGCCATCGCCACGAACTTCTCGTCGTCCACCTCGATCTCGACGCCGAGCGCCGAGAGGAGCGCCTTCGCCTGGGCACGCTGCTCGGGCGTCGTCTCGGGCGTCGCGTACCAGACGGTCATCCCATGGCCAAGCTGGGCCGGGGTGTTCGGCATGCTGCGGACCAGCTCGCGGTGACCCAGGAGCCCGGCGATCGCGGTCGTGGTTGCTCCCGCGATCACGCTCAGGACGAGCTGGCCGGGCCGCAGGTGCGGTCCGATCTCGCGACCCACCCGGGCGAGCATCTGCGGCTTCACCGCCAGGACGACGACGTCCGCACCCTCGATGGCGACGACGTTGCTGGCTGTCACGCGGATGCCGTACGCGGCGGCCAGCTCGTCCCGGCGGTCGGGGCGCGGATGGCTGGCGACGACGTTCCCGGGCTCCACCAGCCGGCCGCGGAGCAGCCCGGCGATCATGGCTTCGGCGATCACGCCGGTGCCGACGGTGGCGAGCGTGCGTCCTTCGAGCGGCGACATGGCGGCGAGTGTATCCCACCGCGCGAGCAGCCCCGGTGGATCAGGGGGCCGCCGCGGTGGCGAGCAGGAAGAAGCGCCCGGTGGTGCGCACGTCGACCGTGGCGAAGCCCGCGGCGCGAAGCGCCGACGCCAGATCCTCGGGCGCATAGGCAACCTTCGGGATGGTGAACTCGCGGCCGTCGGCGAGCCTGCGCCGGGCAAGGTCGGGCCCGGGCGCGGGCAACCGGTCGACCGTGCCGGAGGCCGGATCCGGCAGCGAATCGATGGCGGCGAACCGCCCGCCGGGCCTGAGCCAGGCACGGGCGACTCCGAGGAACGCTCCGAGCCGGGTGCGGGGCACGTGGCTCAGCCAGAACCCCGTGAAGAGTGCGTCGACGACGCGGTCCGGAGGGGCCCAGGCGTCCCGCACGTGGAGGTGGGCTCGCAGCCGGTGAGCCGCGAGCCGGTCGCTGGCCCGCTCGAGCGGTGCGGTCGCGGCGTCGGACGCGTGGAGCTCGCCCTTCGTGGCGAGGAGCGCCGACCACCAGCCCGTGCCGGCGGCCAGCTCCTCGATCACGCCCTGCAGCGGCAGCCCGTCGAGCCACATCGTTGCGGCGTCCAGCTCCATCTGCCACGCCAGGTCGTGGACAAGGCCGTGGGCGTAGCGCCCGCGGCGCAGGTACCAGTCGTCGTACTCGGGGGCGCGAGCCTGGTAGTAGGCGATCAGCTGGTCCCCGGGCTCGGCGATCGTGCCGGCTCGCGCGTCCAGCGCCGCGTGGAGCCGGAAGCGGACGAACGGGTTCGAGTCGGCGCGACCAAGGCAGTCGGGGCAGAGCCGGGCGCGCGCCTCCAGGTCGTCGGCGTCGCGCGGGTGCCACGTCCGCCCGCACCACAGGCAGTCGAACGGGCGTGGCGCAGCGGGCGTCCCGTCGCGAGGGGCGGGCCCCGGTGGGTCGCTCATGTCACCGGCACCCATCCGCCGGGCGGCGCGACGTCCACGAACCCGGTCGGGTCGAAGAGCTCCGCGAGCAGCTCGATGCCGTCGATGACGCGCGGCCCCGGGTTGGCGAAGTACGCGGCCGCGTCCAGCGCGAAGACCTGGCCGCGGCGCACCGCGTGGATCTCGTCCCACGCCGGTGGACGGGGCGCCCGCTCCCAGCCGGCCAGCGTGCCGGCGAGGTCGGCGTCGCGCGGCATCAGGAGCAGCATCTCGGGATCGAGATCGACGATGGCCTGCCAGGTGGTCCGCGCGGCCGCCTCGACATCGCGACCGAGCAGGTCCCACCCGCCCGCCCGCCGAATCTGCTCCGGGACCCAGCCGCCGGCCGCGAACGGCGGATCGAGCCACTCCAGCGCCACGACGCGCGGCGGAGCATGGCCGGCGGCGCGACGCGTCGCGACCACCTCCTCGACGTCCGCCAGGCGTTCGCGGAGGATCTCCACGAGGCCAAGTGCCTCGTCCTCGGCCGAGGTCATGGCACCGACCGTGGAGATCGCGTGGAGGATGCCCTCGATGCTCGCCGGCGCCAGCGTGACGACGGTCGGCTGGTCCCGGGGATGGTTCCCCGGCTCGAGGGCACTCGTGGCCGCGAGAGGCCGTGGATGCCAGGCTGCCGGCACGAGGAGCAGGTCCGGCTCCAGGGCCGCGATCAGCGCCTCGTCCACCTCGAAGCGCGGCGACGCGGGTCTGGCCTGGCCGCCGCTCGTCGCCGGCCGGGTGACGACGCGGACACCGGTGGCCTCCGGCGGGACGACGCAGGCGTGGGTGACGCCCACCAGGTCGTCGACAAGCCCGAGCGCGCAGACGATCTCCGTGGCCGCGGGGAGGAGGGAGACGATCCGCATGGCGCTCCGGGGACGGAACGACCGGCCGCCCGAGGGGGCCGGTCGTCGAGCCAGCTGGGGGCGGCGCCTCGGCCGCCGGGCGATGGGTGACGGGCGGGCGGCCCCGGGGAATCCCGGGCGGGCCGCCCGGTCAGGCCGGCTTAAGCGCCTCGAGCATGGCGCGCGCCGCGGCCTTGTCCGTGAACCACGTCGCGTTGATCGCCGTATAGGGCGCCCATTCACCCGGCAGCGACTCCTCCGGGAAGATCGCGCTCACCGGGCACTCGGGCTCGCACGCGCCGCAGTCGATGCACTCGTTCGGATCGATGTACAGAATTCGGTCGGTGCCCTGCTCGAAATGGATGCAGTCGACGGGGCAAACTGCCACGCACGCCTGGTCCAACACGTCGACGCACGGCTCGGCGATCACGTAGGTCATCTGAGAGTGCTCCTCCGCTTGTCGGGCCGCATTCCTGCCGGCCGCGTCGCTACCGGTGCCGGTGATTCCCGTGCACGCGGAGGGTACCACCGGCGGCGGCGCGCGACCGGCCCGTCCGTGATCGAGGCCGCGGGGTCCCGGGGCGACGGACGGGATTCGGCCGTCGGCGAGGCTGCCCGTGCCGGTGCCCGGGACGCTCGGTCGGAGGAGGCTGGAACCCTTGACACTCCGCGACGGCCCAGCGCACAGTACCGCCCGGTCGGACGGTTGGGAGGGGACCGCCGGATCGGACCGCAAGAGGAGACGCGTGGCGACCCACCCTGCGCCCCACGCCGAGGCGCACCGCTCCCCGCCTGACCCTGGCACGCCTGCGATCCGGCTCGTCGGGCTCGAGAAGCGGTTCGGCGACGTGGTGGCCGTGGCAGGGATCGACCTTGACGTGGCCGAGGGCGAGTTCTTCTCCATGCTCGGGCCGTCCGGGTCCGGGAAGACCACGACATTACGTCTGATCGCCGGCTTCGAGCGTCCGTCGGGGGGGCGCATCGAGCTGCACGGCCAGGAGGTCGAGAACCTGCCGCCGTTCGAGCGAAACGTGAACACGGTCTTCCAGGACTACGCGCTCTTCCCGCACATGACGGTGGGTGACAACGTCGGCTACGGCCTCCTGGTGCGCAAGGTCCCGAAGGCCGAGCGGCTCCGCCGCGTCACCGAAGCGCTGGCCATGGTCCGGCTGGGCGGCTACGAGCGGCGGCGGCCGTCCCAGCTCTCGGGGGGCCAGCGGCAGCGGGTCGCGCTCGCGCGCGCGCTGATCAACCGGCCGCGCGTGCTCCTGCTCGACGAGCCGCTCGGCGCCCTCGACCTGAAGCTCCGCGAGGAGATGCAGATCGAGCTGAAGACGATCCAGCGGGACGTCGCGATCACGTTCATCTACGTGACGCACGACCAGCAAGAGGCGCTCACGATGAGCGACCGGATCGCCGTCTTCAACCACGGCCGGATCGAGCAGGTGGGAAGCCCGGCCGACGTCTACGAACGGCCCGCGACGGCGTTCGTGGCGGGCTTCGTCGGCACGTCGAACCTGCTGTCGGGGCCGGCCGCGCGTGCGGTGTTCGGCATGGACGGGACGTACACCGTGCGTCCCGAGAAGATCCGCCTCGCGGGGTCCGAGGACCCGGTCGCGGAGGATGAGACGTCTGCGCTCGGCAGGATCGCCGAGGTCATCTACCTCGGCTCGGACACGCGCTACATCGTGGCGCTCGACACCGGGGGGTCCCTGGTGGTGACCCAGCAGAACCTCGTGACGTCATCGACGGAGGCGCTGGAGCGCCAGGGCGACCGGGTTCGACTCGTCTGGAAACGGCAGCACAGTCTCCCCGTGCAGGGCGGTGGAGAGGCAGGAGGAGGAGCAGGATGAAGACTCGTCGGTTCGCGGCCGCGCTCGCAGCGGTCGCCATCGTCGCGGGGGCGTGCAGCAGCGGTTCGACTCCCGCGCCATCGGTCGCGGCGCCCTCAGCGGCAGCTTCGGTGGCGGCGGCATCGACCCAACCGTCGGCCGCGGCTTCGAGCGCACCGTCCGCGGCGCCGTCCTACTCGACCGGCTCGTACGGGACGATGACCCCGTTGAAGCCCGCGGTTGACCTGAGCAAGGTCGGCGGTCCGGGCGAGGGGGCGCTCAACATCATCATCTGGGCCGGCTACGCGGAGGACGGGTCGGCGAACAAGGAATACAACTGGGTCAAGCCGTTCGAGGCGGAGACCGGATGCATCGTCCAGTCCAAGATCGGCAACACCTCGGACGAGATGGTGACGCTCCTTCGCCAGGGCGGCGGCAGCGTGTACGACGGCGTCTCGGCCTCGGGCGACGCGACGAACCGGCTGATCGCCAACGGCGACGTGGCCGCCGTCGACCCGACCCAGATCCCCGGCTTCGGGGACATCGCGCCGTTCCTCCAGAACGCCCCGCACTACGTCGTAAACGGCATCCACTATGGCGTCCCGCACGGTTGGGGCGGCAACAGCCTCATGTACCGCACGGACATCGTCACGCCCGCGCCCACGAGCTGGAACGTCGTGTTCGACCCGACGGCTTCGAAGCCCTACCAGGGCAAGATCACCGCCTACGACAGCCCGATCTACATCGCCGACGCGGCCCTGTACCTCGAGACGCACAGCCCCGAGCTCGGGATCACGGACCCGTACGAGCTGACCCAGCCCCAGTTCGACGCAGCGGTCGCGCTCCTGAAGACGCAGCGCCCGTGGGTCGCCAAGTACTGGGCCCTGTTCTCCGACGAGATCGACAACTTCAAGAACGGGGCGACGGTGGTCGGGACCACCTGGCCGTACCAGGTCAACACCCTCAAGGGCGAGGGCGTCAAGGTGGCGTCCGTCGTGCCGAGTGAGGGCATGACCGGCTGGGCCGACACGTGGATGATGTCGTCTCACGCCCCGCATCCCAACTGCATGCTCAAGTGGATGGCCTGGATGATCACGCCGGAAGTCCAGGCGCAGGTGGCCGAGAACTTCGGCGAGGCGCCGGCGAACCCGCAGGCGTGCAAGTACCTCGACGCCGGCTACGGGCCGTACCAGTTCAAGAACTTCTGCACGCTCTTCTCCGTCACGGATCCGAACTACTACTCGAAGATCGCGTTCTGGAAGACGCCCCTGGCCGACTGCGGCGATGCTCGCGGCCAGACCTGCGTGGACTACTCCGTCTGGTCCCAGAAGTGGACCGAGATCAAGGGCTGATGCCCCGCTCCTGACGAGACCGGCGGCGGAGCCTCGCGAGAGGATCCGCCGCCGGGTCGCCGAAGCCGGACTGCTCCAAACCTGACCGCCGAACTGATGACGACCGCGACGACCCCCCTCCCGGGGCGCCCCGGGCTGGCGCGCCGCCTGCAGACGACGCTCTACCCGCACCGGGCGGCCCAGATCCTGCTCCTGCTGGCCCCGCCCGTGGGCTGGTTCGGGGTGATCTACCTGGGCTCGCTCGCGATCCTCTTCGTGTCCGCGTTCTGGTACCTCGACCCGCTCACATCGGCGATCAGGCACACCTTCACGCTGGCCAACTTCCAGCTGCTTCTCGGGAGCCCCGTCTACCGGACCGTCGCGATGCGCACGATCGGCGTGGCCGGCCTCGTGACCCTGCTCGACATCGCGCTGGCATTCCCGATCGCCTTCTTCATGGCCAGGGTCGCGACCGGGCGGCTGCGCGCGGCGCTCTTCGCGCTCGTGCTGCTGCCGCTCTGGACCAGCTACCTGGTTCGCGTCTACGCCTGGCGGGTGATCCTGGGCAAGGGAGGGCCGCTCGACTGGCTCTTCGGCGTGATCGGGCTGCCGAACGTCTCGCTGGGCTACTCCGACCTCTCGATGGTGATCGTCTTCACCTACCTGTGGCTCCCATACATGATCCTGCCGATCTTCGCGGGCCTGGAGCGGATCCCGAGCTCGCTGCTCGAGGCCTCGGCGGACCTCGGCGCGCGATCCGGGATGACCTTCCGGCGGGTTGTGCTGCCGCTCGTCGTGCCCTCGGTGGCCGCGGGATCGATCTTCACCTTCTCGCTGACCCTGGGCGACTACATCACCCCGCAGCTCGTGTCGAACTCGCAGTTCATCGGCAACGTCGTCTATGAGAGCCAGGGCGTCGCCGGCAACGTGCCGCTCGCGGCGGCCTTCGCAACCGTGCCCGTCCTCGTGATGGGCGTCTTCCTCCTGCTGATGCGCCGGCTCGGCGCCTTCGAAGCGCTGTGAGGACCGCGTGATGGGCCGCTACGGCCTGCGGATCGCGACGATGGCGGTCCTGCTCTTCCTGTACGTCCCGATCGGGATCATCGCGCTCTACGCGTTCAACGCCGACCGCGGCCAGTCCTGGCCGATCACCGACTGGACCACGCGCTGGTTCGGGATGGCCCTGGACAACCCGGAGCTCCGCAGCGCGCTCGTCCTGTCGCTGGAGGCCGCGACCGCGGCGACCATCGTGGCGCTTGTCCTGGGCACGCTGGCGGCGCTCGTCGTGCACCGGTTCCGGTTCTTCGGCCGCGAGACGGTCTCCCTGCTCCTCGTCCTGCCGATCGCGCTGCCGGGAATCGTCACCGGCATGGCGCTCAACGCGACGTTCAATACGCTCCACGTACCGTTCAACCTGTGGACGATCGTGGCCGGCCACGCGACGTTCTGCGTGGTGACCGTCTACAACAACGTGATCGCGCGCATGCGCCGCTCTTCGCGCTCCATCGAGGAGGCCTCGATGGACCTGGGCGCGACGACGGCGCAGACCTTCCGCTACGTGACCTTCCCGGTGGTGCGGACCGCCCTGGTGGCCGGGGCGCTGCTGGCTTTCGCCCTCTCGTTCGACGAGGTCATCGTCACGACGTTCACCGCCGGCACGCAGGAGACGATCCCGATCTGGATCCTCAACAACCTCCGCCTGCCGAACCAACGCCCCATCGTCAATGTCGTGGCGGTCTTCCTCGTGCTCCTCTCCCTGCTGCCGCTCTACCTGGCCCAGAAGCTGACGCGTGATGGCGGCACGCCCGCCGGGCGCGCCTGAGCGCCCCGCGCGGCCGAGCGGCGATCAGCCCCATCGCTTGGCAACGAGCGGCGCCGGGGCGCTTCCTGTCGCGACCGGGGCAGCCGCAGCCAGGCGCCCGCTGACGTCGGGCGCGCTTCCTGCCCCCGGTTGCGCCGCGGCAAGCAGGACCAGGCCAAGGAGAACGGAGCTGAAAAGGGCAAGCACGCCCGGAGCACGGCGCATCGCGCGCCTCCACGCTGTGGCCGCCTGGCCGGCGGTGGGCGTGCCCCACGCAGACGAGTCTGCCCCACGCGGCTTATCGCGGGCTTATCTCGAGTGGCCGCAGATCCCGGCCGGCGGCCGCGCGACGTGGCGACCGCGCCACGCGGCCATCACGCCCCGACGCGCGGGACGCCTACATGCCCTCGGGCTTGTAGCTCGGGTCGAGGTAGGTGTCCGGGTCGTCGTCGAAGTCGAGCTTGCATCCCTTGCCGCAGAAGTAGTACGTCGTCCCGTCGTGCTCGCTCGTCAGGGTCGTCGTCGCCGTGTCGACTTCCATCCCGCAGACCGGGTCTATCGCGACCGCCATGATGCCGCCTCCTGGGGTACGGCCGGGCACGAACCCGGTACTCCCCGGGAGTATAGCGGCGGGCCTGCGGCCCGCGTTGGGCGAGCGTAGGATGGTTGGCGTGACCGGTTCCAGCGACCCGACCGCGACTGCCCGTGCCCGCCTCGAGGAGGTCCGCCTGGCCCTGCGCGCGGAGCTGGGCGAGGAGATCGAGGCGCCCGGACAGATGACCTACGGCTCGCAGGCGGCCGCGGCCTCCCACGTCTTCGCCCAGCAGCGCGACCTGGCGCTGCGAGAGCAGGCCGAGCGCCGGTTCCACGCGGTTGACCACGCCCTGGCACGCCTCGCCGCGGGAACGTACTCGACCTGCGAGACGTGCGGTGCCGAGATCCCGGACGAGCGCCAGGAGCTGATCCCCTGGGCGACGACGTGCGTCTCCTGCGGCAGCCACGCCCGGTGACAGGCCCTGTCCGGCGGTGCCCGGTGTCTCCGCCATGGTGACGATGAACGCCGACGCGCCGCTGGTCGGCCTCGACCGGATCCGGGCAGCAGCGGCCCTGCTCCGCGGCGTGACGGTCCGGACGCCCCTCGTCGCGTTCGGCGACCCTGGGCGCGGCCAGCTCCTCAAGGCAGAGTCGCTCCAGCCGATCGGCGCCTTCAAGCTGCGCGGCGCGTATACGGCCGTCGCCTCGCTTGGGCCGGACGACCTGCGCCGCGGCGTCATCACCTATTCGTCCGGGAACCACGCACAGGGTGTGGCTCGCGCCGCACGGCTCCTGGGCTGCGTTGCGGTCGTGGTCATGCCGCAGGACGCCCCCGCCATCAAGCGGGCGCGGGTGCTCGCCGACGGCGCAGAGCTCGTGATCGTGGGAACCGCCAGCTCCGAGCGACAGGCGGTTGCCGAACGCCTGGCCGCGGAGCGCGGCCTCACGATCATCCCGCCCTTCGATGACGACCGGATCATCGCCGGCCAGGGCACCTGCGGCCTGGAGATCGCCGAGGACGTGGAGGACCTCGGCCTCGTCCTGGTCCCGGTCGGCGGCGGCGGGCTGGCGAGCGGCGTCGCGGCTGCGGTGAAAGCCCTGCGACCGGCGGCGCGCGTCATCGGCGTGGAGCCCGAGCTGGCCGCGGACGCGCGCGAATCACTGGCGCTGGGCCGGATCGTGGAGTGGTCGGCTGCCGACGTCTCGCGGACGATCGCCGATGGGACGCGGACCCAGGCCCTCGGGATCCGCACGTTCGCCCACCTGCGCGCGTACCTCGACGGCATCGTGACGGTCTCCGAGGCGGAGATCGCCGCGGCCGTGCGCCTGGCGGCCGAAGAGGCCCGCCTGGTCGTGGAGCCCTCGGGCGCCCTGGCGATCGCGGCGCTTCGCTTTCACGCGGACGAGATGGGGCTTGCGCTGGTGCGCGGCACGGTCGTGGGCGTCGTGTCGGGCGGCAACGTCGACCCGGAGCGCTACCGCACCTACCTGCAGGCGCCGATCCCGGCCTGAGCGTCAGGCTGACGGCGCGGATGCCGCATCGGCCGACGCGGCGGCGGCCGCGGCCCGGGCATCCTCCATCGCCTCGCGGCGGCGCGTGACCGCCTCGTCGTGGCGCATCCAGGCCGCGGTCGCGAGGAGGAGGGCCAGCAGGAACCCCGCATCGCCGACACCCCACATGATCGCGCCGGCCGCCTGCTGATCCTCGAGCGGCGCCGGGCCCCAGAGACGCCCCGTCGTCGCGTAGTGCGGGTAGAGGACCGTCCCGGCGAACATGATCGCGACCCCCAGGAACGAGTTGAACGGCATCTCCAGGAACATGAAGAGGAGCCGCGCCGGGTGGCTCATCCGCCAGGGGCTGGGGTCGCGGCCCACCATGGGCCACCAGAAGAGCATCGAGGTGGCCAGGTAGAGCGCGTGCTCCAGGTCGTGCAGCCAGACGTTCTCGAGCGCGGCGTCGAAGAGCGGCGAGAAGTGGGTACCCCACATGACCCCGGTGAAGAGGAGCCAACCGACGAGCGGGTTGCCAACCACCCGGACGATGTGTGACTGGAGGGCGGGCAGGATCCAGCGTCGCCGCGCGCCGGGTGTGGCAACCCGCAGGACCAGGGTGATCGGTGCGGCCAGCACGATCGCCGGCGCGGCGAGGAAGATCAGGATCACGTGCTGGAGCATGTGGACGGAGAAGAGCGTGGTGTCGTAGCGCTCGATGCCGGATTGCAGCGCGATTGCGATCGCGGCGAGGCCCAGCAGGAAGAAGGCGGGTCGGTCCCGCGGAACCGGGTTCGCCGGGTGGGCCGCGTCCACCCGGCGGACGGCCCACAGGTAGGCAGCGGCGGCTCCGAAGAGCGGCAGCCAGATCGTCAGGTCGAAGGACCAGCCCAGCACGAACGCGGCCAGGTCCGGGGCGGGCGGCACGCCGCCGCCGTGTGCCGTGGCGGCAGGGGCTCCGGCCAGCAGTGCCAGCATTGCGGGCGCGGCTGGCAGCCAGCGGCGAACCCGGGGGCGACGCCAGCGGCGCGGGACGCCGGGGCCGGGCACGGCTCGGGAATTCGGGGCGGTCACGGGTTCGATTGTGGCGCGAAGCGGCTCCGACGGTCGCCTCCAGCCCGGGCGGTGTCCCGGGGAGGGGAACCGTGCCCACCAGACCTGCGCACGCGCGCATCTTTCCCGCCGCTTCGGGTATCATGCGCGCGCCTCCGCACCTTCGGCGTCCCCCGGAGCAGGAGCGAGGCGAGGAGGGGGCCGCCGGACGCGTTCGGGCGGCGCGCCGCTGCAACTGCACGAGGTCGATCGACGCATGGGTCTGGGTGCGAAGGGGTGGACTCGCCGCGCTGGCGCAGTCGCGGCTCTCGTCGCGCTGGCCATGCTCCTCTCCGCGTGCACCGACTTCAACGTGCGGACGGCGCTCCCGCCGGACGCCGCTTCCGTGCAGGGGCAGGCCACCCGCAACCTCTACGACATCGTCTTCGTGATCGGCGTCGCGATCTTCGTGCTCGTGGAGGGCCTGATCCTCTTCGCGGTCCTGCGCTATCGCCGCAAGAGCGGCGACGACGAGCTGCCGCCGCAGATCCACGGCAACAACCGGCTCGAGATCATCTGGACCGCGATCCCGATCGCGATCGTCCTGTCCCTGTTCGTCCTCTCCTGGCAGACGCTCAACACCGTCGACGCGCACACGCCGACGCCGCCGGTCCGCATCGGCGTGGTGGCCTACCAGTGGCAGTGGCAGTTCGTCTACGCGCCCGACGGCGTGGCCTGGCAGGACTGCAATGCGCCCGCGAACGCGGGCAAGTGCGTGACCGTCTTCGGGACGCCGCCGGCGGGCGGTGACCGAACGAACTGGACGCCGCCCACGATGCACGTCCCGGTCAACGAGACGGTGGAGCTCCAGATGCATTCCATCGACGTCATCCACTCGTTCTACGTCCCGGCGTTCCTCTACCAGCGCGACATCACGCCGGGCCGGGACCAGGTGATCCAGTTCACCGCCGACCGGATCGGCACGTATCGCGGCCAGTGCACCCAGTTCTGCGGCCTCTACCACCAGTTCATGGAGTTCCAGGTGAAGGTGGAGTCGAAAGCCGACTACACGGCCTGGCTGCAGCAGGAGCTGACGCCGCCCCCATCCCCCTCCCCATCGCCCGCCCCCAGCGGCCCGGCCGGCTCGCCTGGGGCGAGCGCGGCGGCGGGTGCCTCCGTGACGCTCCAGCTCACCGCCTCGGGGATCGCCTACGACAAGACCGACCTCACGGCACCGGCCAACACGCCGTTCTCGATCCTGTTCGCGAACAACGACGCGGGGATCCCGCACAACGTCTCGATCCACGCGGGCTCCGCGGGCGGGACGGAAGTCTTCAGGGGCGAGATCTTCAGCGGGGTCGGCACCCGGACCTACGCCGTGCCGGCCCTGCCGGCCGGCACCTATACGTTCGCCTGCTCGGTGCACCCGAACATGACGGGCACCCTGACGGTCAAGTAGGAGAGCCCAGATGGCCACCACCGCGCTGCGGCCCGCGGCGACCTATCGAACCGGCGCCTACGACTGGCTGACCACGACCGACCACAAGAAGATCGGGATCCTCTACACCTTCAACTCGCTGATCCTCTTCCTCGTCGGCGGGATCTTTGCGCTGGCGGTGCGGACGGAGCTGGCGCAGCCCGGGCTCCAGTTCATGACCGAGTCCACCTACAACCAGATGTTCACGATGCACGCCTCGGTGATGATCTTCTGGGTCGTCATCCCGTTCCTGGCGGGCTTCGGGAACTACCTCGTGCCGCTCATGATCGGGGCGCCGGACATGGCGTTCCCACGCATCAACGCACTCTCGTTCTGGCTGCTGCCGCTCTCGGCGCTGATTGCGCTCCTGGGATTCCCGCTCGGCGGGGCGGCCGCGGAGGGCTGGACCAGCTACAGCCCGCTGGCGCAGTCGAAGTTCTCGTCGGGCGTCGGGACCGACCTCTGGATCGTTGCGCTGACCCTGGTCGGCACCAGCTCGATCCTGGGCGCCATCAACTTCATCGTCACGATCTTCAAGATGCGGGCGCCGGGGATGACCCTGTTCCGGATGCCGGTCTTCGTCTGGACGATCCTGGTCACCAGCGTCCTCGTCCTGATGGGAACGCCGGTCCTGACGAGCGCGCTGATCATGCTGTACATCGATCGCAACTTCGGAGGCAGCTTCTTCAACACCGCGCTCGGCGGCGGCAACGCGATCCTGTGGCAGAACGTCTTCTGGTTCTACAGCCACCCCGCGGTCTACATCATGATCCTGCCTGCGATGGGGATCGTATCCGAGGTGCTGCCCACCTTCAGCCGCAAGCCGCTCTTCGGCTACAAGGCGTTCGTGTTCGCGACGGCCGGGATCGGGGCGCTCGGCTTCTCCGTGTGGGCCCACCACATGTTCACCACCGGCACGGTCTACCTGCCGTTCTTCAGCCTGATGACGTTCCTGATCGCCGTCCCGACCGGCGTGAAGATGTTCAACTGGGTCGCCACGATGTTCCGCGGCAAGCTCCGCTTCACGACCGCGATGCTCTTCGCGGTGGGCTTCCTGTCGCTGTTCCTGATCGGCGGGATCAACGGCGCGATCCTGGCCGCGGTGCCGGTGGACTACCACGTGCACGCGACCTACTTCATCGTCGCGCACATCCACTACGTCCTCTTCGGCGGCTCGATCATGGGCATCTTCGCCGGCCTCTACTACTGGTGGCCGAAGATGTTCGGGCGGAAGCTGAACGAAGGCCTGGGGAAGATCCATTTCGTCGGGATCTTCATCGGGATGAACCTCACCTTCTTCCCGATGCACCTGCTGGGCCTCTCCGGGATGCCGCGCCGCATCGCCGACTACAGCGCGACCGCCGGTTGGAACGACCTGAACCTCCTCGCCACGATCGGCGGCTTCACGATCGCCGTCTCGATGCTGCCCTTCCTGTGGAACATCTTCATCACGTTCCGGGGTGGAGAGCCGGCCGGTGACGACCCCTGGGAGGGGAACACGCTGGAGTGGGCGACCTCGTCGCCGCCACCGCCGTACAACTTCGACCACCTGCCGCCGATCCGCTCGGAGCGACCCGTGTTCGACCTCCGTCACGCGAACGACGTGCCGGCACTGACCGCGGGGCACTGAGCATGGCCGTGACCAGCAGCGCCCTCACGCCGCACGTGGCGGCCGCGGGCGAGAGCCGGGCGCACGCCCAGCGCGGGATCAGCAACCCGATCCTCGGGATGGTTCTGTTCATCGTCTCCGAGGTGATGTTCTTCGGCGGCCTCTTCGCCGCGTACTTCAACGTCCGCCTGAACGCGACCCAGTGGCCGCCATTCGTGAACGAGGCGGTGTTCCAGCCCTTCCAGATCCACCACGAGATCGTCCTCCCGGCGATCCTCACGACGCTCCTCGTGCTCTCGTCGGTCACGATGCAGCTGGGCGTCTGGGCCATCCGCCGCGGCGACCGGACCGGCTTCCTCCGCAACACCGGGATCACCCTCGTGCTGGGGGTGCTCTTCCTCGTCGGCCAGATCTACGACTACACGCAGCTGGGCTTCGGGATCACCGACACGGCGTTCGGCAGCACGTTCTACACGCTGACCGGCTTCCATGGCGCGCACGTGCTCGGTGGTGCGATCATGCTGAGCGTCGTGCTCTACCGCGGGATGTCGGGCCAGTTCTCGGCAAAGCACCACGATGCGGTGGAGGCGGTTTCCATCTACTGGCACTTCGTGGACGTCGTCTGGATCGCGCTCTTCTCGACGCTCTATCTGCTCTGATGGCCGGAGGATCGGGCTCATGATCATGCGACCGCGCCGGGCGATGCTGATCGGCTTCGTCTTCGCCGGGCTCGGGGTGGCCTATGGGCTCCTCAGCCGCGACTGGATCGGCGTGACGCTGCTCCTCGCGCTGGGCGTGGCGATGGGGCTGATGGCCTACGTCCTGATGGCGGCCTCGCCGCGCGGCGACGAGACCGAGTAGCGCGGCGCAGGCGATCCCGCAGTCCATGTCGCCCTGGGATTCGTTCCTCGCGTTACTCAACAAGTTGGTCTCGCCGGACTGGGGCGCGCTTGTCGCGCTGATCCCGATCGGGGTCGCCGTGCTCGTGGTCGCGTATCTCGGCTGGACGGTTCGGCGCGCGCTCACGGCGCCGCCCACGCGGACCCGGCCCATTCCCGCGATGCCGACGCCGGCGCACATCCACATGCCCGGGCCAAGCCTGGCGCCGTTCCTGGCGGCCGCCGGGTTCGCCTGCCTGTTCCTTGCCCTGCTCTTCGTCCACGTCGGGCCCCGCGTCGACCCCGCGACGAAGCAGCCCATCGCCGATTCGACCGCCTGGACGATCGCGCCGTTCGGCCTCCTCGCGATCGCGATCGGCGTCGTCGCGCTCGTCTCGGGCCTGCTCTACTGGGGTCGCGAAGCCAGTCGCGAATACGACGCGCTCGAGGCGCCGCGCGCCCTGCCGGCCGTGGCGCACGCCGGGCCGCCCGCGGGCGTCCACATGCCGGGGCCCAGCTTCCGGCCGTTCGTCCTGGCGGTCGCCGCGGCGACGCTCGTGCTGGGCGGCGTGCTGAACGTCTCGATCTTCGTCGGGGGCCTCGCGATGCTGGTGATCGCGCTCCTCGGCTGGCTGCGCGACGCTCGCGCCGAGTACCGGGAGACGGTGCGGGCCGACGCGACGGGCCATCTCGAGAACATCCCCGCCCCCCGCTTCCCGGCCGGGACGCTGCTGGTCTTCGGCGCGATCTTCGCGGCGAGCGTCCTGGTCGCAGCCGGGATCGTCCCGCCCAGGGGCTCCTCGGCGGGCCCGGCGGGGTCGGCGGCACCGGCCGCGGCGGCCGGCAGGGCCCCATCCCCCTCCCCATCGCCCGCCCCCAGCGGCCCGGCCGGCTCGCCTGGGGCGAGCGCGGCG
>Ga0208587_1000301_pt1 | contig 27475 bp, 24 predicted proteins | sample NGESurdeep092012_7_FD_184472 | JGI IMG/M metagenome (GOLD analysis project Ga0208587, IMG submission 184472) | Arctic peat soil microbial communities from Barrow, Alaska - NGEE Surface sample 210 deep-092012 (SPAdes) | ecosystem: Environmental > Terrestrial > Soil > Wetlands > Peat ...
GTGAAGTCAACAGCTCAAAGCAACGTTGTAACACGTCCTCTCGCCCCTGCAGCCGCGAATTTACTGCTCAATAGTGATTACTTTTGCACCGGGAAGTAGCTAACCGTTACTGGGGAAACATCATGTTCGTGCCGAGCAGCGACCGGGTCGCAACTTGGCCTGCGCATAATGATGCGACAACCCTACCATTTACTTACGCAGATCCTGGCAACGGCGACTATCAACTCCTTACTCCGAAACGGACTGACACAACCGACGGGAAAAGATCAGGAATCGATTGGGCGGCTCTGCGAGCAGCAATGAACAATTGAGCAGAGTCGTGTAAGACTGGCGCCTGGCAATGCGGCTGCTGAAGAGAATCAGCAAAGAGCGCCGAACGCCGCAGGTGCTGTTCTGTGGCAATGGCAGCCAGGGTCGGAGGAATCACTATCGTAAGCCGAGCGCCATACTCATCGCACAAGGTTTTCAGCTCTCTTAATCGAGCTTCGCTCTTAAGCCGTACTTCGGATTCGGACAAGGCCGGAGCGGGGCGAAAGCCGAGGACAGACGTAAGACCCCCGACACCTGGCATAACGCGAGCCAGCAACCATTTCCTGATCTCGGTGCGGGTTCCAAACCACCCGCTCCAATGCGCGAAGAAGTAGTTGGTAGTGGTAGTTGCATTCAGATGCTCACGCCGGGCTAGATCCGCTAGGTCAGTCGCGTCCTGATATCTCGCCGTGAATTCTCCTCGCATGTTGTCCCTCACCAGATGAGCGACGCCCAAGCAGAGAACGGCATCGTCGGGTCGAGATCCGCGCCTGAATAATGTCCGCAAATGTAGTACAAGTCCAGGTATTCCGTTTGCTCGATCACTAATCGATAGACATCATATTTCGATAGAAGCGCCATATGCGGAAGGCAAGAACGGACGTCATGACCGAGATTGCACTTTGTCGATGATAGCGGCGAGCTTTTGCGCCTGAGCGAGGGCGTTGAAGCTGCGCTGGAACCATTCCGAGGGCTTAACGCTGTCGGACGGAAGACTCAGGTACTGCAGTACCTTGCGATCGATTTCGTCCGGTACGTCTTGAGGATGGAGACCTACGTAGGGAACTCCGGAACGCGAGAGCACACGCTCCACTGGGGAATCGGGTAGTGTGCAAGCCAGTATTGGGCGCCCAATTCGCACGTAGTCGAATACTTTCGCCGGCAGTTGCAAGGCCGCGCTTGACTTGGTAACGTCGAGCAAGATCAGTCCATCGCTCTCCGCGGCCAGGCGATCAGCCTCGGTTTTGGCCACTTCAACGCCATCGCACCGAAACCACGTCATTTGAACGTCAGGCCGAGTTCTCGGCGCGTCGCAAAAACCGATCATTTCTAAGCGGAGCGCGGAAACATCACACCGGCCCGACTCAATCAGCCGATGCAACGAGTTCAGCAACAAGTCCGGATAACGATCTCCGTAGATCGCACCGACGTGGCGATATACCCGATATGGGCGAGACGGAACAGGAACGGCATGGAGTCCATCTTCCGGATCGAAGCCATTCCACAAAGTCTCGATCTTCCCCTTCCATTCAGGGTATCGGGTGCGCCACAACTCAGCTACGGAATCGGTGTTGGCAATAACCGCATCCGCGTTTTGAAAGAACAGTTTTTCAAGATACTCGTCTACCTTGCGAGTGCGCTTCGGGCGGTACGGGTTCCCCACGAGCGGATCACGAAAATCCGCGATCCAGGACCAACCGAATTTCTTTTTCGCCCAAAGTGCAGCAAGATGCGTGGTCAAGGGCGGCGAAGTCGAGATGAGCAGACGCGATTCACCCCGCCACCTGTCCGCAACCCGGATGACACGGGGGACCCACGTGATGCCGCAGTCGCAGGGGAGCAGCGTCAGCCGAGCGGCCCTTTCCACCACCGGACGGTATCGTTTCGGCAAAGTAGGGTATGCAGCTTTCATCCGGTACACGTTGTCGGCCATGATGCATCGGGACTCGGTTCCCCCAGCGATCACATCGACTGGGTATCCGAGCCGACGGAGATACCTGGTAAGGCGATGCGGGCGAGCCGCTCCGGAATACGGGTCGGGCGGATATAACAAAGCGATCATGAGAACCGCAGTCACCTGCGTACCCAGACCGCAGTAATGGCCAAGAAAAACCGCACCCCGACGGCGATTACGGACCCGTGGCGCATGATCAGTCCATTATGCCGACGGAGGCTGAGTTTGTCAGCCTTGTGGAACGGCGGCAGAAACTGGAAAAACTCGCGGACAACCATTCCCTTGGTCGCTCCCGTTTGGTGAAGCCGGGCGGTGGAAAGCGCGACGACAATTGCGATCGGGAGGCCAAGAACGACAGAAAGGGCGCAGATTAACAGCCAGTTCCAGGGGCCGACGATAGCCCCGACGGGTGCCATCACTTTCAGGCGACCGAGGTTGACCATTCGCAGCAGGTGAAGCGCGAAATAGGTACATACCGCCAGACTCAAGCCTGCAGCAGCGACAATCAACCCGCGTATGCCAAAGAAAAACAGATTTAATCCAACACCAAACATCATGCCTGCAATCGACAGCCAATCAGGAACTTCGACCCGCCGAATATCGAGCCACGCACCCAATACCGTCACGACTATCAAGGTTGCGGAAGCCATCAGCGGCAAGTGGATCATCGGCCACCTCCTCCAGATTCCACTGCCGATGGCCGTTGCGCTGCGTTCCGCGCTTGCTCCAAGCGTTCGAACCAGAGTTCGAGCACCAGCAAGGCCCAAAGCCAATGCGAATTATCGCGTCGCATAGCTTCGTGCTCCCTGATCAGCTCTCGCAGAAACGGTGGCGATACCAGGTCCCGGCGCAAAAAGCGCGAGCTACTGAGATGGTCCTGCAGAAACTCCCGCAGGATTCCCCGTATCCAGTGCGACACTGGGGCAGCGAAGCCCATCTTCGGCCGTACGAAGAGTTCCTGTGGAAAACGGTCGCCCCATGCCCGAAAGACGATTTGCTTGCCCTTTCCATCGCGTAACTTCCAATCAAGGGGAATCGCTGCGGCCAGTTCGGCTAACTCATGATCGAGAAACGGACTCCGGACCTCCAATCCGTGAGCCATGGAAGCGCGGTCGACTTTAACAAGCATGTCGGCCACGAGAGAGGATGTGGCGGCGAAATAGACCGCTTGTTGCAAAAGACCAGCTCCATTGGGCAATAGGAAGTCGCAGAGAGTCCGCGTATAGTACGCTTCTTCGGCAGGGAGCATCCACTGGGGCCGAAGAAGTCCTTGGCGCAAGAAATAGGGAGCAAAACCGTGCTCGAAGTAACGCACAAGAGGTGACGATCAGCTTAGCACGCGAAGATAGTTCTTTCCGTATGACGAATACGGCACGGCCTCGCTCACAAATCCAAGAATGCGACGCACGCCCGGCGGAATACGGTCCAGAGCGCTCATTCGCTGTGCTTCACCAAATATCTCGTAGCCGGCAAACATCTCGTCGCCGCCGTCCCCACTGAGAACAACCTTGACATGTTGTGCGGCAAGCTGGGAAATCAAATAGGTCGGAATGGAGGATGAATCCGCGAAAGGTTCTCCGAATCGACCGACTAGTTCTTCCACCACCCGAACCAGCAGGGCGGGATCTTCCGGGACGACCAGCTCATAGTGTTCGGTACCATACTTCCGGGCGACAAGTGCCGCATAGCCAAGTTCGTTGAATGCGGGATTATCGAAGCCTGCAGAAAAGGTCTTAATCGGTGCCGCAGACTGTAACGCCATCGACGCCACCACAGAACTCGAGTCAATTCCTCCACTGAGAAAAGCTCCCAGCGGAACATCCGCGTGCATACGAATGCGCACTGCTTCGTCGAACTTCTCCTTAAGTTGCGCGCAGACCTCATTCTCGCTCAGTCCTGGGGCTGGATGCTCGGTGGGCGCGGAAAGTCTCCAATATTGCGACTGATGAAGAGCGCCCCCGATGTCATACGTCATCCAACTGCCTGGAGCCAGTTTGCGTACCGCGCGTATGCCTGTGAGCGGTTCCGGCACGTAGAGGAACTGGAAGTACAGCTGCAGTGCCTCGCGGTCGATATCACAGGGAATCCCAGCACGCACGAGGGCGTCCAGTTCGCTTGCAAAGAAGAACTCATGCGGAAGCGCCGCATAATAAAGTGGCTTCTTTCCGAAGCGGTCTCTTGCCAACAAAAGGCGCTTGGCGGCGGAGTCCCATATGGCAAATGCAAACATGCCACGAAGACGGGCTATCCCAGCTTTTCCGTACTCCTCGTACAGATGAACCAGCACTTCGGTATCGCAAGTCGTTTGGAAACGGTGACCCTGCCGCGTGAGTTCCTCGCGAAGCTGACGGTGGTTGTATATCTCGCCATTGAAGGCGACCCAAACGCTCCCATCCTCGTTTGTCATCGGCTGGGCTCCGCCTTCGGGATCGATGATGCTTAGCCTGGCTACTCCGAGGGCGCAATCATCTTCAATATGGAACCCCGTGCCGTCGGGGCCGCGATGGCGTAGCGCATCGCACATCTTGTGAACCAGTTGCGCGCTGGTTACATCGCGGGAAACACAACCGGCAATCCCGCACATCGCAGTTCCTCCGGATAGGACTTCTGCCCCCGAGAGTGGTCGACTTGCTATCCCAGACTTTCAATTGGCCTTCTGCAGCCAGCCATGTGCTGTCGCCCTCTTGCGCACGTTCTTGCCGCTCACTCTCGGTTCGCCATGACAAAAGCCAGACTACGGCTCGCAGAAGCGTGCCCATTGAGAGCCGACGCTAACGCGCGGCTCGGATTGAACTTCGTAATAGATTGCGACTGCGAGTGTCGAAAGCACCTCGACAGTTTGATTCTAGAACGAAGTCGCCGGGCGTCAACTGGCAAATCGGGTGTCACCAAAAGTAATTGCCCCTTAATTCCCGAATTGGGAGAACGGTGCGCACTTTGTAACAAAGTGATTGCGACTGAAGGCAACAGGTGAAAAACGGGAACCCAGAGACTGGTACGCACGAGGGCACGGCGCCTTACGAGTCTCGCGAAAACATTCTGCAAGAATGCTGGGAGTTATGCGAAAACGTGTAGGCTCCGCTGGAACGAGAGGTCAGCAATGCTCCCAGAACCGCTCATTCCATGGGCGAACGTCAATTTCGCTAGTCCACGCACCGCTCTGTTGCCGATGCAGCGAAACTACGACTTCGGAGATGTGATTTGGGTCTGACTGAGGCCCTCCGTCAGCCCTTTCGACACCCTCATAGATGTCCGCGTCGATGACGAGATGCGCAACATGAATCCCCTTGGGCCAGAGCTCCCGGGAGAGTACTTGGGCGAGCGCGCGCTGACCGAATTTTCCCGCCGCGAGATTCAGGTGTCCTGCCCGCCCCAGCAAGGATGAGGTCGATCCTACTAAGATAATCGTTCCGCGCCTAACCGGGAGCATCGAACATGCCGCTTCTCGAGCGACTAGAAAGGGGCCAAGACAGTTGTGCCGCCATCCCTCCTCAAACGCGGGAAGCTGGATGTCAATGGTCTCGCCCGGTCCAAAGTTCTGAATCGAATAAACAACCAGGTTCGGAATACCATGCTGTGCCCGGACGAGTGCAAAGAGTTCCGTAACAGACGCTTCGCTAGTCGCGTCGCAGCCGTAGGCGAAGGCGGTTCCGCCTTCCGCCTCAATCCCATCGGTAAGGGCATCAAGCCGGTTCGCGTTTCTTGACGCCACCACGACAGCCATTCCTTCGCTTGCAAGCCGTCTGGCAAGTGCATATCCAAATCCCGGCCCGACGCCAACTATCAATGCAAGCTCACCTCTCAGTCCATGTACCTCTGATGGCTGCCGTGCTGTTTCTGGGTCGCCGCCTGCTGACATCTGTGGCAAAGCCTCCAACCACCTCTGGTGTCGTCGGGACGCATTCTTGAGGCGATGACCAGAGTTGCGCGTGACATCTACGGCGCGTTCAAATTTGAAGGCCAACGCGATTGGGCCGAGACGAATCTTTCTCCACCTCTTGAGGTTATTCCAAAGGTTTCGTAGCATCGTTTATTTCCTTTCTCAGGCGAGTGCCCCCGGCCGGGTGCACTCAGGAAGGTTCTATTCGGGAGCTTTACTGATTCTGCGCGCTACTGAGCGCCAGAATGCTTGCGCCCGTCTGCTACTGCGCAATCCCAAGCCCGCTGGCACGACCGCCGCCAGCAACCGGCTTGCCATGCAAACTTTGACGCACGACTCCTGGTCGGGGCCATGAACACTAACTCGCGAGAGCTGCGCATGGTATCGCCGAGTCTGGCGGTGAGATCGGTTCTTCCAGGCTCTTGAACCACAATTCCAGCATGAGCAAGGCATAGATCTGGTGGTGATTACTGCGGCGGCCACTGGCATGCTCCTCCAGCAGGTATCTCACGAAGTCCGGAGAAACGATGCCGCGATCCAGAAAAGTCTTGCTCAAGAGACTATCGTGTGCCAACTGCCGCAATGGCCCCCGAAACCAGTGATCGATCGGAACTCCAAAACCCATCTTGGACCGCGTCAACAACTCCGGCGGGAGGCGATCTCCAAGTGCATCGATTAGTATTCGTTTGCCGTTGCCGTTTTCCCATTTCCAACTCGTTGGAATACGGGTGGCAAACTCCGCGAAGTGGTGGTCCAGCAGTGGGCAGCGCACTTCTAAGGAAGCCGCCATTGAAGCCCGGTCGACTTTTACCAGAAAGTCTCCGGTCAAGAGATTCGTGGCTTCGAAATACATCAATTGCGAACGGATGTCGGTGCCGTCTGGGAGGAAGTTATCCGGCAACATGTGCTGCAGAAAAACGGCATCTGCCGGCAGCATCCACGCAGGATTCAGCATTCGCTTGCGAAGAAAATATGGGACGTAATTCAAGTTGAAATACCGTTCCAGCGCCGTGGGAGACCCCATTCCATGGAGAAAGTTTTTGCCGTAGGCGGAATACGGGAGCGCGTTCGCGGTCAGGCGCAGCAGCTTTCGAAGCGGGAGCGGCACGCGGTCCAGGAACTTGTATTTTTGCACAAGATCCAGGATCGGATATCCGGCAAAAAATTCATCGCCACCATCGCCGCTTAAAGCCACCTTAACGTACCGAGCTGTAAACTCCGAGACGATGTAAGTGGGAATGGCCGACGAATCCCCAAAGGGTTCGTCATAGTGGCCCACCAGTTTGGTGAGTAGTCCAACCGAATCCGGACGTACCACGATCTCGTGATGATCTGTTTTATATTTCCTCGCGACTAAGGCAGCGTATTTCAGCTCGTTGTACGCAGCCTCCTCGAAGCCGATCGAAAATGTCTTCACCGGCTCGGAAGACTGCATGGCCATGGACGCGACCACCAAGCTGGAATCAATACCGCCGCTGAGAAACGCTCCCAGGGGTACGTCCGCAATCATGCGAGCGCGCACAGCTTTATCGAAGAGCTCGCGCAATCGCTCGCGGGTTTGCTGCTGAGTGAGCCCGGTTCGGTTCTCCTCGGAAAACGCCGGAAGCCTCCAATAGCGGCCCTCCTTTATCGTGCCATCAGCCGAGTACTCGATCCAGCAACCTGGCATCAGCTTGCGAATCGCCCGGAACGGGCTGTACGGGTCAGCTATGTAAGTGAATTGAAAATACAGGCGCAGCGCCTCGGTATCGAGATCGAGAGGAACGCCGGCCACGCGAAGGCATTTCAATTCACTCCCAAAGTAAAAGCCGGACGGCGTCTGTGCATAGTACAAGGGCTTCTTACCAAAGCGATCGCGGACCAGCAGGATCTTGCGGGCTCGCGCATCCCAGATACAGAACGCAAACATACCGTCCAATCGGTGCAGGCCTTCCGTACCCTCTTCCTCATACAAGTGGACCAACACTTCCGTGTCGCTGTTGGTGGTAAAGTGGTGACCACGACGGATCAGATCGTCCCGTAGCTCCCGGTAATTATAGATTTCACCGTTAAAGACAACCCATATCGAGCCGTCTTCGTTGGAGATTGGCTGATGTCCAGTGCTAAGATCGATGATGCTAAGCCGGCGCATGCCGATCCCGCAGCCGCCGTCGACGTAGAAACCTTCGTCATCCGGCCCGCGGTGGCGTATCAAGTCGCACATGGCGTGCACATCGGAAACCTGCGCCTTGCCATCCCGGAGGAGAAATCCCGCTATCCCGCACATGGTATTAGGAATGCTACCATCTCATCCGACGTGCTCGCCACCAATCTGCCAAATGACACTCCAGCGGCTCGCTTAAGAACCTTGCTACATTCCTGCTATTCAACGCGCACCTTGGTAATTCACTTTTTCCGCTCACACAAAGTGTTATGCGACAATCAGAAGTTGCATTAAGGCGCCATGCGCTGGGGGAGCGAACAATCAGAGGAGCGATTTGAGCATGACTCAACAGGCAACGGAAATCGCCAGCGGAGAGCGTTTCGAGTTTGGCAGGAACTGGGAGCGGTTTCTACGAACGCTCAATGACGAAAAGACTGAAGAGGCCGTCAAGTCTCTCAAGGACATGCTTGAGACCGAGGGCCTCGCCGGCAAGAGTTTCCTCGATATCGGGTCTGGCAGCGGTCTCTTCAGCCTGGCGGCGCGCCGTCTGGGCGCACGCGTTCATTCTTTCGATTACGACCCCCATTCCGTAAATTGTACGGCTGAGTTGAAGCGGCGTTACTTTCCCCACGACGACGCGTGGACGGTGGAATCGGGATCGGCTCTGGACGCTCCCTATCTCAGATCTCTAGGGCGGTTCGATGTCGTTTACTCCTGGGGGGTGTTGCACCACACCGGGGACATGTGGACGGCGCTAGCCAATGCTGCACCCTCGGTAGCTCGAGGCGGAAAGCTTTTCATCGCCATTTACAACGACCAGGGAACCGCCAGTCGGCGTTGGACCAAGGTCAAGAGACTGTACAACCAACTGCCGCGCGGCTTGCGCTTTCTGGTGGTCTGGCCTTCGTTTTGGGTACTCAATTGGCGTCCGCTGGTGAAGGATTTTCTTCGTGGCAGACCATTCCGGAGCATTCGTGACTATGGCAAGAACCAGCGCGGTATGTCCTTTTGGCAGGATTTGGTCGACTGGGTTGGAGGCTATCCATTTGAAGTTGCCAGGCCCGAGCAGATTTTTGATTTCTACCGGCAGCGAGGCTTTGTCCTCACGCGCCTGTTAACCTGTGGCGGAACGCCAGGTTGCAATGAATTCGTTTTTGAGAAGTCAGCTCCGACATCGAGCTGATGGAGATCAAAAAGATTCGTGATACGAAAAATTCTAAAGAAATGTTGGTATGGCGCCTTTCTTGCTGCCGGGCTGCCGCTGGCGGCGATGTCTCTTTTTGGCCGCGTCAAGCCAATCTACACGTTCTTCTCACAATTCTGTGCGATGGTTCCAGGCGGCGTCGGCGACTATCTTCGAGTTGGTTATTATCATCTGACCCTCGCGCAGTGTTCGATGTCCAGCCGAATCTCCTTCGGTTCGTTTTTCGCTCACCCAGAAGCTCGCGTCGGCGCGCGCGTTTACATCGGAAGTTATTGCATCTTGGGAAAGGCGGTCATCGGAGATGGAACACAGGTTGCTTCTGGTGCACAAATCCTGAGCGGTCAACATCAGCACATACGGGACTCGTCTGGCACTTTTCATGAGGCGGGTGACTTTGTCAGTGTGACGATTGGTCCTGATTGCTGGATTGGAGCGGCAGCTATCGTTATGGCGGACGTGGGCGCACGAACTACCATCGGGGCGGCATCGGTAGTGACTCGCCCGATTCCTCCCGACTCTGTCGCCGTTGGAAGTCCGGCTCGCGTTGTCCGGAGCAATCAGGCAGCACTTTCGGACAACCCGTAAGGATGCTGGAACTTGCCAGGTCCACTCATCGTACGGTCGGGTACAATGGCGCAGGAAAGCCAAGACGGGTTCTCTAGTGCATCTGTTTGTGACAAGTCCACCAATACCAATCCGGCTGGCAATTGTCGCCGGCGCCCGTCCCAACTTTATGAAGATTGCGCCGTTGATGAAAGCGCTTTCGAACGATGCCGATTTCCAAGTGGCGCTGATCCATACCGGCCAGCACTACGACGACAACATGTCGGGCCAGTTTTTCCGCGACCTCGGTATTGCCGACCCGCAGTACCACCTGGAGGTGGGCTCCGGCAGCCATGCCCAGCAGACCGCCGAGATCATGAAGCGGATTGAGCCCGTATTCGAAGAGTTCCGCCCTACGGCGGTGATCGTGGTGGGAGATGTGAACTCGACCGCTGCAGCAGCCCTGGTCGCAAAGAAGCTCGGCATCGATGTCGTTCACGTAGAAGCCGGCTTGCGTAGCTTCGATCGGTCCATGCCGGAAGAGATCAACCGCATTGTCACCGATTCCATTGCTGACGTTTTCCTGGTTACGGAGGAGAGCGGACGCACAAACCTTCTGCGGGAAGGGATCGCTCCGGAGCGGATCCACCTGGTCGGCAATCTGATGATCGACTCGCTGCGCCAGCATCTCGAGCGGGCCCGCACGTCCGAGATCGCGGATAGACTCGGTGTCAGAGGTAAGCCCTACGGACTGGTTACGCTTCACCGGCCGGGAAACGTTGACGATGTCGATAGTCTGGGCGAGATCCTTGGGGCATTGAGCGTGATCGCGGAGTCCCTGCCGCTGCTCTGGCCGATGCATCCCCGGACTAGATCGCGACTGCAGAACAGCAGAATCGAGCTTTCGTCCGGCATTCGGGTCCTAGAACCGCTAGGCTACTTGGATTTCTTGTCCCTCGAGGCAGATAGCTCGATCGTGCTTACCGATTCTGGTGGGATCCAGGAGGAAACGACAGCCCTGGGGGTGAACTGTCTTACGCTGCGCGACAACACGGAGCGGCCGGTCACGATCCAGTTCGGCACGAACCGCGTAGTCGGCACGCGCAAAGCGACTATTCTGAGCGCATGGGAGGAAGTCCAAAGTTCCCCGCGGGTAACCCGGATTCCGCCACTGTGGGATGGGAAAGCGGGGCCGCGCTGCCGCGAGGTTCTTCGCCGGTTATACTCGGGGCGTACTGCCATCGAAAGAACCGAGAGTCCTTGCGCACCGACTCCCCTTTGATATTCATGTTCTACGCCTCAACGGCGGCTCTCTCATGCGACAACTCCTCATCATCGCCTACGCGTTCCCGCCCTTTCCAGCGCCAGGATCTGCACGACCATGGCGCTTTTACAAATTCCTCCCCGAATTCGGCTACGAAACCCATGTACTCACGGCATCACGTCCCGAACAAGTTCTCCCCCGAATCACATTCGTTCCTCCATTAGAAGTGTCCTTTGCCGAACGCGTATTGCGACAGTTTTTTTTCCCTGCGGACAACGACGTGCTTTGGATCCGCCCCGCGATTGCCGCAGCGGAGCGGTTGATTGCAGAAACCCCGTTCGATGCAGTCTTATCCACAATTCCTCCCATCCACGGTCACACGGTGGCGTACCTGCTCAAAAAGCGAACCGGATTGCCATGGATTGCCGACTACCGCGATCCAGTCGTCGGCAACCCGTTGCGCACATACCGTGGGTTGCCCCGCTGGGTGGATGGTTTGATGGAGCGCCACTTTTGCCAAGCCGCGAACCTGGTGGTGACGGTGACGGACCGCCTACAGCAAGAGTGGATCCAGCGGTACCCTGAGGCTGCGGCAAAGACTGTTGTGATATGGAATGGGTTCGACCCGGAGGAAAACATTGCGCCCAAGCCTCTTCCACTCAGGTCCTACCGCGTCCTAGCCCACATTGGAAGTTTTTACCTTGGGCGCCATCCAATAATACCCATGACGGCCATTGCTCGGCTGATCAGGCGCGGTATTCTCGACCCCGCTCGTCTCCGATTGCGCCTCATAGGGTCGCTTGACTTAGCTATACGGCGGAACAACCAGCAGCTGTTCGACGAACTAATTGAGATCGGCTGTCTCGAGTGCTTGCCGCCTGTGCCTCGGGTTCAGGCACTCGATCTCATGATGGAAGCCGATCAGTTGATGCTCGCGGACAATAACAACGCGGACATCGGACACACTGTGCCGGCCAAGCTGTTCGAATATGTCCGGGTCGGGCGTCCAATATTGGCCCTAACTTCCGCCGGCTCGCCCGTCGAGCGAATTCTCGCTACAAGCGGCGTTCCTCATGTGGTACTGTCTCCGGACCTTGACGAGCAGACCATCGATACGCGCATGATCGAGTTTCTGAACCTTCCGAGCGACCCGGTTCCCGCCAGCGAGCGGTTCTTGCTCGACTTCAACGGAAGGAACCAAGCCGGAATACTCGCGAAACTGCTTGATGGGATGCTCGCTGCCCGACCGGTATGACCTGGGTCGGCTACGTCCTGTATGTAAAGAGGCGAAACCGGTTGAAAATTCTGCGGCGAATACATTCCGAACCAAACCGGGTAGGCTAGGGCAGCTGCGGCGAGCCGTTCGTTAGTCGCTGTTCGCCCTGCGTTGCTTCATGTACTGAACGCCATTGGGCTTTGCAGTCTCGTCAAAGGCCGTTCTGGGCGTACCGCCCTTGCCTTTTAGCTCTTCCGAGAAACCACCGGTGATGTAGACGGCCCCTTTTTCCAGCGCCACCTGGAGTTCCTGACAGCGCTCGGGCGTCATGCCGTTAATGTTGTACTCGGACCAGGGAAACCGGGGACCTACAGCCGAGCTTGCTTGATGGCGCGCCAGATACTCATCCAAGGAGCAGATCACCTTGGCTGGAATTCCGGCGCATACCGTCTCAGGTGGCAGCGACTTGGCCACAACGGAATTGGCGCCCACAATGGTTCTTGGTCCCACCTCCACGCCAGGAAGGACTACAGTACGAGATCCAAAATGGCATGATTCGTGAATGGTCACCTTGCCAATCAGACCGGCATCCAGAAATTCGTCCATTTGGGCGTCATGGGCAAGAATCAGACATTGCTCTCCAAAGCCACACCAGTCGCCGATGCTGATTGCGAAACAGCTTGACGTGTCGATCCAAGTGGAAGCAGGCAGATTGACACCCTGGCCAATGTGCATACCCATTGTCCGGAGCTTCTCCCATCGTCGCTCCAAACGGGCACGTTCAAATTTGGCCTTCCAAACTGCAGCGAGATCAAGCAGAGGGTGCAGCATAGTGTCTAACCGCGAACTCCGCGCAACCGGGCTTTCATGTTTTCCAGACCCGAAACGCATTGCAGAATGTCTATCAAATTATCGGAAAAGGGAAACCGTGGAACCGCACAGATCGCAGGCGCTTTCCGGAATTCAGCGGGGCGGAATCTGCCCGGGTATCCTCTGACGCCTCCCCACAATCCTAGACGATGTACCTCTGTCATCTCGCGCATTCCAAAGTCTCTTTGGCGTCCATGCGGATAACAGAAAATGGGCACTGGCGATGCCAACTCATCGCATAAGCGCTTCCAAGATGCCGAGATCTCGAATCTCGCATGTTCGTCGGAGGTGCTCGACAAAACCGGATGGGTCAGCGTGTGAGGTGCGAACGTTACGCCTCGCTTTTCAAGCTGCCGCGCTTCGTCCCAAGACAGTGGCGCGAACCGGCGCGGAGGCACGGCTGGAAGTTCGACATCGGCATCTCGGGATAAGTTGGCGAGACACGCTACTCGATTCGGGTGGGAAGCGTCCTGACACCACAAGGCGATCTCGCGAGCCGCGCTCATGCGAGCCGGCAGGGAGTCCAATTCAAGTAGTCTTTGCTCATCACCGACACAAACCTTTAACTGCCTCTTGGAGGTCTTTTCGCAGATGTGTTGAATCTCGTCCCACCAAAGCCAGTTCTTGCCGTCCAGGAATCCCGTGACCGCAAAGATGGTCACAGGACAATCGAATTCGGCAAAAATCGGCCCTGCGATCGAAGCGTGATCGAAATAGCCGTCGTCAATTGTAAAAGCAATTGCTCGTGTCAGGCTTTCTCCCTCTCGAAGACGGCGGAACATCTCTTGCAGGGACATGAGATGATAACCTTGCTTTCGCAGATGCGACAAAACCGCACGGACTTTCGAAGGGTCATGGCCGTCCACCCCATCTCCAGGAGAAGAGAAACGGTGCAGCATGAAAATGGACGCGCACGTGCCGGTTAGGCTGGAAAGACCTTCCGCCAGTCCCGGCACGCACAAAGGCGTCAACAAAATTTTCTTTAGAGAAGCACCCGTTCGCACCAACCCACCTCGAAACTCAAAGTGCTCGAGAGTTGCCCAGCAGGGCCGTCCTTCCTCTTTTGCATCGCTGCAATTTGTTCTGCCGAGAGGCGTGACTAGTTTATCCGGAATCTCCATGCGGCGTGGAGAAGGTAGACCTATGCGAGGTCAACTTTGATGCCCGCTCCCGCTCAGGTCGCAGGCCGTTCGGGATCAGAGACAGGTCAAGCGCAACGCTCTCTGCAAACGAAGCCTTTCGCATGAGTGCGATGGTCGAAACCAGGCTCGCACTCTCGCCTTCCTCATTAGCCGCTCACTTGGCGCCCCAATCAGTATGACCTGGACGATCATATCCACCCGCGGGGCTCCGCTCATGCGCCAGTCCTAAGAAATTGGACTTTTTGATCTAGGTTTCCGAGAGCATCCGACTCGACCATCATCCGAACCAGGCCCTTGAAATCCACCGCGGGATTCCAGTTCAAGGAGCGCCGAGCCAGGCTGGAGTCGCCACGCAGGTCATGAATCTCGCCGGTGCGGAAGAGTTTGGGGTCCACTTCGACGTACTCATTCACCACTTCGGCAACGTTGCGGCCAGGAGGCACCAGGTCCAGGCAGTGAAGCACCTCGACCACAAATTCGTAAACGCTGTGCGATTCGCCGGTGGCGATGACGTAGTCGTTGGGCTTGTCCTGTTGCAGCATGGCGTGCATGGCGCGGATGTAATCGCTGGCAAATCCCCAGTCGCGACGGGCCTGCATGTTGCCCAGCTTCAGCTTTTTCTTCCTGCCCTGGGCCCAATCGGCCGCAGCCAGCGTGATCTTGCGGGTCACCATCTCCGGTCCGCGGCGCGGCGATTCATGATTAAAGAGAATGCCGCCGACGGCGAAAATTCCGCGCTCGCGATAGACGCCACACAAGCGGTGAGCGGCCGTCTTGGAAACTCCATAGGGAGAGGTCGGAGCAAGCGCGGTTTGTTCATTGCGCAGGCCGTTTAGATTGCCGTACATCTCCGAACTGGATGCCTGATAGATGCGGGTATCCGGCTTCTGGCGCTCGATGATATTCAGCAAGCGCGCTAGTCCGCCAACATTGATGTCGAACGTCTCGGATGGAATTTGCCAGCTGGTGGGGACGAAAACCTGTCCTGCAAGGTTATAAACTTCATCCGGCGACGCCTTGGCAAAAGCGACTTCCAGCGAGGCGGCGTCGCGCATGTCGCCATACAGGACTTCGACCTTGTCCTGGATGGGGATGAGCCAGCGCATCGTTCCCGTTTCGCGGCGCACCATGCCATAAACGCTGTATCCGAGCTCAAGCAGGTATTCGGCAAGATAGCTGCCGTCCTGGCCGGAAATGCCGGTGATTAAGGCCTTCTTCATAAAAGCAACTCTCCCCCTTAAGATTCGCGCTCCACAGCACGGTTGAGTAGCACACGTCCGCGATGACGCGCATCAGCTGTCATTCTTAGCTATAACTCAAGAATATCGCATCCAAGCAGGAATCGTCCGTTAGCCGTGCTCTGAAGAGACCCTAACCGGTGGAGAAACTATCGCCCTCCCCTCCCCAGCAGCAGGATCTTCACGGTCGAAAACATGATGTAGAGGTCGAGTCCAAGAGAGACGTTCTTGATATAGAACAAATCGTAGGCCAGCTTCTCGCGGTTGTCTTCCAGGGTCACGTTATAGCCACGATTGATCTGCGCCCATCCGGTGGCGCCCGGCTTCACCAGCCAACGCTCTTTGTAGAACGGAATCTGTTGAGCGCACTCTTCTTCCTGCTCGGGAACGAAAGGGCGCGGTCCGACGAATGCCATATCGCCCTTGACGATATTGAACAATTGCGGCAATTCGTCGATGCGGGTGCGGCGCAGCCACTTGCCTACCCCGGTGACGCGGGCATCCTCGCGCTCCGCCGGCTTCAACTGTTCCTTGTCTGACCCGTCGTACATGGAACGAAACTTGTAAACCGTGAACAGACGCCCGTGTTCGCCAACCCGCTTCTGACGGAAGATCGCCGGACCCGGAGAGTCAAGACGGATGGCGGCGGCCGCGAGCAGCATCAGTGGCGAGGTCACGACGATGGCGAGACTACCTAAGATGAGCGAGAATAAGCGTTTGTAAAGATGCAGCGCGGTGCGGACATGAAAGCCCGGCGAAAATAGCAGCCAGCTCAAGCGCAGGGAATCCAACGGGATCTTGCCGGTAATGCTTTCGTAGTACTCGGGCCCGTCTTGAATGTATACTCCGCGGGCTTTCAACTTAAGTAGGTTTTCCACTTGCAGTTTGCCGCGGCGGTCCCCCATGGTTACCACGACACGCTGAACATTTCTCTTCTCCGCGAGCTCTTCAATGTCTCCGTCGTCGAATTGGGGAACGCCCGCTACAGTCGGAGCGCTCTGGCCCACGAAGCCCACCACGCGCACCCCGAGTTCGGAGCGTTTACTCATCTCCTCCATCAGCGGTCCCGCCAAAGGACCGTCGCCATAGAGAATAGCGCGCTCGGAGAAGCGGGCAGATCGGTTCAGCACAAAGAAAAGCCTGCGCCAAGCGGGAACCGCGATGCCGACAATGCCCACCCCGATCCACAAAGTGCTGCCACCCAAGCTAACCTCGGGAAACACGTAGTAGAGCACCGCCAACGCGACGAAGGCACAGCCCAATACGCCCACTAGGCGGGTGACCACTTCTCGCCGGTTGGCGAGCACAAACGAATCGTAGAGATCGAAGTAGTACATCAAGATGAGGAAGACTGCGACCACCAAGCCGATCCGGCCCAGGCCGTTTTCGTACAGGAGGTAAATACTGGCGTCGGAGGCCGTCCCTGCCCAAAACTCCACCGCCAGCACAAAACCCAAGGTGACGAGGGCGGCCTCGGTCACCGTGAGCAACAGTGTGCGGGTGGGGAAATAGGCATTGAACAAACGAATCATGCCGACGCCGCTGTTACCTTGTCCGCTTCCTTCTCGGCTTCTTTTTTAGCTTCCTTCTTCGACTTTCCGGATGGGTTGCTGCCACCGTAGTAGCGGTCGTAATCGATGTTTAACATGGAGGCTTCGTTAAAGACCACGCCCAGGAGTTTGGGCTTCTCGATGGATTCGAGCGCCTTATCCAGAACCTTACGCCGGGTAAACCCTTCGCGCACAACAACCAGCACACCATCACAGAGACGTGAAAGCGAAGTAGCGTCGGCCATGGGCAACATGGGTGTCGCATCGAGCAACACCCAATCGAAGCTCGACGAGATCGTTTCCAGCATCTTGGCGAAACGGTCCGATTCCAGCAGAGGCAACGGCTCTTCCATGCCCTGACCTGCCGAAAGAAACCACAACGGCAGTTCCTTGACCCGGTACAGCGAGTCTTCAAGCGAGAGTTTGCCCGCATCCCAATCCGAAATGCCGCGCAACGACGCACTCGTCAACAACTTGCTGGCGCTGGGCCGGCGCAGATCGGCTTCGATCAGCAGAGTGCGCGCATTGTGACGCCGTGCCAAGGTCAGAGCGAGGTTGACAGCAACCACCGACTTGCCCTCGTCGCACACGGAACTGGTGATGAGCAGCTTCTGCAACCGCCGCTTGTTCTGCATGTGCGCCAGGCGAGTCGCCAATACCCTAAACATCTCCGCTCCCTTACTGTTCGGTTCAGCCAGCGCCACTAGGCGCTGCTCGGGAGTGGGCGTGGGATGCAAGATGCGGTCGGCAGGAACATTCAACCAGTTCGCGTCCGTGGGGGTGCCGATGGGGACGCCGGCAGCAACGGCAACGGCAGTCGCTTCGTTAGGGACAGCCTCTGGCTGGCCTGAAGCCAAGGGCGAGGCACTCGGACTTTCACCTTGGGACTTCTGTAACGCTTCGTACACTCGACTCATGTCTAAGCTCTCCTCCCAGCTGTGGTGGGCATGGGTTTTTCGGTTTCTAAGGTCTGGTTATCCATAGTGCGCAGGAGACGGAACAGCGAGCGCAGCAGGCTTTCGCCGTTCTCCTCGGTCGCGGCCACGGGCAGCGGGATTTCTTCCGGCAATGACGGGCTGGTCAAACGGAAATCTGCGGCCACTTCGGTGATCATCTCGGGAGTCACCGTCCGCTGTTCACGAGCAAAGGCGCTTACCATGGAGTTCTCGCAAAGGTTGTTGATGATGCGCGGAATGCCGCGGGAATACTCGTAGAGCTTGCTCAATGCCTCGTCGGCGAAAATCGGCGGCTCCGCAGACGCCCCGGCACGCTCCAGGCGCGACAGCACGTAGGCCCGCGTCTGCGTTTCGTCCAGCGGCTGCAGCTGGCAGCGCAGCGAGACACGCTGCTTCAGTTGCCGCAACTCGGGCGAGTCCAGGGTCGTCTCCAGTTCCGGCTGGCCCATGAGAACAATCTGCAGAAGCTTCTGTTGCGAAGTCTCAAGATTGGTTAACAGCCGGATCTCCTCCAGGAGTTCGTGTCTTAAAGCCTGCGCCTCATCTACCACTAGGGCGGTGATCAGACCACGGGCGTGGCGCTGGATGAGGTAGCGGTTCAGGTCAAGCAGCATCTCGGTCTTGGTCCGCCCTGCATAGGGCAACCCCAGGTCAGCCATGATGTACTGGAAGAACTCCACTACTGGCAGCAAGGGATTGAAAACATAGCCGAAGGCGATGTTGTTCTTACGCAGCTCCGTTAGCAGGCAGCGCACCAGCAAGGTCTTACCCGTGCCCACCTCACCCGTGATCACGATGAAGCCCTTTCTGCGGCCCACCCCATAGTGCAGGTTGGCCAGGGCTTCATTGTGCCGCGGCGTCGGATGGTAGAAGAACGGGTCGGGGCTAATCTCAAAGGGATTGCGCGTCAACCCGAAGAATTGTTTATACATGCACTATCCCCAAAAATAGGCGTAAGCAACCGCCGACGGAAGCAGGATGACCACGGCCACGGTGGCCGCCACTGCAAGCCACGGCTTCCAGCGAGCAGCGCGAATTTCCCCCGGCGTCGGCAGAGGTGGAATCTCAACCAGTACGGGCAAACTGACAGCCTCGTTGAGAGCCTGTTCGTTGCGGATATGATCGTCGAGGACCTCCGAGCCAAATCCGAAAAGCACAGCCAGTGCGAAGCCGACGGCGATGGCAGCGAGCGAAAACCTGAACCGATCGGGGAAAGTAGCCTTGTCCGGAAGACTGGGCGGATCGATGACGCGGAACTGTGCGCCCTGTTGCTGCCTTTCAAGATTGGTGGCCAGCGAGGACTCCTGTTTCTTGGCAAGCAGGTCGACATATTGCTTTTTCAAATTGCCGAAATCGCGCATCATGTCACTCATCTCAGCTTCCACTGCCGGGGTCGCATTCAGGCGGGCCTGGTACATCTGACCAGCCTGTTCGAGACGCCGCATTTGCTCTTCGGAAGTCTGCAACTCCATCTTGTTGACTTTGATTTGGCTCTGCAGCTGCACCAACGGCGCCATGGCCTGCACTTGTGCCGCACTAGCGGTATTGGTCTCGAGTTTCTCCTTGGCCTCCGCGCCCATATTCGTCTTCAGTTTCTCGAGACCGGCGATGGTTTCCTTAAGCTTCTTGATATCGGGATGGTCGTCCGTGTATCTGGCCTGCATGTCCGCCAATTGGGCGCGGGCGCTTTCCAGTTGGTTGTCGACGCTGGCGGGAGCGTCCACCGCACCGCCCATCGTTTCGTATTGCTTCTGCAGCGAGCTCAGATAGGTCTGCTGCTGCAAAGCTCGCTCATGGCTGGCTTGGGCGGCCTGTAACTGCGATTGAATACCATTGAGAATCTGAATGTTGCTTTGCAATTGCTGAGGCAATGACCCATCGTGCTGGGCCTCGTAGGCGCGCAACCTGGCCTCCTCGTCGGCGAGCGTCTGCCCGAATGCCTTCGCTTGAGAATCCAGGAAACGCGTGGTCGCTTCCGACTGCTCCTGGCTGGCCCGCACGTTCTCGTCAACGAAGAACGAGGTCAAGGCTGCGTTTACCTTCTGGGCAACCATGGGGTCTGGCGCCTTATATGCCATCTTGAACGCGATCAGTTCCTGTTTTCCGTTAGCTGCAGGCGCTTCAACCATCTCGAACTTGACGTCTTCGCGCATATTTTCTACCTGGTCATCAGGCGAATTGGCATAGCTGGGGTAGAGGTGAAACTTCTCGATGAGGTTGAGCAGGCGCGTGCGGCTTAGAACCTGCGTGCTCATACTTTGCACCCGATCGGCCAAGTCGACTTCAACGTTTGGCGCCACCAGACCCTTCGGGACCTTCGGAGGCTCAACCAGCACTACACTTTCCGACGCGTACTTCGCGGGAATAACCCAAGCTGACGCAAAGACAAGGAGCCATCCGAAGAAGAGCGGTCCCAGAATCCACCACCTGCGGCGAACCACAATCGCCCAGTATTCTTCGACGCCCTGCATTGATTTCTGATCGTCAAGTTCTTCCATCATGAATCACCTTCCAAGTGAGTGGCCCCAGGAGTACCGGAGCGTAATTCCGACGCCATTGGCGCCCAGAGTTGATGGCTGGGGCAAAGCGTATCTCTGATTCGAGTGGATCGCCGCGTAATACACAGTTGTATTCCAAGCCTGGGAAATATTTCGGCTGAAACTCGCTGTGCCTTGCAGCGCTCTAAGAAATGTGGGGGGGCCGGACTGCAATACTGACAGGCTGTCGTTATACGAAAAGCCGGCAATGAAATTCCAGCGCTGGGTCAGTGGCCGCCGGTAGCTGGCGGTAACCTGGTACAGCCGTACCGCGCCCAGGAGACCGCCTCCATTGGAAACTTGATGCCTGAATCCAACACGCAATGCGTTTCGCGTCCCCGACCAGCCAAAAGTCGCTCCTTCTGCTACGTTCCACAGGGCCTGGTACGTTGCGTGATAACCGAAACAGCCAAAACCCGGAAAACAGAACGTTGGAACAATGTCCTTGCTCGCCGTGTACTCAGGACCGGCCCATCCGCTTACGTACATGTTCGGACTCAACTGATAGCTGACGAACCCGATTATCGTCTGAATTCCGGAGCGCGATAGACCATGTCCGAAATCCAGGGCGGTGAAGCTGTATCCGCCACCGGCTGCGAGCCTCGCCGAGAACTGATGTTGATAGTTGGCTCCTCCCGAGTACGTGTACGAGTCTTGGGCTGACTGGGTAGTGTTGTAAAAGCGTTGAAAGCTTTCACCCCCCGTAAAATCAAGGCTATCATGCTCGGTCATCGTGTAGGTCAGGTCAACCGAACCCGCGTTCTGCTGGGTTACGGCCTGAGGTATGTAGATAACGGGATTGGGATTGTTGAAAGTGGGCGTACCCTCAATGGTCAAGTACGGCTCGAACGGGTCGTTCGTGTAAAGGTAGCGATCATGCACCGCCAACTGCCAGCGCCGGCTAAACTGCCATTCGATATTGGCGCCCGCCGTCTGATTCACTGATAAGTAATTCGAAGAACCCCGCGACGACAGGGCCATTAGCGACCCCCCCCCGTTGCCCTGGAGGTTCCACATCAAGGTGGGACGAATCTGCGTTATCTGGACGCCACCTCCGATCCTGCCCAGGGTCTCCCAGTAGTTACCGGACGAGCCGGACTGCGAGATGTAATTCGTTAACCCTCCGGTCGTCATGTTGAGCTTAATACCAGTGTTGGCTGTGACTTCGTTAAGCAACGTCAATGGGGGCAGCTGTTCAGGATGTGTGTAAGCCACTTGGGGACCAGTGGATGACTGCTGCGACTGGTCCGTAGAACCGTTCTGCGATTGGTCCGTAGAACCGTTCTGCGATTGATCGTTACCGGTCTGCGATTGGTCCGTAGAACCGTTCTGCGACTGGTCCGTAGAACCGTTCTGCGATTGATCGTTACCGGTCTGCGACCAGGCCGGCGGCACCACTAGCATTGCCAAAACAACCAGGGATAGGCCGAGTTGACGTTTCATAGCCTCCTCCTCTTTTTTCTTGCGCTTTCCGTTCTCATGGGACGACCAAGGTGTCGTGCGGACGAAGCTCAATGTTCTGAGCCATATTCTTGCCCTTAATTACCTCTTTGTAGTTGAACTTGAGCCGGTGCTCGTTCCCGTCCGGGCCCTTACGAAGCACGTATATCTTCTTCTGCTTCGCGAAATCCCTAAAGCCGCCGCAGAGCGCTATGGCATCCAGCACGGTCATAGGGCGAGTGAGCGAAAAGTATCCCGGCCTCGCAACCTGACCCACAATGTTATAGCTCAAGCTATTTACTTGGGTGACAATCACCGTCACCTGCGGGTCCGACATGATCTTCCTCAGCAAATCGCTGATCTGGTCTTCCAATTGTACTGGTGTCAGTCCCCGAGCCTTGATCTCCCCCAGCAATGGTAGCGAGATCATTCCGTCAGGGCGAACCGGAACCGCCTTCGACATCTCGGGTTCCTTCCACACATTGATCGACAACATGTCATCGGAGCCGATAATGTAGGTGTCCGGCCGGACTTGTGCAACCCGTGGGGGAAGCGTGCCGGCGGCCGTAGGTTGCGCGGCGTTGGCCACGTCCTTCGGAGTCTCCGCTGAGTTGGCGGGGATCACTGGTTTACTTGGGCTGGAGGAACTGCTTGCGTTCTGCCCTTGCGCTGGGTGCGCCCAGGCGCCAAGCAGAACCAGCAAGACCATGGTTAAGATTGCGGGACTTCCAAATGCCTGTCTTTGCGAATGCATGACTCCACCTCGGTCCGGGTTACTCGGCCTTCCCATCCTCTTCGGGTTTGCTCGCGGAACTGGAGCGCCGTTGCGGGATCCCCACTTCCTTGAGCTTATAGAGCAATGCGCGATAGCTGATGTCGAGCGAGCGCGCCGCCTTCTTTCGGTTCCAGTTATTAGCATGAAGTGCATTAAGAATAATACGTGCTTCCAATTTGCGGACTGTCTGCCGGGTCAATTTCTTGAGTGAAACCGGTCCATCCAGCATCAGACTGGTAACCGCATCGCGCTCATTGGGCTGGAGCAACTCGCTCAAGATAACATCTTCCGTGCCCATGACCACGTAGCGCTTGATCAGGTTCTCGAGCTGGCGGATGTTACCCGGCCACGAATAACGCTGCATTTTGGCCATCAGGGCAGGGCGCACCATCACCACCCGGCCATTGAGCTTCTCGTTGTAGTACTGCAGCAGGTAATCGCTGATGACCGGCAGGTCCGCTGCCCGCTCGCGCAGCGGCGGCAAATGGATGGTCATGGTGGCGATGCGGTAAAATAGGTCGGGCCGGAAGTTTCCGTGCTCGATCTCCTCGTGCAATTCGCGGTTAGTAGCGCACACCACCCGCACCTCGACCTTCTTGTCCTCCTGCGCACCAATCCGGCTGAATTGGCCATCCTGCAAAAGCTGCAGAAGCTTGGCCTGCAACGCCGCGTCCAGTTCTGCAATCTCGTCCAGAAAGAGAGTGCCCCGGTGCGCCATTTCGACCCGGCCAGGCTTGGGATTGTAGGCCCCGGTGAATGCGCCTTTTTCGTAACCGAACAGTTCGCTTTCCAGTAGGGTTCCCGGGATCGCCGGACAGTTCACCTTCACAAAGGGACCATTCGCCCACGGCGAGTAGAGGTGTAACAGCCTGGCAATGATGTCTTTTCCGGTACCGCTTTCGCCCGAGATGAGTACGGAGAGATTCGCCCCAGCGACTCGCTCGAGCTTCTGCCTGACATCGCGCATCGCGGGTGTCTGGCCAAAGATGACCGGTTCCGGCGGAAGCTGTTGGACCGTGATCGCGCTTTCGCTGTTCGAGCCCGCCACTAATGGCATCTCGTGTCCTCGCGTCACTAAGAGATATCGGCGTACCAATGAATTGCATTTCTTACGCCAAGTTCGTGCACATCGCAATAAAATGCGCACTTTGTTTTTATATGATTTATTTACTATAGCTTATATATGCAAAGGATGAGTCAAAAATAATTCGGAACGAACTCAAAGAGAAGCATTTTGCGCTTGCGAGTGTGAAAACATTTTCACTTGGAGGAACTCTCTTTCCCTGCGGAGCGGGACTTGCCCGCCTCCAAGCCAGGCTGCTGGTTCAGAAGAGGCTCCTCGAATTGCAGGCCGAGCAGGAAGTATTGGCGGTCGGGGGTGCAGCGCAGCACGGTAGCGTGCAGCAGGGACACGGATCGTGGAAGCTGGGCCTTGTTGAGCAGAGCGACGGGAATTTCCAGCGAGATGTGGGTACCGGGCTCAAGGTAACGGCGGGTCGCCAGCAGCAAGCCGCCTGCAGACAAGTTCAACGCTGTGGCAAACTCCAGGAAGTCTTCGCCCTCGGCCTTGCTTCCGCGAACAAAAAAAGGAATCGAGATAGGCAGTCGCTCCCAGCCGCGGCGCTCGGCGACGGATGCGGTTCGACGCACTGCCACCTCCTAATGTTAAAAACTAATCACGCACCTCAATAGCCAAACCAGAAATCGCAGCAACTCGCAGTATTTGTTACACATACGAGAGAACGGCTTGGAATGGCAAAATCGTGAACATCGCAAACTCTTGCGGTTTGGGAGAAGAAGAATGCCTCGCTGGACTGCAAAGTCATTCCCAAAAAGGCAACTATCTTGCGCTTTTAGGCGAAAATTAACGCGAAATTTTGTTGACAAGTCAGCCGGTTGCGGTAAGATCAGTTCTCCCCCTTGTAGAGTGCTTCTGCTCTATTCCCCCGAGGACTGGACTGCGTTAAACTCTGTGGCCATTTTTGTCGAGAGTATGCCTGTGGAACAAAGTTCGGGGAACCTGATGGAGAAAACGGGGGAAGCATTGCCGCTGTCGAGGGAAAGGAAGGATGCCGTTCCCATGCAATCGGCGAAAATGTCGCCAGTGAAGCACATGCTCGAGCTGGTCAGCGAGGAACAACATTGCAGCTGTTGCCGCGATGCGTTGGCCACCGCCGCCCACGAGCTGAAAACACCACTCGCCATCATGGGGGGATATCTGCAACTGCTGCTGGCGCAGAAGCTCGGACCGCTGAATCCTCGCCAGGTTGAAGTACTCACCGACATGCAGGCCAACGGTGTGCGGCTTTCTAATTTCATCCAGAACCTGCTCACCTACACCTCGCTCAAAGTCGATCGCTTTGAAATGCAGTACGAGGTGGGTGACATCAATGCCTGTATCCGCGAGATCGCCGAAGTTTGGGCGCAGCGTTTCCAGGACAAAGCCATTGCATTCTATTTCTTGCCCAACGACCGGCTGCAGCCCTTCCCCTTCGACTACTACAAAGTGCAGCACGTGGTTTCGAACCTTCTGGACAATGCCATGAAGTACACGCCTTCGTCGGGCACGGTATGGTTGCACCTCGAGCCTTATTTCTGGGAGCGGCGGACGATTCAGCGCCAGCCTGAGGTGGAGCGTCGCCGACAAAAGGTCCATGCACCGAATTGCTGTCGCATCTCGGTCTCGGACACCGGACCGGGCATCGCGCCGGAATTCCAGCAGGAAGTCTTCGATGAGTACTTCCGCCTGACGCGCGAGGGAGTGCGGACGGAAGGGTATGGGCTGGGTCTGTCCATCGCGCGCCGTCTGGTGCAGGTGGCAGGCGGAAAAATATGGGTCGAGAGCGAGCCCGGTAACGGCAGCAAGTTTTCCTTTCTGCTTTTGCTGAATCCCTCACCCAAACGTGTTGCGGAGGATCGATGAGCGCAGGCCACATCCTTGTGGTGGACGACGAGCCGAGCATGCTGCGGTATCTCCAGACCGTGCTGGAGCTGGACTCCTATCGGGTCACGACGGCGTGCAACGGGGCCGAAGCTGTTGAAAAGGTGCAACGGGTCAGTCCCGACCTGGTGCTGCTCGATATGGTCATGCCCGGCGGGGATGGACTGGAGACTTTGCAGCGCATCCGCGAAGTCCGTCCTTCGACCAAGGTAGTCATGCTGTCCTGCGTTCGCGATACCCGCAAGGTGGCGCAGGCCATGCGGCTCGGCGCCCAGGATTATCTTTCCAAACCGGTGCAGAAGGAAGAGATGAGCGAGGTCCTGCGCTTCTGCCTGGAGAATATGGAACCGGGTGGCCCGGGCGCGGGCGAAGCCATTGAAGTGAGCGAAGGCGTCTTCTTTTTCTCGGCTACCCCGCAAATGCGCCAGCTTCGCGCCCAAGCCATGCAGGTGGCGCGCTTCGATTTCCCCGTTTTGCTGCTCGGCGAAAGCGGTACCGGCAAAGAGGTATTGGCCCACCTGATTCACAAGTATTCCGATCGTTCGCACCGCACCTTTTTGAAGGTGAACTGCGCCGCCATGCCCAGCGAACTGCTGGAGAGCGAATTATTCGGTTATGAGCCGGGGGCCTTTACCGGCGCCGTTAAGTCCAAGCCCGGCAAATTTGAGCTCTGCAACAAGGGCACGCTGCTGCTCGACGAAATCGGAGAGATGTCCTCGGCCCTGCAGGCCAAGCTGCTCCAGGTTTTACAGGATGGCCAGTTTTCGCGATTGGGTGGGCGTACTACCGTCAAGGTGGATGTCCGGGTGCTGGCGGCCACCAACATCAACATGCCCCAGGCTATCGCGCAAAAAGCGTTCCGCGAAGATCTTTATTACCGCTTGAACAGCTTCGTTCTGCGCATGCCTTCGTTGCGCGAGCGGCGCGAAGAAATCCCCATGATCCTGCGCCACTTCATGATCCATCTCGCGGACCGCTACGCCTGTGCTCCCCTGAACATTTCCCCGCGGCTGGTGCAGGCTTGCGAGAACTATCCCTGGCCCGGCAACATCCGCGAGCTGGAAAATTTTGTCAAGCGCTACCTGGTGCTGGGAGATGAGTCGGCGGCGATCGCCGAGTTGCAGCAGGGCACTTCGCGCGATCCGCAAACCGGAATTGTGGTGCGCATGGAAGAAAAGCGGCAGCCGCCACCACCGCCCGACCTCAAAGAAATGATTCGCAATCTGAAGAACGGCGCCGAGATGGAAGTCATCGCCCAAGTGCTGGAAGAAACGGCGTGGAACCGCAAGCGGGCGGCCACCCAGTTGAACATCAGTTACAAGGCGCTACTCTACAAGATTCGCCAATACGATATCCGTCCCCGGCAAGCCGGATAAGAGAATTCCCTTCTGTTAATGCGCAACAGTGTGCACCTGTTGCGCGTCGCCTCCGGTTAAAAGGAGACGACCTCTGCTGGGAACTACCCTTGTAAGCCGCTCGTTTCAACCATGTTACCCACATCTGGCCACCCGAACCGCATTCGGCTGTGTGGTACTTTGGTTGCAATACCAGAAAACATGCCGGCTATACCGCCTCATAGGGGCGATTCCCTCAAGCCAACCCTTCCCTACAGCGGCGAGCGAAGGCCGAAAGCCTCGTTTCGCGATGCAGTGTTCGATCTTCCTGCGCACCCCGCGTGCCTCCGGCCGGTGGATTCTAGAGCATTTTCAGCGTTATTGTAGACCATACCCGCAATGAGAGAACCAAGCTAAGGCGTTCTCGGCAGTAATCGCTGCCAGGGCTTCCGCGATGG
>Ga0208587_1000302_pt1 | contig 27460 bp, 26 predicted proteins | sample NGESurdeep092012_7_FD_184472 | JGI IMG/M metagenome (GOLD analysis project Ga0208587, IMG submission 184472) | Arctic peat soil microbial communities from Barrow, Alaska - NGEE Surface sample 210 deep-092012 (SPAdes) | ecosystem: Environmental > Terrestrial > Soil > Wetlands > Peat ...
GAGATCGGAGAACTGCTCAACACCGTCTCTAAAAGCGAGTGCGCAAATTACTTCGCCTCCTCCGGATATGTAAGCAATTAAATTAGAAATGCTCTAGCGAAAAGCGAATAGCGAGCAGCGAAAAGCGAATAGCGGCCCCTACAGCTTCTGCATGCGCTGCACGTCGCGCACGCCGGGAATTTTGCGCACGCCGGTGACGATGCGCTCCAGGTGCTTGAGGTCGGCGATGTCGGCCACCAGGTCAACCGTGGCGTGGTCTTCGGCGGTCTTGGCTTCGATGTTGCGGATGTTGGTATTCGCGTCGCTGATGACGGTGGCGATTTGTTTCAGCATGCCGGGACGGTTATCGCAGAAGACCACCAGCTTTACGGGATAACCTGCTTGCCAGTTCGCCGAAGCCGCATCCTTTCCCCACTCCACGGCAATGCGCCGGTCCGGTTCATACATCAGGTTAGTGACGTTGGGACAAGCCTTGGCGTGTACGGCCACTCCCTTGCCCCGGGTGACATAGCCAACAATGTCTTCGCCACGAATTGGGTTACAACACTTCGCGCGGTACACCAGAAGGTCGTCGTGTCCAGTTACCATGATGGCCGACGTTTCGGCGCCAAACACGCGGCGGATGACGCTGGTAAATCCTCCCGATGGGTCTTTCTCCGGTTCGCCTGCGCCTGACACCCCAGACGAGGCGTCGGCGGGGAGCACACGCGCCAGAATGCTGCGTGCCGAGTACTTGCCGTAACCGATGGCGGCCAGCAGGTCGTCGGGCTTGGCCAGCCCATTTTCGCCAGCCACCCGCGTCAGCTCCGCTTCGCTCAGATTTTTGAGAGCAATGCGATATTTGCGCGCCTCTTTTTCGATCAGCTTGCGGCCGATTTCGATGGCGCGTTCGCGCTGGTGCACATTCAGCCAGTGCTTGATCTTCTGGCGGGCGCGCGGCGATTTCGCCAGTTGCAGCCAGTCCCGGCTGGGATGGTGGCCAGGCGCGGTTTGAATTTCCACGATGTCGCCGGAGCACAACTTGTAACGCAAGGGAGCCATGCGCCCGTTCACCTTGGCGCCTACGCAGGTGTGGCCGACCTCGGTGTGGACGGTGTAGGCGAAGTCAATCGGCGTGGCATCCTGCGGCAGGATGACAATCTTCCCCTTCGGGGTGAAGGTATAAACCTCTTCCGGGTAGAGGTTGATTTTCAGCGTGGAGAGGAACTCGTCCGAGCTCTTCATGTCCCGCTGCCACTCCACTACCTGACGCAGCCATGCCAGCCGCTGCTCATCGCGCGCCGACACTGGGCCGTCTTTGTACTTCCAGTGCGCCGCAATGCCTTCCTCGGCCATCTTGTGCATTTCTTCGGTGCGGATCTGCACCTCGAAGGCATGGCCCTTCTCCGAGATGACGGTGGTGTGCAGCGACTTATAGAAGGTATTGCGTGGAATGGCAATGAAATCCTTGATGCGTCCCGGCACCGGCCGCCACTGGTTGTGAATGATGCCCAGCACGGCATAGCAATCGGATTCCGTTTGGGTGATGATGCGCAGCGCCAGCATGTCGTAGATCTGGTCCACGGAGATGCGCTGCCGTTGCAGCTTTTGCCAGATGCTGTAAATGCGCTTGATGCGGGCTTCCACTTTGGCCTGGATCTTGGCCTCGCGCAGCTTTTGCCCAATGACGGTCTGCACCTCGGCCAGGAACGCCTCGCCCTCTTTGCGGCGTGACTCGATGGCTTCCTTGACCTGGTTGTAGGAGATGGGATCGACGTACTGGAACGCCAGGTCTTCCAGTTCACCGCGGATCTTACCCATTCCCAAACGATGGGCGATGGGAGCATAAATCTCCAGCGTCTCTTTTGCGATCTTTTGCTGGCGTTCCGGCGAGAGGAACTTCAAGGTGCGCATGTTGTGCAAACGGTCGGCCAGTTTGATGAGCACCACGCGGATGTCGTCCATCATGGCCAGCACCATCTTGCGCACGTTTTCGGCCTGCGCCTCTTCCGACGAGGCAAAGTCAATTTTGCTGATCTTGGTGACGCCTTCGACGATGTGGGCGACCTGCTCGCCGAACTCAGCCTTGATCTCTTCGATGGTTACGGAGGTGTCTTCCACGGCGTCGTGCAGCAGGCCGGCGACAATGGCGGTGGGGTCCAGCCGCATCTCCGCCAGCAGGGTCGCGACCTCGAGAGGATGCACCAGGTAAGGCTCTCCCGAATCGCGTACCTGTCCTTTGTGATGCTCCAGGGAGAATTCGTAGGCCTTCTTGATCAGGGCCTGGTCGTCGTCGGGCCGGTAGGAGCGGACCTTGCGCAGAAGATCGCGAAAACGCGTAACCGTCAAAACATTCGTCGCGATGTGTTGGCGCAAAGTCGCCATGTCCGATTATACGTCAGGTTCTTAGACACCAGCCTGGGGGGTGATGGCTGCGGCCCTGTTCGCCGCACCGCCGGAACGAAAGATGACGTCGTGCATCGCGCTTCCTCGCCGCTGGCTTCGCATATATGTCGTAAATGCAGTCTTGACCTTCCCGCGCCAGCGGTTATAGTCGGAAAGACATGTCCAAACATTATTGGCGTACGCCGCGAAGCTACTACGATCAAGAGAAGATTCGCAAAAAGCAGGAAACGCTGGAGCTACTTAGGGAAATACTTGAAAGCACAGCCGATGAGAATGATTTTGTGGAGGCGGTAAAAAGCGTCAATCCAAGCGTATCTGCCGAGGAACTAGCTGAGCTGATTAAGCTGTTTCACGCTTCGGTGCGCGAGAAGCGCGGACTCGGTCGCGGAGAGCTTTGAGCTTCTGCTGCGATAGCTGGATGTCTTCGTCGCTCATCTCGTCATACTTCTTGTCGATCATATGAGCGAGCTTTTCAATCAAGACTTCGGTTGCAGCTTGTGGTTTCACACCCGCACGAGACATCGTTGGACCTTTCTTGCTCGGTGACTTGACCATGACACTATACCTCATATGTCAATCAGTTTCATGCATGATTCATCACCTGATACTTGTTTGATTGTTTGATTCATCATACGTTATTGCAGTTGCAGCACGACGGTTCTCATTTATGCGCATACTGATCAGCGGCGCTTCGGGATTGATAGGACGGGCTCTGACTCCCGCTTTGATTTCTGCTGGTCACGAGCCGGTTGCTCTGGTTCGGCGCGCGCCGCGCGACAATGAAGTGCAGTGGAATCCGGGCGAGCGGCTCGACTCTGAGAAGCTTGCAAGCGCGGATGCCATCGTCCACCTGGCGGGTAAGAACGTCGCCGGACGCTGGACGGAGAAGTTTAAGCGGGAAGTGCTGGAGAGCCGCGCGCAAGGAACTCGAATTCTGGCGAACGCCGCCGCGGAATCCTGTCGCCGATGCGGACAGCCGCGTATTTTCATTTCAGCCGCTGGCATCAATTATTACGGTAGTCGTGGCGATGAGCTGCTAACCGAGGAGAGTTCTTCGGGACAAGGATTTCTAGCCGAGGTCAGCCGGCAGTGGGAGGCCGCGACCGCCCCGGCGAGCGAAGCTGGAGTGCGGGTTGTGAACCTTCGCATTGGAGTAGTGCTGGCCCATGATGGCGGGGCGCTTAAGCCGATGCTATTGCCGTTTCGACTTGGGCTTGGGGGGCGGATCGGCAGCGGCAAGCAGTTCTGGAGCTGGATCTCTTTTGACGATGTGATCGGCGTGGCGCTGTTCGCCTTGCACAACGACAGCTTGCGAGGACCGGTGAACACGGTCGGACCCTCGCCGGTTCGCAATGAGGAGTTCGTTCGCGCCCTGGGAGAGGAGCTTCACCGTCCCGCGATTTTCCCTTTGCCGACCTGGATTGTGCGGACGTTCCTCGGCGAGATGGGAGAGGAATTGCTGTTGACCTCAATTCGCGCCGAACCAACAAAGCTGAAGATCGCCGGATATAAGTTCCTGCACCCGGATCTGAAAGAAGCGATACGTGGTGCGCTGGACGGGTAGTGTAGGGCTTCAAGCCCCCGTCACGCGGCATATCAAGCAGACTGTATTAGGTTCGCAGCATATCGTGAAGTCCCCATTGGATTTGTCATCACGAGCGCAGCCGGGGTCCCCGGCGAGTGCTGGTTTTGCACTCGCTGGGGTGGAGGAGCGAGGGATCTGCTTGCGTATAGGTATGAAGAAAAGCAGATTCCTCGCGCCAAAACCAGGCGCTCGTAATGACAATTCATGAATCACGATCCATCACTTTTATCCGCGGGCGTGTTTCTATAATGTGCGATCCTCGATGGGCCCAGATGGCTTCCACCCAATGAGATCCCTGATTCCGTCGCACAAAAAAGAATCTGATATCTCTCGCAAGCCGTACTAGAATTCGGCGACTGATTCTCAGTCCATGGAGGGGCGGATGGCTTCCACACAACACGACGTGTTCCTCACGGGCGGGACGGGCTTCATGGGAAGCAGTTTAGCGACGGAATTATTGCGCCGCGGACATCGCGTGCGCGCGCTGGTCCGCCAGGGCTCTGAGGCGAAGCTGGTAACTGGCTGCGTGGCGGTGGGTGGCGACGCCCTGCGCGCGGAAAGCTATGCGTCGCGAATCGCGCCGGCCGATACCTTCGTGCACCTGGTTGGCGTGGCGCATCCCAACCCACGGAAGGCTGCTGAATTCCGCGCCATCGATTTGAAGTCGTGCCAGGAAGCGTTGCATGCGGCGGTCGAAGCTCGCGTGCGCCATTTTGTCTATCTCAGTGTTGCGCGGCCGGCGCCGATCATGCAGGAATACCAGGTAGCGCGCGCGGAAGGTGAACGGCTGATTCGCGAAAGTGGCATGGCGGCAACCTTCGTGCGTCCCTGGTATGTACTGGGGCCGGGACGCAGATGGCCGTACGCGCTATGCATTGGCAAGGTTGCTTCCGGCGACGCGCGAAGGCGCGCAACGGCTCGCCTTGGTAACGCTGCAACAGATGACGCGGGCCTTGGCTTGGGCGGTGGAAAATCCGCCGGAACTTTTACAGACGATCGAGCCGCCGCAGATGCGAGCGGGCTTCACCGCGCAGGCGATGGCCGGAGCAAAGGCTGCGTCAGCCTAGATGACTATTTCTTTGCCGTAGGTGTAGCTGCGCGAACTTTCACCAAAGTCCCCTCGGGGAGCGGATTCCCGAGAAATTCGACCACGCCATTGCGCACCACGCCATTGAGTTCGGACACCACCGACGCTACACCACCGACATCCGTGGCGCTTACCGCAGGCGCTTTCTTTGCGATCCCGCGATCCATGGCCAAGTTCGCCAGGCGGTCGGCGTCCCGGTTCTTTTCGCGAAGCACGTGCTTGATCTCGAAGTAGTCAAGCTGGTCGATCATCTTCATCGCCCGGGCATGAAGCTCCTTCAGCGTGGCATTGCTGACTTTGTACTCGCCGTTGATCTGCTTCACCATCAGCTCGGAGTCGCTGACCACCTTCAGCGCTTTGAAATCGTGCTTGAGGGTGTAGTTGAGGGCAGCCAGCAAGCCTGAATACTCGGCGTAATTGTTGGTCTGGCGGCCGAGGAATTCGCTAAGTTCGGCGACGGGACGGCCAATTTCGTCCTCAATGACAACGCCATATCCCGCCGGACCGGGATTCCCGCGCGCCCCACCATCGATGTAGGCCACGAGGTAGCCTTCGTCCGAACGATCGATTGCGCCACCGTCGAACTCTTGTGAGCGATACGTGGATTTTGTGGGAAATGGGCGTACGGGCATGACGTGTAGTTTACCCCAATCGTTTGGATGTGGTGACCAGGCCCGCCGTCGGGGAACCATTCTGACAGTGGAATTGCTCGACCCTACCGCCCTGTCGCTAACCGTAATGCCAGCCGCTCAGGCAGCGAGGCCGCAAGAATCCTATCCTGCGTCTGCTTGACGTTGTAGGGGACGCGGTAGAAGGTCACCCGCGCGGGTGCATTGCCGTTCTTCTCATAGAGAGCGAAGGCCGCCCGCCAATCACCATCGCGGGGTTGACCTACCGAGCCGGGATTAATGAGATAACGCTCACCCGGCGTAAGCGCCAGGGTCGACTCCACGGCGCCTTCCATGCTGCCGTAACCAGGCGCGAGGGGCTGCGTCCTGCCCTCCTGATACACGAAGCCGCCTTGCAGATGGGTGTGCCCAAACATCATGACGTCGGCGTGGCCGGGCACGCGAAAATTGGCGTTGGCTGTGGAAACGTTCAACAAGTACTCATCTTCATCGCGCGGGGAACCGTGGACAAACTCCATTCCAGATAATTCGTCCAGGCGCATCGGCCCTTGCGGCAAATTGCGCAGCCAATCCAGATGCTCGGACGCCAGCGTGGTTTGGGTCCAACGCGCCGACACGGCAGCCACCAGGTTGAACTCGGACAGGTCGGTCAGCCCGGTACAGGCGCGGTCATGATTGCCGCGCACCACAGGCCCGCCCATAGCGCGCACGCGTTCGCACACCTCATTCGGCGACGCGTTGTAGCCGACCACGTCCCCCAAGTTCACGACCAGATCGTAGGGGGGAGCCGCGGCGAGGCACGTCTCCATGGCCTCGAGGTTGGCATGAATGTCGCTGAGCAGGAGGAGGCGCATCGCGGTCAGCGCACCTCCGCGGAAACAACAGGACAGCGCGCCAGATGGCCAGGCGCAACTTCGACCAGCGGCGGCAGCGCCACGGCGCAAGCGGCGACGCGCCAAGAGCAGCGCGGCTCGAAAGCACAGCCCGGCGGCAGCGCGGTGATGGCAGGCACAGTTCCCTCGATGGTCGGGAGTGGTTGGCTGCGCTCCGTACGCAGCGTCGGGACAGAGTGTAACAGCCCGCGCGTGTAAGGATGCGCTGGATGCGTGAAAACTTCCTGCGCAGTTCCCATTTCGACCAGGCTGCCGGCGTACAGCACTCCAATGCGGTGCGACACTTGCGAGACGACGGCAAGATCGTGGGAGATGAACAGCATCGCCAGAGAGAATTTCTCGCGCAGCTCGCTGAGCAGGTCGAGCACTTGCGCCTGGATGGTCACATCGAGCGCAGTCGTCGGTTCGTCGGCGATCAGCAGCGACGGCCGGTTCACCACGGCCATAGCAATCATCACGCGCTGGCGCTGTCCGCCGGAGAGTTGGTGGGGATAGTCGCGCGCACGCCGGTCGGCATCGGCGATGGCGACGGTGCGTAGCGCGCCGACCGCGCGACGCCAGGCTTCGGCCTTGGTGATTGCGGAGCGATTCGTGGTCCGTATAGAGTCGGCCGTCAGGTCCGACACCACGCTCTCAAGTGGCGTTTGGGTAGAGCGGGCTTTCAGGCCCGCGTCCGGCCACTCCAAATCCGCCGGGGCTTTAGCTTCCGACGAGTCTTTGAAGGGGCGCAGCTTTAGCTGCGCCGAAACCGGCCCTATAGGTTGTGCGGCTTTAGCCCCTGAGGCTTCGCCGGCATGTGCCAGCATCGCCTCGGCGATCTGATCGCCGACGCGCATCACAGGATTGAGGGCGGTCATGGGCTCCTGGAAAATCATGCTGATTCCGGCCCCCCGAACGTGGCGCATCTCCGCTTCTGGCATAGCGAGCAGCTCTTCACCGCGGAACTGAATGTGGCCGCGAATGCGGGCTTGGGGCGGAAGCAATCGCAGGATGGCCAGCGCGCTGACAGACTTCCCCGAGCCCGACTCTCCCACGAGTCCTAGCACCTCGCCCGGCGCAATCTGAAAGCTCACATCGCGAACGGCGGTCATGTTTCCCTGCGCAGTGGCAAATTCGACAGTGAGATTTCGGACCTCGAGCAGCGGCGACACAAGGCTATGCTAGCAGGTGCTTGCGCATCCCCACACACGGTAGTGGTGCAGTTTGAAATCACCAGTGATCTTTGCAGATCGTGCAGCCGCATCCTCCACCACGTACGTAATGTCGCATGCCCACCGTACGTCCACCAGACCTGTGCCCGCGAGGATATACACGGTTAAACAAATCGGTTTCACCGTTCTCGCAATAACGCCGTATTGCGTAGGCGCACAAGTCTGCCAATTGGACTGCCACCGTCAGTCGGCTATCAACAAAAAATGGGGTCTCGATGATGCGCGTGATGTTGTTCCACATGGTTCCACTGGCGTGGAAATGGCGCATCAGTTGTGTCAGGCGATCCGCAGAAGTGTCGTCATGGTCATGGGCGAGCAATCCGATTGATCGTTGGTCGCCGGTTTCCACTAAGTATCGCTGAAAGCGATTTACGATGTGCGTAAATGCCTCTTCCCGAGGCGGAATTATGGGAGGTATTGTCCCGAATGAATGCTTGTCAATCGAATCGCTGAACAGCCTTGCATGACCCCATGATCCAATCAAGTCTGCCAGTTCCCTCAAGAAGTCTAATCTTTCGCCGTGCGTGAGATGAATATAATCCTGCGATTTGCGATAAGACTTGCGCAATTCCGCAGCTTCCTTTGGCCCTTTGAGCGCCGCTATTCTTAGCAGTTGAGCGTTTCGTTCATTTCTGTGCTTGCAATCGGCGCGTGGGCCAGTCCAGGGCGACGAAGTGCGGAATCTTTTCCTGTTCGATATAACGTCTAGTTATCCAACCTGTATGAACTTCGGAATTAGCCAAGCCATAGCGTGTTTTCACTGCGGAGACCGCGCGATCCTGCTTCTTCCAGTCCCAAGCCTCAATCGAAAGACCGACTAATACAAAGTGGGACGTTCCCTTGCCAATCTCGGGCACACAAACGGAGGGGTAACATGGGTGACCTTATTTTCGACCAAGCGGGCAACATCTACGGCACGACAGTCGGAGGAGGTGTATATGGCTTTGGTGCAGTTTTCAAAATGACGCCCTCCACTGGCGGCTGGACGGAAAGTGTACTCTACAGCTTTACAGTTTATGGACCTGATGGGAGTTTGCCTTACAGTGGCGTGATTTTCGATAGAAGCGGCAACCTGTATGGCACGACTATCTGGGGCGGTAGTTGCCGTTATGGAGTTGGCTGCGGTACAGTTTTCCAGTTGACGCCTTCTGGAAGCGGATGGACAGAGCATGTTCTTTAAGCTTTCAGGATTGGAGCGACGGAGAAAGCCCCGTAGGCGGCCTGACCTTTGATCGGCCGGGGAATCTCTATGGCACCACTGCTTACGATGGCTCAGGTGGCGGCGGCACGTTTTTTGAACTTGCGCCCTCCGGCGGCAACTGGACGTTTGCCCTGCTTTCAAGCTTTCGTGGAAGCGGCGGCCAACCCTAAGGCCCGTATGCCAGCTTGGTTATGGATGCGGCAGGTAATCTCTATGGTACGACTTACCAGGACGGCCCGTACGGACAGGGTTCGATTTTTGAGCTGACTGATTCCTACGGCGGATGGACGTACACCACGCTTCACGACTTCACGGGCGGTAGCGACGGCGGATCGCCGGCGAGCAATGTAACGTTCGATGCCAACGGCAACCTTTACGGCACGGCCTCTGGAGGCGGATGGTCCGGTCAGGGTGTGGTGTGGGAAATCACGCCGTAACTGAGCTTCTGCGGGTCACAGTGGCCTGCTTCCGAATTGGATGCCGGCCGTTTCTAGTGTTGCCGTTATCACTTACGGTTGCCCAGAACCCAGGCCCGGAGCAACGAGTAGCGCATCCTGGTCGCTAGGTGCCTGCGTTGCGGATCTCGGCCAGCATCCGCTCGCGCAAGATGTGGTTCGCCCGAGTCTGATAGCCTTTGCCGCGCTTCTTCAGCCAGGCCACCACGTCGGCATCCAGACGCAGGGAGACAGCCTGTTTGACGGGCCGATAGAACCTGCCACGGACGGCGTCTTTCCAGGCATTCGGCGGCAGCTCCGGGATGTCGGAGGTGTCAATTTGCTTGTCCGGCAGGGCTGCAACAGCCGCCAACTCCCGCTTCTGCCTCGCGGTGAGAGGCTGCCCAGGCGTGCGCTTTGCTTTGACCGTTCTAGTTACCGTTTGCCGCACTCAAGCTTCCTTAGTCTTACCACCTAGAACCAGGGCGTGAGGGTGGCCCTTCAAACCAGCTCGATGCGAAGGTCTCGTCCGACCGCCCGCGCCGCCCGGCACAAGGTCTGCAATGTTACCGAGGCGTTGCCAGGGTCGAGCAGCCGGTCCAGGGCCGCGCGGCTAGTGTTCATGCGTCGCGCCATCTCCACCTTGTTGATCTTCTCCCGCTTCATCGCTTTCTGCACCTGCCATGCCAGTGCCTCTTTGAGCGCCGTGGCGCGGGCTTCCTCAAGAATACCTTCCTCTCTTAGAAACTCATCCAAGGAGGAGCCAATATGAGGGTTCTTCTTTTTCATCCTGTCACCTCCTTCATCCGCCGTTTTGCGAGCGCGAGGTCCTCGATCGGTGTCTTCTGCGTTTTCTTGATGAAGCCGTGGAGCACGACCAGCTTATTCTCGTGGAAGCACAACAGCAGGCGGGCAGTCCGCTGGCTCGGCAACCTTGAGCGCATCTCCCATAGGCCGCCCTTCAGGCTTCTCACCAGTGGCATCCCAACCGGCCATCCCAATTGGACCCGCATCAGATCCAGTCCGATGGCGCGACGGTCTTCCCGGTTGAGGCTGCGTAGCCATTCGAGCACAGGCTCGCTGCCGGCAGCGGACCGGTAAAAGCGCACCGGAATTTCGGGGTGCGGTTCTTTGGCCATCCGCCTCTCCTAAGTATGTACCAAACTTGGTACTCCGTCCAGCCTCAAATAGGAGAACCGGGTCGCGCCTTATTCTCCCGCGACAGTCATCCCGTCGATGCGAATCGTGGGAGAGGCGATGGCGCCGCGGAATTCGAGGTCGTTGCCGATCTCCGCGATGTTGAAGAACATATCTTTCAGGTTGCCGGCGACGGTGATCTCTTCCACGGGATAGGTAAGTTCGCCGTTCTCGATCCACAAGCCGCTGGCGCCGCGCGAAAAGTCGCCAGTCACCAGGTTCACACCGAAGCCGAGGAATTCGGTGACGAACAAACCTTCTTTGATGTCGCCGATGATCTCTTGCAGGCTCTTCGCACCGGGCTGGAGAAAGAAGTTGCCCGGACCGATGCCCGGCGTTCCCGCCAGCCCGCGCGAAGCGTTGCCGGTGGTCTGCATCCCAAGCTTTTTCGCGGTGTAGGTGTTCAGCAAGTACGACTTGAGCACGCCGTTTTCGACCACGATCGTCTTGCGGCCGGGCACGCCCTCCGAATCGAACGGGCTGGTACCGAAGCCGCCGCGCATGGTGCCGTCGTCAACCACGTTGATGTTGTCGCCCGCAATCTTCTCGTTCAGCTTGCCGGTGAGGAACGACGCGCCGCGATAAATCGAGTCGCCGTTGACCGCTTCGAAGATGTGGCCGACCAGCGCTCCGGCGACGGTGCGCTCGAACACGATGGGAACTTTTGCGGTCTTGACCTTGCGCGCTCCGATGCGTCGCAAGGTGCGCTGCGCGGCAATCTTGCCGACTTCTTCCGGCGACTCCAGCTTCTTCAGCGTCATCGCGACCGAATACCAGTAGTCGCGCTGCATGGACGAACCTTCCACCTGCGCGATGGGCACGGCCGAAACCGAGCAATAGGAGCGCTGGTAGTCACCGACGAATCCGTGCGAATTGGCCAGCACCTTGTAGCCAATGGCCGCGTCGAAAGTGCCGCCCTCGGAGTTGACGATGCGCGGGTCGGCATCGAGGGCCGCTTTCTCGGCACGGCGCGCATAGTCGATGCGATCGGCGGTGGAAAGCGAATAGACATCGTCGTAATAAAGATCGAGCTCGCCTTCGAGTTTGCCGAGCTGCGCTGGCTCGGGGATTCCGGCGAACGGGTCCTCGCTAGTGACCTTGGCCAGGGCCAGCGCGGAGTCCACCAACTGCTTCACGCCTTCCGAAGTCAAATCGCTGGAGTAGGTGCTGGCGGCGCGCTGTCCGAAGAAGACACGGACACCGATGGCTTTGGAGCCAGACTCCTTTAGCGTCTCCACTTCGCCGAGACGGACCACGGTGGAGAATTCGCTGCCGTCCATGGCGACGGCTTCGGCGGCGGTAGCGCCGCCCTGCATGGCACGTCGGACCACATCGGCCGCGACTTCCTTCAGATCCGGCGAGGCGGTTTGCGCGGCGCCGGAACGTTCTTGAGTAGAAACAGTCATATCAATCCTACGTTGTCAGAGTCTTACAATGTCGTACAGTCGCCAAGCAGGCCATCCAAGGCTTAAAAGCAGGTCCCTCGCGGGCTAAAATTTAGCCCAACCAGCGCAAAAACGGCGCTCGTTAGGACCCGTGTTCGCCCGCTCGGGGTCGACAAGAATAAAAGGCCAGACGCGAGCCTTAAGAGACTGTGCTACGACCCCTGCCGTCCCTACGGGACTCAGGTCTTATTTTCCACTTTACCCAGCGCTAAAGCGCTGGGCTAAGCTCTTTCGCCCCATTCGGGGCTGGTTCTTGTGTGCTTCCCTGCACTGTGGCAAACCGATACTAAGGTCGCGACACAATCTCTATAAGGCTTACATTACCGGGAATCGCTTCTTTCAAGACTGCTGGAAGATCGCCAGTCTTTATCCGCCGGTGCCGCCGACGGTGAGCCGGTCTACCTTCAGCGTGGGAATTCCCACGCCGACTGGCACCGATTGGCCATCCTTGCCGCAGGTTCCCACGCCCTCGTCGAGTTGCAGATCGCTGCCAACCATCGAGACTTTGGTGAGCACGTCCGGCCCGTTCCCAATGAGCGTCGCGTTCTTCAGCGGTGAAGTAATGATGCCGTTCTCGATCAGGTAAGCTTCCGAGGCGGAGAAGACGAACTTGCCGTTGGTGATGTCCACCTGCCCGCCGCCGAAGTTCGCCGCGTAAATACCGTACTTCACCGACTTAATAATGTCTTCGGGCGAGTCCTGCCCGGCGAGCATGTATGTGTTGGTCATGCGCGGCATGGGGATGTGCTGGTAGCTCTCGCGACGGCCGTTGCCGGTGTTGGGAATGCCCATCAGGCGCGACGACAACTTGTCGGAGAGATAGCCCTTGAGGATGCCGTTCTCGATGAGTACCGTGTTCTCGGTCTGGTTGCCTTCGTCGTCCACGTTGAGCGAGCCGCGACGGCCCGGCATGGTGCCGTTGTCCACCACGGTACACTTATCGCTGGCGACGCGGCGGCCCAGCATTCCCGAGAACGCAGAAGTCTTCTTGCGATTGAAGTCGGCTTCCAGCCCATGGCCGATGGCTTCATGCAGCAGGATCCCGGGCCATCCCGGACCGAGCACCACTTCCATCTCACCGGCCGGCGCCTCGCGCGCGTCGAGCTGAATGATGGCCTGCCGTCCCGCTTCCTTGGCGAAGTGCTCGGGCGATGCCTCTCCTTGGAAGTAATCCAAGGCTACGCGGCCGCCGCCACCAGCCGTGCCGCGTGCCGAACCGGCAACCTCGTCCTTGGCGATGCAGAAGACGCTCATGCGCGCCAGGGGCTGGGCATCCTCGGCAAAGCTGCCGTCGGAACCAATCACCAGAATGCGACGCAGCTCGTCGGCGTAGCTCACGCGTACTTCATGAATGCGCGGATCGTAGGCACGCGCCGCTTTATCGGCACGCTGCACCAGGTCAACCTTGGCCAGCACCTCGGCCTCCACGGAGGGCAGCGGCACCGGATAAAGATTGTGCGCGGGCTTGTTAGTCAGGCCCACCACCGGCTGCTTTGCCGGACCACTCGCGATGAGGGCTGCAGTCCTGGCGACGTGCAGGAAACGCTGCGGCGAGAGGTCGTCGGTGTAGGCGTAACCGGTGCGTTCCCCCGACAACACCCGCACTCCGCAGCCCACCGAAATGCCTTGCGTAGCCGACTTCACCATGCTCTCATCAAGCGAAACCGAGGTAGAGGTTTGATATTCAAAATAGAGGTCGGCGAAATCGCCGCCAGCGGAGAGTGCTGCGGAGAGGTAGCGTTCAACATCCGCCTGCGTCATTCCGTAGCGCTCGAAAAAGAACTTCTTGTCCATCGTCACACCTGTTGGATGTTCGGCCGCCGGAGAAGACGCGGCTGACGGTCGAGGTCCGAACTTTTGATTATCACACAGAGCTGTGCTGCGGGAGGATGCGGTCTTCTCATGTGGTCTTCTCATGGTTGAATTACCCTTTCCCAAGAAAGGACGGGAGATTTTGGCTTGTAGGGCAAAGCCGGCCTCGGCCCCACCTCCGGGCAGGAAGAAAACTGCTAAGAATTGAGCGGGCCACCTCGACGCCGGCTGAACAGCGTGTGTGAGAACCAAACTTGGTATTTGCGAGTGGAATTTCCTAGCGACAAATTCAGCGCCGTAGGCGCGGAATAATTTAGCCCAGCACGGAGCCGCAGGCGGAGTGCTGGGTAGAGTCGGAAATAGATCCGAGTCCCTTCAGGGACGGTACAGTTCTCACAAACCCCCTGAAGGCCCGCCCTACCCGACAAACTCGAAGCCTCGCTTTCATCATGCAAAACAGCGCCATCTCGCCCAAGTTTCTAACAAAAGTATTGGAGCAATTCCTCGCCGATAATCCCCAGGCTGTGGCCATCGAAGACGGCGCGTTGCTGTTTGAATTCGCTACCGCGAAGTATTCCGTCTCCGGCGAAGGCAAGTGCATTCTGCATTTGTGGTCGGAGGAGCGCAACGCCGTTCGCCGGGTACTCAACGCAGAAGTAAAGGGCCGCACCTTGCGCCTTAGCGTGATGCGCTTCGGGCAGGCGCAACCCAGAACGCTGGAGATCTGCGCCGACCCTGACCGGCGCAAGGGCGCCGCCAAGCACGCGGCTCGTACCCAGTATCAACGCCTGTTGGAGCGGGTCTTGCTGCGCGAGTATCCCGGGTTCAAGATCGAGCACTTGAGCGGCAGCCCCGATCTGGAACATTCGTTCAGCCCGGTGTACACCCGTGCCGTGCTGCGGGCTGGTCAATCTGCATTTGCCGCCCTTGGCGTCAATGCCGAGGAGACGCGGTCGTCGGTGGATGCGGTGCTCACCTTCGGCATTCTCTGGATGGATTACCAGCGGCAGCAGCTTGCCGGACGAGCTCACGTGGAAGGGCTGAAGCTGTTCCTGCCGCCGGGACGGGCGGCGATCGTGCGCCAGCGCGCGGCGCATCTCCATCCTGAGGCAGCCAAATGGCAGCTCTACGAACTCGACGAACGCTCCGAGCTGTGCGCGCCCCTCGACCTTGCCGATATCGGCAACATCGTCACGCGCCTGACACATGCGGTAGACGCGGAGGGTGCGCGACAGCGCTTCGCTGCGTCTATTGCGCGCATTCACGCCCTGGCGCCAGCGGCGGAGATCACGGTCGAGTCCGCCTCGGAAATCGTGTTCCGGCTCTTCGGCCTGGAATTTGCGCGCGCCTGCCTGACTCCGGTTTCAGGATCGTTCCGCAACGCCGAGTCGATTCTCTTCGGCATTGGCTCGGCGGAGTATGTGCTCGACCAAAGCACGGAAGCGCTGTTTGGCGAACTGGTGCAGGGCATCCTCGAGCAGCGCCAACCTGACGGCTCGCCTACTAACCTGTTTTTCCGGCTGGCCCCCGAGCGCTGGCTGGAAACTCTAGTTACGCGCGAGGTTCGCGTGATCGACGAGCGGCTCGATGACCGCTTCGTGTACTCCCAGGTACCGGCGTTCGCGGCTTCCGATCGCGCCATGCTCGACGTGCTCACCTGCACGCTCGACGGCCAGCTGGCCATCCTGGAGCTGAAGGCGAATGAGGACATTCACCTGCCGCTGCAAGGGCTCGACTACTGGGCGCGAGTGCGCTGGCAACAGCAGAACGGCGAATTTGCGCGCAACGGGTACTTCGCCGGACGCGAACTCTCCAGCGCTCCACCGCTGTTGTTCCTGGTCGCTCCGGCGTTGCGAGTGCATCCCGCCAGCGACGTCCTCCTGCGCTACCTCTCGCCGCGAATCGAGTGGACGCTGGTGCAGGTGGATGAGCGCTGGCGCAATGGCGTGCGGGTGGTGAACAAGAAACATCCGCAGAAAACTGGAACCGCGGATTCGCGCAGATGACGCGGATTTTCCGAGGTCTTATGGTAGTCGAACCTTGTTCTGAAACATCTCGGCTGAAGCACTTGGTTCACGTTTGACTAAGCCCAGCTTCACGTGCCCTGAATTTCCAGTAGTCTCCGGCGGTCTCGCTGAGGTCACCGGCGGGCTTCTCGCCACGAAAGACGCGTGATACGCCGCGCACCACGCGCCGCATCGGCAGCTCGCCGTTTTCGGCAAGAAACAATTCTCCGACTTTGATGGTGCGGTAGTACCAGCGCTTCAGCAGCGCCAGGTGCTCCATCCACTCCAGGGCGGAGCGCAGCTTGGGGGCTTCGACCGCTGCGAGCGCTTCGGTGATGCGCGACTCCATCGACTGCGGCTTCGAGGTGAGATGCGCGGCCCCGGCCAGTTGGCCGACGTTGAGGGCTACGGGATCGCAGATGCGGCCCGCAACAATTTTGAACAGCGCCACCGATTCGCGGTCCGCCGAGGGCTGCACCATCACGCCATTCAGGTCGTCGAGACGGCGCACGATGTCCGGCAATTGCGCGGCCGCGGCGTTCACCTTCTCCAGCCGGGTGTGCAAGCCGGCGGCGGCCTCGAAATCGAGATTGGTGGAGGCGTCGTCGCGCTGCCGCTCGATCTCGCGCACTAGCGAGTGCCCGCCGGTTTCGAAAAACCGTTGCACGCGCCCCACTTCGGCCGCGTATTCCTCGTCGGTACATCCTTTGAAGCAGGGTGCCAGGCACATTTTCATCTCGGAATAAATGCAGCCGGGAAATTGCGGGTCGGGATGGAGATCGTCGATGCAGCGACGCATCTTAAACAAGTCGAGTGCATCGTTGGCGAACTTCTCGGCGGCGACGCGGGTGGCGAACGGACCGAAGTATCGCGCGTTGCCCTTCACGGCGGAGATGCGCGTGGTGACCGTCGCCCGCGGGTAAGGATTATCGAGGATGAGCTTGACTAATGGCGCAAAACGCAGGCGCAGGCGTTTGTCGTAGGTCTTGGGGAACTCGCGGCGCAGCGTCTGATACAGCAGGAACGAAGCTTCGAAATCGGAGCCCGTGGCGGTCCACTCGACCCAGCGCACACGCTCGCGCAGATTCAGTTTGCGAGTTTGTCCGTCAACGGGACCGAGCAGGCGCTGCAATCGGCGGCGCAGGTTCGAGGTCTTGCTGATGTAGGGCTCGCTGGCCTCGTCCTCTCCTCGCAGCAGAAAGACCGCGGCACTCGCCGGGGCGGCGGCAAAGAGGTCAGCGTCGCGGTCGGGGATGAACTCGATGCATTGGTGGGGCACAGCTTTTGATCCTATTCCGTCAAGGAGGCATTCACAGTGCCAAGGCGTTCGCCGTATACCGTTTCGCTGGTGCACGAAATCACGCCGTCGGATACGGCTTCAATCTGGTGAAACGGGGAGTTCCCTGCCGGAAAGCTGTATGTGTTCAGGTCGGCCCTTCGGCGCTGCTCCCGGCAATAGTGCAAGAGGGCGTTGGTCGCATGGATATAGACGGCTATGTTCTTCGTTAACCTGATTCGCCCGCTATGCGCAACGCTACCGCGATATCGGTACAGCTCTTTTACGTGCTCGGTCCAATCCTTCGATGCAGCCTCGATTTTGAACGACTTTGCCGATTGGAGGCCCAGCTTACTTGGCCATTTCTCCATCTTCTCCTTGAAACTGTCCCACTCTCCCTTTGCAAGGAATTTTCGCTTCTCCGGGTTGGTAGGCGGTGTACCAGCAACATCGGATAGGAGCTGGGTTATAGCAACTTCAGCAGCAACTCCCAGCTCGAGTACAGACTTCAGCTCAGCGCCAGTCACGGCACTAACGAGCGCGTCGCAAAACAGTGCTTCTGAGACGGGGATATCTGCTCCAGAACACATTTCAGCTTCGAGCGAATACCATATACCCTCAGTTAAGGGGCGCACGATCACCGATCGTCCATAGGTCGAGAAATTCTGCAAACCGGTTTGGTTACCTCGTTGGTTCAGGATTGAGCCACGGTAGTCCAGGCCGAAAGGGCTTTGCCCGTGCATCATCCAGTAGTGCCGGGCTTTAACCCTCATCCAAGAGAGGAGGGAAACAATTGTAGGCCATAGATCGGCAGGCGTCGGGTAACGTTCGGTGAGACCTTCGGGGGTACCTACTCGCAGGATTGTGCAATACGCATCCGCCGATTCGTTTCCGATGCGCGCGTCGGGATAGGAAGGCAGCATAGAGCTTAAGGGCTTCTCGACAAAGGAAGGCAGGCCGCCCACCATGCACTTGACGGGTTTCCAGGGCAAGGAATCCAGTATGAGCGTTGGTACGGGAATGAGGAATTCAACTACCTGGCCGTCTCCTCCAGCCGACTTCTGGATGATCGGCTGGGTGACAGTGCGGATCGGCCCATTGGTCAGCCGTATCTTTCCGGGCTCCACCGGCAGTGGCGAGATGGTCATAAACATCAGTCCTTGAGAGAACCGCAACAGACGGCCACCGTCTATGGCACTCCATTCGCGGTTATGCGGTAATCCTTGCCAGTTATGCTAACGATCTTGCACATCTCGTGCAGACGCGAACGCATGCGCTCGCCGATGCGGTCGCCTAGAGTCTCTCGTCGTGCGGCTTTCTCTGCCGCCGTGGGGCTAAGCAGATTATTCGGCTCAAAGTTAGAGTCTTCCGGTCCATCGGGAAAGTTGGTTGTCACAATGGTTGTTCTTTTCGCGTTGTAACGGCTATTGAGGATGTAATTGACGGTATCGAATACCCACTCTGAACTGCGCACAGCGCCGAGTTCGTCAAGTACGAGCACCTCGACATCAAACACCGGGCGCAGAATGTCCATCTCCGTCACCTGGACAGTCGGATTGTAAGAATTCTGAATAGACTTCAGCAGCTCACGATAATCTGTGAAGAGGCATTGGATCCCTTTGTCTTCCATTAGCCATTTGATTACCCCGACCGCTAGGTGGGTTTTTCCAACGCCGCAAGGCCCAATGAGCAAGAGACCGGTTTTCTCCAGCGGATAATTCTTAAAAAAGCCCGCCGCCATACTTCGGGCGTGACAAATGCTTTTCGGGTGATCGTCCTTGGCATCGTACTTGAAACTCTGCAGTGTGCAGTGCTGGTACCGGGCGGGGATACGTGCCGCTTCCAGCAGTCGCTCGCCGCGGTCGCGTACGCGACACTCACAGCGCACCGCCTCGCGTTCTTTGCCGCGCTCAATGGTCTGCCATCCGGTGCCGCCGCAGATGGGACATGTCTCGGTCGGGGTGGTCACGAGTTTGAATCTACTGCCGAGCGGGGCGGCGCGCAATGGCGATGGCGAAGGAGATTGCGCACAGTGACCGTAAAAGCTGTGCACGCCTGTGTAAATTGGGGGAGAGCAAAGTCTTAACCGCGGATTCACGCGGATTTCGCGGATAAGTCTGCAAGAAAGAAACCCTGAGACAATCCGCGTCCTCCGCGCAATCTGCGGTTGTCTTTTGTTCCGCCGACTCGAGATGTCATGGCATGGCGACGAGATGCTCCTTCGGCACGGGGAAAATGTCGTAAACATAATCATGAACGGCCAAAGCGGCGGGTTTCATGGTGCCAGCCTGCAGACGCTTCACGATTTCCGGGCGCGAAAGATCGAAGATGGCTGCCAGGATTTGCTCTCGCTCCTCTTCGGTGGCCTGCGCCAGCAAGAACAGCACGCGCGCGCTGTGCTGTATGTATTTCGGCGAAAGCAGTTGCCGCTTCAGCAGATCCATGATGATCGGTGCTTTCGCCCGGTCAAAGCGTCCAGGATCGCCGCGCCGGTCCTGTTCGGCGAAGAACTCCGCGGTCCATTCGTTGTGATAATCCCACACCTTCTGGAACAGTTCCTTGGTGAAGCGGGTCCCCGCCCTGACCTGCTCGGTGCTCGGCGCCAGCACCACGCCGTCTTCGGTGAGCGCCGCCCGCTGAAAATACCCATCCTTGGCGATGACCGCCTGATGAGCAACCAGCGTCCACAGCCACGAAACGTCGATGCGGTAGGTGGCCAAATCGTTCATGAAGCGCTGCTTGAGTTCATAGTCGTCGATGGCGGCGGCGAAGTTGCCGTTCAGGATCTGGAAACCGTAGTTCGCGGCCATGTAGAACGCATGCTGGATGTGCTCGATTGTGATGTTGCCTCTCGGCACGCTGTAGATGGCGCTCCACAGCTCGGGAGTAAAGATCTTCTCCGGCATGTCCAACGCGTCCTTGCTAATGATGGTGGGTGTGATCCTGCCCTGCGCGTTCAGCAAGCCGCGTGATTCGAGCAGCGCCTGTTCCGAGTCCACCAAGCCACTGGCAACGGTGGGCACCGCTTTGCCATTTGCGTCCACCGTCTCGCGTGGCGCATCCAGCATCGCCTGCAATTCCGCCACGGGCGCGCGCAGCGGCCCATTTCCCGCGGCCACGTACGCGGGCTCCGGACTGGCAACCCAGCTTTGGCGATAGGCGTCGTAAAGCCGTCCCTTGACGCGTCCGGCAAGGACATCGTCGAGCGTAACCTGCCGGCCTGTGGGGATGGGCTCGTGGGGCACGAACATCAGTCCCAGCAGTCGCTCGCGGAGCTTGTCGATGGCGACCGCGCGCAGCGCCACCGGGTTATACCGCGAGCGGCCATAGGCATCGCTGGGGTGATAGATCATCACCGCCGCCATCCCGCCGATGGGCGCACCCTGCGTGAGTTCGCCATTCTTCATGCCTGCCATGAGCATGATGAGCGCGTTGTAGCGCTGGTAGGCGATCATGTTCGGCGAAGCCATGCCGATGGTTTGCGGATCGGGAAACACGCCGTTGGGGTCGTCTTTCCACATCTCGATGAGGCTGCCGAGATAGTCCCAGCGGCCGACATTGGTACCCAGCAGCCGCCGCCGGAAGACCCAGGCGATCGCCGGCAGATAACGGCCGCCATTGCCTTCCTCGTAGAGAATCTTGATCTTGAATGTGCCAGCCGGGACCCCGATGATTCCTTCCACCCGCGCCAGCAACTTCTCCACGATGAGCGCTTCCCCGGGCGTCTGCATCTTCGGGATGTAAAAATACACGCCCGTGCCCGCACTCTTCAGGGCCTCGTAGTTGTTCAACACCCAGAGAACGACCACCGCAATCAGGCCGGGGGCGGGTTGGCCATCGATGGTGACATGATCGTAGAGCACGTGAATGCTGGGCGGACGAACCAGGCGCGTGGGCCACTGCTGGGGCGGCGTGTTGATTCTGTAAGAGCGCTTGTTGTCCTTCTTCAGCACTTCGTAGGGCTTGCTGGCCCAGCGGCCTTGGAAAATGTCTTTGGCGTTCTGCAGGGCAGCAAACATTCCCACAGGCTGGCCCTTGGGTGTGCCCTGAGGCTGGAAGTGCGACGGCGAGGCGTCTTCAAAATCCGGCATGTTCATGGGCGCGGCGCTATTCAAAGCGTTGAACGCCATATCCAGCGGGTGCCAGGGACCGGTAAGCTCCAATCCGGGGTTTTTCAACGGATGCACGTCGGCGGGGATGGGTACTTCGTCGTTGAGCCGCCAGCGCCATTGGCTCTCGTGGCCTAGAAAGTTGTCGATCATGCCTTGTACAATCTGGCGAAATGTCCAAGAACGTCCCGTGACCGGGTCGTGGAACGTCTCCTCCCACGCCGGCCAGTCGTATTTGCTTTGCACCGGCTCGCCACTCTCGAGCAGTGCTCGTCGGGCGCTTAGGGCCTCGGCAATGGCAGGACGCAATTCGCGGGTGAGCGTCGCAAGCGTTTCTTCGACGTTGACATCTCGACCATTGATGTTCTTGGTTCCGAACAATTCTGGGAATTGCTGCAGAATATCTTCACGGATCATCGGCTCGCCTCCCACGTGGTTTTACAAGCCAGTGTAGTGCGCGCCTTCAGTCCGGTCAAAGTGTTGGAACTGCTTTGCAGTTTGAGGGGCGCTCACACCGCTGGCCGCGAGAATCCTGCACACAATCGCTCTCTGCCGCCCAGTGCGGATTCCGGGCTGTGCCTATCGTGGACGAGAAGGGCAAGCCGGTGGCGCACACGCCGGAATTCATTTCGCAGATCTTCGACGAGGAACTGGAGAAGCTGCTGGCCAATCCGCCGAAAGACGCGTTCGACAATCCGGAGCAATTCAAGATCGCGCGCAAGATTGCGGAGGCGATGATGATGATAAAGAATGGGGAGTTCGACCCGTTCTAGCTCAACCGCTGTGCAAGAAAGTAGCGCTTCGCAAAAGTCGACCTTCCATGGTTCTCCGCTGAGTGCTGAGTGCTTCTCCCCTTGCATTAACCCCCCTCAACGCGCCACAATAGATTCGTTCGATGCTTGTCACAGCGCTGTGTGAGCAAGCAGGCCGCGTCGGCGTAGGCGCGGTTCGTGTTTTTGTAACGCATGTGTCGTCCAGGTCATCGAATGAAGTGAGTCGTAAAGAAGCGTCAACCTGTAGCTTCAACATCCCCGTAGGTCGGGCCCGCCGCGGCGGGTAGTGGATCTACTGAAGCCGCGGGTCAGCTTTCAACATCCCCGTTCCGGGGCGTGAGATTCCGAATCGAAACGGAGCCGCGCGGCTGGGACTGAAGGCAGAGACAAAAAGTGGCTACAGCACCGATTATCGAAGCAGTATCCTGCTCGCTCGAAAACTATCTCGTACTTCCGGATAGCTCCATGGACGACCGCATTGCGGCCGCCAAAGCTACCTTGGGTAGCGAGTGCATCGTTCTTGGGCATCACTATCAACGCGATGAAGTCATCCGCTTCGCCGATTGCCGTGGCGATTCCTATCGCCTTTCGCAGATGGCGGCGCAGGCCAAGGGCAGCTACATCGTCTTCTGTGGCGTACACTTCATGGCGGAGAGCGCCGACATATTGGCGCGTCCGGGACAAGCGGTTGTCCTGCCCGATCTGAACGCCGGCTGCTCCATGGCCGACATGGCCGAGATCTCGCAGGTGGAAGACGCCTGGGAGCAGCTTGTCAATCTTGGCCTGACCGACGACGAGGGAAGCGGCATCACCCCGATCACCTACATGAACTCTACTGCGGCCATCAAGGCATTCTGCGGGGAGCGTGGAGGCATGGTCTGCACCTCCTCCAATGCCAAGGGCGCGTTCGAGTGGGCGCTCCGCCGCAATGGGAAGATTTTCTTCCTGCCCGATCAGCATCTGGGCCGAAACACCGGTTACGCCCGCGGCATTCCGTTGGATGAGATGGTGGTCTGGGACCCTTACATGTTGCAAGGCGGCCAGAACGCCGAGCGGTTGCGCAAAGCCAAAGTGATTTTATGGAAGGGCCATTGTTCGGTACACCAGCGTTTCCTGCCGGAGCATGTAGACAAGGTGCGCGCAAACTATCCCGGCATCCAAGTCATCGTTCATCCAGAGTGCCGCTGGGAGGTCTGCCAGAAGGCTGACGGCATCGGCTCAACCGACTACCTGATCAAGGTTGTGCGACAAGCACCCGCAGGATCGTCGTTTGCCATCGGGACGGAGATTCACCTGGTGAACCGCGTGGCGAAGGAGAATCCGGACAAGCGTGTCATCACGCTCGACGATTCGGGTTGTCTGTGTACCACAATGTTCCGCATATCGCCGCAACACCTATGCTGGGCGCTGGAAAACCTGGTGGATGGTAACGTTGTCAATCAGATCAAGGTAAAAGACAACGTGAAGAAGTGGGCACGCGTGGCGCTTGATAGAATGTTAGAGATACAGTGATTATTCGCAAACGTCCCCGGGAAAAGTATTGGCGCCGCATTCCGCGGTATTGGTCAGACCTGCGGGAGTATCGCCGTCGCATGGTGAATCGCTGCAAGGCATACAATCAAGCCAAGCTGGGAAGTATAGATATGGCACGCACGTTCACAGTTTCCGAAGCCGAGACCCTTTTGCCGGTGCTGGAGTCGCTGCTGCGCTCCGCCATGCAGGCCAAGGCGCTGATCGAAGAAGTTGATGGCGAGATGCAATCGCTGGCCAACCGCATCTTCATTAACGGCGGCACGCTGGTTGAGGTAGTCTCGGTTGCCCGCCGCAAGAGTGAGCGCGAGAAGGCGGTGCAGCGCGCCAAGGATGCCGTCGCCGAAATCGACGCCACCGGCGTCCAAGTTAAAGATCTCGATATCGGCCTGCTCGATTTTCCCTGCATCGTGGGCGATGAGGTCATCCTGCTCTGCTGGAAGCTGGGCGAAAAGAAGCTCACCCATTGGCATGGTACCGAGGAGGGTTTTGCCGGCCGCAAGCCCATTGACGATCGCATTCTCCGGGGCCAGAAGAAGAGCAACTGACGCCTCGCCATGATCCAGCTTTCTTCCGCCGGCAAACGCTTCGGTCCCAAACTCCTCTTCAATGACCTCGATTGGTTTATCACCCCGCGCGATCGTGTCGGGCTGGTGGGCGCCAACGGCACCGGCAAGTCAACTCTGCTCAAGATCCTTGGTGGGCTCGAATCGCTCGATTACGGCACCGTCACTCCTGCCAAGAACATGACCTTCGGCTATCTGCCGCAGGATGGTCTACAGCTCCCCGGCCGCACCGTGTTCGACGAATGCATGTCGGTGTTCAGCGACCTGCGCTCGCTGGAGCGGGAGATGGAAGAGTTGGCCCACAAGATGGGCGAACTGGACCACACTTCCAGTGAGTACGCGCAAGTGGCGAACCGCTACCAGCGCATCACCGGGGAGTTTCGCGTGCGCGACGGTTACGCCCTCGATTCGCAGGTCGGCACCGTACTGGATGGTCTTGGCTTTCGCAAAGAAGACTGGACGCGGCAGACAGAAGAGTTTTCCGGCGGCTGGCAGATGCGGATCGCGCTGGCCAAGCTGTTGCTGGCCAAACCCAACCTGCTGTTGCTCGACGAGCCCACCAACCATCTCGATCTCGAAACCCGCAACTGGCTGGAGCAATATCTCCTGCAATATCCGTATGCCTATCTGCTCATCTCGCACGACCGCTACTTCCTCGACGTAACCGTGGATCGCATCGTCGAAATATGGAACAAGCGCGTGCAGTTTTACAGCGGCAATTACGAGAAGTATTTGCAGCAGAAACAGGAGCGCCGCGACTCGCTGGTGGCGGCGTACAAGAACCAGCGCGAGCGAATCGAGCAACTTGAGGCTTTTATCAATCGCTTTCGTGCGCAGGCGACCAAGGCGAAGCAAGTCCAGAGCCGCATCAAGGAACTGGAGAAAATCGACCGCATTGAGATTCCCCCGGACGAGAAGACCATCCACTTCAGCTTTCCCCAGCCCCACCCCAGCGGCCGATTGGTCGTCGAGTGCGCGGGCGTGGCGAAGAGCTATGGGGCGAAAGAAGTCTTCCGCGACGTGGACTTTACCATTCAGCGCGGAGATCGCATCGCGCTGGTCGGCGTCAATGGGGCGGGCAAATCGACGCTGATCAAGCTTCTGGCCGGCATTGAACCGCTGACGGCGGGCGCGCTGCAGCTAGGCCACAACGTGGAACCTGACTATTTCGCGCAGGACCAGTACAAGGAGCTCGATCCCACGCGGCGCATGCTCGACGACCTCTCCGATGTAACCTCGCAGAAGTCCATGACCGAATTGCGGGGCGTGCTGGGCTGCTTCCTTTTCTCCGAAGACGACGTGTTCAAGCCGATTGGGGTGCTTTCGGGCGGTGAGCGCAACCGCTATGCACTGGCCCGCATGTTGCTGCATCCGTCGAACTTCCTGCTGCTCGACGAGCCTACCAACCACCTCGACCTGCGCGCCAAAGACGTGCTGCTGGAATCGCTGGAGAAGTACAACGGCACGGTAGTTTTCGTCTCGCATGATCGCTACTTCATTGACAAGCTGGCTACCCGCGTCTTCGAAATCGGCGATGGCCGGGTTGAAGTTTTTCCGGGCAATTACGAAGACTATCTCTGGCGCAAGCAGCGAGCCGGCGTGGCGGAGGAGGTACCCGGTCCGGCGAATGGAGCCGGCAATTGGGCTCCCACGTTGTCAGATGTCCCCGGCTATGAGGAACGAAAGCCGTCATCCAGGAAGCGCGTGAACCCGATCAAGCGCAAGCAAATGGAAGAGCGATGCAAGCAAGTCGAGGAAGAGATCGCGCAACTGGAGAGCGGAGTCGCCGAGTGTGAGCGCGAGTTGCAGTCGTTTGTCAGCGCGGAAGAGACGGCGCGTTGGACCGACTTGCTGGCCAAGCGCCGCGCTAATCTGGGACCGCTAATGGCGGAGTGGGAAGAGCTCTCGCAAGTCTTGGAGCGCGCCAACGCCTAGTTGGAGGCGCTAAAGCAGGGAGACGGGGTGTCTGTAGTGGTTGTTGCGGCAATAACCACGCGGTTCCGGCCATCGGCTTTAGCGCGGTACGACGCTTCGTCCGCCAACTCGACAATCTGTGCAGCCGAAGTGCCGTGCTGCGGAAATGCTGCAACCCCGATTGATACCGTAATCCGGCGGAGGATTTCTCCGCAATGACGGACCTGCAGGTTCGCGACCTGCTTCTTGAGCTTCACCGCCCGTTGGTAACCAGCCTCCAGACCAGCCTCCGGCAGGATCAATATGGGTGCTACCGAATACACCAATTCTGGAACGGCAGATTCGAATCCAGCCAGCGCGGATCGCCAACAGGCTCGCCACTGCAACTACGATCCACAACAGCACGCCTTGCAACAGGGGACGCGGACCGACCTTGCGCAACGCGGCCGGGGAAAGGCCGGCGCCGATCAGGAATAGCGTGATGATCAGCATCAGTTTGCCGGCGTTGCTTAGAAACTTGTACGCAACGGCGCCGGGGAACAAATAGGTGTTCGCCACCGCCGCCAGGCAAAAAAACAAGATGAACCACGGCCATTGGATGCGCGTCTTACTGCCCTTGACCGCTGCTGTTCCAATCGATAAGGGAACGATCCAGAGTGCGCGGGCCAGCTTCACGGTAGTTCCCACGGCCAATGCCACCGCGCCGTACTTGGCCGAGGCTCCAACCACCGAACTGGTGTCGTGGATTGCCAAGGCCGCCCACAATCCAAACTGGGTCTGCGAAAGCTTCAACCAAAGGCCGATGGTGGGAAAGGTAAGCAGCGCGACCGAGTTCAACACAAAAATCGTGCCCAGCGAAACCGACATCTCGTCTTCGGTCGCTCCCGTAATTGGACCGACGGCGGCGATAGCGCTGCCGCCGCAGATTGCGGTACCCGTCGAGATAAGGAACGCAGGCCGGGGCGGTACTGAGATCAGCTTGCCCAGCAGGGTTCCCACCAACATCGCGAAGGCGATGCTCAGGGCGGTGTACAGGAATCCGCTCCGGCCGGCATGCACCACCTCTTGCAGATTCATCCCGAAGCCCAGCCCCACCACGGCCGACTGTAGCAAAACCCGGGAGAGATTCCGGGATTCGTCCTTATAGGGATGGGTGGCGATGGCGCCGAAGATAAGACCGGCGAGCAAAGCCAGCGGCGGCGAGGCCCACGGCGTCAGGCCAAAAAAGAGCCCCAGGGCAAACAGAAGCTTTGAATTCATCAATTGCGAAAAATGTCAGATTTAGCGATCGCTCAATTGTACTTGGGGCCTAGGGCTGAAGTTGCGGGGGACCTGGCGGAAAATGGGAAAATTAAATGGGCCCGCTGCCAAGGAGCGGTGACATTTCCTTGGCCTCGGGCCCATTCG
>Ga0208587_1000303_pt1 | contig 27436 bp, 24 predicted proteins | sample NGESurdeep092012_7_FD_184472 | JGI IMG/M metagenome (GOLD analysis project Ga0208587, IMG submission 184472) | Arctic peat soil microbial communities from Barrow, Alaska - NGEE Surface sample 210 deep-092012 (SPAdes) | ecosystem: Environmental > Terrestrial > Soil > Wetlands > Peat ...
CAGGCAAAGCACCGACGAACGCGTCGCCGATGCGCATTGCCAGCTACGCCGAGGCGCAGCTCATCATCGCCGAAAATGCGGCGGCGACCGGCGATCTGGCTGGCGCAGCGGCCGCAATCAGCAACGCACGAGCGCGCACCGCTGGTGTTCCGGCATATGTGCTGCCGGCTGGTGCAATCGCGGCGGACGTGAAAGTCCAGATCATCGAAGAGCGGCGTCGCGAGCTCTTCGTTGAAGGGCATCGGCTTGGAGACATCCGTCGGTACGGGCTTGCCTTCACTCCGGCAGCTGGTGCCCCGTACCAGTACGGCGGTGTGTACGGGCCGCAGACGTGCTTCCCGCTCCCGGATGTGGAACGCATCAACAACCCGACCATCGCCAAGGGGCCTTGATACAAAGTCAGACAGCACCCGCGCGGCGCCGCGGCTTCATCGCGGCGCTCGCGCTTCTCACCTGTGCCGCGAGGATGACGGCGACCACCCGACGGAGTCCCCGAAGGGGATCGAGTGGGTGCTGGTCTATGGAACTCTCTGCTGAGGTAGTCCGATGAAACGTGCATACGCCGCTACGGCGCTCGCTTTCTGTCTCGCCCAGTCGAGCACCGCTCAGCGCAGCCCCGACTTCAACGCGTTCGACAAGTACGTGGAAAAGGCGGCACACGACTGGAATGCCGTGGGACTCGGCGTTGCCGTTGTGAAGGACGACTCGCTCGTGTTCGCCAAGGGGTACGGAGTCATCGAGCTCGGCAAGCCGGCTCGCGTGAACGAGCACACGCGGTTCGCGATCGGTTCGACCACGAAGGCGATGACGTCGGCCGCGCTGGCGATGCTCGCCGACGAGGGGAAGATCCGTTGGGATGACAAGGTCACCGACTACATCCCCGAGCTCCGGCTGTACGATCCGTACGCCACGCGTGAGCTCACCATTCGCGACATCCTCACGCACCGCAGCGGACTTCCGGGTACGGACCTCTTCTGGGCCATCGATGAGAACCAGCTTTCCTTCGCCGACGTCATCCATCGCCTTCGCTACATCCGTCCGAATTCATCGTTCCGCGCGACGTGGACCTACCAGAACGTCATGTACTCGATCGGTGGAACCATCATCGAGCGCGTGTCCGGAATGCCGTGGGACACGTTCATCCGCACGCGCATCTTCGTGCCGCTGGGGATGAACGAGTCGGAGGCACTCGTCGCACAGATTACCGGCAAACCGAACGTCGCGGTGCCACATGCGGAGATACGTGACACCGTGCGCGTCGTTCCCATCAGGACGACCGACCTCGTCGCACCCGCGGGCTCCGTGTGGTCGAGCGTGTCGGACATGTCGAAGTGGATGCGGTTCGTACTCGACAGCGGGCGCGTGGGCACCAAGCGCCTCATCTCGGTTGCCAACTTCAAGGAACTCGTCGCGCCGCAGATGCGCGCGTCGATGCCGACGTACCCTGCCCTCGAACTCTCCGCTCCGCACTTCTTCAGCTATGCCCTCGGATGGTTCGTGCAGGACTATCACGGCAAGACCGTGTGGATGCACACGGGCAGCATCGACGGCATGAGCGCCCTGATCGGCCTGCTCCCGGAGCAGCGCGTCGGTGTGTACGTGCTTGGTAACCTCGATCACATCGAACTTCGCCACGCGCTCATGTACCAGGTATTCGACATGTACGGTGCCGGTCCGTCGCGCGACTGGAGCAGCGACCTCAAGACCTTCCTCCATCCGCCGCGTCCTCCGCGCGCAGTTGCCACGACTCCACGCGTCGCCACGGCGAAGGCCTCGCTTGCCATCGAGAAATACGCCGGCACCTACGTCGACTCGGCGTATGGCAACGTGGTGGTCTCCGCGGCCAACGGCGCACTGAGCGCAAAGTTCGAACGACTCGATCTCGGCGTGCTCGATCACTGGGACTACGAGGTATTTCGTACTCGGCCAAAGACTCCGCTCAGCGATCCCACCCCGGTCACGTTTCAGCTCGATGGTGCCGGCGGCGTTGCCTCCGTTCGTGCATTCGGCACGACGTTCCTTCGCACGCGTTCAGCGCCCAGAGCTGAACGGGAAGAACGTGTACGATAGTTGTCGTCCTGGGCCGAAGGCGAAGGACCTGCACCTGTACACTCAACCTGCCGTCACATGCATGCTGACCTGATACGCGCGCGCGCGCTCGTCGCGACCGCGCTTGTCGTCATCGGAGCGGTGCCTGTCGTCGCCCAGACGCCGGCACGGACACCGCTCGAGTTCGAGAAGACCGAGGTGATGATCCCCATGCGCGACGGTGTGAAGCTGCACACCCTCATCTATGCGCAGAAAGCCATCAGCGAGCCGCGACCCCTGATCCTCACGCGTACGCCCTATGGCATCGCGGGGAGTGCGCGTACACCCAATGGGGCCTACGCGGAGCTTGCCGACGACGGCTACATCTTCGTGTTTCAGGACATTCGTGGCCGCTTCACCTCGGAGGGCCAGTTCGTCATGCTGCGCCCCCAGCGCGACAAGAAGAAGAAGGGATCGATCGACGAGAGCACCGACGCGTACGACACCATCGAATGGCTCGTCAAGAACGTGCCGAACAACACGGGCAAGGTTGGCATGCTCGGCGTGTCGTATCCCGGGTGGCTGACCGTAATGGCGATGCTCGATCCGCATCCGGCGTTGAAGGCCGTGTCGCCACAGGCGTCGCCGGCGGACATGTTCATCGGCGACGACTTCCATCACAACGGCGCCTTCCGGCTGAGCTACGGCTTCGAATACGCCGCCATGATGGAGGCGGGCAAGGAGATCAAGGCGTTCGACTTCGACGAACCCGATCTCTACGATTGGTATCTGGGTGTCGGTTCGCTCGCGCACATCGACGAGAAGTACCTGCATGGCAAGATCCCCACGTGGCGCGACTTCACCACGCACTCGAGTTTCGACACGTTCTGGCAGAGGCAGTCGGTCACGCCGTATCTGACGCGCGTGACGGTTCCGACGCTCAACGTCTCCGGATGGTGGGACCAGGAGGATTTCTATGGTGCCATCACGATCTACGAGGCGCTCGAACGGCACGACGCGAACCACCTCAACTATCTCGTGGTGGGACCATGGAATCACGGCGGGTGGAACGGCGCGACCGGACAGAAGCTCGGCAAGGTGGACTTCGGCTCCGCGACGTCGCAGTACTTCCGGACGAAGATCCAGGCGCCGTGGTTCGCCTACTGGCTCAAGGGCAAGGGCACGCTGAAGCTTGCGGAAGCCACCACGTTCGAGTCTGGATCGAACACGTGGCAGTCGCACGAGAGCTGGCCGCCCAAGGCCAACGTGTCGCAGAAGCGACTGTACCCGCAGGCGAACGGCATGTTGTCATTCGAGCCGCCGTCTGACCGGGGCGAGGCCTTCGATTCGTACGTGGCCGATCCCGCGAATCCCGTTCCCTACCGTCCGCGTCCCATCCTGCCGTCGTTCGTCCCGCCGTCGACCTGGTCGCGGTGGCTCGTCGACGACCAGCGTTTCCTCGAGGGACGAGGCGACGTGGTCTCCTGGCGCACACCGCCGCTCACCGAGGACGTTGCCGTCGCGGGCCAGCTCACAGCGCACCTCTTCGCCGCGACGTCCGGCTCGGATGCCGACTGGGTGGTGAAGCTGATCGACGTGTATCCCGACAAGTACGACGCCGATTCGACGATGCGTGGCTACGAGCTCATGGTGGCCAACGACGTGACACGCGGACGATTCCGGCAGGGTTTCAAGAAGCCATTGCCCATCCAACCGAACAAGGTCGAGGAGTATACGGTCGATCTGCACACACAGAGTTATCGGTTTCTCAAGGGACATCGCATCATGGTGCAGGTGCAGAGCAGCTGGTTCCCGCTCATCGACCGGAATCCGCAGACGTTTGTCCCTAACATCTTTTCCGCACCGGATTCCGTGTTCAAGCCGGCGACACAGAAGGTCTATCGCGCGGCTGGCAAGGCCACGTTTATCGACGTTCCCATTGTAATGAGCTCACCCGTGATTCCTTGATGCTTCCGGTGGCGGGACGAGTTGGGTCCGTGGAATCCGTTTGCGACCGGAATGACCGTCTTGGAGCCCCTATCGGCCACCGGGAAAACTTCGAGTGTCATAGTGCAGCAGCTGTCTCCCTTTCAATCTCGGCCCCCCAATCCTTGGGCTGACGCCTGTACATAACGCCGCGTTATGTAAACCTGGGCCGCGGGCAACGACTCGAGATCGATGCGCCGCGCTGGCCGTGCCCGTCCGCCCCGACGGGGCTCCCTCAAACACCACCGCTCGGGACGCGTCGGCCCGCCTTGCGCCGATATGCTAAAAAGAACATATTACGACCATGGCGCCTGATGTGGTCCCTGCCCGCTCGCCACTCAAACCCGTCGAGTGGATCAGCTCAACGCGCGATGATTTGCGCGGGATGCCCGAGGAGGTCCAAGGGGAGTTTGGGTACGCGCTGCACGAGGCGCAGCGCGGCAAACACCATCCGAGTGCGAAGCAGCTCAAAGGGGATCTGCGCGGACTGATCGAGCTCGTCGACGATTTCGATGGAGACACGTATCGCGCGATCTACACGGTGAACCTCGCCGGCGTCGTGTATGTGCTGCACGTCTTTCAGAAGAAAGCCACGCATGGCATCGCCACCCCGCAGCGGGAGATCGCGCTGATCAAAGAGCGGTGGCAGCGAGCCAAACGACATTACGCGGCGCACTACGGGTCGACCGACTAATCACGAGGAGGAACACACCATGGCGAAGCGGAAAACGAGTGACGAGCGGAACGACATCCCCGTGACGCGGGGGAGCGGCAACGTCTTCGCGGATCTCGGCATGTCCAACCCGGAAGAACGGCTGGCGAAGGCGCAACTCGCCTCGCTGATCGACGACGTGATCCGCGAACGGGCGCTGACGCAGCAGGACGCGGCGGCCCTGATGGGCATTGATCAGCCCAAAGTCTCGCACCTCCTCCGCGGCCGGCTCAGTGGCTTCTCCACGCAACGGCTCATCGACTTTCTCAATGCGCTGGGCCGGGATGTCGAGATCGTCGTGCGCGCGGCGCCGAAGTCCCGGAAGCGCGGTCGCATGCACGTCGCCGCATAGCGCACCGAGCATGCGCTCGCGGTCCCGTCAGCGTCCGGCAACAGCGGCTCGCACGGGGGTGAGAGGAGCGACGCTCCTCACACCGAGCAACCCACCACGCTCGCCACCAAGTGCGCGCCGACACATCTTTTCACGCGTGCAAGTGCAGGGCTCGAAGTCAAAAAGTGCACCGCATGGCCACAACTACAAAAGTATGACGGAAAATCAGGAGGCGTGAGCAGCTATTACTTCGGCCATTAAATAGTTGATATTTGGCGGCACATGCTCCAGCTCGAGGGCGTCGATCGTGCCCAGCGCTGCATTAGACTTGCCATGGGGGAAAGACGTCCTCCGACGTAGGACGGCGTGACGGAGGGACTTCCTCCCTGTCCTGTCAGCAAGCAGACTGGGCATATTTCTGGCACTCAGAGTGCTCGGTCGCGGGTTCGAGTCCCGCCCCTGCTATTGAAGATTGAACCCTTGGAATCGCCTATGTTCTGGGCTGTTTCCGTTCCTTCGGAGCCCCGCAATGCCAAGCTATCGCGCGCCACTCGACGACATTCGCTTCCTGCTCGATCATGTGATCGGTGTGGACCAACTCGCGGCGCTTCCGGGGCATGAGGACGCAACGCCCGAGATGATCCATACGGTCCTCGCCGAAGGGGCCCGGCTCTGCGAGGAAGTGCTCGCCCCGATCAACCAGACCGGGGACGCCGAGGGGTGCATCTACCACGAGGGGTCGGTGACGACGCCCGCTGGATTCCGCGAGGCGTATCGCGCCTACTGCGATGGCGGCTGGCCCGGCATGGTCGCGCCGGCGGCGTTTGGTGGCCAGGATCTGCCGAAGCTCATGGGGATCGTCCTGGATGAGATGATGTGCGCGGCGAATCTGTCGTTCAGCATGTACGAGCTCCTGAGTCACGGCGTCACCGGTGCGCTCGAGCGCTGGGGCAGTGACGCGCTCAAAGCGCGCTTCCTTCCGCGGATGGTCGACGGATCGTGGACCGGCACGATGTGCCTCACCGAAGCAAACGCCGGCACCGATCTCGGGCTGATCCGGACGCGGGCCGTACCCTCGGCGAACGGACACTTTCGCGTCACCGGGACCAAGATCTTCATCTCGGCCGGCGAGCACGACCTCACGGAGAACATCGTGCATCTCGTGTTGGCCAAGCTGCCGGATGCGCCCGCCGGCACGCGCGGCATCAGTCTCTTCCTTGTGCCGAAGCGGATCGTGCGAGAGGACGGCAGCTGCGGCGAGGCGAACGGCGTCCGCTGTGGTTCGATCGAGCACAAGATGGGGATTCGCGCGAACGCCACATGCGTGCTCAACTTCGACGACGCCGAAGGATTCCTCGTCGGCGAGCCACACAAGGGCATGCGCGCGATGTTCACCATGATGAACAGCGCACGGCTCAACGTTGGCATGCAGGGAATCGGTCTCGCCGAGGTGAGCTATCAGAACGCGCTCGCCTACGCGCGCGACCGGCGCCAAGGGCGCGCGTCGGGCGGCGGAGCCGATACCGGGGCTGAAGCCGATCCCATTCTCGTGCATCCGGACGTCCGTCGCATGCTGATGACGATGAAGGCCTACACGGAGGGACTCCGGGCCCTCGCCGTATGGGTCGGCCTTCAGTTGGACGTCGAGGCGCGGCACCCGGACGCGGGCGCGCGAGCGGCGGCGGCGGACGTCCTGGCCCTCATGACGCCGGTGATCAAAGCGTTCGGCACCGACACTGCATTCGAGGTCACCAACCTCGCGCTCCAGTGCTTCGGCGGCTACGGCTACATTCGAGAAACCGGCATGGAGCAGTTCGTGCGCGACGCGCGGATCACTCAGATCTACGAGGGCACGAACGGCGTGCAAGCGATGGATCTGCTCGGCCGGAAGGTGCCAGAGGATGACGGTCGGCTCGTGCGTCACTTTCTGGGGCTCGTGCACGCCGATCTGGCCGCGGCGGCCGCCGTTCCCGCAATCGCCGCCCTCGCGGCACGTGTCGAGCAGGCCGCCCAGGCCCTCGCCTCCACGACGAAGCAGGTTCTCACCCGGGCGCAGACGAACCCCGACGAGATCGGCGCCGCCGCGAGCGACTACCTCCGCCTGTTCGGGCTCGTGGCAACGGGCTGGATGTGGATACGGATCGCCATGGCCGCGGTCCGGACGGAGGCCGGCGCCCCGCAGCGGACGATCGAGAAGCTTGGGACGGCGCGGTTCTTCGTCGAGCGACTGCTGCCGACCGTTCATGCGCTCGCCGCTCAAATCAGCGCCGGCGCCGAGCCCATCATGGCCGTGGATCTGAGCTAGCCAAGCTGCAAAGGAATCGCATAAGAGTGGTGGCGGAGCCGCCACCAACAGCGGATCGCCCCGGACCTACCTCGTACTGAACCGCACGATGAATGAGCGGCGACGCGCTCGCTACCGGGCGTCACGATCGTCGTGCGCTTCCGGGAGCCGCTCGTACTCCGCGCCGCCACTGCCCGCGGCCCCGAACTTCGGCGCGACCATTCCGCCGAACTTCGTGTACGGAGGTTCGTGCCGTTCGAGCTTCGTGTTCGGCCGAACGGCCGACGCGCCGGCCGATGCCGACTCTCGCGAATACTGCGCCGGGCTGGCTTCGAACTTCCGCAGGCATGCCGCCGAGCAGAAGTAGTACGTCCGTTCCTGGAAGTCGGAGTGTCCGGCGGCCGTGTCCGGGTTGACCATCATGCCGCAAACGGGATCCTTGACCTGTGCCATGAGCGACCTCGCGTGAGAGAGTGCTAACGAATGGACGTGTGTCGCGGCATGGATCGTCGTGAGGATTCAAATGGTGGCAGTCGCCTCTCCGCGCACCGGCCCCGCGCGCCATGCATCGCCACGTGACTGGGTGCAACGATCAGGCCATGTGGAGTAACTCATGTACTACCTCGTCGGTCGTCTGCAACCTCAAGCGATCTCTTCGGGTTCGGAGCATGGATGATGCAATGCGACAGCAGACTAATGCCTTGCGGTGGGATCGTTCGCCAGAAGAGGCTCGAGGCGATCGTCCAGAATTGTCAGGAAGGGGTACTCATGATTCTCCGGATCGCGCTACTGGCCGCCATTGTTCTCGTCGCCTTGACAGCGGCGAACGCGCTGAGGCACGTGATCGAGTGGCCGACGCGTCGGGACGTGTCGGCCGTGCTGGTCGTTCGCGTGCAGCGGACGATGCGACGCTACGGTCTGCTGCTCGGCATCATCGAAGCCGGTGCACTCGCCGCGTTGTTGATCGCGCTCTTCAGAATCCCTCCAGGATCGGCGGAGATGTGGCTGATCGGACTGGCGGCGCTCTGTGTGGCGGGCATGATGGGTGTTTGGGCCGCGTGGCTCCGCCCGCTCAACATCACGATCTCGAAATGGCTGCCCGAGGCGCTGCCGCCCGACTGGTCTCATCACCATGCGCGGTGGGTGACGTTTCACCGCGTTCGCGTGATACTCGCGATCATCGCCCTCGCCCTCTTACTCATGGGACTGTTCGCGCGGCCGGCCGGCTGACATCGCCTCGCCGAAAATGACGGGCACAGCGTATGCACGATTGGCAGCGGTTCCACCCCCTTGGTCGGCATCGGTTCTGTACCGGCTTTCGTCCAGCATCGAGGTTATCGCCATGCGACACGCTCACGGGCTGTCTATCGTTGTCGTCCTTAGTGCGTTCTGCGGAGTTACCGCCTGCAACAAGCAACAAGGAGCAGTAGCCGATTCGACCGCGCGAACAGCGCTCTCCGTGATCGACGTCGACATGGGGCGCCACTTCGACGCCGACAAGAAGATCACGGACAAGACCGATGATTTTGCGCCGAGTGACACCATCTATGCGTCGGTGCACACGTCGGGTACCGCGAACAATGGTGCCGTCGTCGGTCGGTGGACGTTCGAGGATGGAACGATCCTCGACGAGAAAACGGACAGCATCACGACCACCGGTGATGCGCGCACGATCTTTTTCATCGTGAAACCTACGGGTTTCGGGACGGGAAAGTACACGCTGCACGTGCTCATCGATGGCAGAGAGGTCCGAACGAAGGATGTCACGGTGAAGTGATCAGTCCGCCGGGCACCGACGACGCATACGGGGAGGCTATGTGTGGGCCGCCGCTCTTTGCTCGCAGGCGTCGGCGCACGCGGTAAGCCCCTATCGCATCCACCCCACAGCACATCATATGGAAGTGAGCTGACGCGATTCCCTCACCTCGCATCCAACGAGCCATGCACCCGCGCGCCCTCGCCCTTGCCCTCGGCACGATCCTCGCCGCCACACTCGCCGCCCCCCTCGCCGCCCAGGAAACTCCCACCGAGCGCGAAGCCGCACGCGACGTCATCAGGAAGATGGACGCCCTCGAGCAATCGCTCGACGTCCCAGGCTTCGTCAGCAAGCTCACGGGACCGAACGCCGCCCGCGATGCGGTCGTCGCCCGCGCCACGCAGCTCATGCAGACGGACCTCCTCGCCCTTGGCGACGACATCACGCGTCACCCGGAGATCGGTTTCACCGAGGTGAACTCGGTCCGCAAGCTCACCGACTACCTCAAGGCGCACGACTTCGACGTCGAGGTGGGCGTTGCTGGATTGCCCACGGCCTTCGTCGCTCGCTACAGGAAGAACGCCGGCGCCCCGAACCTCGGCGTCATTCTCGAGTACGACGCGCTGCGCGGCACCAAGGGCGCCTTTCACGGCGACCAGCACAGCACGCAGGGACCCATCGGCATCGCCGCCGCGGTGGCGATGGCGGAGTACCTCACGAAGAACAAGCTGCCGGGCAGCGTGATCGTCTACGGCACGCCGGGTGAGGAGATGATGCCCCCCTCGGCAAAGACGGTGATGTACGACGCCGGAGTATTCAAGGACGCCAACATTCTCGTGCGCAGCCATTCCAGCATGAGCACGTCGCGCCCCGCGCCTGGCTTCGGCACCTGCTGCATGAACATCAATGGCACGAAGTACATCTTCAGTGGCGCGCCGGCGCACCAGCTCACCTCATGGAACGGCCGCAATGCGCTCACCGCGGTCATCCACCTGTTCGACAACATCGACGGTCTGCGCAGCAATATCCGTCCGGAGTCGCGCGTGCAGGGGGTGATCACCGAGGGCGGCGCGGCGCCGAACGTGGTACCCGATCGCGCGGTGGCCGACTTCTACATCCGCTACCCGGACGCAGTCTATCTCGCGCAGCTCACGGAGATGATCGACAACGCGGCGCGCGCCGCGGCGCTCGGCACGGGCACGAAGGTGAAGATCGATCACTATGCCCAGGCGCGCGACGGGATCTCCATCGCGACGCTGTCGGAGGTGGGCTTCGCCTATCTCAAGAAGTACGGCGGCACCAACGTGATCGCCGAGCCGGGAAAGCCGCAGGGCTACGAGGAGACGGGGAGCGCGTCGAGCAACATCCCGGGGATGGGCTTCAGCACGCAGACGTCGCACGCACCCAATCACACCTACGAGATGGAAGCGGACGCGCTCCTCGACCTCGGCCACACGGGCTTCGTCGTGGACGCGCAGGCGATGACGGCGCTTCTCTTCGACTTCGCCACGCGGCCGGAGTATCGCGCCGCGGTGAAGAAGGAGTTCGCCGGCATCAAGGCGCTGTTCGGCGAGTACCAGGGCGCGCTCGGCACGACGTACGTGGTGCCGAAGGTGGCGGATCCGCAGTGAGTTCGCTGGAGAAGCGCGTGCTTCCTCAATGAGTTTGCCATGATACACGATCACGAGACCGCCACGTGCGTCGTGCGTGCCATTGTCGCGCCGCGTCCCCGGGCTGGCCGGTAGGCGATGTCGTCGCTCTACTACGCCAACATCACCGTCCACGTGCTTGCCGCGATGCTCTGGCTGGGCGGGATGCTCTTCCTCGGCCTGATCGGGGCGCCGGTCCTGCGCGCTGTGGAGCCACCGGAACTTCGGCAGCGACTCTTCCAGGATCTCGGGCTTCGGTTTCGCTCCGCGGGCTGGTGGGCCATCGGGATTCTTTTGCTGACCGGCGTGGGCAACCTGCACTACAAGGGTTGGTTGCGATGGGACGGGGTGCTCGGGTCGCCGGTCTTCTGGCGGACTGCGGTGGGCCATTCGCTGGCGATCAAGCTGGTCGCGGTCGCCGCGATGCTTGTCGTGAGCGCGGTACACGATTTCGTCGACGGCCCGCGCGCCAGCGGGGTGAAGCCGGGTTCGCCACAGGCATTGGCGCTCCGCCAGCGTGCGGCTCGCCTCGCACGGGCGAACGCCCTCCTCGGTGTGCTGGTCGTCGTCGTCGCGGTGCGGCTCGCGCGCGGCGGCTGAGTCGTGCACGCGCTCATGCGACACGAGCGCGGACACGGAGCCAATGGCATCCCCGATGGGGCGGAGCGCGAACGCTGACCTGGCGCGATGGCGCAACATTTGCCGCTCAGCAGCGTTGCGTGGCGGCAACTCATCGAACGGGAGTCTCGTGTGACGCGACCCTTCACGAACCGGCGCGAGGCCGGACGGATCCTCGCCGAGCGGCTGCGCGGACACACCCCGCGCTCGAACGTCGTCGTCCTCGCCTTGCCCCGCGGCGGAGTGCCAGTCGGCTACGAGGTCGCTACCGCGCTCGACGCTCCTCTCGATGTGTTCGTCGTCCGGAAGCTTGGAGCTCCGGGCAACGAGGAGTACGCAATCGGCGCGATCGCCAGTGGCGGCATCGGCATCGTGGATGCCAGGACCGTCGCGATGCTCGGCTTGTCGCAGCACGACATCGATCGCATCGTCGAGACGGAGCGTCGCGAACTCGGCCGACGCGAGCGGCTCTACCGGCGCGGGCGTCCCTTTCCCGACCTCGCCGGCAAGACGGTCGTGCTCGTCGACGACGGTCTCGCAACGGGTTCCACGATGCGCGCCGCGATCGAGGCGCTTCGGTCCCGCGGCCCCGCCGCGGTGATCGCGGCCGTCCCGGTGGCGTCGCGTGAGGCGTGCGCCATGGTCGCGGCCGCCGCCGACGAGTGTGTGTGTGCGCTGACCCCGGCGCCGTTCCACGGCGTCGGGATGTGGTATGCCGACTTCTCGCAGACCACCGACGACGAAGTCCTGGAACTGCTTGCACAGGGCGACGCCCGTGGCTCGCCCGCCCCCACCTTGACGGCCTCACCAGCGGAGCGGTAGCGCAATGATCACGTCGACTCGCCCCCCAGTCTCCGAGCATGCCGAACGCCTCGTCTCGAGCGCCGCGCGACCGCTTGTCGGGACGGCATCTGACTTCGATCCTCTCCTCGCGCTCATCGGTGACGCACACTACGTCCTCATCGGCGAGGCGTCGCACGGCACACACGACTTCTATCGCATGCGCGCCGAGATCACCAAGCGGCTGATTCGCGAGAAGGGCTTCATCGGAGTCGCTGTGGAGGCCGACTGGCCCGACGCCTACCACGTCAACCGCTTCGTGCGCGGCGCGAGCGATGACGCCGATGCCGAGCAGGCGCTCGCCGGCTTCAAGCGGTTCCCCCAGTGGATGTGGCGCAACGCCGACGTGCTCGACTTCGTCGGCTGGCTCCGGAGCTACAACGACGGCCGTGCAGCCTCGCAGCCGAAGGCCGGCTTCTACGGCCTGGACCTCTACAGCATGCACGCCTCGATGGCCGCCGTGCTCGAGTACCTCGACAAGGTCGACCCCGATGCCGCTCGGCGGGCGCGCAATCGCTACGCCTGCTTCGACCACTTCGGTGAGGATCCTCAAGCCTACGGCTATGCCGCCACGGCCGGCCTCGCCGAGTCGTGCGAGCGGGAGGTCGTGGCGCAGCTCGTCGAGCTGCGGCACGCGGCGGCCGACTACATCCGGCGTGACGGGCGCATGCCGACGGACGCGCTCTTCTTCGCCGAGCAGAACGCGGTCCTCGTGCGGAACGCCGAACGGTATTACCGCGCGATGTTCGGCGGGCGCGAGCTCTCGTGGAATCTTCGCGACACGCACATGGTCGAGACGCTCGAGGCGCTCACCAGCTTCCTCGCGCGCGGGAGCGCTCCGCCCAAGCTCGTCGTCTGGGCCCACAACTCCCACCTCGGCGACGCGCGCGCCACTCAGATGGGGAAACAGGGAGAGCTCAACGTAGGGCAGCTCGTGCGCGCGCGCCACGGCGCCGACGCCGTACTGATCGGCTTCACGACGTACACCGGCACCGTGACCGCGGCGAGCGATTGGGGCGGCCACGCCGAGCGGAAGGTCGTCCGCCCGGCGCTTCCGGAGAGCTACGAGGCGCTCTTCCACGGCGCCCGTGACCGGAACTTTCTGCTCGACCTCCGGACCGACCGCGAGCTGCGTACCGCGCTGTCGACGCCACGACTCGAGCGCGCCATCGGGGTCATCTACAAGCCGGAGACCGAGCGACAGAGCCACTATTTCGTCGCCCAGCTCCCCGCGCAGTTCGACGCGGTGCTCCACTACGACGTGACGCGCGCGGTGGAGCCGCTCGAGCGCACTGGCGTCTGGGAGCGCGGCGAGCTTCCGGAGACGTACCCGAGCGCGCTGTAGCGCGGCCTGCGCCTGAGCCAGCCAGGCCGCTGGTCACCGACCCGGGCGGAACGGAGTGACAGCGAGAGTGTCATTTTCCACTTCAATGACGTATTGTCGCGTCATGGCACACGCCGACCGGCGCGCCGCCTTTCTCGTTGACATGAGCCGTTGGCTCTCCGAGGGTCAGATCCAGATGGAGAGACCATGGGCAAGATGATCGTGGAGCGCACGCGTGGCTGACGCGCGCGTCACCGGCACATGATCCGCGATACGCCGCTGATCATCGTCGCACAGCATCTGGCCGTCGCCGCGGTCGCGGGACTCGCGATCGGCGTTGAGCGCGAGTGGTCCGGTCACGCGAGTGGTCCTGACGCACGCTTTGCCGGCGTTCGCACCTTTCTCCTCCTCGGCCTGCTCGGCGGCATCGCCGGTTGGTTGGCGTCGGAGCAGGTGGAGGTCGTTGCCGCCACGTTACTGCTCGCCGGAAGCGCTCTCACCGTGGTCGCCTACTCGATCGCCGCGCGACGAACCGCGGCCTCCATCGACGGGACGACCGAGGTTGCCGCGATCGTCGTGCTTGCGATCGGGTTCGCAGCAGGCATCGGGTACATGTCGGTCGCGAGCGGCATCGCCACCGTCATCGTGCTCGTGCTGGCGGAGAAGACGCGCATTCATGCGATGCTCAGGCGAATCGAGGAGATCGAGCTGCGCGCGGGGCTGCAGTTTGCCGCGCTCGCGCTCGTCGTGCTTCCCGTGCTGCCTCAAGGACCATTCGGGCCATGGGGCGGGATCAAGCCGCGCGGATTGTGGACGATCGTCGTGATCTTCTCGGGCCTGAACTTCCTGGGCTACCTCGCGCGGCGCAGCGTTGGCGCGGAGCGAGGCTACGGCGTGACGGGACTGATCGGCGGCCTCGTCTCCTCCACGGCGGTGACGTTCGATTTCTCCCGCACGAGCCGCCGAGAGGGAAGCGTTGGCGACGCGCTCGCGGTCGGCGTGATCGGCGCGTGCACGGTGCTGCTGCCGCGCGTCATCATCGTCAGCGCCCTGCTCAATCCTTCCGTGGCGCGCTCGCTGATTCTCTACCTGCTGCCGGGGTTCGTCGCGGGAGCGATCATCGTGGCGATCGCGCTGCGCCGGCCCGTGACGGCCGCGCATCCGAATCATGAGAGTGGGAATCCACTCCGGCTCGGATCGGCCATCCAGATGGCGGTGCTCTTCCAGCTCGCGCTCACGGCGAGTTCACTCGCGGCACAGTACTGGGGAAGCCGGGGGGTGATCAGCTCGGCTGTCGCGCTGGGCCTCACCGACATGGACGCGCTCACCGTGTCGATGAATCACCTCGGCAAGTCGGCGGATATGGTGTCGCTCGCCGCGCGCGCGATCGCCATCGGTGTGCTCACGAACACCGTCTTCAAGGCGTCGCTGGCGATGGTCGTCGGCAGCGGGCGTTTCCGCTGGGTCGTGCTGGCGGGACTTGGAGTGCTCGCGGCAGCCTCGGTGCTCGGGCTGTGGATCGGCATGCGCTTCTTCGTCTAGCTCGCGCGAGTATGGGTGTGTCCTAATCGGCGACCGTGGGCACCCGCCACTTGATCATCACGACCTTCACGGTGTCGTTCACGAGCAGGCACGAGACCATGGCGTAGGCGAAGATCGCGAGCGTCTGCAACCACGGCAAAGGCATGAGTCCTGGAAGACCCACGCGCGTCAGGATGGTGCCTGTGAGCGCATCCACCGTGAGGGCAGCCATGAGTGCCTTGCTCGGCAGCGTTGACCAGAACCAGCGACGCTCACGCGCAGACACGACGGAAAACACGGCAAAGTAGAGCAGCAAGAGGAAGCTGAACGTGTAGAGCGCATTGTTGCCCGTCGCCAACCCGAAACGCGACCAGCAAATCCACAGGAACAGAAGCGTTTCCGCGACCATCGCAACACCAAGGCTCACGGACACCGTGACGAAGCCGCCGATGTTCCACGTCTCTGGCCTTCTGGACGAGCGTACATGGTCGGTGGCCAGCGAGATCTTGGCGAAGTCCGTCATGAAGGTCAGCAGCAGCATCGCGAAGGCGGAGACGACAAACTTGCCGGTCACTACGAACGCCACGGCCACGAAGGCCGCTTTCAGGATTGTCCGGCTGATCTTGTTGATGATCCAGGTCAGGATTCGCTGGTATATGATCCGACCCTGCTCGACCAACGCAACAATGTTCGTCAGCCCGGGCTCCGTCAGCACGACACTGGCCGCGCCTTTGGCGACATCGGTCGCTGTGCTGACGGCGATACCCACTTCGGCCTGGCGGAGCGCTGGTGCATCGTTGACACCATCGCCGGTCATGCCGGTGACATGGCCCGCGGCCTGGAGGTGCTGCACGACGATGTACTTGTCCTCCGGAAACACCTCGGCGAAACCATCGGCGCCCGCGAAGAGATCCACCGTCTTCTCGCCGGGCCGTGCGTTCGCAGCCTTCAGGTCCGCCACGCGCTTGATGTTGAGCAAGCCGACGCCGCGCGCGATTTCACTCGCAACAGCCAGCGCGTCGCCGGTGAGCATCTTCACCGAGACGCCGAGGTCGCGAAGCGTGGCGATGAGCTGCTTGGCGTCCGGTCGAGGTGGATCGTATAGCGACACCAGTCCGACCAATGCGGGAGAGCCTCTCTCGGGACCGCGCGCAACTGCGAGCGTGCGATAGCCTTTCGCGGCCGACGCGCTGACGCGCGCCTCCAGCGCAGCGATTGCCGGCGGCTGGAGTCCGCAGGCTTCGGCGATGGTGCGCAGCGCGCCTTTCATCACGCGCAGCCGCTGCCCGTTCTGCTCGACCACGGCTTCGGTCCGTCGGTTGTTCGCGTCGAACGGTGCGAAAGAGACGGGTGTGATCGTAGGAAGGTTGTCGAAAATGTGCCGCTCCTTTGCCGCGGCCAGGAACGCGAGATCAATCGGATCCTGGTTGGCTTCCTGCGACGCGAGTGCGCCTGCGAACAGCACGTCGGCGTCCGTCGCGTGCTCCAGCGGGATCACGCCCGTGACGGCCAACTGATTCATCGTGATCGTGCCGGTCTTGTCCACGCAGAGCACGTCCATCGTCGCGGCATCTTCAGCGGCGCTCAGGCGCGTGACCAGCACGCCGCGTTTCGCCAACTCCTTTGACCCGACGGCCATGCTGATCGTGAACATGACGGGGAGAGCGACGGGCACCGCACTCAACAGCAGCACGAGCATGAGCGGTATCATCTCCCGGAGTGGTGCGCCGCGCATCAGCGACAGGATGACCACCACGCCCAGCAGCGCGCCGACAATGACAAAGAGCCAGCGGACGACTTTGCTCACCACCGCTTCGATGTGGAGTTTCGGACGCGCCTCTTTCACAAGTTCCGTGGTGCGGCCAAAGTACGTCTTCGCCCCGGTCAGCAGGACGACGCCGTTGCCCTCGCCTCGGCGAACGACGGACCCCGACGACAGCACTTCGCCGGGCGCTTTGTCCGCGTCCTTCGATTCGCCGGTGAGCGCCGACTGGTCAACGCTCAGTGCGCCCGTCAGGAGTTTCACGTCCGCCGGAATGAGGTCGCCGGGCCGGACACGAACGATGTCGCCGGGAACGAGCTCCCGAGCGGGAACAACCTGCCAGCTCGACTCGCGCCGGACGCGTGCATTCACCTGCAATTGTTTCCGCAGTGCCTCGACGACACCAGCGGCTCGGCGCTCCTGCATGAAACTCAACGCGGCGTTGATGATCAGCAGCGCGCTGACCAACACCAGGTCCGAGTAATTCCGGAGCACGGCTGACAGCACCATGATCAGTTCGAGCATCCACGCCGAGATCCCCCAGAATTTCCCGAGAAATTTCAGGATGGGGTGCCCTTTTGTCTCGGCCACTTCGTTGTAGCCGTGCTCCTGTCGCCGGACGTCTACCTCCGCGCGCGTCAGCCCGGTGTCGGCGTTGACCTGGAGGGCCGCGAGTGTGTCGGGAACCGAGGCGGTGGCGATGTCAGGACGCTTGGCGGTGGGCATCACGTTGCCAGTTGCTTGCGAATTCCGAGGAGTTCGCTACGCCGCGCATGGGTCAGCCTTGGATAGCGCATTGTGAGGCATTGCCGCGTGCCGATGACGACGCGCGAAACAATGAGCCGAGCGTTGTACCGGTCATCCGCCGGTACGACATTCATTGCGCGGTCTTCGCGTTGGTGGCATCAAGTTCAGGCATACCCGACCTACGCCTGGCTCTCGATCCGCACCGTAACCTCTGCCCCGTGCACGAGCGTGCCGTGCGCTGGGCAGCTCCGCGCCACGCGCTCGAGCATCGACGCATGTGGTTCGGGCAGCGCCGTCGGCAAGATGACGCGCACGGCGAACTGGCCGATGCGGTGAGGATTCGTAGCGCCGAGTTGTTCCACTTCAACGCTCATTCCGGCGTACGGCAGGCCACGCGAGTCACAATACTGCTGCACGTAGAGCGCCACGCACGTGCCGAGTGACGCACCAAGCAGCTCGAGCGGCGTCGGGGCACTGTCTTCACCGCCGCCGCGCACCGGTTGGTCAACAACGACGCGATGCGTCCGGACCTGCGCCGCGAACTTGACGCCTCCCTCGTGCGTCACGGTGATCGGCTGGTGCGAACTCTGACTCGACATAGTGGTCTCCTCGGGTATGGATCGGGGGGGGGCGTGTGACGATACCCATCGTCAATGTTACCCAAGGTCGTCGCCACCGATGGCGGGGGTTTTCCGGCGCGTGTCCCCGGCGGACTCCTCTTGCGCGGGGCGACGCTGGCCGGCGGCACCACATGCGACCTCAAAAGCTTGCCGCTCTCAGCCAATCACCGCGAGCGTGCAGCTTGACGCACGCGCGTCCACGCCGAGGTTTGTTCGTTGACGTACTCGTGCGCCGCGGCAGCTCACGTGGCTTCTGAAATAACACCGCGACTCCGCCAGACCACAGGAGGCGTATGCTAGAGAGAGAAAGTCGCTTGGTTCAACCGGAGCGGTGGGTGCACGTCACCGCTGCTGGTCGACGCTTCGTCATCATGCTCACGATGGTGGCGCTCGTGGCCGGGTGCCATCTCGAAGGTCGCAGCCGCCGAGCAGAACATCTTCTGGGCGAATTGGCCCCAGCCCTTCGGTTGGGTGGATCGCTGGTGGATGCCAGACGTGCGATGCCGTCGCTCGGCGTGCGGCATCCTGGCGACTCGCCAAACATGTACACGGCGAGCGACTCCGAACCACCTCGTGCCGTTGCGGTCGTCGTGTGGCCCGGACCAGCGTCCGGCGAGCATGCCTCGCCGAGTGCACTCGTCGAGGCGGTGGAATTGGTGATGAGTCCCGAGGTGGCCGCAAAGCTCCGGCAACACGTGACCGACCTCTTCGGGTCACCGGTGCAATCCACGTGCGCCGGACCATCACTCGAGCAGACCGACGTCGTCGTGGGCTGGGAGTTGGGTCGTCGCGGCGGGGTCCTGCTCACCTTTCCTGAGCGACGACCAGAGGGAGTCGTGCCAACGTCGCGTCTCTTTATCTATACTGGCGGATGGGAGCCGGCTCGCTCGCTCTCAGGATTTGGCCAAGCATCCTGCTCCGCCTTGCCCTGAGGCGGCAGGGAACGAGGGGCGACCATGCCACAGCGAACCAGCTCGCGTACTTCCGACGCGTGCTGCTGGAGTGCAGTGACGGTCGCGGCGTCGCTCGACGTCTGCACGACGACGATGCCCTTCGGCGCGCGAGCGCGAACTCATCGAGCGCTCGACCGGGTATCCACCCAGGCAATTCCTGCTCGACTCGCGTCGTACCTGCTCACGCGTGAAAAGTCGACCGAGGCGCGGCCCTTTACCCTTGGTCAGTAAATATTATAGTAATGCGAAAAGGCTGTCTGCTTGATGCGAAACCCGCAGAACATTGAAGAAACGAATCAGCGAGTCCATATGCCGCATGACAGAGCAATTCCCAGGAACGCCATGATGCGAGTCACGTTCACAAACCTAAGCGCTCTCGCCCTTCTTGCTGGCTGCGCCTCCTCGTCCGTACCGCGGGCGGGGACCGTCTTCACTCCGCTTCCAACCCGAGTCGTGACGCACGTAGTCACGCACGATGCAAAGCTCATCGGGTCGGCGGTTGGAGGAGTGCGCGTGATCATTCGCGACGTCGCCACGGGGCGCGTCCTGGCCGAAGGGCTTCACGAGGGAGCCACCGGCGACACCAAACGCATCATGCAGGAACCGCGCAAGCGTGGCGACACGCTCTTCGCCGCGGCCGACGGAGCGCGCTACGAGGCGTCCATCGCACTCGCCGAGCCCACCATGGTGGAAATCTCGGCCGAGGGGCCGCTCGGGTATCCAGACCAGATGGCGCGCGCCACCAAGCGGCTCCTGCTTCTCCCTGGGCGCGACGTCGCAGGTGACGGCATCGTCCTCGAGTTGCATGGGTTCCTCATCGATCTCCTGATCCCCGATACCACTCGGGCTCTCCCGGTATCGTTCGCCCTGCCGGTACGCGCCCGAGTGCGCATGCTTTGCTCATGTCCCACTCAGCCCGGCGGCATGTGGGAGGTGCGCGACGTCATTGCTCGGCTGGTGCGCGACGGCACCGTGATACGCGAGGCGCCGCTCGCGTACGCCGGCGAACAGAGCGTGTACACGGGCGAACTCGCCCCGGTCGATCCAGGTGTGTACGTGCTCGAGGTAGTCGCCGCCACGCCTGGCATGGCCACATTTGGCGTCGTGCGTCGCCGCGTCACAGTATCTCCGTGAATCGAGGGTGCACTGTGCGTCTGCGAGCTGGAAGCCGCGCTCGACGAGGTCCAACCGGTCGTCTCACGTCAGCTCGCCGTTCTTCGAGATGCCGGTTGGGTTTCTGGTCGACGCGAAGGACGACGGATGTTCTATGACAGCGCGACTGTCCCCGGGTGAGCGCTGTCGATCCTTCGCGCCTTTTCTGACGGTGGCGTCCCTCCTGCCACATTGCGCCGCGCGCGTACGCGACTCGCCCGGCTCGAAGGCCGTCCGGCGCGCCTGACCCGCGCTGCCTCATGAACGCCATCCTGACCCTTCCGCGCCTGCGGCACCGATGAGGAACGCATGTCAAACTTGAAAGTGCTTGGTACGGGCTGCTCCAGCTGCAAGGCGACGCTCAAGTTGATCGAGGATGTTGGCTGAACGCACCCTGATGGGCTATGAATGAAATCGTATGGTGCGCCGCTACGACGCTGCCGGCCGTTGACCAGGCGATCGTGCCGACGGCGGTGCGCAATCATCCTCAAGTGCAACCGTTTCGATCTGAATCGTTGGATGTGTGATCTCGAAGCGATCATGAAGCGCCCCGGCCGCCGCCACAAAAAACTCGGGACCTGGATATCCGGCAGGCATCACGAGATGGGCGGTAAGGGCGGTGCCCGACGTGCTCGTCGCCCACACATGGAGGTCGTGTAGGTCTTCCACGCCAGGCAACGACCGCAGATACGTCTCGACCTGCGCAAGCTCGATCGCGTCCGGTACGCCATCGAGCATGAGGTGCAAAGATTGGCGAAACAGCGACAACGTCCCCAGCACGACGAGCGCGGCGACCACCAGGCTCGTCACCGGGTCGAGCCATTGCCACTGCGTGCGGACATACAGCGCGCCGGCCGCGACCACGCCGAGCGACACCAGCGCGTCGGCCGCCATATGGAGGAAGGCCCCACGAATGTTGAGGTCGCGCTTGCGACCGGACATGAAGAGGACCGCCGTCGCGCCGTTCACGGCAACGCCGACGGCCGCCACGATTATAACGGTGGCGCCCTCGATGGGCACGGGAGCGCGCAGTCGATGCAGTGCTTCCCAGATCAGCGTGCCCATGACGACCAGCAACAACAATGCGTTGGCGAAGCTCGCGACGATCGACGCGCGCTGCCAGCCGTAGGTGTGCTGGCTATTGGGCCTCAGTCCGACCGCGAGCATGCCGGCCCACGCCAGCACCAGCCCCGCGACGTCCGTCAGGTTATGGCCTGCATCGGCGAGCAGGGCCAGCGAGCTGGCCCGTCAGCCGAAGATCGCTTCGACTACGACAAACCCGACGTTCAGCGCGATCGCAAGCGCAAAGGACCGACCATAGGCGTTCGGCCCAGCATCATGCGCGTGAGTCACGTCGCGCCGCCGCCGTGCTCGGCGTTGGCGGGCGCCCGGCGAAGCACTCCCTGCAGCGAGGTGCCGGGCATGACGGTGTTGAACACCGTGCCGTACTTTCTCACGTTTACGTGCAACAAGGCCAATCGCGCCTCGGATTCATCGCTGTCCACCACGATGTCGTAGCTGATCTGCTCGAGCCTTGGCGGTACATCCTGTCGCACGCCGTGCACATGCACCTCCACGCTCCGTAACTGGAACTCGAGCATCGGCTGGATCCGCTCGATGCCCTTGATCATGCAGGCCGCGAGCGCTGCCAGCAGGAGTTCCGCCGGGTTGAATGCGTCCGGCGTGCCGGCCAGATCGGTATCGAGCCGGATCGTGGCGGACTTGCAGGTGGCAACGCTGCCATGCGCATCGAGACGCCTCGCGGCAACGTCGAACGTCAGCTTCTGTTTGGTGTCTGTCATCATGCGCTCCCGATAGCCAGCGTGCGATGCTGCAACGGCTCGCGCTCACTCCCCAATCAGCGTGCGTGATCGGACAGCGCGAGTAGCGCCTCGGCGCCCACGAGCGAAGTCGCACGCCAAGGCACCACCCAGTAGTGCGTTGCCAACTGTTCCTGAACGCGACGCAGTTGCGGCCACTCCAGCCTGGCACGGGCCGCAAGTACAGCATGCGTGGTGCCGCTGGCCGCGAGGCTCGCGTTCACCACCCAGCCGTAGGGTTCGATTCCTGCTCGGCGCAGATCATCCTGTAGACGGCCGGCTTCGTACACGGGCGTTGCCTCGGCCAACGTCACGAGCAGGATGCGCGTGAAGTCGGGATCGCGGAGGCGAGGGAGCAGGGCACGCACCGCGTCCGGCACCGCGCCGCTGGAACGGGCGACCTCGCGGTGGTAGCTCTCCGCCGCATCGAGCAGCAGGAGCGTGTGACCGGTGGGCGCCGTGTCGAGAACCACGAAGCTGTCTCGCGCCTCGTCCACTACCTGCGCGAACGCGCGAAAGATGGCGATCTCCTCTGTGCACGGAGAACGGAGGTCCTCCTCCAGCAGCGCGCGGCTTTCGTCGTCGAGCACCCCCGCCGCGGCGATCATCTCGTCTGTGTACCGCGCCGTCTCGACAGCCGGATCGATGCGGCTCACGGTCAGCGCAATGGGTTGGTCGGCGCCGACAGTCTCGAGTAGATGCGCGGCTGGATCGGTGGTGGTCAGATGGACGCTGTGGCCCCGCTCGGCCAGGGCGATCGCGATTGCGGTGGCGAGCGTGGTCTTGCCCACGCCGCCCTTGCCCATGGTCATGATGACGCCGTGTCCCGCCGCCTCGAGCGACGTGACGAGATCGGCGAGGTCGCCGCCGTCACCCAATGTCAGCTCTGGCGCCGCGAGCAGTGTCTCGACGCCGGATGTCGCTGGCACTGCAGCGTCGCCGGAGCGGCTGATGTCCGCCAAGCCGGCAAGGGCGCGCAGCGCGGCCACGCCGGTGAGATCGGTGGCGACGAGTGGCACCGCCGTGGTGGGCACATCGCGCAGGGCGCCGGGCATGCCGGCCATCGCGGCGAGTTGTCGCTCCACGAGCGACTCCGCCACGGCGTCTCCGCCAGTGGGTGCGGTGAAGACTCCATTGAGGATGAGCCGCTGATTGGTGATGCCGAGCGCGGAGAGCTCGCCGCTCGCACGAGCCGCTTCGCGCAGCGCGCTTTCGTCGGGGCGACTCACCAGCACGAGCGTGGTGCGCGTGGCGTCGGCCAGGGCCTGTACCGTGTCGGCGTACTGGACGCGCTGTGCCTCCAGTCCCGCCAACGGTCCCAGGCAACTCACGCCGGTGCTGTTCGTCGCCATGAACTCGGTCCATGCGCTGGGGAGCGTGAGCAACCGGAGGGTGTGACCGGTGGGTGCGGTGTCGAATACGATGTGATCATACCGCGCCACGACATCGCGCTCGGCGAGGAGCGACGTGAACTCGTTGAAGGCCGCGATCTCCACGGTGCAGGCCCCGGAAAGTTGCTCCTCCATGCTTCGGAGTGCGGCCGCGGGAAGCACGCCGCGGTACGGTCCGACCATGCGCTCGCGGTACGCGGCGGCCGCGGCTTCGGGATCGAGATTCATGACCGCCAGTCGCGGCGCGCCGGGAACCGGAGTGGCTGACGTGCCCACCGCCATCCCGAAGACGTCGTCCAGGTTGGAGGCTGGATCGGTGCTCACCAGGAGCACGGTACGTCCCGCGTCCGCAAGCCGGAGCGCGGTGGCGCTCGCGACCGACGTCTTGCCCACGCCGCCCTTGCCGGTGAAGAAGAGGAAGTGGGTACGAATGGCACTCCAGTCGTGGGGCGGCAATGCGGTCAGGAGAGCATGCGGTTGCGCAGTCATGGCAGGCCTCGAGGGGGACGGCGGTTTCAGCGGCACGCCGAGCCAGGGGCGCAGCCGCAGCCGCGGTCGCCCTGGTCCGAAGACTCGTCCTGACGGCGCGTGTCCGCGCCCAGGGCTGCGGCGATCTCCTCGCGCGACGGATAGCGACCGTAGGTGAGGACTTCGCCGTTGACCAGCGTCGCGGGGAGTGCCTTGTCGCCGAAGGCCTGCATGAGGCCTGTGATCCTGGGCTGTTTCACGAAGGCATCGGGCTGTTGCGAGAGTCCGTAGCGCTCCACGGTCACGCCCTCCTTTTCGAGCCAGCGAAGATCGCGGGTGATGGCGAGCAGGCTCGGGTCCACCGCAGGGCCGCAGACGCCGGTCGAACAGCACATCGGGGGATCGTAGACGGTGACCGTGCCGGAGAGCGGCGACGCAGTGTTGGTGATCGCGTCGCCTGGATTTCCTAGCGGAAGAGAGCGGGCCATGGCTCCACCTCGGTATCGGTTGATCATTGCTGTTGACGAATCATATTCGCGTATACATGTTTAACGCGTGTTAGCGAATATGATAGAGGGGAAACAGTGACACCCATGACAGCAAAACTCGCCGCGCCGACGGTCGATGACCTCGACGCGGTCTTCAAGGGTTTCGCCGATCCGACGCGTATTCGCATCCTCAGCGTCCTCGCCGCTGGAGAGCTCTGCGTCTGCGACATCGTGGACATTCTCCGCCTGCCACAGTCTGCCGTGTCGCGCCATCTGGCCTACCTGCGCCGAATGGGGCTCGTCGAGGCGACGCGCGAATGGAAATTCGCGCACTACCGCCTCGCCAAGCCTGAGCACGCCGTCCATCGGAACCTCCTCAATTGCGTGCGTACCTGTTTCCGGGGCATCGAGTCGCTGGATGGGGAGCGAGTCGCGGCCGAGGCGCGCGTGATGGCTCGGGCATCCGAGCCTTGCTGACCTGACGTCGCCAATGCGCTACCTCCTTTTCTCCGACGTCCATTCGAATCGCCCGGCGCTCGACGCCGTACTGCGCGACGCGAAGACGAAAGGAGAGCTCACCGGGATCTACCACCTGGGCGATCTGGTCGGCTACGCGCCCTGGCCGAATGAAGTCGTGTCGATGCTCCAGAGCGCCGGAATCCCCGGCGTCGCGGGGAACTACGACTCGACCGTCGCCACGGCGTACAAGCACTGTGGCTGCCGTTCCGAGAACGCCCAGCAAGAGGAGCTTGCGCATCAGAGCTTCAGTTGGACGCTCGAGCACACGTCGGACAGCTCGAAGCGCTACCTCAGGAGCTTGCCCTTTCGGATCGACATCCGGCCCTTCGGTGGTCATCAGGCCGGACCGACCATTCGGCTCGTGCACGGGAATCACGTGCTCAACACGGTGTACGTGACCGAAGACCGCTCCGATGACTTCCTCACCAGGATGGCGGAGGGGATGGGCGCGAAGGCGGGCGACGCGATCGCTTTCGGGCACACGCACAAGCCGTGGCACCGTGTGGTGCATGACGTGCATTTCGTGAACACTGGGAGCGTCGGCCGGCCGAAGGACGGCGACCCGCGTGCTGGGTACGTGCTGCTCGACGTCACCGAGAGCGGTGTCGAAGTGGAGTTCGTACGCGTGGAGTACGACGTCGAAGAGGCGGCGCGCGGTATCGTGGCGAGTGAGCTGCCCGACGAGTTTGCCGATTTTCTGCGTACGGGCGGGAAGGCGACGGCGCCGACCGACAGTGCGTGACCTCCCTCATCTGTCTGGTTCCTGAATGACAACCGCTTCGCAGCCCGCGTCTCTCTCGGTCCCGGGTGCCGACGCGCCCATCCTCAAGCGCCTTTCGACGCTCGATCGCTTTCTGCCATTCTGGATCGTTGCGGCGATGGCCGTGGGGATTCTTCTCGGCCGGCTGTATCCGGGTCTGGGCGCGGTTCTCGACCGTGTGCAGATGGCCGGCGTGTCCGTTCCGATTGCGGTCGGCCTGTTGTGGATGATGTATCCCGTGCTCGCCAAGGTTCGGTACGACACCATCGGAACGCACCTCCGGGATACAAAGCTCCTGAGCACGTCACTGCTGCTGAACTGGGTGCTCGGCCCACTCGTCATGCTCGGCCTTGCCTGGCTCTTCTTGCCGGACATGCCGGCGTACCGGAACGGACTCGTGCTGATCGGCCTCGCACGGTGCATCGCCATGGTGCTGATCTGGAACTCTCTGGCCTGTGGCTCGGGCGAGCTTGCCGCGGTGCTCGTCGCACTCAATTCTGTCTTCCAGATCCTCACCTACTCCGTACTCGGCTGGCTCTTCCTTACGGTCGTGCCGCAGTGGTTCGGCGCGGATACGACCACGCTGCATGTATCGATGGGCCAGATCGCCAAGAGCGTCGCGATCTTCCTCGGTGTGCCGCTCGTCGCGGGCTTCCTGACGCGAAAGACGCTCGTCGCGCAGAAGGGCGGGGCGTGGTATGACGACGTCTTCATGCCGAAGTTCGGCCCCACGGCGCTCCTTGGGCTCCTTTACACAATCGTGCTAATGTTCGCGATGCAAGGACACCGCATCCTCGAGCTTCCGCTCGACGTGCTTCGGATCGCGCTGCCGCTGCTCGTCTACTTCGCGGTGATGTTCGGGCTCGCCTTCTGGCTCTCGCGTCGCCTCGGCTTCAGCTACGAGGCGACCGCCTCGCTCTCGTTCACGGCGGCGGGCAACAATTTCGAACTGGCCATCGCAGTTGCAGTGGCGACGTTCGGCATCGGCTCCGGTGAAGCACTGGCGGCCGTGGTCGGTCCGCTGATCGAGGTGCCCGCGTTGATCGGGCTCGTGTATGTGTCGCTGTGGGCGCGCGGGCGGTTCTTCCCGGCGCAGCCTGCGCGAGCAGCTCGGTGATCGACAGCGAGCACAGGAGTCATGATTGCTGCCGCGTTTCGCGGGTCCGCAGTGGCGCGCGCTGCTGACTGAGCGGTGGCGCGTGAATCCACTACAACGATGCGGGCATTCGCCGACATCCGTTATTGAGCTCCGCCAGTACGCTGCATGGTAGCCGCGCCGTTTCGGCGGCCGAATATGCTTTCAGACGCGTTCTTGGTTCCGAAGGAGATTCCTATGCGCTCGACACGTCGGCTTGTCGCGTACGCGACGCTCGCGTTGGTCACTGCTGGTTGCGGTCGGTCGATCGAAGTGCGAACGATGGCTGCACCCGACGTGGGTTTCTCAGCTCTGCACACGTTCCGCATGCTGCCCGGACCCGCGCGCCGCGACGGCCGTGCCGCGACGGGTGGAGACGATCCGATGATCAATAACTCGATCGCGAATCGCGCGATCCGAGCGCCGATCGTCAAGGGGTTCCAGGATCTCGGATATACGATCGATGAACGCAATCCCGACTTCGCTGTCGCGTTCTACGCCAGCGCGCGCGAGAAGCTCGACGTGACGACATGGGACTACGGCTATCCGTTCTATCCGGGTTGGTCCCGCTA
>Ga0208587_1000307_pt1 | contig 27303 bp, 14 predicted proteins | sample NGESurdeep092012_7_FD_184472 | JGI IMG/M metagenome (GOLD analysis project Ga0208587, IMG submission 184472) | Arctic peat soil microbial communities from Barrow, Alaska - NGEE Surface sample 210 deep-092012 (SPAdes) | ecosystem: Environmental > Terrestrial > Soil > Wetlands > Peat ...
CTAGGGGCTCGGGCTAAGGATTGGGATTCAGCATTCAGGCCCGTCAGCCGGTTTCGCTCTTCGACGCTTGACTCCGAGCCGCTGGTTGCTTACTCTGCTTTTAGGCGAAGAAAAAGCGGAGCAAGGTAAGCTCCCAATGCATCCACTCCTACTCCAGACCGACGCGCGCGAGCCTGCCCCGCTGGTCGGCATTGCCAAGCTAGCGGCACAAGGGGAATCGATTCGACAAGGCCACCTGGTGGAGTATTTCACGCTTCCCTCGCGGGCCCTGCTGAATCGCTGTACCTCCAGTCGAATGCCTTTCACCTGGACGATCAATCCTTACCGCGGCTGTGAGTTCGCCTGTAAGTATTGCTATGCGCGCTACACCCACGAGTTCATGGAAATGCGCGACGGCGTGGACTTTGAGCGCAAAATCTACGTCAAGCAGCAGGCGGCGTGGCTGCTGCGGCAAGAACTGAAGAAGGTTAAGCGTGGCGAAGAGATCGCCATCGGCACGGCGACCGATCCGTATCAGCCGGCGGAAAAACGGTTCGAGGTCACCCGCGGCATTCTGGAAGAACTGGCCCTGCACCATGGGCTGGAAATCGGTATTGTCACCAAGTCGGACCTGGTCCTGCGCGACGTTGAACTGCTGCGGCAGGTTGCAGAACACAATTCTTTGTTCGTCAATATCACCATTACAACCATGAACGCGAGGCTGGCGCGCATTCTGGAGCCGCGCGCGCCCCGTCCCGACCTGCGCATGAAGGCGATGCGTGAACTAAACGCCGCAGGCGTCAACGCGGGTGTCATCTGCGCACCGGTGCTGCCCGGCATTACGGATTCGCCCTCGGCGCTGGATGTCCTCGTGCGCGCGGCCAAACTAGCCGGCGGAAAATACATCTATGCCAACCCGTTGTTCCTGAAGCCATGCTCGGCCACCGTCTTCCTTCCGTTTCTGGAGAAAGAATTCCCGCAACTGGTTGAGGATTACCGCAAACGCTTCGCAGACCACGCCTTCGTGAGCAAGGCCTACAGTAAATGCATTTCGGAGCTGATGGCGAACCTGCGCAAGAAGCACGGATTCGATACCGAATTCGGCTCGCGCAGCCAGAGGACACATCCGGTGCAGCAAGAGGCGGAGCAGATGAGCCTGTTCGGGTGAGCTGTGCAGAATTTTGAGCCGCCGGGAACATGTATGAGCAAGGCCTCGCGTACCTGTTCAAACCAGGCGCACGTGACCGGTATCACTGACGTCAGTTAGCTATCCCGCGTAACATAATCATCGGACTAATTGCTGGCCGAGAGGTGGTGCTATGGCCGGTAGTCCAGTACTGGCTTGCATTCCGCCCAGGCAAGTTTCATCTGCGACGGGCTTCGCCCCAAGAACAGACAAGGGATACCTTAGCGCACAACCGATTTCCGCCGCTCTCCCAAGCGTGCCTAGTTTGCTTTACGTCGTTCTGTCGTCACCAGCCATCTCTTCAACCGCACTCTGCCGAACTGGAACACTATTAGGCTGAACAGACTTCCGCATGGAGGCATTATGCCCCTTAATACATTTGAAATCCGAGTTTCCCTGGAAAAGCTGCTGATCGTTTTGATCGTCATCCTCGTGCCACTCAATTTCATCGGTTTGTACCTGACCATGCAGAGCCACACAGGGGTTGAACGAACGACCGGATCGCTCTTTCGGGACATTGCTCAAAGCGATGCGATCGCCACGCGCCAATTCGTCGACGAGCGCGTTATGACCGTCGGCGCCATCGCCTCGCAGCCTGCTGTCGTGGATGCCATCGTGGAGGCGAACCGCGCCTCCACAGGGATGAACGATGCTACGAGGACCGCCAAGATCGCCGACATGGAAAAGAAGTGGGACACCGCCGAGGCTGACACATTAGTGGCTAGCATCCTGGCTTCGCGAGCTTCCGCCTCGTTGCGGCGCGCGCGTGAGCTGGATCCACGATTCATGAAGCTCATCGTTCTGGATACCGACGGCGTTCCCGTGGCGGCCTCCGACAAGCCGCGCCACTATGCCCCGGCGGATGAAGTCTTCTGGCAGGGGGTTTCCGCCCAGGGCAAGGGCGCTGTCTACGTCACCGGGGTCCTCTGGGATGAATTAGGCAGGACTAACTACGTCGGCATTGGAGTCCCGGTACTGGATGAAAGTTCCCGCCGGTTCATCGGTGCAGTCTACGCTTTGGTGGATGTCTCGGGATTGTTCGCACGGCTTAATCGCGAGCAACCCGGAAGAACTACAGCCACCGTGTTGGTGAGGGAGGATGGCACGGTCGTCAGCGCCCCCAATGTCGTGCCGGCGATGCAGCTCAAGTCGGAAGAATATGGCGCAGTGCGAGACGCGCTGGGCACGTTGCAGGGCCGCCAAGCCGGATACCTCATTGCCAATCTGCGTGAGGGGAATCGGATTGTGGGATTCGCCGACACCGGGCTGACCCAGAGCTATTCCAATCTGAGTTGGTTTGTCATGGTAAGCCAGAATGAAGGCGAGGTATTGGCACCGGTCCGCACGGTGGGCTTCTTCGCCATCCTCATGGTGGTATTCGGCTTGCTAATGGTCACTCTGCTGGCGGCCTATTTCTTCCTCCACCGCGCGCGTGAGATGGCTGAAATCGAAGTACCGAACGGGCGGAGGGTGCCCGAAGAAGAAGAGGAGGACCACGTCGGCGTTCGCTGAAGGTGGTTCTCCACACAATTGAAATTTGCACTGGCCAGTGGTCTCCCGGAGGTAGCGATGCCAGTTTATGAGTACATCTGCCAGGAATGCCACGCTTCGTTTGAAACGATCCTCACCATGAAAGAGCACGAAACGGAGGAGGTACATTGCCCGAAGTGTGACAGCAAGAGAGTAGAGCAGGACGCGACCGAGTTCTTCGCGGTGACGTCGCGAAAGAGCTGATCGGTGTATCGGCTGTCGGGCCCAGCCTCGAAGCGGTTGTTCGCCTAGGTCTAGGTGGGGCGAAGATCGTAGGCTAGCGCTTCGTCGCGTTATGAACGCAGGGTGCTGTGTGCAGGGCACGCCCGTCGGTTCAACCGCCGATCCGCCGTGTGTCCGCCGTCACAGACAGGTGGTGAAGCCTGCGCTATTTTGGTCTGTAATGGGGAGGTGTCACGTGGCAGCGCCTTGGGCACATCGTTACGCGCAACGCACAAAAACAGCTAAGAGTTCCATCATCCGCGAGCTCCTGAAGCTCACGCAGCGTCCAGAAGTGATTTCCTTTGCGGGCGGCTTGCCTGCACCGGAGATTTTTCCGGTGGAGCGTTTTCGCGAGGCCTGTCAACAGGTACTGACAACCAACCCCTCCATCGCGCTGCAATACGGGCCAACCGAGGGCTACCGTCCCCTGCGCGAACTGATCGTTGCTCTCATGGCACGGTATGGCATTATCGCCACCGTCGATAACATACTCATCACCTCGGGCTCGCAGCAGGCGCTGGACTTGATCGCCAAGCTGCTCATCAATCGCGGAGATCGCATCCTGGTGGAGTCGCCGACCTACCTGGGCGCGTTGCAGGCCTTCGATCTGATGGGCGCTGAATACGTGACCGTGCCCACCGATGACGACGGGTTGCAGACCGACGAGATGGAACGCGCACTTCGTTCCGGACCGAAGTTCATGTATATCCTGCCGAACTTTCAGAATCCGGGTGGTACCACGCTCTCGCGTCCACGGCGTGACGAACTGGTGTTGCTCTCCGACAAATACGGCATTCCAATCATCGAAGACGATCCCTACGGGCAACTGCGTTACGAGGGTGAGCACATTCCGCCGCTGGTGGTGTTGGATCGCACCAACTTGCTACGCGATAACGGATACTTGCTGGGAAATGTGATCTACCTGAGCACGTTTTCCAAGGTGCTGGCGCCGGGGTTGCGGCTGGGCTGGATTGTCGCACCGCCTGACGTGATAACCCACCTGGTGCAGTTGAAACAGAGCACCGACCTGCACACCAGCAGCTTCACACAAATGGTGGCTTACGAAGTGGCTCGCGACGGCTTCATGGAAGAGCACGTAAAACTGATTCGCAGGGTGTACAAAGAACGTCGCGATGCGATGCTCGAGGCCTTGCACAACTACTTCCCGCCCGAGGTTTCGTGGACGCACCCGCACGGCGGCCTGTTCCTCTGGGTCACGCTGCCTTCTGGAATCGACACCATGAAGCTGCTGGACACGGCTTTGCGCCAGGACGTAGCGTTCGTGCCTGGTGAGCCATTTTTCCCGTCGGGACAAGAAAGCGGCTCGCACATGCGGCTGAATTTCTCCAACGCCCAGCCAGAACAGATTCGCGAGGGCATCCGCCGGTTGTCGATCGCGGTCGCGCATGAACTGGAGCACTGTGCAGCCGCCACGGTGGGAGTGAATGCATGATGCAATGTCGTCACGCCACCTTGTACCAGCGGTCACTGTCAAATCGCCTGGTTGAGGTCTAAACTATAAATAGCAGTAGAGTCGCCCTCGAGTCTCCAGGGCTGCCCGTAGTTCGATCCCAAAGCCAGGAGGCAGCTTATGTTCGCCGTCAGGCTGGTTCAACTCATCGAAACACACGCCGATAAACTTTCTGAAGCATTAATCCACAAACTGAAGAACGCCGATGAGTGCCGGGACTTCCTGGACAAGGTCCCGGCCCACGAACTGAAGCACAGGACCTACGAAATCTATCGCCATCTCGGCGACTGGCTGCTGTCCAAAACGCTGTCGGAGGTCGAAGAGAGATATATCGGTTTAGGGGCCAGGCGCGCTCGGCAGAATGTACCTTTCAGCCAGGTGATGTTTGCCGTCCAGACTACAAAGCAGGTCTTGTGGGATTATCTGTTGCTGGAAGGTCTGTTGGAGCCGGAAGCCCTCATTGGCGAAATGGAACTTGTGCGCTCTTTGGGACAGTTCTTTGACCGCGCGCTTTACTACGCTGCGATCGGTTATGAACAGGTATGGAAGAACGAGCTAGCTGCGGCGTCCTCGTCCCACGTTGCGACCCACCGGTAATGGGGAGAAAACATGTCGCTACGGGGTTGAGCAGCCGCTCAGTCGCGCAGCAATATTCTTCGCGGCCCCCGAGATCGAACAGTTCCAGAGTGGCTGTAGCTCGGTTAGTGCGGGCGGATACACAATCCTGGGCCCGCGCTAGTTTGTTTGTCCCGTGAATGCCGGAGAAGCAGGTCCCTCCGCTCGACCGCCGTGGCGTCCTCGGTCGAATGACAAAATAACAGGAACTATTCACTAACCCCTAGCCCCTAGCCCCTGCTTCTAGAACGAGAACAGCATCTGCAGATCAATGCGACGGTTGGCTGAGCCTGAGGAGAACGGCGGTCCGGCTAACGCATTCGATGTGCCGAAGATTGGCGAATCGAGGTTGCCGATCGGGGGCGCATAGTTGACGTTATTTAGCAGGTTGTGCGCGCTGACGCTAAAGGTCAGGTTGTAGCGGTGCGTAGTCTCGTTTCCGAAGTTGAACGGGCTGCCACCCCCGCCGCCAAGTCCGCGCCCGCCAAGTCCGCGCCCGCCAAGTCCGCCGCCGTGGCCGCCACCACCGCCTCCATGCGGGCCACCACCAGGACCACTGGCACTATGACTTTCCGTCTTAGGCCCCAGCCCGATGGTCTTGCTCAACCGCAGATTCAGGGTAAACAAACTCTGGCCGCTGCCGTAATTGATCGGGGTGATCGTCTGCCCCGGAATCGGTACGGTGTTGAACGTGCCATAGGGCGTGACTTTGACCACTCCGCCGGGCCCCGCCGTGCTGGCCAGTGCGGGACGATCGTTGAAGATAGAGTCGCCGTTCAAATCCTGCCCGACGATGATGTTAAAGGGCGCGGCGGAGTTCGTGAGGATAAACGGACTGAGGCGAAAAGCGTAGGGCAGAGAAATCGTGCCGCCGATGACCCCGCGGTTACGAACGTCGAATGCGGCACGGCCGTAGTCCTCCATGGGATCGTACGAGTTCATGATGAATTCGGCGGAACTGGAGCCTCCGCCAAAAAAGCCGCCACCGCCACCGCCGCCACCGCCAGCTCCCAAGTCGCTGTTGGAGAAATTGAGGGAATAAAAGCCAAACAGCGACAGCTTCGGTCCGACGCTCACGCGGCCGTTGACGATCATTTGGTTCTGCCGGTAAACTCCTTCCGAGCTGTACTGATAAATGTTGGTGGTTCCGCCGAACGGCCGAACACCACTGGTGGGATCTGAGGGATTATATGTTCCCGGCAGCGGCGCATTGGCATTGCGCAGGAAGAGCTGATGTTCCCCGCGCGAATTCAGATACGTGACCGACATGGTCGCGTTCTTGGTAAGTTGGCGCTCGACGCTGAACGCCGCTTCCATGGTGTACGGCATGCGCAAATTGGGCGAAACCTGGTAAATCGTGGGCGAGGTTTTCGCCAGCTTGCTCAGTTCGCAGGGCGGAGGAATCAGCGGATAGAAATCAGGCTGGGTAACGGTGTACTGCTGCTCTGTGACTCCATTCAGCCGCTCTGCCTGCAGCAGGTAGTTGTAGGAAAAGCGGTCGTAGAAGATCCCATATCCCCCGCGTAGCACCGTCTTCGGCGCAGCCTTGGAGTCGCCAAGTCCCCAGGCCAGGCTCACGCGCGGAGCCCAATCCCCCTGGTACGGGATGCCGGTCTGAGTTTCGTAACGCAAACCATAGCTCAGCGAAATGTTGGGCCGGATTCTCCATTCGTCCTCCGCATAAAAGCCGACATCAATCATGGAGACGTCCGAGAGCGGCTGCCCGGTAACAATGGAAAACTGGCTGGCGCCTCCGCCCAGCGCGCGGATTTGTGCTGGCGTCAGGCCCTCTTGCAGGCCGACTTCCGTGATCTGATATGCGTTCAACGAAGGGAAAGTAAATTGCCCGTTGAAATTCGAGTCCTTGTTGCTCGAATACAGCGTCCCGCGCAGCCGTCCGCCAAACTTGATGAAATGCCGGCCATGCGCGATGGAGGTGTAGTTCTGCAGTTCGTAGTGGTCCTGCTTGCCGATAACCATGCCTTCAGGACTGCCTCCTCCGTTGAAGGCTCCCAACACATTCAGCGTTGGTTGGTCGCTGAGCGGAATCTGATTGCTGCTGTTGCGGATGTACTGGAACCGCGTCTCATTCACCATCGTCGGGCTCAAGACCTGGGTGTCGCTGATTTGCACCGTCTGTTCCGTGCTGTGGGAGTTGAAACCCTGCGAAGGAAGCGAAAACTGTCCAATGCCTTCGTTGTCTTGCTTGTTCCGCACATACTGATAGCGCACCGTCAAGGTGTTGTTCTTCGAAAGTTGGAAGTCGGCGCGCGGACTGATATTCAACCGTGTTGCCGGGCTCGGAACCGTAGTGTTGTACGGAACGATGGTGTTGTTCGAATTCAAGACCTGCGCCACAACCACGCTGACGTTGTCGATGTTGCGCTGTTGCGCGGTGAAGAAAAACGATGCCTTCTTACCCAGCGGGCCACTGATGTTGCCGTTAAAGATCTCAGAGTAGTAACCGGGTTCTTCGGTCACAAACGGATTCAGCGCATTGAAGGCCGAGGAATTGCCGTTGATCATGGCCTGACCATGGAACTGGTCCGTCCCTGGCTTGGTGAAAATCTCGATTCGTCCATAGCCCAGCTTGTCATATTCCGCGGAGAAGGGATTCTGGTTGATGCGAATTTCACGGATCGCAGACTTCGGAGGTAGCTCCCCCGCGGTAAATCCATCGACATAAATCTGTCCACCATTCGGCCCCGCCGACGGACCGGCGAGCGCCTGCAACTCCGAAGCCAGTTCGTCAGGATCGTCAGAGAGGGCGTCGAGGTCCTGGCCCTTCAGGACCAACGTGCCCGCACTATTTTGCTGACTGACATCGACGGTCGGAGTTTCTTCCTGAACTTCCACGTTCTCCTGTTTCACGGCGATGGAGAGCGCGATGTCAAACTCCTGAACTTGCCCCGCTGTAACTTTGACCGCTTCTTCCTGAGCAACCGCAAAAGCTCTTGCCGTCGCGGTGACGGTATAATCCCCGGGCGCCAGTCCCTTGAATTCATAGATTCCTTGCGAATTGGTGACAGCCGTGACCGACTTTCCGTCCGCAGTAGTGGCTGCGACCGTAGCATTGGGAATGACGGCCCCGGAGGGATCGGTGATCCGGCCACGCAGCGTGCCGGAAGCAGTTTGCGCCGGCATGTTGGCCGTAAGAAGTGCGAACAAAAGAACAACGAAGATGGCACACGCGCGCATTGGAAATGTTGGCACTTTCATGAACAGCGAAGTTATGGGGCATCTCCCATCGCGCCCGCTACCCCGCCTGTCGACAAATTCCATGGCGAAAGAATGGTTCCCGCCTGGCTGGGCGCAGCCGTAAGAATCGGCTCAACGCCGCTCAGTAGAATGATTGCCGTCGAGGGAGAATCGGCGCTTCCTTCGGTGGCCACAATCATCAACGCATCGCCTTTCTGCAAGTCGGTGAGGGTAATTGCAGGCATGCGACTCAGCATTTGCTGGAAGTCAGGCCCACCGCCTGCGCGCTGTCCCGGGCCATTTCCGTTCGCTGGCGCGTCGGCGTCCGTCGTCCTCGGCGGCCCACCTGCCGCTGCGGCTCCGCTCGCTCCGCCGCCTGGCGTGATGCCTTTCAAGCGCATGGCAATGCGCTGAGCGAACATGGTCGGCAGTTTATGCATTTGTGAATCCGCGGTTATTTTCAAGGTCACCGGCCATCTGCTTGCCAGGTCCATCACCGTGACTGAGTTATTTCCCTGATCGGTTGCGACCACCGTACCCGCGATATTGCGGAAGGTACCCGAAACAATCTCATCGGCCGTCAGTTCGTTGCCATCGGCGCTGCGGGTTCCGCGCGCGCGAAGTTGGTCCCCGAGCTTGATCTGGTCGAGCGTGCCCGGCTTGGCGTCATCGAACTTGACCGAGTCCGGAGTGTAACGACGGATGATGGTGTTCTTCGAGACATGAATGGCCACGTCCTTCGCAGCTAATGTGCCCGTGGAAATCTTGATCGTTTCCGTTCCGGCATCTACTGCTTTGACCACACCTCCAACCCCGTGCTTCTGCCACTCCTCGCGATCTTGCTCCTGCTTCTCGGCGATGTCGGACTTCTTCATAACGATCGCCGTGGCGGCCAACACGGACTTGCCATCTTCTGAGGCAGTCCCACTGGCCAGAAGCCGGTCGCCCACTTGCAAATCCTGCACCTGGATTGGAGATGCGCTCTTCAGGTCAGTTTGACCAGGAATGCTTCGAACCATACGCGTGGACGGCTGGAGGATGACGTTGACCTCTGCTCCAGTATCGGTTGTTACCGCAATGGTGTCGCCAGTGATTGACTTGATCGTCCCCACCGCCTTTACTCTTGATTTCGGCGCTCCCGTCTGTTCAGTTCCCTCTTTTTGCGCGGCGGCGAAGAGTTTGGGCGCAGCGAGCAAAGCGATAAAGACTACGACTACAAACACTTTTGCAATTGCAAGAGGTCTTCGCATTGGAGTCACGGCGGACATTTCTGGCCAATAACAACCTAAACACACCGGCCGTAGCTCGGTTGTTAAGAAAACATAAGTTTTGTAAACCGCTTACAGGAGAGCGGAGTTGAGATGTGGTTTCGCGATTCGGAAAATCGCCCTCGTGCAAACCGGTGCTCCTTGAGGAAACGCCTGCCCCAACGAGCGGCGCCTTTCGTGGAACGAAACCAGCTCTCGAAGCGTACCATCTGGCAGCGAGCCACTTGTCGCGCTCGCGCCCCGTGAAGTGTATTTTTCGCCATAGAGGCTCCAATGGAATTGCAAATCCGCAATCTCTCCAAGTCTTATCCCAACGGCACCCGCGCCTTACAGAACGTTTCTTTAACCATGCCGCTCGGCATGTTTGGCCTTCTCGGCCCTAACGGAGCGGGAAAATCCACGCTTATGCGCACCCTGGCGACGCTGCAGGAAGCCGACAGCGGCAGCGCTCAGCTTGGCTCGATTGACGTGCTGACGCAGAAGGACGCCGTACGCAAGCTGCTGGGGTACCTTCCCCAGGAATTCGGGCTCTACCCCAAGGTTAGCGCCGAGACGTTGCTCTCCCATTTCGCTGCACTGAAGGGAATCGCCAATCCGAAGGAACGGCGCGAATTGGTGCAGGCGCTGCTACAGCAGACCAATCTCTTCGAATACCGCAACCAGCCTCTGGGCAGTTTTTCGGGAGGTATGAAACAACGGTTCGGCATTGCCCAGGCCTTGTTGGGCAACCCGCAATTGATCATCGTGGATGAACCCACCGCCGGTCTCGATCCCGAGGAGCGCGTGCGGTTCCACAACCTCCTGAGCGCCATCGGCGAGAACATTATCGTGATCCTTTCGACGCACATCGTGTCCGATGTGAGCGACCTCTGCCGCAACATGGCCATCATCCATCAAGGACGCGTCCTGGCTACCGGCGATCCCGCCGACCTGGTTGCCAGCTTGAACGGCCGAGTCTGGAAGAAAGCGATTCCCCGCTCCGAGCTACTCGCCTACCAACAACGGTTTCACGTCATCTCCATGCGCCTCTTCGGCGGAAGAACGATGCTGCACGTGCTGCAGGACGATCAACCGGAGCCAGACTTTGAAGTCGTGACTCCCGATCTTGAAGACCTGTACTTCGCCACCATCAAAGGCTTCGTTCAAAGTCCGGGTCCGAGCGGGCCTGCGAGCTGATCCTATGCTGCTCTCCATCTTCCTCTTCGATTTGCAGCAGCGCCTGCGCCGCATCTCCACCTATGTTTATTTCGCGGTTTTCTTCGCCCTGGGCTGTCTGTTCACCATGATGTCGGGCGGTGCGCTTCCGGGCGCGAGCGTCGACTTCGGCACTGGTGGCAAGGTGCTAGTCAACTCGCCGTACGGCCTCAATGTCATCATCACCTACATCAGCTTCTTCGGCATCATCATCACGGCGGCCATTGCGGGTCAAGCCACCTATCAGGACATCGACAACAACTCCGCTGTGTTCTTCTACACCGCTCCCATTACCAAGCTCGATTATCTTGGCGGCCGTTTTCTGTCGGCCTTCATGGTGCAGATCTTCATCTTCTCCAGCGTTGGGTTGGGGGCATGGCTGGGAACGCGCTTGCCTGGCATGGATCCAACGCGACTGGGACCGCAGATCGAGACCGCGTACCTCCAACCCTACTTGATCACCGTCCTGCCCAATCTGCTTTTCACAACCGCCATCTTTTTCGCCTTGGCGGCACTAACTCGAAAGATGCTTCCGGTGTACGTCGCCAGCGTATTGGTGCTGATCGGATACTTCGTGGCTGGTCAGCTCTCCAATAACTTGAACATCAGCGTGCAGGCCGCCCTTATCGACCCTTTGGGAGGCAACGCGATTGATCGCATCGCTCAATACTGGACCCCCTTTCAGCGCAACACGCGCCTCATCCCGCTGCAAGGAATTCTGCTCGCTAATCGGATTTTGTGGTTGAGCGTCGGTGCACTCTTCTGGATTGTGACCTACCTGAAGTTTTCGTTCTCCTACGCGTCGCCAAAGGCAGGACGGCGGGAAGCGGCTCTGGTTGAGAAAAGCGAGGTTCAACCGGCCCTGTTAGCGCTGCCGATTTTGCACCAAGACTTCTCGCTGCGGGCCTCGTTCCGGCAGTTGCTTTCTCTCACGCGCATTCAGTTTACGGAGACAACCAGGAACATTTTCTTTACCGTATTCATGCTCGCGGGCTTCCTATTGTCGGTCCTCGTCGCGACCGGCCTCGGCGATCCTTACTCCACGCCAACTTATCCCGTGACTTACCAAATGCTGCAAGCGGCCGGCGCCGGCTTCTTTGTCTTTGCGCTCGCCATCATCACCTTTTACGCGGGCGAGTTGGTGTGGCGGGAACGGGATGCGCAACTCAACCAGGTGGTGGACGCATTTCCCGTCCAACGGTGGGTATTGTTCACCTCAAAGCTTCTGGCATTGATGCTGGTGCAGGTCTTGGTAGTGCTGGTGGTGCTGGCCGCTGGTCTGATCGTCCAGGTCGCGAATGGCTATCATCGCTTCGAATTGGGCCTCTATTTCCGCGATCTATTCCTGCTGAACCTCCCTTCCCTCTGGTTTCTCTGCGTGCTGGCGCTGCTTGTCCAGGTAATCGTTAACCAGAAGTACCTCGGGCATTTCGTGATGGTGCTTTACTTTGTGGCAACCCTGGCGTTGCCGTCGCTGGGGTTGGAGCACTATCTCTACCGCTTCGGACAGTCACCAACATTCATTTACTCCGACATGAACGGTTTTGGCCCGTACGTGAAGCCGCTGTTTTGGTTTCATCTCTACTGGGCAATCGCGGCAGTATTGCTAGCGATACTCGCCAATCTTTTGTGGGTGCGGGGCACGGAAAGCGATTGGCAAGTCCGTCTGAAGCTCGCTTCCTCCCGACTATCGCGGCCAACGCTTGCAGGAGCAGCCACTTTTATCGCGCTCCTGTTTGGCGTGGGCGGCTATATTTTTTACAACACCAATATCGTCAATCCTTACCGGACCGGCTACCAGATCGATGAATCGCGAGCTCAGTATGAGAAAAAGTATCGGCAATACTTGAAGCTCCCGCAGCCCCGTATTACCGACGTGCAAACACAGGTCGATCTGTATCCGGAGCAGCGCGGGGTTTCGCTCCGCGGCACCATGTGGCTGGAGAACAAAACGGATGCCAGCCTCGATCGCGTGGCGCTAACCGTCTGGCCCGCCGACCTGGAGCCGCTTCCCCGCCCGCGGATACTCGTGAAGCACCTCAGCCTGGCAGGCGGCCAGACGGCTATCATCGAAGATCCGTCGCTGGGGTTTTATCTGTACCAGCTACCGACTGCGCTGCCGCCGCACGGCCGAGTGCAGCTCGATTTCGCGATCCAGTACGACAACGTGGGATTTGAGAATTCACGGCCGAACACCGACCTCGTGCGCAACGGCATGGGGTTAAACGACCGGTATTTTCCTTTCATCGGCTATGCGCCCGACATCGAACTCACTGATGACAGCACGCGCCATCGCCATGGCCTGAAATTCGTCAAACGGCTGGCCACCCTCGAGGACGTGGCGGCCAGGCAATACAACAGCGGCAGCACCGACGCCGACTGGATCAACCTGGACGCCACCGTCAGCACCAGCGCCGACCAGATCGCCATCATGCCTGGCTATTTGCAGAAGGAATGGGAGCAGGATGGCCGGCGTTATTTCCATTACAAAATGGATGCGCCGATTCTCAACCTGTACTCGGTGCAGTCGGCGCGATACGACGTGCGCCGCGATCGCTGGCAGAACGTCAATCTCGATATTTATTACCAGCCCGGCCACGAATTCAACCTCGAGCGAATGGATGAAAGCATGAAGGAGACCTTGGCTTATTGCAGCACGAATTTCAGTCCCTTCCAGTTTCACCAGTTGCGCATCATCGAGTTTCCGCGCTATGCACGGTTTGCGGCTTCGTACGCCAACACGATTCCGTTCTCCGAGTCGATTGGCTTCATCACCAAGGTTGGCAACAAGGCCGACTCCATGGACGTGCCGTTCTACGTGACCGCCCACGAAACCGCGCACCAGTGGTGGGCCCATCAAGTGATTTCCGCCTATGTCGAGGGCGCTACCTCGATCGACGAAACTCTGGCGCAGTACACCGCGATGATGGTCATGAAGCAACATTACGGGCCGGAGTCGATGAAGCTCTTTTTGCGCTATGAACTCGATCGCTACCTGCGCGGCCGCGGCACCGAACGCAACGAAGAGAAGCCCCTGTACCGCGTCGAGCCTAACCAAGGGTACATCCATTACGCCAAGGGCTCGCTGGTGATGTACGCGTTACAGGATGACATCGGCGAGGATAAAGTCAATCAGGCGCTGGCGGCGTTCATCAAGGACTATGCCTTCAAGGGCCCGCCCTATCCCACGTCGCTCGACCTTATGAGTCATCTCAAGAAGGTCACGCCTTCTGAATTTCAGTATCTTTACGAGGACCTGTTCGAGAACATCACGCTCTACGACGATCGTGCCATCTCCGCCGATTATTTGCAGCAGGCCGACGGCAAGTACCAGGTGTACCTCGTCGTAGAGGCCAAGAAGTTACGCGCCGATGGGCGAGGTCAGGAACACGCCGTCCCGCTCCACGACTGGCTGGACATTGGGGTTCTGGATTCGAGCGGCCACTATCTGTATTTGCAAAAGCACAAGGTCGAGCAAGAGAAAACCGAGTTGACGCTGACCGTGGACAAGGCGCCAGCCCAGGCGGGAATCGATCCACTGAACAAACTGATCGACCGCAATCCCCAGGACAATATCGTCGCGGTTAAGAGGCGGTGACGGCTGCGAACGGAGGCGCCAATTGCGGGCGCGGCTGCAACAGCGGAGAGCCTGGCTCTATTCCTATAGGGTTCGACGACTCCTGTATCAGTTTGCACGCCTAGCGCGGGCCTCTCTGGATTATTCATCTGGTTTCGGTAGCTTTGAAGGGGCACGGCTTCAGCCGTGCCGTTATGAGCACGGAGAGTTTGGGCTTCAGCCCCTGAGGGAAGTCGCACTTCACCTCAACCCCGAGGTCCCTCAGTGGCTAAAGCCAGCATGAATGCCAGCAGATTACGGCACGGCTGAAGCCGTGCCCTTTCAAAGCGTGAGATCCTCATGAACAATCCGAGTGGACGCCCGCGCTACCGTAGGTACGACCATTCTGGAATTGCTCTAGGCGGACATTTGCTGCGCCAGATACGCGCCAATTCCCATTTCCTTGATCGAATGCAGTTGGGCCTCCAGGAAGTCGGCGTGGCCTTCTTCATCCTGGATCATCCGCTCGAATAGGTCCTTGGTTCCGGCGTCGCCGACTTCGCGGCAGATCTTTGCGGCCGCGTTGTACTGTCGCACGGCATCGGCTTCGTCGGCATAATCAAGTTGCAGTTGCTGCTCAACGGTGCCGCCGACCTTGGGCGTTAAGGGGACATTGATGGCCGGCGTTCCATCGAGGAAAATAATGCGCTCGATCAGTCCTTCGGCATGGTGCATCTCTTGGATGGCCCGTGCCTTAGTGAGACCGGCCAGCCGGTGATAGCCCCAGCTCGCGCACATTTCCGCCTGCACCATGTACTGCGCAATGGCTGTCAACTCCGCGCTGAGGGCCGCATTCAACTGCTCGATGACCTTTTTGTCGCCTTGCATCTACACTCTCCTTTTCATGCTCAAGAGTCGCCCTATTCTACGGGAAACTCTGCGAGATGCATCACAGCCGCGCGTGACGAATGCACTATTGCGACACCAGGTACTCCACCTCGCGCTCGATTTGCGATATCTGGATTGGCGCGACGCCACCCTTTTGCAACGTGTTGTTAAGGCGGGGTAGCTCGTTGCTCTTGAGTTTCGTCCACTCTGCGATGCGCGCTTTGGCGGCCTCGTCGGACTGGTGGTACAGCTCCACCGCTTGTGATGGCGTCGTCCGATCGCCGCCCTCCACGACGCGCAACGCCGAGGCCAGGCCAGTGTTCGCAGCTTCGAGTCCCATCATCGCAGGGCCGCTTCCCTTCTCGATTTTCGCAATCGCCGCCTGCAACTCTGTCACCTGCTTGAGCAGTTCGGGCTGGTGGCCGACAATCTTCTGCTGCACCTCGTCGAGATGTTTCTTTACCGCGCTGATTTCAGTCACCGCCCTGCGGCTGCGACGCACCTCGCCAAAGATTTCCAACCCGAGACGAAGTTGTTCGTCCAGTTCGACCGAAGTCGCGGATGATCGAGGATCCATTTCTACCTTCAAGTTCTGCATTAAGATATCGCCGTCAATCGTAAGTCTAAGTTGGTAGATACCAGGTGTAACACGCGGTCCGCGTGGAGCTCCGTAACCTTCATCTTCCTCGATCTCTTCGGGGCTTCCGGAGCTGCTCCACCGGAGGTCCCAAACAAAACGGTGCATGCCCGCGCCGTTTTCCAGCACGACGGGCTTTGGCAGCCAGCGCGGGGCAATGGGCAGTGGAGGATAAGTTTGTTCTTTTCCGCCGCTCGCATAGCGGCGTACCAATTGCCTGCTCGAATCGTAAATTTCGAGTGTCACCCGTTTGGCTGGCGACTTCAGGTAGTAGTCCAGCATAGCGCCGTCGGGTGGGTTCTTAGCCGCGGGTTCCTCTGGAGGCAGCGGTGAGCCCAGGAAGACATCGTTGTCAATGCGAATCGCGGTGGCTGGTTGATAGAGCCTGACGTTCGCACTCTTCGGCTGGCTCGCAATCTGCCTCAACGGCGCGATGTCGTCGAGAATCCAGAACGCTCGTCCGTGCGTGGCCACGATCAGGTCATCTCCATGGATGGTAATGTCGCGAACGGAGGCGACAGGCAGATTCAATTGCAATGGCTGCCAATGGTCGCCAGCGTCGAATGAAACGTAGATGCCCAGCTCCGTTCCCGCGAAGAGCAGTCCCTTCTGCTGCGTGTCCTCACGAATCGCGTTGACAAAAGATTGCGCGCCAATTCCCGTCGCGATCGGCTGCCAGGTTTTGCCGTAATCCCGAGTGCGATAAATATAGGGAGTGAGATCGTCCAGCCGATGGCGATCCACCGCCACGTATGCCACGGCGGGATCGAAGCGCGACGCCTCGATCATGGCGACCTTGCTCCAGTCGCCCACGCCGTTCGGCGTAACGTTCTGCCATGTCTGCCCGCCATCCAAAGTGAGATGGAGCAGCCCAGTGTCGCTGCCAGCCCATATCTCATCAGCCTTCAAGGGCGACGGAGCGATACTGTATACCACGCCAAAACCGCGTTCTTTCGCGTTCTGTGCCGTGGTCGGTCCGGCGGACTTTTCGCTTGCGACGTTTGCCGCAGCACCGGTGAGGTCGGGACTGAGCTTCTCCCAGTGCAGGCCCCCGTCCGTCGTCTTCATCACGTACTGCGTTCCCAGATACAGGGCGCTCTTGTCGACCGACGAGAAGACGAGCATCGGCGTCCACGGGTCGCGATATTTGCGCTCGTTAATCTCGCTGCCGAAATTGGACGCTGGCCATGGAGTGATATCCTGGCTCAGCGAGGTGCGGCGGTCCCAACGCACCACGCTGCCATAAACACCGGTGGCATAAAGAATGTTTGGATCGCTGGGATCGGGCGCGAGCCATCCGCTTTCGCCGCCTCCAACCATGTACCAGTCACGCGCGGTAATCTGACCATGATCGGTTCGACTCATGACTGCTGCGCTGCCGCTGTCCTGCTGCGCGCCGTAGACGTGATAGGGAAACTCGTTGTCGGTGATCACGTGATAGAACTGCCCGATCAGCTGGTTGTACCAGGAGGACCATGTCTTGCCGTCGTTGAGACTGATGGACGCCCCCTGGTCGGTGCCGAGAATCATTCGCGCAGAATTCTTTGGATCGACCCAGAGCTGGTGGTAGTCATCGCCGCCCGGCGCGCCGCGCACAATGGAGATGGTCTTGCCGCCATCCTCCGACCGATAGAGCGCGATATTCGGAATGTAGATCACGTCGGGATTGCCGGGGTCGACGGTTATGCCGCTGAAGTACCACGCGCGGCTGGTGAGGCGGGCATCGCCGTTGGCGAGCGTCCACGTGTCACCGCCATCGTCCGAGCGATAGAGCCCGGACTTCTTGCCTGCATCCAGCAACGCGTACACGCGCTTGCCGTCCGAAGCTACGGCAACACCAACTCGTCCCCAATCTCCGTCGGGCAATCCATGGCCGGTCAGTTGGGTCCAGGTCGCTCCGCTGTCGGTGGAGCGATACAGTCCTCCGCCCGGCCCTTGCAGCGGTGCATAGGCGCTCCACGGTGGACGGTGCGCGTTCCACGTGCCGGCAAACAAAACATTCGGAGCACCTGTCGCGATGGCGAGGTCGGAAATGCCGATGGTCGGCCCGTTGTCGAGCACGTGAGTCCAGGTCTCTCCTCCATCGGTTGATTTGTAAACGCCGCGCTCCGCGTTGGGGCCGTAGGCGTGACCCAGCACTCCGACGTAAACAATGTCCGCGTTGTGAGGATCGACGACGATGCGACCGATCTGGCGGGAATCGCGGAGACCGATGTTTTTCCAAGTCGCGCCACCGTCCAGCGACTTGTACACACCGTCTCCCGAGGAGAGATCGGTGCGAATGTCCGACTCCCCGCTGCCCGCGTATATAACATCAGGACTTGAAGGCGCTACCACCAGCGCCCCAATCGAAGCGATCGGTTGACTATCGAAGATCGACGTCCAAGTCACGCCCGCATCGGTCGTTTTCCAGATGCCGCCTCCCACGGAGCCGAAATAAAAGGTAGCCCCATCACCGGGCACTCCGGCGACGGCAACCACACGCCCGCCACGGAATGGGCCAATCATTCTCCATTGCAAGCCGCTGAAGAGATCGGGAGAGACGGATTGGGCGCTGGTGGAAAGGTTCAGGGGAAAAACAATCAGAAGAAAGAGCAGCAATTGATATAAACGCCGGGCACGATGTTTCAAATCGGAGATCCTCTACCCCTGCAAAGATGTGTGCAAATAGATTACACTTTCGCGGTGAGTCGGGCAGATTATGGCCACGTTCGGGCCTGGGTGTTTGGAATTGGCTTTCGCTTCTGGAATTGTCATTACGAGCGAAGCGAGGAATCTGCTGTTGTTTGTGCCTGGAACGACGGCCGGGGAAGAACAGCAGATCCCTCACGGCCTGAAGGCCGTTCGTGATGACAACTCAGAAATCGTGAAAGCGGCAGCCAAGTGTCGCGCGGCAAGCACTGATTTTTCCGCAGTCTGAAGATCGACGAATCATGGTGACTCATTCATGACGCGAAATTCGCCGGCAATTTCTTCCCTCCTCCTGCTTGCAGCCCTTAGCTTCGCTCCCCTAGTCCCGAGCCAACAAATTGATACTGGACTTTTGAGCGAGATGCACTGGCGAAACGTCGGGCCTTTTCGCGGAGGCCGTACCCGCGCAGTCTCGGGTGTGCCCGGCCAGCCGAATGTTTTCTACGTCGGCGCGGTGAATGGCGGAGTGTGGAAGACCACCGATTTCGGCCGGACGTGGACGCCTATCTTCGATCGCGAACCAATCGGCTCGATCGGAGCCCTGGAGGTAGCGCCTTCCGACCCCAATGTCATCTATGTCGCTAGCGGCGAAGGACTGCATCGTCCCGACCTGTCGGTGGGCGATGGAATCTATAAATCCAGCGATGGCGGCGCCACCTGGACTCATCTTGGATTGCGCGAGGGCCAGCAGATTTCGCAGATGGCGATTGATCCCCACGATCCTAACCGAGTCTTCGTTGCTGTCGCGGGACATCCTTACGGGCCCAACCCGGAACGCGGGATCTATCGTTCGACCGATGGCGGCCAGACCTTCGAGAAGGTGCTCTACAAAGACGAGAACATCGGCGCTGGCGATGTGAAGATCGACCCATCGGATTCGAGCATCGTTTATGCCACATTGTGGGAGGCGCGGGAAGGGCCCTGGGAGAACGGCGAATTTAGCGGCACGAACGGCGGTGTGTTCAAGTCAACCGACGGCGGAAAGAACTGGCATCCCCTAGCAGGAGGACTGCCGAACGGCATCGTGCAAGCCTACGTTGCCATCGCGCGCAGCAATCCCAAGCGGCTCTTCGCTTCCGTTGCGACCAAGGAGAAGGTTGAACTCTATCGTTCCGCCGACGGCGGCGACACCTGGACAATCGCGACCACCGACGCGCGTCCTGGAAGCCGCATCGGCGGCGGCGATTTGCCCGTGCCGATGATCGATCCGAAGAATCCTGACGTGGTTTACATGGTCAGCACCGTCACCTGGAAATCCACGGATGGCGGCAAGACCTGGACTGGCTTTCGTGGCGCTCCCGGTGGCGACGATTATCAGAACATCTGGATCAATCCCAACGATTCCAACACGATTATTTTGACGAGCGACCAGGGAGCCATCGTGACCGTAAATGGCGGGGCCACCTGGAGCTCCTGGTACAACCAGCCCACGGCCCAGATGTATCACGTGAACGCGGACAATGCTTTTCCCTATCGGCTCTGCAGCGGACAGCAGGAGAGCGGCTCGGCCTGCATTTCCAGCCGCGGCAACGATGGCGAGATCACGTTTCGCGATTGGCATCCGGTGGCGGCGGAAGAGTACGGCTATGTGGTGCCCGATCCACTCGATCCCGATATTGTTTTCGGGGGAAAGCTGACGCGCTATGACAGGCGCACGTCCCAGGGCCAGAACGTGATGCCGGTGACGATACCAGGGCCTGACTTCCGCGTGATACGGACCGAGCCGATTGTGTTCTCGCCAATTGATCCGCATCTTCTGTACTTCGCGTCGAACACTTTGTGGACTACACGCGACGGCGGACAGAGTTGGAAGCAGATCAGTCCTGACCTCACCCGTAAGACCTGGGAAGTGCCGGCAACCGTCGGCATCTTCCGCAGCGAGCCTTCGGCCCAGCCCAAGCAGCGCGGGGTAATCTACGCGGTCGCGCCGTCGCCGCTCGACATCAACCGCATCTGGGCAGGAACGGATGATGGCTTGATCTGGTTGACCACCGACGGCGGAGCGCACTGGAACAACATCACGCCGCCACCGTTGTCGGCGTGGCAGAAAGTTTCGGTCCTCGAAGCCAGCCACTTCGATCCGCAGACCGCATACGCTGCCATCAACACGTTGCGCCTCGACGATTTGCGGCCGCACATCTATCGCACCCGCGATTCGGGCACCACGTGGACCGGGGTCACAACGGGCATTCCGGAAAACGAGAACGTGAATTCCGTGCGCGAAGATCCCAAACGCAAGGGCCTGCTGTTTGCGGGCACCGAGCGCGCAGTGTACGTCTCTTTTGACGATGGCGATCATTGGCAATCGTTGCGGCTAAACATGCCCGCAACCTCGATTCGCGATCTGACGATCAAGGACAATGACCTTGCGGTGGGAACGCATGGCCGTGGCTTCTGGATCCTCGACGACATCACGCCGCTGCGTCAGTTGGACGAAAAGGTTGTCGCCAGTGAAGCATTCTTTTTCGGTCCCGAGCTGGCCTATCGGGTTCGTTGGGACACCAACTCCGACACGCCTCTGCCACCGGGCGAACCCGCAGGCCAGAATCCGCCGGACGGAGCAATCTTCAACTATTACTTGAAGTCAGGCGCTGCTGGCCCGGTTATGCTTGAAATCCTCGATAGTGCGGGCACTGTGGTGCGGCGATACTCCAGTGCCGACCCCGTTTCTCCACCCGACCCTGAGCTGCCTATTCCCGCGTATTGGTTGCGGCCGCCGCAGACGTTGTCCAGCGCCGCGGGACTGCATCGTTTTGTCTGGGACATGCACTACGCGCGGGTGCCGGGGATGAAGCCTGAATATCCTATTGCCGCAGTCCCGTGGAACACGGCCCCGGCACCAACTTCGCCATGGGTCATGCCGGGCAAATACAGCGTCGTTCTGACGGTTGACGGACAGCGGTACACGCAGCCGCTCACCATCGAAATGGACCCTCGCGTCAAGACCTCGATTGCCGATTTGCAAAAGCAGTTCGAGTTGTCGAAGCTGATCTACGACGATTTGCTGGCCCTGCAGCCGGTGGTGGAGAAGGCCGCTTCGGCGCTGACGAAGTTGAGGGCTGCGCGCGCAAGCGCGACTGGACCGGAAGCCGCCAAGATTGACGCCGCCATTCAGGAATTGGAGTCGCTACAGGGAGCAGAAGGCCGCCGCAGACGCGGGCCGCACACCGACACCCTCTCCGGCGTTCACACATCGCTTATGGAGATGTTGTCCGTATTGCAGGACGTGGACGCGGCGCCTACAACCCAAGCGGCACAAGCCGTTCCCAGATTGCATCAGTCAGTGACATCCCTGGTGCAGCAGTGGCAACAGTTCGCGAGCAAACAACTGGCGCCGCTGAAGGTGCAGCCATGAAGGCTACCCCGCCAGCAGCGCCTTGGTGATTTCGCGCCACTCGTGTTCCAGCGAGCTTTGAGGAGGATTCTTACCGGCGCGACCATACCAGTAGGCGGCATTCGAGGAGTCGCCTTCCTTGCGATGCAGATAAGCGTGGACCCACGCGGCACGCGGACTGTCATCCTGCTGGGCCGATTCATGGGCCGTCTTCCAATCGCCCTTTGCGTCCCACTACAAGGCGGTGAGTGCGCGATCCAGCGCCCGCGGCGGACCGTCGCGCTGTAAAGATTCGCGGAAGTCATCGAACGTCATGTCCCTATTCATGTCCACAACGACGAGTATCGCAGATCGCAGAACGCTTTGAAGGGGCACGGCTTCAAGCCGCTGCTGAAGAAGCCCGAGCATAACCCGTGGAATGCACTTCTTTGGTGGGAGCCCCCGTATTTATGCGGGGGAAGGAGCGCTTCAGCGCTCCGGTAAAAGTTGGCTTTGATCACGCGCTTTAGCGCCGGGGATTCGAAAACCCGAGGCTAAAGCCCATTTTTGAAATCGAACGCTTTTCCGCTGGACTAAAGTCCAGCTTCCCCCTGCTGAAGCACGGGGCTCCCACCAAAAGCGTTCTCCAGACTTTTTCAGCAGCCTCTGAAGACGTGCCCCTGCAAAGCATGAGATCCTCATGAAATATGCAGGGGAAGGCCCGCGCCGCCCTCCCACCGTCTTTCAAGACCAGTTGAGACATAGATCATGCGTTCGTTACCGGCGCCTTCTCCCTCACCGTTAGCGACTTTACGATCACGTACAGCACCGGGATGAAGAACAGGTTCAGCACGGTGGAAACGATCATGCCGCCGAAGACCGTGGTACCGACCGAGTGACGGCTCTGGGCGCCGGCGCCGGTAGCAAAGACTAGCGGCAGCACCCCGAGAATGAAGGCGAACGAGGTCATCAGAATCGGCCGCAGACGGATTCGCGCCGCGCCCACGGCCGCTTCCTGGATCGAGAGTCCCTTATGTCGCAACTGTTCGGCAAATTCGACGATCAGAATGGCATTCTTACTGGACAGGCCAATCAGCATCACCAGCCCGATCTGGCAGTACACGTCGTTCAACTGCTCCCGCAGCGACTGCGCAATCAACGCCCCCAGCATGGCCATGGGCACGCTGAGCAAAATGATGAACGGCAGCACAAAACTCTCGTATTGCGCCGACAGGGTGAGATAAACCAGGAGCAAACCCAACCCGAACAACATGGCCGACTGGCCGCCCGACTTGATTTCTTCCAGCGAAAGACCTGACCACGAGTAGTTAAATCCCAGAGGCAAATCTTTCTTCGCCACCGCGTCCATGGCCGCGATCGCCTGGCCTGAGCTGTATCCGGGAGCGGCGGCGCCGTCGATCTCCGCCGAGCGGAAAAGGTTGTAGTGGGTTATGACCTGCGGCGCGGTGCCCTCCGTGATGCTGACCACGTTGTCGAGCGGAATCATCGCTCCGCTATCGGAGCGCACGTACAAATTGCGAATATCGCGCGGCTGGCGCCGGAACGGTTGGTCCGCCTGGACGTAGACGCGATAGGCGCGATTGTTGAAATCGAAATCGTTGACGTAGGCCGAGCCCATGTACACCTGCAGCGCATCGCTGACCTGCTGGATTGGAATCTGCAAGCTGCGCGCTTTCTCGCGATCGATTTTGACCACGAACTGGGGATCGTTAGCGGTGAAGGGACTGAACAGGCCGCTCAAGTCGCGCCTCGAATTCCCATCCTGAACGAGCTTCTGGGCCACGGTGTACAACTGCTGCACGGTGTTGCCACCTTCGTCCTGGACTTCAAAGGTAAAACCGCCAAGGCTGCTCACGCCAGCGATGGCCGGCGGCAGAAACGGGAAAGCTTGTATGTCGGTGAGTTGTGACAATGGTCCTCGTATACGGTTTACGATGGCCGTAGCGGACTGCTGCTCCCCTTTTCGTTTGTCCATGTTCGCAAGGTTGAGAAAGACCATCGCCTTGTTGGGACCATTGCCGGTAAAGCTAAATCCAACGACGGTGAACGCCCCTATGATGTTCTTGTCCCTGCCGATAATGGCTTCGACCGCGCGCATCGCATTGGCGGTGTACTCCACCGAGGCGCCTTGCGGGGCCTGCACCGTGATCATGAACCATCCCTGGTCCTCGTCGGGCACGAACCCAGTTGGGACGGTCTTGTACACAACGTAAGTTGCGGCCAGGCCTGCGAAGAATATAGCAAGAATCAGGTAACGCAGCCGAAGGGCTTTCTTGGCGGACACGACGTAATAAGCGGTGCTGCGATGGATGAGATGTTCTACACCGCGGAAGAATACATTCTTGCGTTTTCCGCTCTCGCCCCTGAGCAGCAAGGCGGAGAGCGAGGGCGTGAACGTCAGCGAGTTAAAGGCCGAGATCGCGATGGCGAAAGCGATGGTGAGCGCAAACTGCTTGTAGAGCAATCCCGTCGTGCCGGGGAAAAATGCCACTGGAACGAAAACCGAGATGAGCACCAGCGAGGTCGCGATCACGGCGCCGCTCACCTCGCTCATGGCCGCCGAGGCGGCGACGTGCGAGTCGGCGTGCTCCTCGCTCATGTGACGCTGGATGTTCTCGATGACGACGATAGCGTCGTCCACCACCAGTCCAGTCGCTAGTACGATTCCGAACAGGGTCAGGGTGTTGATGGAGAACCCGGCAAGCTGGATGAAGGCAAACGCTCCCACCAGCGATACCGGAATCGCCACTGCGGGAATCAGCGTGCTGCGCCATTCCTGCAGGAAGATCAACATCACCAACATGACGAAGAAGATTGATTCCAGCAGCGTCTTCAGTACTTCGTGTATGGAGTCGCCCACGAACGTCGTGGTGTCGAATGCAATTTGGTACTCCAGCCCGGGCGGAAACCGCTTTGACAACCTTTCCAACTCATCGCGGCACGCCTTGTCGACATCCAGAGCGTTGGCAGTGGGCAGTTGAGTGACGCCAATGCCGACTCCTTCGTAGCCATTGAAACGAAGCTTAACGCTGTAATCCTCCGCGCCCAACTCCGCATGCCCTACGTCGATGACACGAACCAGCGAACCGTTACTGCCCGGCTTGAGGATGATGTTGTTGAACTGCTCCGGATCGGTCAGACGGCCCAGAGCGCGCACGCTGATCTGGAACATCTGGTTGGCCGATGAGGGCTCAGCCCCGACCTGACCGGAAGCGATCTGAACGTTCTGTTGCGATAGCGCTGAAACTACGTCCGGAGCCGTGAGCCCCCGCGCCGCGAGCCGTGCGGGATCGAGCCACAATCGCATGGCGTACTTGCGCTCGCCGAAGATCTGCACATCGGAAACGCCGTGCACGCGCTTTAGAGCGTCTTTCACATAAATGTCGATGTAATTGCTGATGAACTCATTGTCGTAGCGATTGTCGAGGCTGTAGAAGCCTGTGGCCATGATGAACGAGGTCGACACCTTGTTGACGGTGACGCCGGTGTTCTTGACTTCGTTGGGCAAACGCCCCAGGACAGCCGACACCCGGTTCTGCACGTCCACCGCCGCGATGTCCAGAGGCCGGGTCAACTCGAAGACGACGTTGATCGAGCTGCTGCCGTCATTGCCGCTGCTGGAGGTCATGTAGCGCATGCCTTCCACGCCATTGATGGACTGCTCCAGCAAGGTGGTGACGGAAGACTCCACCGCCTGCGCGTTGGCGCCGGTGTAATAGGCATTTACCGAGATCTGCGGCGGCGCCAGTTGAGGAAATTGCGCGATCGGCAGGAACGGGATACACACAGCCCCCGCGATGACGATGAACAATGACGTTACGGTCGAAAATACGGGACGTTTGATGAAGAAATCGGCAAACAAGCGAAGCCTCGTTTAGTTGGGCTGGGAGCTATTGGTCGATCCTGATTGCGGCGCCCTCGGTAAGGTTCTGTCCGCCAGAGGTAACAACCTTGTCTCCAGCCTTTAGTCCACTTAGTACGGTGTAATCGTTGCCGGAGATTCCACCCAACTCAAGCGGCCGCTGGCGGGCCACCGTTTTCCCGTCCTGCTGCTCAGCCACGAAGGCGAAGAATTGTCCGCTGATGCGCGAGACGGCGACCACCGGCACGGTGATGCCGGGATGCGTGCTCCAGGCAATGCGGGCTCGGACTAACTGCATGGAACGAAGTGTGTCTGCAGCCTTGTCGGCCGGGGCCTTCACCAGCAATGCCTGCACGCTGGGATCAATCTGCGGCGAAATGAAGTTGATCTGGGTGCGCAGCAAAACGTTTCCGGCATTGTCGAGGACTTCCACGGGAGCGCCCATCTTGACTTCATGGGCCCGCTCGGAAGGCACGGTGAGGTACACCTCCAATCCACTGCGTTCGTCAATCGTAGTTAGTGGGGTGGTGTTAGTCACGCGGTCGCCCACGTGCACCGGAATGTCGCCGACTTGTCCGTCCGTGGCCGCGAATACGCTGTAGTACTTCAGTTGGACCTGCTGCTGCGTAATCTGCGCGCCCAGCGCCTTCACGTCGGCCACGGCGGAATCATAGTTCGATTGCGCCTGGTCCAAGTCTTGTTTGCTGACAACTCCGGACTGGTATAGGGTCCGGGCCCGGTCCAGTTGGAGTTTGGCCCATTGCAAAGCGGCCTCTTTGGAGGCGCGTTGCGAGTCGTAGTTGGAGACCGCAGCCTGCTGCCGCCGCGGATCGATCTCCATCAACGTCTGACCCTTCTTCACGAACTGGCCGGAATGCACGTGGATGTCAAAGATCCAGCCCTCAACATCAGACATGACGGTGGCGGAATGTCTCGACTTGATGGTGGCAACGTATTCCGACGTGTCGCCGATCTCGTGCGATTGCACCTGCTGCACCTTAACGGGCACGGTGGGAGGTCCCTGAGGGCCCTGCGCCTTGCTGCGGCTGCAAGCGCCAAGGGACAGCATACCGGCGATAAGGTACCCCACGAGGAAACCCGATCCCAATCCAAGGCCACGTTTGGCCCCTTTGCTTCGACGGCGATGAATCATAGATATTCCGGTCCATTTCAAATCAATAATCCTGACATTTAAAAAGGAATGACGGCTTTGTTTGAATCTTAGATTCTAACCTGAACTGCGCGATTCATCTCGCGCTGCGGCGGATGAAATCCGTTGACCTTCTCGTGACAAGCCTCCGCCGTCGCTGATACAGCAAGCCTTGGAGGGGCACGGCTTCAGCCGTGCCGTCAATGTGCGGGAGAGTTGGGCTTCAGCCCCTGAGGGAACTCGCGCTTCGTTTCAAGCCCGAAGTCCCTCAGTGGCTAAAGCCGGCAAAATGACTGCAACTCATGGCACGGCTGAAGCCGTGCCCTTTCAAAGCGTGAGCTCCTCGGGAATAATCCAGCTTCTACCGAGACTCGTGGACTTACGCCAATTCCGAAACTGCTCTAGCCGTGACTATCCGCGAAAGATACTAGAGCGGTTTAGTTATTTGTGTAGTCTAGGTGCCGCCGGCTGAAGCCGGCTCGGAGGTGAAGGATCAGCGGGAACGCGGCGCTGAAGCGCCGC